>WNGD01004847.1_pt1 | contig 13187 bp, 12 predicted proteins | sample 5400671 | NCBI WGS metagenome assembly WNGD01 (sample SAMN13153369, study PRJNA577476) | soil metagenome | isolation source: 40 cm soil or saprolite under grassland replicate 2 | place: USA:California | collected 2016-06-15
CCGTCGCGCCGCGCCCGGCAGCGGAGCGAGGCCAGGTCGGAGCCCGCGTTCGGCTCCGAGAAGCCGAGGCACCAGACCTGGTCGGCGGGACGGATGGGCGGCAGCCAGCGCGCCTGCTGCGCCGGCGTGCCGAAGCGGATGAGCGTCGGGCCGACGATGTTGACGCTCACCGGGTCCAGGATCTCGGGTGCCCGCGCGCGCGCCATCTCCTCGGTGAAGATGATCTGCTCGCGGAGGCTGGCACCCCGCCCGCCGTGCGCGCGCGGCCACTGGATGCCGACCCAGCCGCCCTCGGCCAGCGCGCGCTGCCAGGCGCGCTGGAAGCGGCGCCGCTCGGCCTCGTCCTCGGGGGCCGGCGCGCGCGGCAGGTTGGCCTCGAGCCAGGCGCGCAGCTCGGCGCGGAAGCCCTCCTCCGCCGGGGTGTAGGTGACGCCGAACATCCGTTCGCCCCGAGCGGAGTTACTCCAAACCCGGCGCGGACGGCAAGGAACGCCGCCGGCCCGCGGGCAGCCGATTCAGGCCGGGTGGGGAGCGGGCGCCGCGGCCAGCGAAGGCGCGGCGAGCAGATCGACCGCCTCGCAGAGGAGCCAGATCGCGATAAGCGGGCCGGCCCAGCTGATGCCCTCCTGCGTGACGAAGATGCCGAGGTACCCGACGACGAAGATCCCGAGCAGGCAGGCTCCGATGAGCCCGTGGCACCAGAGCGAGCGGTATTCGTCGCGCATGACCCACCAGACGACGCCGGGCACGAGGAGGAGCAGGCCGTCGTAGAAGTAGACGTACAGGTTGGCGCTGATGGCGAGCAGCACCGTCAGTCCGAAGAGGCGCGGAAGGGCCGTCTCCGAGTCGCTCCGCCGCCACCACGCCGCCATGGTCACTGCCCCGAGCAGGGCGACGCTCGCGAGCCAGGGGGCGGTGACCGACACGCCCTGCGAGGCCAGGGCACCGCTGACCGTGTACCAGAAGGCGTACAGGGTGAGCTGCTTCCACATCGGCACCGCATTCTGAAGCAGGTTCACGTAGCTGTGCGTGGCAAACGCATACTCGTGCCAGCGCTCGAGACCGAGCGGCAACGAGGCGAGCAGCAGGAGCGCACTCCCGACGCCGATCCCCGCGAGCACCCGCCACTGTCGTGCCAGCAGGCACACTGGCGGGAAGAAGATGGCGAGGTTCGGCTTGATGAACAGGAGCGAGAGGAGCAGGCCGGTCGTGACCGGCCGGCGGCGACGCCAGGCCCATAGGCTCGCCGCAAGGATGAGGGACAGCACGCCGCTGATCTGGCCGATGACGATGGCGGTGTTGAACGGCATGCTGGCGAGGACGGCGATCGCTGCGTTCGTGTGGTCCGCCCCGCGGCCGGGGACTGCGGCGCGGAGCACCGTCAGGGCGCCGCCAACGGCCGCCACCTCGACGAGGACGCAAAGGGCATAGGCGTACCACTCCGGGAGGACACCCAGCGGCGCGGCGAGGTAGATGCAGTACGGCGGGTACAACCAGAAGTACCGGCTGTCGCTGGCCATCCGGTAGATCGCAGTCAGGTCCCCGGCCAGGAGCTGCCGTCCGGTTTGATAGAACCGGTACCAGTCGCGCCGCGCGTTGGCGTGCGGGTCGGTGGCCAGGGCGAGGTTCCCGAACCAGCTGATCTGCATGAACCCGGTCACGGTGAGCGGCGCGAGACGCAGCAAGGCCCGCGCGATCCCGCGCCTTCTATCCATCAGCCGGCCGTTCCTCGGCTCCACAGCCGCGCTGATATCGCAAGGCCCAGGCGTCGTTCCAGGGCGCCCTGACGGACGCGCCAGGTCTGGAAGCCGAGCGCGCTGCCCGCCGGCCGCGACGTCGTGACCGGCGGTGCTGCGGACAGGAGGTCATACGCCTCGCCCAGGAGCCAGAGCGCGAGGAGGGGGCCGATCCAGGCCACGCCGCCGTAGGTGAGCGCGACGTAGCCGAAGACGAAGACCAGCAACACGCAGCCGCCGATGAGTCGACGGCAGGTGCGCGAGCGGTACTGGTCTCCCTGAACGTGCCAGACGATGGCGGGTAGCAGGAGGAGCAGACCATCATAGGAGTAGACGTAGAGGTTCCCGGCGATCGTCAGCAGCACCGTCAGGCCGAAGAGCCGTGGAAGCGGAGGGGTCGGCTCCGACCACCGCCGTCGCCAGGCAGCCACCGTCACGGCGAGCAGCGGCAGCACGCTGGCGAGCCAGAGCGCGGTGATGGCCCCGCCGTGCGAGTGCGGCAGTCCGGGAAGGGTGCGCCAGAAGGCATACATGGTGAGCTGTTTCGACATCGGGGTCAGCTGCTCGACGAAGTCGACGTAGGCGTGGGTGGTGCGGGCGAAATCGTGCCAGCGTTCGAGGCCGAGCGGCAGCGAGCTGAGCAGCATGACGCCGAACCCGACGGCGATCCCGCCCAGGACGCGCCATTGACGCGTGAGCAGGCACATCGCGGGGAAGACGACGCCCCAGTTCGGCTTGGCGAGCATCAAGGCGAGCAGCAGGCCGGTGACGAAGGCGCGCCGACCGTGCCAGCTCCAGAGGCTCGCCGCCAGGATGAGCGCCCAGAAGCCACTCGCCTGGCCGATGATGACCGCGCTGTTGAAGAACGAGCTGGCGATGACGGCGCTCACGTCGAGGACGTATCGTTCCGCGGACAGGGTGGCTCGCAGGAAGGTCAGCGCGCCGGCGACCGAGGCCACCTGCACCGCGCAGCAGACGATGTACGCCCATTGCTCCGAAAGGAGGCCGAGCGGCGCCGTGACGTAGGCGCAGTAGGGCGGATACAGCCAGAGAAACTCCTCCCGCAACTCGCGCGGGTACAGCGCCTGGAGATCGCCCGCCAGCAGGCGGTGTCCGGCCTGGAAGAATGCATACCAGTCGAGGTGCCTGAGTCTGCCGAGCGGGTCGGAGGAGTGCAGGAGGAGCCCGACCCAGCTGGCCTGCCAGACCACCGACACGAGGATGGGCGCGAGCTGCAGCGCGGCGAGGCCCGTACGGGCAGCAGTCCGACGCTCGGGGAGCATCCGTTCGCGCCGGGTGCTACTCGGGAGCCTTCTGGCTCGCCGGCCGCTCGGCAACCAGCATGATCGAGAGGCCGAACGGCAGGCGCACCATGCGGATGACCCCTCGCTCCGCCCGGCTCACCAGGTGGAGCAGGCGGTTCACTCCGGGACTGACGAAGCTCGCCTCCTCGGCGGAACCGCGCATGAGACGCGCGAGTGGCGTCTTGCGCACAAGGAACGCGAGCGGCACCAGCCAGGAATGAAAGTAGGTGCAGCGCCGGACGATGAATCCCGCCGCCCGAACGCGCCGGCGCAGCGTGCGCGCCGTGTAGCGCCGGTGATGGCCGAGCGTCACGTCGTGATCGCTCCAGGCCCAGCCGTAGGCGGGCACGGTCAAGAGCAGCGTGGAGCCCGGCCGCACCACGCGCCCGAACTCGCCGAGCGCGGCGACGTCGTCCGCCATGTGCTCGAGGACGTCCATGCACAGGACGCAGCCGGAGGAGCCGGTCTTGAGCGGCAAGGCCTCTGCCCGCGCGACCACGAAGGGCGTGTCGCCGTCGCCCTTGCGGGCCAGGCCGATCGCGTAGGAGCTGGGGTCGATCCCGATCAGGGGATGGAAGCCGAGCGCCCGCAGCGCGGCGGCGCTGGCCCCCGTGCCGCAGCCGACGTCCGCGGCGGCGCCGTCCCGGGTCCCGGCCCGCCGGAGCTCCTGGACCGCCAGCTCGCGCTTGGCGCGGAACCACCAGTGCTCGCGCTCGAGCTTCGCCATGACGGCGAAGGTCTCGTCGCGCATGCTGGTGGGACGCGGGCCGCGGCGGCGCACGCGCGGAGCGAGGCGCAGGCGGAGCGCATCGCGCAGCATGGCGACGCCGTCGCGCAGGGGGCGCACGCGGCTCTCCTCCACGTGCCGCCACTCGACGGGCACCTCCTCGACGCGCAGGCCGAGACGGTCGGCGAAGAGGAGCAGCTCGACATCGAAGGCGAAGCCGGTGACCGAAAGCTGCTCGAAGAGGAGGAGCGCCGCCTCGCGCGCGAACACCTTGAGGCCGCACTGCGTGTCGTGCAGGCGCGTGAGACCGAGCAGCCGCAGCGCCAGGTTGAACGTCCGCCCCGAGAGCTCGCGCAGCCTGGGCTGGCGTACGGGAATGACACTCCCCGCGGCGGCCCGCGACGAGCACACCACGTCGGCGTTCCCGCTCTCGACGGGCGCGAAGCAGCGCTCGATGTCGGCGACTCCGACCGAGAGGTCGGCATCCGAGAACGCGACCGCTCGGCCGCTGGAAGCCAGGACCCCAGCGCGGACCGCTCCGCCCTTGCCCAGGTTGCGCTCCAGGCGAACGATCGAGGCGGTGAGCGACGTAGCTCCGAGTGCGGCCCGTGCGACCGCGACCGTGTCGTCGTCGCTGCCGTCGTCGACGAGGATGATCTCCGTCCGGGGATCGTTGAACGAGGAAGTGGCGAGGGTGTGGATGGTTCGGGCGATCCGTGGCGCCTCGCGGTACATCGGGACGACCAACGTCCGCGCGTACGATGCGCGCTCCCTCTCCGCCACGGGTGACGACACCTCCCGCCAGTGTTTGGCAGGTTCGCCTCCGGAAGAGAAGCAGCGCCCGCGCACGGCGCCTTGGCCGTTGACTCCTGCCGGCCTCCGGTAGAGCTTCCAGCCATGGCCGTGGGCGCGCTCGCGGGGCTCCGGCTGGTGAGCTTCGAGGCGCGCCGCGCCGAGGAGCTCGCCACCATGCTCGTCCGGCACGGGGCCGAAGTGGTGCGTGCGCCCGCGTTACGCGAGGAGCCGCTCGGCCCGAGCGCCGCGACGCTCGAGCTCGCGCGCCGGCTCGAGGCGGGCGAGGTCGACCTCGTCGTCCTGCTGACCGGTGTCGGCACCCGGGCACTCGCAGCGGCGCTGGCGGACGCCTGCCCGCACCTGGGCGCGCTGCTCGCCCGCACCCGGATCGTGGCGCGGGGCCCGAAGCCGCTCGCCGCGCTGCGCGAGCTGGGCGTGGCGGGCGCGCACCCGGTGCCCGAGCCCTTCACGTGGCGGCAGGTCCTGGAGGTGGTGGACGGCCTCGGCGTGCCGCGGGGCGGGCTCGCCGCGGTGCAGGAGTACGGCGCGCCCGTGCCCGGGCTGGTGGACGGCCTCGTCCGGCGCGGCCTGCGCGTCCTCACCGTGCCGGTCTACCGCTGGGCGCTCCCCGAGGACGTGCGCCCGCTCGCGACCGCGGCGGCCGCGCTCGCGTGCGGCGAGGCGGAGGTTGCGGTGTTCACGAACGCGGCGCAGGTGGAGCACCTCTTCCGCGCCGCCGCCGACCCCGAAGCCCTGCGCCGCGGTCTGGCGCACGCGGTGGTCGCGTCGGTCGGACCGGTCTGCACGGAGGCGCTCGAGGCGCACGGCATCGCCCCGGACCTGGAGGCGTCGCCGCCCAAAATGGGGCCGCTGGTGGCGCTCGTCGCGGCCCGCACGCGTGCTCTCCTCGCCGCCAAGCGGGGCGCCCGGGCGCGCTGAAGCGGCGGGTGCCGGTCCCCGACTGCGCGAGCGAAGGGGAAGGGGTACGCAGGCTCCATAATCGTGCGGCGGAGAGCCTTCGCGAGCGTCGTGCCTGCGACGGTCGCGCACCGCTTTGTTCCGCTCCGCATGGCGAATACGTGGGCGGAGGCGATGCGTCCGAGGGAGGAGCCGCACGGGCGGGCTTGGGGGCGGTCCTGCCAGGCGCGGCCATGCGGGGCGGTGTCGCGCGAGAGTGTGCCAGGCCGGCACAGTCCTGACGCGCCCCCGCCCGTCGCCGTGCTCGGTTGGCCCGGCGGAGAGCGCGTCGGAACTCCCGTGCAGGCCGCGCCTGCCACGGCATCGTCTGAAGCGTTAGTCGTAAAACCACCGGCTGCGCACGCCGTCCGCCGTCCCCGATGACACGGGGGGTTCCTTGCGGGTCTGAGGGCTGGAGGGCGGTCTGCGCCGAGGGATAGCGCGGTAAGAAAAAGAGGATACCCCCCCCGAAAAGGCCCCGAATCGACCCCGTATGGCAGATATAACCCGTTGTCATTCAAGGTAAATTGCTGAAAGTAACCCCGAGGTGGAGCGGGGTTGCCGGGGCCCGTGCGGTGACCCTTGAAATTCTTTCAAGTGGATCGCTTCCATGCGATGATGCAACTAAAGAAGGAGATACGACGCTTTTGCAACGAACGTCGGGGAGAGAACTCCACCTTTTGAAGGGTGACGCCAGGCATCGAAGTTGCTGTTACGTGCGCTCACATCAAGTGGTGCCGATGGAGTTCCGCATGTGGAAGTTTGAGCGGTCAGCTCGATTTGGAGGGGTTGAACTCCGGTCGGCCCAAGGCGCGGTAAGAGGGGGAATCATGTGGGAGCTTCTCGAGAGGCTGCTTCACCAGGAAACCGCCCAGGATCTCGCGGAGTACGGGATTGCCTTGGCGACCATCAGCATCGTCGCGGTTGTCGTAGCCGTCATCATCTCCAAGGATGTCGGCACGCTCTGGAGTAGGGCGCAGAACGTGATCGATTCCGCGGCATCGTAGCGACAACGGCACTGGTTGGGTTTGGTCGTGATTTACACCCTCGTGTGTGCTCGGACGGGCCGGGAACGCAGCAACGCCCCGGCAGCGAACTCGGGGCGGGACCCCGGAAAGGAGGAGACCATGTCAATGCTACTGAAGAAGTTGGTCGCCGATGACGCGGGTCAGGATCTGGCCGAATACGGCATCGCGCTCGCGGTGATCGGCACGATCGCAGCCGCGGCTGCGATCGTCATCGCCAAGGACGTCGGCACGCTCTGGAGCAAGGCTCAGAACGTGATCGACAGCGCCGCGTCCTGACTCGGGACCCGACCATGTGTCGGGTGGAACCGGCTGAAAGAGGGGGGCGGACCGCCGCCCCCCTCATGTCCGGCTGTATATGTACCGAGAAGCGACATTGACATTGACGTCATCCCTCATTGCGGCCACGGTGGTGGTCTTCGTCGCGGTCTGCGTCGTCACCGACTTGCGGACTCGGCGAATTCCAAACGCGATCTCGGGCCCGGCCATGCTCATCGGGATCGCGCTCAACACGGCCCACATGGGGACGGCCGGCCTGCTCGACAGCCTGAGCGGGCTGGGGGTCACGATTGGCGTGCTCCTCTGGCCGTTTGCGATGGGCGGGATCGGGGGCGGGGACGTCAAGATGATGGGCGCCATCGGGGCCCTGCTGGGTCCCCGGCTTTCCCTTATGGGTTTGGCGGCGGGTGTGATATTGGGCGGGGCCGCAATGATCTGGCACCTCGCGCGCCAGGGGCGCCTTCGCGAGAAGGTGATGGCGACCGCCACCATGTTCCAGGCGGCCGCCCTGACCCGCTCGCTGGGCCCCCTGCGGGTCTCGGCCGCCGACCAAGGTGCCGTCGCGCTCCCTTACAGCGTCCCCCTGGGTCTGGGGACGCTCGCCGCGCTCATCGGCGCGGCGCGCCTGGGGCTCTGATGTTCGGTCGGCTCGGCTTCCGGCGCGCGGTAACGTTTTGCAACGGCGGGCGGTCGATAGGCCCGAAGATGGAAGGGTGGTGGGAGAATGAAGCCTGGTAACGTCTTTCTGGTGGCGATTCTCGTCGGGGCGCTGGCGGCTGCCATGGGCGTCCGGTACGTGCACAACCTGCAGCAGCAGATCGCCGAGATCCGCAACTCGGGGAACCGTCCAACGGTCGACGTGGTGGTCGCCGCCGACCAGATCCCGATCGGCGCGCGCGTCGAGGCCAATCAGGTGAAGCTGGTGGCGTGGCCGGTCGAGGCGCAGCCCGAGGGCACGGCGCGTGCGACGAAGGACGTAGTCGGCAGCATCGCCCGCGTCACGATCGAGAGGAACCAGCCGATCCTCCAGCAGGCCCTGGTCGCGCAGGGCGCCGGCCTCCTCCCGCTGATGATCCCCGAGGGGATGCGCGGCATGTCGGTCCGGGTCGACAGCGTGACCGGCGTCAGCGGCTTCATCACGCCGCTCAGCCACGTCGACGTCATCATCGCCGGGCAGCCCGAGGGCGATCAGGACCAGAAGAGCAAGGTGGTCCTGCAGAATGTGAAGGTGCTCGCGACGGGCAAGAGCATCGAGCAGAAGGACGAGAAGCCGGTCGAGGTGCCGACGGTCACGCTGCTGGTCTCCCCCGAGGACGCCGAGCGGCTGACGCTCGCCGCGCGCTTCGAGCCGGTTCGCCTCGCACTCAGAAACTATCGAGATGAGGAGGTGGTCAAGACGTCGGGCATCGCCACGAGGGTACTCTTCGAGGGGGATGGCCGTCCGACCCCGGGCGTGACCAAGGTCGCCCGGGCGAGGGGGCCCGCACCCTATTCGGTGGAGATCCTTCTGGGAGAGAAGGTGACCCGGCAGCCGCTGTTCTGACCGGTTCTGTGACTCGAACCGGCACCAGGGGAAGAAGGGAGGAGCTCATGGGGGGTTGGCGTCCGGGTCGCGCGCTCAGCGCGGTTGCGGCCTCGATAGTCGTGCTCTCGTCGTGCAGTGTGAACAGGAACGCGCCCGTCGCAAAGGAATTCGACGAGGCGTCAGGCCGGCCCGGTGCCACCAGCGCCGTGTCGGAAGGTATGGAGAAGGAGAAAATTCCGCTGGAGGCGGTGCCCGCACCGAGCCGGGCCGGGGCCATGCTCGAGCCCGGCGAGGCGATCTGGGTGCGCAGCGGCAAGAGCCGCGTGCTCCAGCTGAAGACCGCCATCAAGCGGGTGTCGCTCGGTGATCCGTCGCTCGCCGGCATCGTCGTGCTCGGGCCGCGCACCATCATGGTCAACGCCAAGGAGGTGCCCCCGCCCCCCGGCGGCGCCGCCGAGGGCACGTCCCGGAGCTCCGGGACGGTGACCGGGCGCACGCTCACGCCCGAGCCCCATGTGGCGGAGACGACCCTCATCCTGTGGGACGGGAGCCAGACACCGGACATCCACTCGCTCTTCGTCGCCGACTTCGTCGATCAGCAGATCCTGCTCGAGGTCACCGTGGCCGAGCTCGACCGGACGGCGATGGAGGAGCATGGCATCGACTTCCAGAACATCGCCGCCGCGTTTGCGTCCACGTACTTCATGGGCGGCGGCATAATGGTTCCCCAGCAGCAGGTGACCAACCCGCTACAGAATTTCATCCCGGGCCTCGCCACGAGCAACGCAAACCCCACGTACGCCTTCAACCTGCCGAACAGCAACATCACCGCGCTCATCCAGATCCTCCAGAGCGAGCAGCTCGCCACCATCCTCGCGCAGCCGAAGCTGATGGCGATGAGCGGGCAGAACGCGGTCTTCCAGGTGGGCGGCGAGATCCCGATCCGGATCGCGACCGGCTTCGCCACGGATGTCGTGTTCAAGCCCTTCGGCACCATCGTCAACTTCGTGGCGCGCATCTCGGACGAGGGCGACATCCTCCTCACCGTCAACCCCGAGGTGAGCCAGCCCGACTTCTCGAGCCCGGTCGAGGGCATCCCGACCTTCCGCACCCGGCGGGCGTCGACCGCCACCCGGCTGCGCAACGGCGAGACCCTGGTGATCGGCGGTCTCCTGCAACGCGCTCGCAACGAGCTTGCATCCGGGGTCCCGTACCTCCAGGACATCCCCGTCGTCGGGTACATCTTCCGCCACACCACCTACATGGACTCCGTGACGGAGCTCATGATCGTCGTGACGCCACGCCTGGTGAAACCGCTGAAGCCCGGGACGGAAATGGCGCTCCCGAGCGATCGCCCGCCGTTCTCGAACGAGGACATCCGCACCAAAGCAGACCCGGCCGAGGTGACCCGGCCGCGCGTTCCGGGGCTACCCTAGAGCCCCCAAGGAGTTCCACACCGGGACCGAGCACATGGTCGCGCACGAGACGAACACGGAAGGCACGCTCCTCTGGGCGGCGCCTGGCCCCTCCGCCAGCCGCCAGCTCGTGGAGACGGCCGCCCGCGAGCTCCGGCTCGCGGTGCGCTTCTGCGCCTTCAAGGAGCTCCTCGACCTGCTCCGCACCGAGCGCTGCCACGTGGCGTGCATCGAGTTCGGCTTCGACGCGCACCCCGGCCTCACGCTGCTGAAGACCGTCTCCGAGCGGATGCCCCGTCTGACCACGGTGGTCGCCTCCAACGACGCCAGCGTCTCCATGATCCGCGCCGTGCTCGAGGCGGGCGCCGCCGACTTCCTCTCCCTGCCGCTCAATCCGCAGGAGCTCAACAAGGCGCTCATCAAGCTCTCCCAGACCGCCCTCAAGGGCCCATCGGCACGGGGGCACGCGGCGGGCAGCATCATCACCGTGTGCGGCGCGCGCGGCGGCCTCGGCGCCACCACGGTGGCCGTCAACCTGGCCTTCGCGCTCACCACCCTGACCCGGGGGGACGTCGCGCTCGTCGACCTCGATCTGCAGCGCGGCGACGTGGCGGCGTTCTTGAACCTGACGCCGCTCAACTCGATCGCCACCATCGCCGAGGCGAAGGGACCCGTCGACGACATCTTCCTCGCCGGCACGCTGACCCGCCACCCGCGGGGCGTCTTCGTGCTGCCCGCCCCGACGCAGGTCGAGGAGGCGGACGCGGTCGGCCACGACCACGTCGAGCTGACCCTTCAGCTCCTGCGGACCCAGTTCGCCCACACGGTGGTCGACACCGCGCGCACGCTGAACGGGGCCATGCTGGGCGCGCTCGAGCAGTCGGACCACATCTTGATCCTGACCGATCTCTCGGTGCCGGGGGTGCGGGCGGCCCGGCGCATGATCGAGCTGCTGCTGCGCCTCAACGTGTCGGCCCAGCTCATCCAGCCCGTGTTCTCGCACCTGATCCCCGGTCCCGTGAGCCCGCAGGACGCGGTGCGCGCGATCGGCAAGGAGCCGCTTCTCGTCATACCCCGCGACGATGTCGCCGCGAGCGGTGCGATGAACGATGGTACCCCACTCAACGGAAAGCAGTCGGCCCTCTCGTGCGCGATCGCCGAGCTGGCAGCGAAGCTCGCGGGCGTCGCTCCGCCGCCCAAGCCGAAGGGGCTCCTGCAACGCGTGTTCAGCAAGGAGGCGCGAAAATGAAGCTGAGAGACCGCATTGGTCTCAACAACCGCCCGGCCACCGTCGCCGGCCACGAGCCGGCGCCCCGCCACTCTCCCCACGGCCGGCTCACGCCCGTCGACCGGGCGTACCAGGACCTGAAGCTCCGCATCCATCGCGAGCTGCTCGACCGCGTGGACCTGACCAACCTGGCGCGTGTCGAGATGGAACAGGCCACCTCGGAGCTGAAGAGCGCGGTCGTCATGCTCATCGAGGAGCAGGCGGTTCCGCTCAGCGTGCGTGACCGCGAGCGGCTCGCCGAGGAGATCCTGCACGAGGTCTACGGCCTCGGGCCGATCGAGCCGCTCATGCGCGACCCGGACATCTCCGACATCCTGGTCAACACCTCGCGCCAGGTCTACATCGAACGGCTCGGCAAGATCGAGCCGACGCCGGTCATCTTCCGCGACGACCAGCACCTGCTGCAGATCATCGACCGCATCGTGTCGCGGGTGGGCCGGCGCATCGACGAGAGCTCGCCCATGGTGGACGCCCGCCTGCCCGACGGCTCGCGCGTGAATGCCATCATCCCGCCGCTCGCCCTCGACGGGCCGCTGCTCTCCATCCGGCGCTTCGGCCGGACCGCGCTCACGGTCGAGGATATGCTGCGCCTGGGCACGCTCGCGCCCGAGATGGTGGCCGTGCTGCGCGCCATGGTGCGCGCGCGGCTCAACATCCTCATCTCCGGCGGCACCGGCTCGGGGAAGACGACCTTTCTCAACTGCCTGTCCTCGTTCATCCCGGACCAGGAGCGCATCGTCACCATCGAGGACTCGGCCGAGCTCCAGCTCCAGCAGCCCCACGTGTGCCGGCTGGAGACCCGCCCGCCCAACATCGAGGGGCGCGGCGAGGTCACGCAGCGCGACCTGGTGCGCAACAGCCTGCGCATGCGCCCCGACCGCATCATCGTCGGCGAGGTGCGCGGAGCGGAATCGCTCGACATGCTGCAGGCCATGAACACGGGCCACGACGGGTCGATCTCGACCATCCACGCCAATACCCCGCGCGACTCGCTCTCCCGGCTCGAGATGATGATGCAGATGACGGGCTTCAATCTGCCGAACCGCGCGATGCGGCAGCAGATCAGCTCGGCGCTGGACCTGATCATCAGCACCGCGCGCCTGCCCGACGGCTCGCGCAAGGTGACCAGCGTCTCCGAGGTGGCGGGGATGGAGGGGGATACCATCATGCTGCAAGAGCTGTTCGCCTATCAGCGCGAGGGGGTGGACGAGCAGGGCAACATCATCGGGCGCTTCGTCGCGACCGGCATCCGCCCGCGTTTCGCCGAGAAGGTCAAGGCGTCGAGCCACGACATCGATCCGCGCATCTTCGAGTACCTCGGGTGAGGTGAGCTGATGGCTGGCATCGTTGCGGTACTCCTGTTCGCCTTCTTCGCGCTGGTCGGCTACGCGGTCTCGGGATGGGCGCAGGATCGGGAGGAAGCCAAGGAGGCACTCGGCCGCCGCCTCACCACCATGACCGGCGCGTCGGTCGGCGCCGCGTCCGCGGCGCTCATGAAGGACCGGCGCCTCTCGCGCATCGGCCTCTTCAACGCGATCCTTCTGCACCTCGCGCTCACGAAGAACCTGGTGCGGGTGATCCGGCAGGCGGGCCTGAAGAAGCGGGTGGGCGAGGTGCTGCTCTACATGCCGCTGCTCGCTGCCGCGGGGTTCATTGCCACCACGCTCCTGCTCGGCAAGCTGATGTTCGCCGTGCTGGCGGCCGTGATCGCCGGGCTGCTCCCGCTCATGATCGTGCTGCGCCTGCGCCGCAAGCGCATGGCCCTCTTCGGCGAGCAGCTGCCCGACGCGCTCGACCTGATCCGCGCTGCGCTGCAAGCGGGGCACGGGTTTCTCTCCGCGCTCCAGGTGGTGGCGGAAGAGTTTCCCGACCCGATCGCCGCCGAGCTCACCGAGGTCGCGGAGGAGATCCGCCTCGGGCTCACCGTCCGCGAGGCGCTCCAGCATCTGAGCGAGCGCATGGAAGATCCCAACCTGCCCATCCTTTCCACCGGGGTGGTGATCACGCAGGAGGTGGGCGGCAACCTCGCGGAGGTGCTCGACAACATCAGCTACACCATCCGCGAGCGCTTCAAGCTCCTGCGCGAGGTGCGGGTGCTCACCGCGCAGGGCCGCCTCTCCGGGATGGTGCTGACCG
>WNGD01005445.1_pt1 | contig 13186 bp, 14 predicted proteins | sample 5400671 | NCBI WGS metagenome assembly WNGD01 (sample SAMN13153369, study PRJNA577476) | soil metagenome | isolation source: 40 cm soil or saprolite under grassland replicate 2 | place: USA:California | collected 2016-06-15
TCGTCCATGTCGCTTCCTCTGAGTCGTTCCTTGTTCTCGTCGAGTCGATGTGACGGTCACGCCCCGCTGGCCACGGCGGGTGATGGCTCAAGTACGGGCGTCCCCGGCGCCCTGTCCCCTACCGCGCGCAGCCGCGGGTTGGCGGCCCCGATCAGCGTCGTGACCAGCACGGCCAGGCCGAGCAGCAGGAACAGCGGCAGCGCGTAGTGGAAGGTCAGGACCGCGCGGTGCGCCGGGGCGCCAGTGACGCATTCGTCGGTCGGCGCGACCCGGCGCAGGATCGTCAGGCGTACCAGCGGCCCCTGGGTCAGGTCGAATCGCTCCCGCGGGTCTGCCCGCAGGAACGACTCGAACGGGTGGTCCGGCCCGCTGGCCTGCGGCTGTGCCAGGTCGCGCCACCGGATGTCGATCGACGCGTCCGGGTCGATGACCTGAACCAGCCCGTCCCCGTCGTCTATGCGGAACACCGTGCGCACGATCGGATGCAGCCGCGCGGCGACGTGCCGTGCCGCCTCGAACGGCGCCCGCTCCAACGGGCCTGTCCAGTCGAGGGTCGCCTGGATGATATCGACACCGTCGTCAGGGAACCGCAGGTAGTTGAGGATCATCCCGTGCTGAGCTGGTAACACCGGGTCCGGCGACCCGGTCGGCGCAACTGCGGCCCTGAGCGCGGGGAAGCCATCTGCTCCCATCGGCAGCCGAGTCAATCGGCACCGGCCTGATCATGGTCGCGCATCCAGCGACGCAGCGACGCGGGCCGCATGTCGGTCCAGGTTTCGTCCATGTTCGCCAGGCGCTCGTCCTCGGTACCGGTGAATCCGTCTCGACGCCAGCCCGCTGGCAGGTCTCGCTCCGCTGGCCAGATCGAGTGCTGCTCCTCGTCGTTGACCACGACCGCGCGCAGCCGCGTCTGGCGCGCATCAGGCATCAGCTACTCCTTCGGCATCAGGAGGCGCCCGTGCTGGCCAGCAGTTGCTCGCGCATGACGAACTTGCGGACCTTGCCTGTCGGCCCCACCATGATTTCGTCGTCGGAGATGGTCACGATCCGCGTCCGCCGCGAGCAAGAGCAGCACGTCGATGACGAGCCTGCCGTCGTTCGCGCGGGCCGCCAGGACCGTGCAGTCGCGAACGTCCGGGCAGCGCTTGAGTATGCGCTCCTCGGACAGCGCGGTATAGAGCCAGTTCCCGGCGCCGAGGTCGACCGCATCGCTGGCGCGATCCATGTGATAGAAATAGCCGTCCTCGTCGCGGTACATCAGGTCGCCGGTCAGGTAATAGCCGTTCAAGCGGCTGCGGAACGTGCTGGCCGAGTCGTTCCAGTATCCGATCGCCAGCGTCGGCGACTTCATGGCGACCTGCCCCACCTCGCCGGTCGGAACCTCCTGGCCGGTTCGCGGGTCCACCAGGATGATCTCGGCGAACGGGACCGGCTTGCCGACGCAGCGGTTGTAGCGCTCGCTGCCGAGGCGGTGGCTGATCTGGAACCCGCCGTAGCCCATCTCCGTGGAGCCGAGCGTGTCGTTGAACCGGGAGCCGGGCAGGCTGACGATGCCGTCCTTGCGGTAGGCGTGGTGGCTGCCGACGGCGACCAGCCGGCGTATGTGCGCTTCATGTGCGCAGTCCCCGCTGTTGGACCATATCCGCACAGAGCTGACATCGCGAGTTGTCAGGTCGAAGCGGGCAAGCTCAGACCACGTGACGGCGAAGCCGAAGACCGCGGTCGGGCGCCAGCGCTCGATGGCGTCGATGATCACCTCGCCGCTGCGTGCGAACGCGCCGCCCTGCTGCGACAGGCACAGCAGCTCGTATCCGTTGCACAGGGCCTCGTTGATGATGATGACGCCGGCCGTGTGCGCCTGCGGGAACACCGACATCTCGCGCACCGGGCCGGTCTGGCGGGGCTCGGTCAGCCGGACCGCCCGCACGGCAGCGAACAGGCTGTGGTGGGAGTGCACCACAGCGGCCGGCATGCGCGTCGTGCCGGACGAGTGCGTGATGGCCACCGGATCGTCGGGGTGGTGCCGGTAGTGGGCCGGCGCACGGGACGGATCACCCGTTCCGGTCTCGGCCGCGTCGCCGATGATCGGCACGCCGAGGTCGTGGGCGGCCAGCTCGGCGTGGTCGGCGTCGATGATCATCCCGACGCCGCGCAGCCGCCGGATGTACTCGGCGGCGATCTGGACCGGCATGTTCCCGTTCATCAGGGCGGGTATCGCCCCGAGCCAGGTCAGCGCGAAGAAGTTAAGGAACACGTCGGCCCCTGATGTCACGTAGACCGCGACCGGGTCGCGCCGCCCTATGCCGTGCCGGGCGAACCATTCGGCCCGAGCGGCTACCCGCTCTGTCAGCGTGCGCAGCGACAGCGGCGTCCACGCCGCGATCGCGTCGACGTGGGTATCGAACGTCACCCGCGGCATGTCCATGTCGGCGCCATGCTCGGCAAGCCTGAGCAGCACGTTGCCGGCACCGAGTTCGGTGTCCGCGGCCAGGACCGCGCGAAGGTCGCTCGCACTCACCGTTCTGCCTCCGGTCTTTTCTGCCTCAACGGCCAGTCGCGAGGCGCGGTCATGCGATCTCGCGGCTGAACAGCCGTGACGACAGCACCACGGCCACCACGGCCAGCCCGGTCAAGATGAGGCTCGCCTGCCAGACAACCTGGGTGCCGATGTGGCCTAGGAAGATCGCCCGCATGCCATTGGCGCCCCAGGCGAACGGGTTCCACAAGGCGACGTCCCGTACCCACAGCGGTGCGACCGAGAGCGGGATAAGGACCCCGGCCAGCAGCGCCAGCGGCTGGGCCACCCCGTTGACCAGGTTGACGAGCGTGTTCTCGTTGGGCACGAAGAGCGCCAGGGCGTACGAGATCGAGACGCCCAGCAGCACCATCATCGACAGCAGCACGAGAGCGAACAGTAGGTTGGCCACCGGCACCCGCAGGCCGAGCACGAGAGCGGCCACGGTGACGACGAGCGCCTGGAACCCGATCAGCACGACGGTCATCAGCTCCCGTCCCAGCAGCAGGCCGACGCGGCTGAGCGGCGTGACACGGAACCGGGTGATGACTCCCTTGCGCATCGCGGCGAGCAGGGCGAATCCGGCGTACATGCCGCTGAACAGGCCCATGGCGCAGAACAGCGAGGGCACGTAGACCTGATAAGCGTCGCTGTAGGTGGAGACGCCCATGACGGACTTGAGGAACGGGGTGAAGAAAGCCAGGTAGGTGAGGGGCTGCAGCAGCGTGATCGCGATGCTGACCGGGTTGTGCACCAATTGCCCGACCTCATACTGGAAGGTCAGCCACGTATCGCGGGCGAGCTTCATAGCTGCTGCCTTTCCTCCCTTCCCGATTGCCGGTCAGTCAGCAAGAGTCCGGCCGGTCTTGGCCAGGAACACGTCGTCGAGGCTCGGTCGGCGGGTCTCTATCGCTCCTGGCTCGATCCCCTTGTTGCTCAGCGCGCGGATGATCTGCGGCATGGCCGTGGCGCCGCTGTCCACATAGAGCCGCAGTGTGTGGTCGATGGCCTCGCAGGAGTACACGCACGGCTGTTCGGCAAGGATCTTGGATGCTTCGAGCATGGTGGCCGGCTCCGGTGCGCCAGCGGTGTCAGGCGCGGCCAGGTCAACGACGACGACGTCGCCGGAGATCTCGCGCTTGAGATCCGACGGGGTACCCTCGGCGACGATCAGCCCGACATCGATGATCGAGATCCGGTCACATAACGCGTCGGCCTCGTCCAGGTAGTGCGTGGTGAGGAAGATCGTCATGCCCTCGTCGCGGAGCCTGCGCACCTCCTGCCACATGCGAGCCCGGCTCGGCGGGTCCAGCCCGGCTGTCGGCTCGTCCAGGAAGATGACTTGGGGTGAATGAATGACACCGAGCGCGACATCGAGGCGCCGACGCTGCCCGCCGGAGTAGGTGCCGATCCGGCGGTCGGCGAAGCCCTCAAGCTGGAAAGCCACGATGGCGGCCTCAGCCAGGCTCTTCGCGGTGGACTTCGAGACGCCGCACATTCGCGCTTGGTGCACCAGGTCGCGCCGTGCGTTGGACTGATCGTAAGTGCCACTGGTCTGCGCCACAAAGCCAATGCGCTGCCGCACTTGCGCGGGGGCGTGCCGGAGGTCCACTCCGGCGATCGTGGCGTCGCCGCCGTCCGGGCGAATCAGCGTGGCCAGCATCCGAAGGGTGGTGGTCTTCCCGGCTCCGTTGGGACCGAGGAAGCCGAAGATCTCACCGCGCTGCACAGCGAAGTCGACGCCGCGAACCGCCTCGACACTAGTGACCTTGCGGCCACGCCTGGTCCGGTATGACTTGCGCAGACCCCTGGCCTCAATCATCGAGCCTCCCGGTGGGAAGCAAGCCGGGTGCCGCCGAAGACGGGCGATCGAATGGCCGCGGCGGCGCGCGCCATTCGGTTCGAGAGCGCTGGCCCGAGCCGCGCCATCGGCTCAGGCAGCAGCATCTGTCGATGACGGGAGTCCATTTCGACCGCCTCGATCGGGCCATCGACGAACGATCCCCAGCTCTCCAGCTTCTCGGCCAGCGTTGGCGGATTGCGGGTGGCGGAAAAGAACAGCACGGGACAGTGCACGCGGCCCGGCCGGTGGACGCGCGCCACCGCGACGTTGTTCCTGATCACGCGCTGCAGCGCGAGCAGACGCTGGTCCGGCCACCCGTCAAGGCCTAGACCCGGTCGGCGGCGCACCAGTTCAAGCATCCGTTCCTCGGGCGCCGGCTCGGTTGGGCTCACCGCGGGCACGTACCCGAACTGGGCGAGAACGAGGTTGTAGATCGCCCAGGGCTCGACCTCGATCGCGTCGAGGTCGACCAGAGTCGAGTCCAGAATGACGAGCAACCCGATCTGCTGATCGCGGCGCTCGAGTTCCTCCGCTATCGCGAAGGCGATGTTCCCGCCCAGTGACATGCCGAGCAGATGGTAGGGACCGGAAGGCTGCGTCATCCGGATCTGGTTGGCGTAGTCGCGCGCCATCTCCTCGATGCTAGTCGGCAGTGGCTCGGGTCGTCGCAGGCCACGGGCCTGCAGGCCATAGAGCGGGTACCTGGCGTCGACGTGCGGGAGCAGGGCCAGATAGCACCAGCTCAGGCCCACCAGGGGATGTGCGCAGAAAAGGGGCGGGCCATCGCCGCCGACTCGCATCGGCATGACCAGATCGAGGATGCCGCCCGCTGCCTTGGCCGTCGCGCGGCTCAGCCGCAGGGTCTGAACGTCTTCAGCCGCGGGCAGCCCCCCTGCCGCACGCGCGGGCGCCGCTGCCGGAGGCCCGCCCGCCGCGGGCTCGCCGGGGACCCGTGCCGACGGCTCCGACGCGCGGGTCCGCGCGGGCTCGGGCGTGCCGCGCAGCAGACGAGGCACGTCATCGTCCATCCGCGCCCTCCGGCTAGGATGCTGGGGATGATCCGATGCTAGCCCAGGCCGGCCGGCCCGCCTAGATGTCGCCATCGCCGGCGTCAACTACCGGCCAGCAGCGAGCGCGACCAGGTGTGCGGCCGCGGCGCCAGTTCCCCCAGCCGCAGAGAACTCCTCGCCGATCCGGCGCGCGTGCGCGCGGTAGCCCGGCTCGTCGAGTACGGCCGTCACGGCAGCGGCGAGCTGCGTCGGGGTCGCCTCCGAGAACGAGACCGCAATACCAGCCCCCGTCCGCGTGACATGCTCGGCCGTGACCGGCTCGCCGAGACGTATCGGCGCGACGACCAGCGGCACGCCGTGAGCGAGCGCCTCGTTGACCGTGCTCTGCCCGGCCTGGCAGATCACCGCGTCGAGGCGTGGCATGAGATCGAGCATCGGGACCCGCGGGGCGACCAGGACGTGTGGCGGCGGATCCGGCACCGAACCGGCCGGGGCATTGAGCACCGCTTGCACCCGGCTTGCCATCGGCTCCAGCGCCGCCATCATCCGCGTGAAGAAGCCGCGCACCAGATGCGCGGCCATCAGGTGCGCGGACACGGTGCCAGCGGTGACAAGCACATGCCGCCGACCAGGATCCCACCAGTCCCAGCCGAAGCCGGGGTCGGTGCGGCGCGAGCCGAGCGCGGCCCCGACCAACACCCAGTGTTCCGGCATGGGCGCCGTCCCGGTCAGCCCCCGGGTGGTCGTCGCGATCACCAGGTACGGCGAGAAGCGCAGGTCGAGACCATCGTCAGCGGGCAGGTCGGCGGTCTCCCACGCCCGCGCCAGCTTCGAGCGGATCCACTCCTGCAGGCCGGGCTCGGCTGGCGGGGTGAGCTCGAGCACGCCGGAACACAGGGTCGCCCACCGCACGCCCTGCTGGTACGCCGCTAGGGCGCCGGCCAGCGCGTACTGGTCAGCGAGTACAACGTCGGGCTGGTTCTCAGCCACGGCGCGCTCTACCGGGCCCTGGATGAAGCGGTTGAGCGGCATCACGTACTCATCCCACAGCTCCCGCACCGCGGCTGTGCCCATATGGACGGGTTGGCGGAAGGAGCGCTTGCCGGTCGGATAGATCGTCACGTCCGGTCTGACGAGCGGGCGCAGGTCGCTTTCGGGCCCGCACCAGGCCACGTCGTGCCCCGCGGCGGCAAGCGCGTCGCCGATGGCCACGGCAGGCAGGACGCGGGCTATGAGCGGAACGACGACGAAAAGGAACCGGGCCATGCCATATCGTGACACACATTGAGCTTTCCTCACCAAGGGTGAGCAGGACAGGCAGAGCATAAGGGGACATCAAGGCAGACACGCGGGCATAAGCGGAGATCGCCGGGAAGACGCCAGCCCCGGTAGAAGAGGTTTCGCCAAAGATCACCCGCTACCGGGAGGAGGTCCTGGAGCGCGCGCTGGCCGAGGGTACCCCGTACCTGAGTTTTTTCCCGGCACCGGTCCGCATCGACGATCTTGCCGTCCAGGATCAGTCGCAAGGGTGAGACGATCGATGTGTGGTATTCGGGGAAGACCCATGATTTCGGCGGGAACATCCAAGCGTTGTTCACCCCGCGTGGCATCCCACTGTGGGTCTCCGATGCGCTTCCCGGCAATGTCCATGACCTGGCCGCCGCCTGCGGGAACGTCCTCAGCGTGCTGCGGCCGTTCCCGGCGGGCCTGCCCGCGCTGGCTGACCCCGGCTAGGAAGGCGCAGGCTGCGGTATTCACGCCCTCGTCAGGAAGCCCGCCGGGGTCAAGGAGCTGGGCCTCAGCACCCGGGCGCGCAACGCGCCGCTCCGCACGGCGCGCGGCCCGGGCGAGCGCGGCTTCGCGCTTTTGACCCAGCGCTGGAAAACGCTCCAGCATGTCACCGCCGGCCCAGGGAAAATCGGCCTCATCGCAAAGGCGACGCTTGTCCTAGTGCTATTCGAACACGAGATGATCACATGAAAGTCGTTGGGAAACCTCATTGACATTCCCGGCGCATCTTGATGCGGTAGCGCCATGACCGCGCTGGAGGCTGTGTCGGTGTACTTGCCGCCGGTCCGGATACCCATCGAGAGCCTGGCCGGCTCGTTCGGCCTGACCGACATGCAGGTCAAGGTGTTCCGGCGGTTTCATGGGCTGAGGGAAGTCGGCCGCGACCCGGACGCGTCGCTGTTCGACATGCTGATGAAGGCGGCCGCCGGGCTGGATGCGCTGCGTGGCCAGGAGCACCGCGTCCGGTACGTCCTGTACGCGCGGACAATGCCCGTGGTCGCGCCGTACCCGGTCAACCCCCTGCACGAGGTCTGCCGCGCGCTCGGGCTCGACCACGCGCTGGCGTTCACAGTCACGCACCAGTCGTGCGCCAGTGGCTTACTGGCGATCGACATGGCCGGCCGGCTGCTCGCCGCCGACACGGCGGACGGGCAGGACGGCCAGGCGGGGCCGCTCGCGCTCATCCTCAGCGGTGAGAAGGCGTTCACCCGCGAGGCCCAAGTGTTCACTGACACGACTATCTTCGGCGAGGGCGCGTCCGCGTGCCTGGTCAGCGCGTTCGGCGCTCGCGACCGACTGCTCGCGTACGCGGCCAATGTGCGGGGCGAGTTCGACAGCGTCACTGGTGAGAACGACCCGCGGCTGCAGCGCGAATACCGCCCCTCGCTCGCTGAGGTGATACGGCAGGCCCTGGACGAGGCAGGCCTGACGCTCGATGACATCCGTGTCGTACTGCCGCACAACGTCAACCTGGTGACCTGGCAGCGGATGTGCATGCTGCTCAAGTTCCCGCTCGACCGGGTGCTGCTGGACAATATCCCTACCAGCGGCCACGTTTTCTGCACGGATGCATTCGCCAACTACAAGACCGCATGCGAGCGCGGCCTGCTGCAGCCAGGCGACCGCTACCTCGCCGCCGCGGTCGGCGCCGGGGGCGGGGCGACGTTCGCGGCGATGGCGTTCGAGCACTGACCGAGCAAGCCGAGGAGGCGCGACATAGCAGCTGAAGAAACCGGCCTGGACGGTGAGTTCCGGCAGCGGGTGGTCGACACGATGACCACGGTGCTGGCTGAGTTACTGGACCGCCCCGAGCCGATCACCGAGGACATGCGCCTGATGGAGCTCGGGCTCAGTTCCACGTTCGGGCTCGAGCTGCTGCTCCGGCTGGAAGACCAGCTGCTGATTCTCATCGACGTCGAGCTGATGGACCAGGATCAGATGAAAACGGTGGGCGATCTGGCGACGTTCGTCGCCGGCCATTCCCGGCCAGGTTAGCCGCCGTGTTCGTCGCGCGCGCACCGACTAGACCGCCACTTCGCCGTGACCTCCACCTGGTACGAGCCGTGCGCCGTACCTTCACCGGGCCTGCCGAGTTCCTCGCCGATCCGGGGAACCGTGCCCGGGTCGGCGAGTACCTGGCGGATATGGCCAGGCCCTACGCGCGCGAGGTGCCGGCGGCCCTTTTCGGCGAGCCGCCATCACCAGCACTCGGCCATTCGTACGGGGAGATGGCCGAAGCGCTGATCGGGTCAGTCGTGTCTGCAGACGAGCCTGTTGACCTGCTGATACTGGCGTTCTCCATCCACGACCTGTGGCCTGGTCGGCAAACCGCCGCCTATCTCAGCCACGTCACTCCGGGCGCGCCGATGGCGTTCGCTATCTGTGACCAGGGCTCGGTGGCGGCCTTCAGCGGCCTGCGGATTGCCCGCGAGTACGCTTTGTCGGCCGGAATCCGGCGGGCGCTGCTGATCGTCGTCGAGCAGGCGGCCCTCCCGTACAGCTGCCCGGTAACGTTGCCATCGCAGCACCGGGGTGTCGCCATGCTGTACGGTGACTGCGCGATGCCGCAGGCCCGCGTCATCGACGTGCGCCAGCATCCGGGCGTTGCGCCCGGCGGTGCCGCCGGCCTCGCCGCCGCTGACCTCACCGAGCTGGCAGCCAGCCACCACGAGGTGGGGCTGGTGCTCAGTGACGCACTCGCCGCGGTATGGACCGCGCCCGCCGCCGGGCGGGTGCGGGTGATGCCGCTCGGTCAGCCGTCTACCGAGGTCTGGTGGGGGCTCATCGACGAACTCACCAGCGACGCGGGCCACCCGGACCTTCTGGTGGTCGCCGACTACGATCCCGGCCTGCGCTATCTGTGCCTGACCGCCTTCGACACCGGACCGCGCTCTAGCTAGGCTGAGCCGTACGGCCGTCGTAGCGGGGAAGCACCTTGGTCGGCGCGGCCGGGTCGAATGCCGCCTCGACGGCAACCTCCTCCACGCTGCGCAGTAGCGCCTCGACCTGCGCGTTGGTGAGGCACCACAGGTCGCACTTCAGGTACAGCGACAGGACGTCTGGCCGGTTCAGGATGATGATGCTGACCTGCTCGTGCAGGTGATCCAGGGGGGCAAGCCAGGCCAGTGAAGTCTCTGTCAGCCTCTGCCCGACCTGCTCCGGGGTCACGTCGCCGAGGTTGGCCTCCTCAGCTGCGCGCCTGACCATCGCGCGCTGGTCGTTGACCCGGCAGCTGACCCTGGCCGAGTAACCGCGTTCGGCGTCCGACCGCGCGAAGACCTCCTTGAGCTCATCCGGATCATAGTAGGCGCGCATGCCGGCGGTCAGGGAGGCGCTGCGGGTCTGCGCGACCACCTCATCGATCGAGGTGTCCGTGACGTCGATGGTGACCACCGAGTTCTGCGCGATCGGGGCGAAGACGTCGGCTAGGCCCGGCCTGAACCGGTTGCTCACCATAACGTTGATCGTCAGTGGATGCGCCCCGGTGGCGCGCCCGATGGCCGTCGCGATAACGGCGAGCGTCGCCCGCGAAGCGTCGGTCCCAGTGCGCTTGGCGATGGCCAGTATGGCCAGGTGTGCCGCGGACGAGTTGAACCGGACCTGCCAGTACCGCTGCCCCGCATGCCCCCGCGGGTGGGTGGGCTCGCCGAACGTCAGCGCCGGGATGTGGTGTAGCTGAGATTCCCAGTACCGCATCGCGCGGCCGCTGAGCCGGCGAAGTTGCGGCGCCTGCTCGCTTCGGGCAATGTCGAGAATCTGCGGGCGCCGCGGATCGCTCGCCGCGCGGCTGGCCATCTCGCCCCGCCTCAAGTCGTAGAGGAGCAGCATGTTCGCCGCGCCGTCGGCAGCCAGATGGGAGAGTACCCAGACCAGGTGCAGACAGACGCCGTGCTGCCTGAGCACCGCCATCCGCAGCGGCCAATCGCGATGGAAGTCGAACGGCGCGAGCGGCCAAGTGGCTATGAGATCGTCTATGTATCGCGCCGTGTCGGCCCGATCGGCGTCATCGGGGATCGTCAGGATGTCCAGGCCGGTCTGCCCCGACCCGGCTACCTGCTGGTATGGGCGGTCTCCGGGGCCGGTTCTCAGTTGCGTCCGCAGGGCGGCGTGCCGAAGGATCAGCCCGCTCAGCCGATCCGCCGCGTCCTCGACGGTGCTGCCCTCAGGAAGCGTGATCGTTCCGTACATGCTGAACTGGCTGCCGCTGTCCTGCATATCCTGCAAGATCGCCTTCTGGCCCCAGGTCAGCGGCGCGGTGCCAGCCTCTGCGCCAGTGAACTGGACGACCATCCGGTCCTGGCGGGTCTGCTCGAACATACCTGATTCTGGCCGACTGCCGACAGCACGTGTCAATTCCCTCACCGGATCCGCCCAGGCGCGACCATTGTTTGGCGCAGCCGGTCTTCATCGTCAGCACGTGGGCCGGACACTACGACGTAGCGATATTCCGCCCGTGAACATAACCTAGAAAGACTGAAAACGACATAGGCTGACACGGCACTTTCCGACGAAGGAGCCAGCGCAGTGGGAAACGCAGTAGTGCATTTCGAGGTCGGCGCCGCAGATGACGGGCCGCTGGTGGCGTTCTACGGAGAGCTATTCGGCTGGGGACTGCAGGGCTTCTCCGGCGGCGGTTACACGATGATCGACACTCGCGGTGGCGGCGGGATCAATGGCGGTATCGGCAAGAGCCAGACCGGCGAGCCGTGGTCGACCTTCTACGTCGAGACGGACGATCTGCAGGCGACGCTCGACAAGGCGAATTCGCTCGGCGGCACGACCGTCATGCCGGTCACCAACTTCGGCGGGGCGGTGACCTTAGCCATGTTCAATGACCCAGATGGTCTGCTGGTTGGCCTGGTGCGGGCACCTGCCGAGCCCTCCCAGGGGGACGAGCCAGCCCCGTCGGCTGGTTCGGGCAATCCGGTTACCTGGTTTGAGGTCATGGGATCGGACGCGGCGCGGACGCAGCAGTTCTACGCGGACCTGTTCGGCTGGACGGTCGACAACTCAGGTATCCCGGGCTACGCGGTGGTGGACACCGGCGCCGGCCGTGGCATCCAGGGCGGTCTCGGCGGGGGCGTGGAAGCCCGCTGGGCGACCGTCTACGCGAGGGTGTCCGACGTGGACCAGACCCTCAGCCGCGTCGAGAAGCTCGGCGGATGGCGCAGCTCGGATCCAGGGGTGACCGAGCTCAAGAGCGCCGCGCGCGCCGCGCTCTACGGGTCCGCCGATGACCACATGAAGACCGATGCGTTCCGCGACCCGGCGGGAAACGTCTTCGGTGTCTACCACCGTGGCTGACCGATCGCCTACCGTGATCCAGCAGTTTCACCGGTTCCGCAATGGGCCGCGTGCGATCACGTCACCGAGGCAGGGTGCCGGGACGTGCTCGACGACAGCGAGCGCGCCCGCGCTGCCGCATTTCCCGAGCCCGCAAGGAGGCGGTCGTCAAGGCGGCCGGCGGCCGCCTCTGGTCCAATCTGAAGATCGCGGTTCTCAGCCACGATGTCGTCAGCTGCGCCGAGCCAGCGAGCCCGCATCGGGTAGCAGACGTCACGGCGCCGACGAGCTTTCGCGCCGCGGTGGCGCTGACCGGCGCCGCGCCGTTCGTCATGGAGGCCGTCGGCCGGCCGAGGCGGGAACGGCACCAGCGATGGTCAGCTAGCGGGCCGCAGCTCGATCTGGTGCATTAGCCACGCCAGTACCAGCGGAGTCGATCGGCTCCGATACCTGCTCCGGCTGGCGGTCACCCTAGGTGGCGAGCATCGCGACGATGTCTCCGACCGCTGCGGCACGCCGGCACGGTCAGTGCGCCGAAGCGGGCTGGATCCGCAGCAAGACGTCGCGGCAGAACTCGCCGACGGTCATTCTGGTGAGCGTCTCGCTCTCGTCGTCGTCGAACTTCACCCCGAAACGGTCCTCCACCCGCACGACGAGCTCGGCGAGGGCGACCGACTCCACATCGGCGCCGGCCGGGCCGAGATCGGTGTCGTCATCGACGCCGTCGATGCTGTAGTTCATGTCCGTCAGCGAGTCGAGCACGAACTGGCGGATCTCATCGATCATGGTTGGCGCTTCCTTTCGGGAGAGGGTGGTTCGACACGACAGCCGGTCTGACCATCGACGCCGCCGGCGTCCTGCCTGACGGCGTGGGTAGTGGCGGTAGGCCGGCCGGGATACGCGCGCACGCGCTCGGTAATCTCGGCGAATGCCCGTAACTGGCCGCCGGTGGAGCGCTCGGCCGCCACGACGACCTGCGGCAGCAGCCGCTGGAGCGCGACGTCCGTCTCATACGGGGTGAGCACGCGGTCCATCAGGGACGCCTGCGCGCCGATCTACCATGAGGCGAGCAGATTGGTGATGAACGCGAGCGACGGCGCAAGGCACATCGCGACGGGGCCGCCGCGCCATAACCCGGCGTCAGCCAGGGCGCGGTGGCGCTCGGCCACGAGCCGGCGCAGCTCAGCCCGGCTGACAGGCTCGTCCAGGTGCAGTCACACATCGTCCGCAGCGCCCGCCAGCAGC
>WNGD01010251.1_pt1 | contig 13184 bp, 7 predicted proteins | sample 5400671 | NCBI WGS metagenome assembly WNGD01 (sample SAMN13153369, study PRJNA577476) | soil metagenome | isolation source: 40 cm soil or saprolite under grassland replicate 2 | place: USA:California | collected 2016-06-15
GGGTCCGTGGCGTAATGGCTCGTTCCAGGGCAGCCGGATCGAGATTGAACGTTTCACAGTCGATGTCGGCAAAGAGCGGAACAGCGTTTACGGCCAACGGAGCGGTGGCAGTGTCCACGAAGGTGTACGGAGGAACAATGACTTCGTCGCCGGGACCCACTCCCAAAGCTTTTAGAGAAACCTCCAGGGCGGCCGTGCCGCTGGAGCACGCTACGCCATAACGGGCGCCCTGCCGCTGGGCAAACGCATCTTGGAACTCTCCCACTTTAGACCGGGCAAGGCTGTCCCCGGGAGCGCTTGGTTCCACCGCTTGGCCGTAGGAATAGCGCCACCACTCGCCACTTCGCAGCACTTCCAGGACCGCCTCCTCTTCGCCCCGGTCGAACACCGGCCAGGAGGGAAAAGGTTTAGTCCGAACCGGCGTTCCGCCCAGCATAGCGCGTTCCGCCCAGCATAGCGAGCCTGCTCATCGTGGCCCTCCCGCCCTCAATGCACTCCAGCCCTCGCGAGAAGATCTCAGCTCCTGCCGCTGGCTTTGCTTTGGGCTACCGTCTGCCGCCCCGTTGGGGTTCTATGAGGAAGAAGCGGACCTCGTACCCGCTTCAAATGTCCAATCTCCGGTTCAATGCGGAGCATCGACCCTACCCTATTGTCAAATTGCTTAATGCGTTTGTATTAGACTTCCTGCGGGTAGGCGGCCTTCCAGTCGACTCCGCCTGCGCCGTGGGCAACAGATCGCGCGGGGAGATCGGGGCTGCCGCTACGGCCTCCACCAGAAATCGCGGTGGCTTGAGCATCGGAATCTCAAAGTGCTTTTCCAACACCATGAGACCGACTCCAAGCACACCCGCCTCATCCTGCAAACGCGCGAAGCGGAATGCCACGTTCTGGGTTGAATAGGTGAGCGCCTGCCGTCTAACCACCTGGACGATCTGATCCAGCAATCCCGGGCCTGCCAGCTCGAGCCGGTGGTCGAGCAGGACGACGGAAGGATTGAAGAGATTTACCAGGTTCGCCAGTCCCAGTCCCAGATACGCCGCGACCTCCGCCACGGCGCTGCTGCAAAGCTTGTCGCCCTGCTGTGCTGCCCTGAAGACTGTCCAGCCTGTGATGGCGTTGAGGTCGCCGCCGGCCAGCGCGAGGGCCTGCGAATGCCCGCCCTCCGCGATCGCCTTCCGGACCCGCGCCTCGACTGCGCGTGCGCCGACCACTGCCTCCAAACAACCGTAGCTACCGCACTTGCACACGGGGCCGTCTTCCATCAGGTGCGTGTGCCCGAACTCACCGGCGGCGCAGCTCTGCCCATAGAGCAGCTTGCCATCGAGGATGATTCCCGCACCAATTCCGGTGCCGTAGTCGACGTAGATCATGTTGTCCAGCATCTCTCCGGCGCCCAGCATCCTCTCCGCCACCGTCTTGGCCCGCGTCTTGGCCTCCACCAAGACCGGGACGTGGAACTCCTTCTCAAAGAGCTCTCTCAAAGGAACGTCGCGCCAGGAGTCGAGGGTCGATGAGGTGACCGTTACACCCTTTCGGCTATCCACGAGGCCGGGCTCGGCAATACCGATTCCCAGTAGCAACTGGGGCCGCAGCTTGGCCTGTTGCAGCGCTTTTCGAGTGCAGGCGAGCAGCTGGCGCACCAATGCGTCCTTCCCACCGCCAGCCTCCGTCGGCTCGTTAAGCGTATAACGTATTCTGGGACGAAGGTCCATGATGCCTACTCGGATCGTCTCGTCGTCGAACTCGATGCCACCCACGAACCGGTACTCCTCGTTGAGGCGGAGGAGCACCTGCTTTCTGCCCATCGAGTTGTTGAAGCGGCCGGCTTCCACCAGCCGCTTCTCCTCCAGTAGTTCGCGAACCAGCCGCGAGGTGGTGCTTCGCCGGATGCGAGTCACCTCGTGAATGCGGGCGCGCGAAATGGGGCCAAAGCGGCGCACCACAGCTACCAGAACGTGCTTATCTCTGACCCGGATGGCATTGACGTGTTTCATGGATGTGTTCTTTTACCAGAGTTCCGCGATTCCAAGTCCCCTGCGTCTATCGTACGAAAGAGAGGCGCCGGGTGTCAATTATAAATGAACACTATCGTTATTAAGTAAGTTATCGGCCAAGTCGCATCAGCGGGACTTGGCTGGCAGACCTCAGAACGATGAACCGAGGCATGAAAGCTGGAAGTTCTCATCCAATTGCGGATCCTGTCGATCAGTGGAGAGCTACCTGGACCGTCTTCGGGTTCACAGTAGCGCTTGTCTGAGCGAGCGTATCGAGATATTTTTGAACATAAAAGATAAAAAGTTCTTGACAGCCTTCAAACCCTTCCCACATACTCGCGCCACGCTTGCTCTCGGCTTGACAAACGGCAGCTGATTCTCTTTGGCGCTTTCGACAAAATGGTTCTCCCGCTCGATTACGGGCAACCGGAACCGGAAACACTCAGAAGGAGGTGCGACATGATGTCTCTCTTTTCTGTCTGTAAACCCTTGTGGCGCTCGACCTGCGTTTCAGTGTGTCTCCTTGCATTGTTGGCTTGGAATACCTACGCGCAACGAGCCAGCACCGCCCTGGAAGGCGTTGTGACTGACACCAGCGGCGCGATCGTTCAAGGCGCGAAAATCACGCTGGTATCGCAGGAAACGTCGTTTACGCGGACTGCGGGGACTAACGAGTCGGGCACTTATTCATTTCCCGACCTGACACCCGGAACCTATAACATTTCAGCCGAGGCGCCCGGATTCAAGAAGGCGGTGGTGAACGGTCTACGGTTGTATGTCGGGACACCCTTGATTCAAAACGTGCAACTGCAAGTCGGGGAGGTCTCCGAGGAGGTTTCGGTGACCGCCGCTGCGCCGCTGCTCCGACAGACCACAGCGGAAATCGGCACCGTGATTGAAGGCAAAGTCCTGACCGAGCTGCCTCTGAACGGGCGCAACTTCCTCCAGCTCAACCTGCTTTCTCCCGGCGCCATCCGGTCGAAGAACAGCAATACCTTCGACGCCGTGCAGATCGATCCGACCGCGCAGAGCTTCAACGTCAACGGGCAAAGGGGCGACTACAATCTCTATCTGCTTGACGGGGTCGCTATCAAGGAGTACCAGCACGGAAGCAACACCTTTTCCCCTAGTGTAGACGCCGTGCAGGAGTTCAATCAGGGTGCCAGCAACTACTCGGCGGCGTTCGGTTCAGAAGCCGGGGCGCAGGTCAGTTTGGTCACCAAGGCAGGTACCAATGAGCTTCACGGAGTGCTTTACGAGTTCCTGCGAAACAACAAGCTGGACGCCAGAAACTTTTTCGAGCAAACCACAAACCAAGAGGGCCGGATCGTAGCGCCGCCCTACCGCAGGAATCAGTTCGGTGTCGGCATAGGCGGTCCGGTGATTTTCCCCAAGATTTACAACGGCCGGGACAAGACATTCTTCTTTGCTTCGTATGAAGGCTTCCGCGAGTGGAAGCAGGTGCCCTTGCAGGGGTTTTTCCCAACCCCCGATCAACTCCACGGCGATTTGTCGGACATGGTGACACCGGACAAGCCGCTCATCAATCCTTTCACGGGGCAACCTTTCCCGGGCAACAAGATCCCCGCTGACCTGATACCTGCCACACTGATTCCATTTCTCGATAACGGCATCGGCAACGGTCCCTGGCTTCCCGTGCCCAATACCAGCGCGCCCGGATACAACTACTTCCGTGACAGCGCCAGAACCTTCGATAGGGACCAGCTGATCATTAGGATTGATCAGAGCGTCGGCAAGAAGACCTTCCTTTACGGCCGGTACGGCTTCAATGACGCGATTTTGTTAAACCCGAGTTTGATTCCCAATATCACCGTCAGTCAACTGAACCGCGCTCAATCCGTATCGATCCACTCCTCCACGGCGTTCAAACCGAATCTGCTGTTCGAGTTTACTTTCGGCTGGTCCCGCTTCCACCAGGCGGAGCCGGTCAGCACGGAGGGCAAGTACGACATTACCAACAAGATTCTGAAAATCCGCGGCCTGGCGACCAACCCTTCAGCCTGGGGCCCGCCGGGGTGGGATGTTACCGGGTTCAGTTTTTTTGGGGGAGGCTACGGCCAGCCCCGCCGGTGGAAGCCGAACGACTTTGAATTTCGCCCCGGCGTCAACTGGACCCGGGGCAAGCACACCATGGCGTTCGGCGCAGAAGTCACCCGCTTTCTCGACACTTTCGAGGAAGCCATCGGGCCCAATGGCTCCTTCAGCTTCGACGGCCGCTTTACCGGCTATCCTCTGGGTGACTTTCTGATTGGTAAGCCCTCCAGCTCCTTCTTCTCTCCGGAGCCTTTTGACCCGCAGCAGAGATACTCGCAGCTCGGCTTCTATTTTCAAGACGACTGGAAGGTAACACCGCGCCTGACGCTGAACCTGGGTATGCGCTATGAATGGACCGGGGTGCCTTACTCGTCGAACCGGACCATGTCGAACATCTACCTCGGGCCGAACAATGCAGTTCCTCAGATTGTGGTTTCCGATGGAGCCCAAGGGGTGACGTTCGAGGGCGTGAAGCACCCACTCCTCACCATTGCGCCATATGTCAAAGCGACCAGCGTGGGCTTGCCCGATTCTCTCGTGTTCAACGACAACAAGGACTTCGGTCCACGCGTAGGCTTTGCCTAGGCTTTGCCTACCTGGTACCGGGCATGAGGGATACCGTGGTGCGGGGCGGATACGGCATCTTCTACCAGCGCGACACGGAGAACAAGTTCGTGGACATGGCGCTGAACCCGCCTTTCGTCAGCATTCGCACCTTCTCTTTCGACCAGACGAATTTCCGAGATTTTGACTGGTTTGACCCCACGGCATTCACAACCATTTCCGGGGTGGGCCTGTTCGCCAACGATCCCTACGCGAAGAACGGCCGGATCCAGGCCTACAACCTTTCGGTGGAACACATCGTGCGGAGCACTCTTTTCGCCGCCGCCTATGTGGGCAACACCTCCCGGCACCTGTCCAACATGGAGGCTCCCAATCAGGCGCGGCCCGGCCCAGGCTCGATTACTTCGCGGCGGCGGTGGCCTGATTCCGGTCTCGTTTACTATCAGAACTACAACGGCAGCGCCAACTACAACAGCCTGCAGCTCAAAGCCCAGAGGAACTTCGCCAAAGGCTTTATGATGCTGCTCGGCTACACCTGGAGCAAGACAATCGACGACACCGGTGGGACCTTTGTCGGCGAGGGGGGCCGCGGCTTCGTCTTCCAGGACTCCTTCAATCGGCATATGGACCGGGGGTTGGCGTCCCAGGATGTTCGCCACCGGTTTGTTGCCAGCTACGTCTATGAGCTACCGGCCGGGAAAGGCAGGCGCTTCCTGAACCAAGGCGGCGTGGTGGATGCCGTTCTAGGCGGATGGTCGATGAACGGCGTGACGACCTTCCAGGCCGGAAACCCGATCCTTATCACTCAGGCCTGCAACCGGGCGAACACAGACGTCGGCGGCATGCGTCCGGATGTGGTCGGCAATCCCAAGCTGGATACGGGAAGGCCTTCCGGCGAGCTGGTTAGCCAGTTCTTTAACACCGCCGCCTTTGCGAGCTACTGCCCCGGCCCGGATGGTCCCTTCAACTTTGGAAATGCGGGCCGCAATATCGTCATCGGGCCCGGTGTGAACGTTTGGGACTTCGGTCTCTATAAGGAATTTCGACTCAAAGGAGAGCATAAAAGGCTCCAATTCAGGTCAGAGTTCTTTAACCTGTTTAACCATCCGATCTTTGGGCAACCCGGCGGCACTGCGGGGACGCCGCAGTTCGGGGTAATCGGTGGAACAGCCCTCGATCCTCGTGAGATTCAGTTTGCTCTGAAGCTGTATTACTGATACTGAGCACTGCTTCCCAACAGCAGGAGCAGAGAGGTCCCGGAATAAAAAGGCAAGGCTTGACAAGCATTCTGGCACTTTGAGTATCTATTTTTTTCTGCATGCATGGGCCGGCGATGGCTGACGTAACTGGCACCATTCTGGTCACCGTGACTGATCCAAGCGGTGCCGCGGTTCCTGGGGTAAAAGTTACTCTGAATACCGCAGATACGGGTCTCACCCGAACCACTACGACGGACACCAAGGGCAGCTATGAATTGCTGGCTGTCCCGGTCGGCGAAGACTATATGCTTGGCGTCGAGTTGAAGGGTTTCCGCAGGTCGGTACAATCGGGGACGCATCGGTCAAATGGCTTTGACGCTTCAGTTCTAGGGGAGACACCAAAGGAGGAATCATGAGCCACCGCTCGACTCGACGCGGCTTTATGGAAAAGACGCTGGTTGCCGCCTGTGCCGGATGGATGAGTCGTCAGCCGGGGCCCGCTGCCGGCTTCGTCAGCGAGGACGCCAAGCCAGCATTACTTGGCGGGAAACCGGTTCGGACAGGGCCTTTCCCGTCCTGGCCGAAGATCGCCTCCAACGACGAAAAGGCGTGGATAGAAGTGCTCCACGGCAGGCACTGGTGCCGCCTGGACGGCAATTATGCCACGCGTTTCGAAGAAGCCTGGGCAAGCAGGCTCGGCGCCAAAGGGTGTGTCGCTACAGCGAGCGGAACGACGGCGCTGCTCACCTCACTCAACGCTCTCGGCGTCGGCCCGGGCGACGAGGTTATCGTCCCGCCGTATACATTCGCGGCCACCATCAACGTGGTGATGCTGCAGTTCGCAATTCCCGTGTTCGTCGACACGGATCGGGAGACGTTTCAAATTGACGCCAACAAGATCGAGGCGGCTCTCACTCCACGCACCAAAACGATCCTGCCCGTCCACCTGGGTGGCTCTCCGGCTGACATGGACGCGATTCTCGCCATTGCCAAGAGAAACAACCTGGTTGTGCTCGAGGACGCCTGCCAGGCGCACCTTGCCGAGTGGCGCCGGCAGAAAGTCAGCACGATTGGCGACCTGGGCTGTTTCAGCTTCCAGGCCTCAAAGAATCTCAACTCCGGAGAAGGCGGCGCGATCCTTGGGAAGAACGAGGAGTTGCTCGAGCGATGCCGGAGCTTCCAAAACAACGGGCGGGGGACGCAAGGGTACGCATTTCAGTATGTCAGGAATGGATCCAACCACCGGATGACTGAGTTCCAGGCGGCGCTGTTGGGCGAGCAGCTCACCCGGCTCGAAGCTCAGGCCAAGGCGCGCGAGCAGAACGCCGAATACCTGACTCGGCTATTGCGCGAAATACCGGGACTCTCACCGGCCCGCATCTATGACGGCTGCACCAGAAATGCCTATCACCTGTACATGTTCCGCTACGACCCCAATCACTTCAGTGGCCTGCCCAGAGCGCGGTTCTTGAAGGCGCTGGAGGCCGAGGGCATTCCCTGCTCGGGCGGTTACACTCCCCTCAATAAAGAGCCCTTTATTGAGGCGACCCTTCAATCACGCCACTACCGGAGCATCTATCCGGAGAAGGAGCTGGCCGCGTACAAGGAGCGGAATCAGTGTCCGCAGAACGACAGGCTATGCGAGGAAGCCGTCTGGTTCACGCAGACGATGCTGCTCGGACCGCGGAGCGACATGGACCAAATCGCGGAGGCAATCCGAAAGATTCAGCGTAATGCCGCCGAACTGGCGAAAACATAGAACAGGAGCTGTCGCGCAGGCGATCATGCAATCGCCGCACATTCCTAGAAAGCATAACGGCAGCCGCCCTCGTCAGCGGCTGCTCCACAGCTGCCGCCTCGGACAAAGGCATTCGCCTGGGCGTGGACGGTGTGGGTTCCTGATGATCAGGACCCAGATCCGGTCATCGCCCGGGTTGCCGGACTGCAGAAGTCGCTGCATTCATCGCTTCCGACAGGGACGGTTATCAACCTGAGTTGCGGCGCCATTGTCGACTGGAGGAATTGACGTTTCAAATTTCTGATGAAACCATCGGTGTCAACTTTGACTGGAAACAGCACGAAGCAAAAGGGAGCTTGTGATCAGCGAACCTGTACCAGACGGAGCGGGCGGCGAACTGCGTAGCGGTGCCTTAAAGCTGCCGTCCATCCTGATGCAGGGCATTACTCATATTGCCCCAGCGGTTGGAATTGTCCTTACGATTCAGCTCATCAGCTCCCTGGCCGGCGTGACGGCGCCCCTGGCCTACCTCATCGCTTTCGCCATTGTTCTGACTCTCGGCATTTCCTTAACGCAACTGGCCAAGCACCTAGCTTCAGCCGGCGGCTACTACACTTATGTGAGCCGCACGGTCAGCCCTGGTGCAGGTTTTATCACGGCCTGGCTGTACTTCCTTTACGATCCGACGGCAGCGGCGATCAATCTGGCGTTCATGGGCTTCTTCTTTGAGAGCACCATGAAAGCCGAGTATGGGATTTTCTTTCCCTGGTGGTGCTTTTTTCTTCTCGGCGTTCTTCTGATCACCCTGCTGGTTCATTTTGGGGTGGAGATCTCGGCGGGGACGATGGTGCTGCTGGGCATTGCCGAGATCGCCATCGTGGTGGGACTGAGTGTGACGGGCTTGTTGCGCCCAGGGGACGGAGGCGTCAACCTTTCATCTTACAACCCGGCGAACGCCCCCAGCGCGAATGGACTCTATTTAGGCGTCGTGTTCTCGATCTTTGCATTCTCTGGTTTTGAATCCGTGGCGCCTTTGGCCGAGGAAAGCGAAGACCCTAGACGGAACCTGCCCAGAGGAATCATCGGTTCGATTCTGTCGATGGGTGCCTTCTATCTTTTCTGTTCCTGGGCGATATTAGTCGGCTGGGGCACCCAGGACCTTGACAGCCTGATTAAATCGGTTGAGAACCCAACCTTCCGTCTCGGCAAGGCTCTCTGGGGCAGTGGCTGGATCCTGCTGTTTGTCGCGGTGGTCAACTCGATTCTGGCCGTTTCCATTGCTTCTACCAACGCCGCTACCCGCGTCTTCTTTGCCATGGGCCGTGCGGGCTCCCTGCCAAGGGCACTGGCCAGGGTGCACTCGCGCTACAGGACACCCACTAATGCCGTTTGGCTCCAGACCTTCCTGACCCTGGGGATCGGCCTCGGCTTGGGATTCTGGATCGGACCCGATCAGGAATTCTATTTGATGGGCGTGGCTGTCACACTCGGCTTGATCTTCATTTACAGCGCCGGGAATGTGGGTGTCTACCTCTACTATCGGTCCGAGCGCGAAGACGAATTCAACCCGTGGTTCCACCTGATCTTCCCGCTGCTTTCGACCGGAGCCTTGATCTGGGTGGGCTACAAATCTGTCGTACCTCTGCCACCTCCACCAGTCGGCTACGCGCCCATCCTGGCGGGAGCCTGGTTCTTGGTGGGGGTCGTAGTGTGGATTCTCAAGCGGACGCGCTTCAATGGGAGCGAAGGTCAGCTGGGACCACAAGGAGAACGCTGATTCAAATTCGGAAAGCTTGTGTGACGACCCTAACCGAGGCACGACTCCTGGCTCCAGGCTAGTTAACTCGCAACGTCTGGGGCCAGGGCGACGAGCCGACAAAGAGGAACGGCTTGATGGACCTAACGGATCTCTAAAGTGGCAGTCATTACCATCGAGTCGCGCCGTGAGGACCAATACATGCAAGTGCGCGTGACGATTCAGGGCGTCCTCAAAGCGCGGCACGAAGCTGACGGCGCCGCACCGTGCCTGCCGGTTAATTAAAGGCTCCATTGGGTATTGGACGTTGGGTGCTGGGGAGTTGACAGATTTCAAACCCCACGGAGCACCTTCACCGGATCCAGTCGAGCCGCGCGCCATGCTGGGCCCGCGCAGGCCGCCGCAGCGACGACCAGCAGCAGCACCGGCACGGCCACATACGTCAAGGCGTCGTCACGCGTAACACCGTAAAGCTGCGACGAGAGCAATCGCGTCAGCCACAACGACCCGACGAGGCCAGCCGCAAGGCCGGCGATCGTGACGAGGAGCCCCTGTTGCAAGACCAGACCGATGATATCCGCCGGTCGCGCGCCGAGCGCCGCACGGACGGCCAGCTCACGCGACCGCTGGGCCAAAGTGTAGGAGAGCACCCCGAACAGGCCGACGCCGGCAATCGCGAGCGCGAAGGCCGCAAAGGCGCCCAGCACGATTGCGTACAGCCGCGGCCGCGCCAGCGTTGTCAGCAACCAATCTTCCATGGTCGCAACGGCCTCCGGCACGAGTCGATCATCCGCTTCGCGCACAGCCGAGCGGAGCGTCGTGACGAGCGCGCGCGGATCCTCAGTCGTGCGCAGCAGCAGCGTGACGACGGGGACGGGCAGTTGCCCGCGCATCTGCCGGTGTGAGTAATACATCTCCGGTAGCACTAAATCCCCGGCCGTCACGTACCGCACGTCATCGACGATGCCGATCACCGTTGATTCGCGCGTCTCTCCCTCCTTCGGCGTGTATCCCGCATCGGGCAGCTTCGCGCCGATGGGCGAATCATCCAGGTAACGGTTGGCAAACGCCCGGTTGACGACGACGACGCGCATCGATGTGTCGGTGTCGCCATCGGTGAAGCCGCGGCCGGCCACGATGCGCATGCCGAGTGCCGGGAACACATGTGGGCTAACGATTCGCGGCGATGCCTGCGCGGAGATCGTGCCTCCATCGCCCCGCGCCGAGCGCATCCGTAAGGCGCTGGTCGATCCGCCCGGCGTCAGGGGCAGCTCGGATGTGAAAGCCGCCGTGACGCCCGGCACGGCAGCCAGACGATTGAGGATCTGTTCGACCAGAGCGAAACGCCGTTCCGGCGAGTACCCTTGTGCCGAGAGCGACAGCCGTGCCGTCACGATGCCGGCGGGGTCCCAGCCGCGGTCCGCTTTGAGCATCGCAACGAAGCTTCGCCCCAGCAGCGATGCACCGATGAGGAGGACGAACGCAATAGCGACCTGTCCAGCCATAAGCAGCATCCGCACCTGCGCGGTTCGTGATCGTGTCACGATACCTCCAGCCGTCCCACCGTCCTCCGCCAGCGACTCGACGAGATTCATGCGCCGCACGCGGAGCGCAGGGAGCACGCCAAAAACAAGACCGGCCAGCATAGATGTCACAAATGCAAACAGCACGACCGTCGCGTTGACGGCGAGGTCCTCAACCCGTGGGAAGTCGGCGGGCAGAAGCGACGGCAACACACGGTGCAGCAACCCGGCCAGAAGAAAACCGGCGCCGCCCCCAAGCAGAGCCAGCAGGAGACTTTCTACCAGGAGCTGTCGTGTTACGCGCGCGCTGCCGGCGCCGAGCGCAGCGCGAATCGCCATCTCGCGGCGCCGGGTCGTCGCGCGGGCAAGCTGGAGGCTGGCGACATTCGCTGTGGCACTCACGAGCAGCAACAGAACGGCGACGAGCAGCGTGATGAGCGGCCGGCGAACCTGCACAGTGAGCGCGTCCCGCAGAGGCGCAGCGGAAATCTCGATCGGCCCGTTGTTACCGAAGATTGCCGTCGTCGTCAACCCGGTATCCAGCGCGAAGCGGCCCCGGGCCGTGCCTTCGGCAGCCGCCTGCGCCGCCGTCGCGCCCGGCCGAAGCTTCGCGACCGCGTCGAACATCGAGAGAAGGTTGCCGGTGGCCGGGAGTACGCGGAAAGAAACCCAGGCCAGCGTCTGCTGGTCCGGAAACGCGAGACCGCCCGGCAGAACGCCGACGATCGTGTGCGGCCGGCCCTCGAGCTGCACGACCCGGCCGAGAACGCTGGGGTCCGCGCCAAACCGATGGCGCCAGAGTCTTTCCGAGAGGATGACGACGGACCCGCGCTTCAGGATCTCGTCCTGTTCTTCGAACACGTTTCCGATGAGAGGCCGCGCGCCAAGCAGTGGAAAGAGGCTTGCGGTGACGGCGGCGACCCGGATGCGATCGGGATCTCCCGCGCCTGAGAGCGTCATCGTTCGCAGCGACCATGCGGCGAGTGCCTCAATCGTGTTCGCTTTGTCACGCCAGGCAACATAGGCGGTGTTCGTGAACGAATTGAAGCGCGGCGCGATGCCGCCTCTCGTCTCCTTGAGCCGCACGATCCGGTCCGCATTCGGCCACGGCAGGGGCTTCATCAGCACGCTGTAGGTCACGCTGAACAAAACCGTCGTGGCGCAGATCCCCAGCGCCATCGTCAACGTGACGAGCAGCGCGAAGCGCGGCTGACGGCGAAGCAGGCGGAGCGAGTAATTGACGTCCTGGCTGAGACCCGCTAAGGGTGATGATGCCGAGGCCGCAGGCGGAGGTTCGACCGCCGGCGGGCGACGCGATGAACGACGGAGGGACGCTGCGTCCAGACGCCAGCGATCGAGCTGCGCGACAAGACGTTGCTCCGCCTCCTCGTGCGAGCAGCCATCAGCGCGGGCGGTATCGTACATCGCCCGGGCGTGCTGCGCGAGTTCCTCGATTACGTCCTCATCGGGCATATGTGAAGCGCCGGCAAATGCTGCCCTGACGCGGGATTTCCAGTCCATTCTGATCTCCGGAGGTGGCGCGCACCTTTACCTGATTGTCGAAGGCGCCTAAAGCCACGCCGTACGCAAGGCTCGGCGGAGGCTTAAAGACCCGCTACGGGTTCGCGGGGTGATACCCGCGCTACGCGTGGCGGAAGCGCGCCACGCGGTTCAAAGCGACGAAGAACGTCTCCCAGACGTTCCGCTGGCTCGCTAGCGTTTTCCTGCCAGCCGCGGTGATGCGGTAATAGCGGCGCCGGCGCTGCGCGGCCTTTTCGACCCAGCGTCCTTCAATCAGGTCCTTTTCTTCCATCCGGTACAAGGTCGGGTAGAGAGAGGCGACATGAAACGAAATCGCTCCTCCGGAGCGCTCTTCGATCAGACGCGCAAGGTCATAGCCGTGCCGGTCCCGCTCTTCGAGCAGCGCCAGGATCAGCAGCTCGGCGCTTCCACGCTTCAGCTCACGCGCCAGCGCATTGATGCCCATATGTGGTCACAACATATATGAGATCCGAGGCATCGTCAAGGGCAAAGATCGCAACCTTACGCTGCGTTCAGGGTCAATGGCAGCTGTGTTGAAGCGCAGGAGTAGGGCGCTCCGATCGATATCGCGACGCGACCATCTAACGTCTGCTTCGATCGGAATCGTGATGACACCCTCGCGGGCCGTAATGCCGCCATGGTTGATGATGTGGCCGCGAAGGACCGAGGAATGAGCAGACGCCGCGCCCGGTGACATCTATACGAATCATCGATTCGGGGTCGCCGGCGAAACCAGAGTTGCGGCACAAGCCTCTGTACAATCCACTACTCTTCTGAATCTTTGATTTAACACGGGAGGAGTGGTCGGCGCCA
>WNGD01004853.1_pt1 | contig 13177 bp, 8 predicted proteins | sample 5400671 | NCBI WGS metagenome assembly WNGD01 (sample SAMN13153369, study PRJNA577476) | soil metagenome | isolation source: 40 cm soil or saprolite under grassland replicate 2 | place: USA:California | collected 2016-06-15
CTGCGGCCATTACTCTTTGGAATGTAGATGCGCCGCAGCGGTTGAGGGTGGTAGCCTCTCTGTTGCAGCGAGTGGATAGCTTCTGCTTTCTGCTCCGGTGTTTTCCAGGTTTGCCCATCTACACCAGGAGTGCGTTTGCCAGTGTTCTCCGTCACTCGTCTGACGGCAAGGGCTTTACCACTAAACGAGTGGGTCAGCAAGCGTTGCAAAGCTTTCACCTTGCCCCATTTGCCTTGTTGGGTTGCCTGCGTGATACGGGTTTGGAGCCGATGAACGTTGCGTTGGGCATGACGCCAATTGATCGCGTGCCATGCCCATGCATCGCTGGGGGTCGCACCAACAGAGGGGTCTGAGGTTGATACCTGAGTCGTTTCCGTCGTCATCTGCTTTACCTCCTTAATCGATTAGTCAAACGTTCTCACGCTGAAAGACCAGAGGGAAGTCTGCTCGCTTTCGCCCGGGGTGATGTTCGAGTGCTCGGCAACCCCTATCCGCTCCATTACAGGGCGGCCTTCGCTTTTTCCCTCCTCCTGTACCGACTATGCTTAAAGTCACGTCTTACGACGAACCTTCCTGCGAGCAGGAGCATATTCGGCTTACCACGTTCCACATGCGTACCAGATATGGGTTAGGCTCCGTCTCTCCGCCGGTGGTTCTACTATCTGCGTCAGGAGAACTTTTACCCCCTGAACCAACCACGTTCCCTTTTGGGCAAGCCTGTCAGCACCTTTGGCTTGTCATCGATAACGACGTTTATCAGCGGTTCACATGTGTTAGCCATGCCATATATCGCCCTAGCTCCCCAACCGCTTGATGCTAGCAGTCATCTCTTCCCCTCGCGGTTTCGAGATCACCCTTTCGGGTGCGGCTACGTTGTCCCAGGCGCACTTGATTCAGCCTGGTAGGGCACTGGGGGCAGAACCCCAGGTAAGAGCCTCCTTTCAAGAGTCCTTACAGCTACACATGTAGCTTCGTGTCGCACAGAAGTCCTCGATGCCACGATGTGTGCCGTGCTCAACTGGCTCGGTAGGCAGTGCCATGCTACGTCGGAGAATGGTGAACCTGCTCGTCTGGATACCCATGTGATCTGTCACGCGTACGCCAAGTCTGCCACCAGTGGCCAGGCCAATGATCTGGCCCAGTTGAAAGAGTCGTGCAGTCACACGTGCCCAAGGGGCAACGAAGGGGACCAGACGTTCTGTAAAGATTTTGCGTGGACAGGTGGGCACATCGCAGAAAAATTTTCGCACCGTCAGGAAGAAGCGTACTGGCTGTCCAGTACTAGGGAGGTCAGCCAGTCGGCGTTGAGAGCGACTATGAATACGAGTTGCGGGAGAGCCACACCAAGGACAATAAGAGATGGGTTGCGTGGAAAGTAGAGACACGCAGAGCACTCCTTCTTGGCGAGAGTATGCAGTGATCTCAAGGCCAGAAGGTAAGGCAAACAAAGACATGAGAGACATTTGGGTAGGAAAAACTCCATGAAACGAAAAGGTGAAAGAACGCTTGTTCTTTATTCTCTCACCTATTACCCGATCACCAAAAGTGAACCAGATCGATGCTTCGCGCCAAAACCTGCTCGCTCTTGCGTTCTTCCACACATTTGGTGATAAAAGCTCATTAGCATGGTACATTGAAAACGTCCATCCGCTCTAACAGCGATTTCTGGAAGTGTATTCGTAGCTCTACAGTATTCGATTCACCAAATGTGTGGAAGAACGGCTCTTGGCCCAAATTACCAATGCCCACACTCGATTTAGCTTTTAGAAACCATACTATTTTTACCGAGAAGATGCATGAACTTGCTGCTGTTCCTTCTGGGACATACGCTCTGTTTTACCATGATGTACACGCTTATGAGCGGCTGTATAGCTTATGAGGTCTTGAGTCAGTTACTCCATGAGGAGCTTGTATCTGGACTCCACCGCACTTCTGCATAACTCTTGAGACGTGCAGCTTTGGTCTCATTGCCCGACACATCAGGGCGTACTGACAAGACGCCCGTTCTCACCCAGTCCTGCCGGGTAAGAAACGTTCGCATCGCGATATTCCGTGCTCCAACCAGATCAGCATGCACCATATAGGGGCGCCCCGTTTGCAAGCGGTAGGGACATTGCTCATGTTGACAGATGAACAGGAGTCCTTTCCCGGGACGATTGCGTTTGTCTCTATAGCTGCAGTACGGACAGGTCTGGCTGGTGTAGTCCGCATCCACCTTTATGGCAAGGGAGCCTGCTAATACGGCCTTGTAGGTAACCATACCGTGTAGCTCAGCAAATGCCCACTTAGAGGCATGGCGATTGGCTCGATGTGCTTTCTGAGAAACGGGTTGAGTACCTTTCCCCTGTTTCTTGCGTCGTTTCCTACGCCTCTTCGTGCTTTCGCGGATGCCAGTGAGTTCCTCAAGGCCGATCAAGGTGTGCGGGTGTGTTTGGATAATCGATTTCGCGATAGTGTGATTGACTTGCAGTTTCAACCGTCTCTCTCGTCTGCTAATCGCAATTAATCGTCGAGTAGCGGAGCGAGTGCCTTTCTTCTGCAAGCGTTTACGCAGCCGGGCGTAGTGGTCAGCACGCGCTCGGACTCGTTTACCAGGATAGAACTGGCTCTGATTGGACAACGTAACAGTCGTCGCCAGGTAGCGTTGCCCAACGTCCACGCCTACAACCGCAGGGAGCATGTCAGGGGTTGGGTCAGCAATGTCCAGTTCCAGGGAGACCAATAGATAAAACTGCTTGTGCGCCTTGTCATACCAGAGTTTGGCCGCGCCAATCGTCGTGCCATGTTGGATCAGGGCAACATGTCGCTTGTAGCCCTGGTAGGGCAGAATGATACGGCCTTGTAAGGTCAGCATGCTCACTTGCTGCCCTGGCTTGAATGTGTAGTCGTAGCCATAGTTGTAGGTCACGGTCGGGGAGATATACTTTGGGGGCTTATCCAGTCCTTTATAGCGTTTCTTGGTGTAGCCTGCCCTGCGATGTTCGATATTCTTCCTGAGCTTGGTCCAGAGTCCCTTGTAGGCCCCTGCTACTTGGCGGGGCACATTGCAGGCCATCTGTGAGGGGAGCTTGTAGCGTAGGCGGATATCGTCATAGGTCCCTTGCTGTAAGCGTTTAGCGCTGGAGAGCTTCCCATGCGCAAAGGCATAGCGACTTACATAGTTGAGCGCATCACGATAGGCCAGTTGCGCCTGTCTGAGTAACCGACACTGCTCGGGTGTTGTGTTCAGTTTGAGCTTGGCGGTGATAATCTGTTGCATGAGCGGTACCTATGCTTGTCGCTGTTCGGTAGCTTGTCTGTCTGTTGTTGACTCACCCATTTCTTTCTTCTCTCTGCATCGGCTCTACTCCGTTGCGTTATACTGGCTTGCCTTGTTCTGCCCAAAAGCGCATCTTGACGAACGCGCGTGCCTCTGTTGCCTTGACCAGCCTGGTGGTCATGCCCAGCCGCCGACTAACTTCCATTAAGGCAGCGGGGTGTCCTCGGCATCCTCTGTTTGCCCAAGCTGGTAGCGTAGCTCGATGACCTGCCGTTCCTGTGGGCTGAGATGCTTCAGCAGCTCTGCTACAACTGTCTGCTAACGGTCAGGTGACAGGGAAGTAACGCCTGAAATTGTGCTTTCGAGGGCTATCATAGGTACTACTTCCCCAGGAACCCCGCTCCTTGTATATGTACTCACCTCCTTCCTCTTTTTCTTGCGTAACTGTTGGAATATGACTTCCTCTTACCTTCGTACTATCTACTCATTGAGAGCTACCTATGGATGCAACAATGTTACTTAAAGTTTTCAATAGATTGCGAGTGAATTATAGAATATTCTTGAATATTTATCAATAAGCTTGAGCCTAATTGTTCTCAATTGGCTACTTGAGCTAGATTTTGGTATTCATTTGTGTTACACTGATTTCTCGTAGAACCAAATCTACTCTTGAGAGGTATATCAATGAGATTGGAAGACTTCCGTATCGATGTAGTCAGATTATCGCGCCCTGAACTCTCGGCTCTTTCAGGTGTGTCAGTATCCAGTATTAAGCGAGCCGAGGAAGGTCAAAAAGTAGATAGATTAACACAATCACGTATTTTGGCCGGATTGAGCCAACATCTCGGCAGAACAGTTACACGCGATGATATTGATGAATTTGCTGAGAATTAGTAATTATCATTCCGCCTATATTTCACTATTTTCGACCAGCTGAACAGACTATTGACAAGTCTGAAGGCAGGGGACTCCATATTGTCTACTCTGTTGAATACATCAAATATCTTTCTACCCGATTGGCTGGCCCGCTGTGCTGAGAACCGCCCAGGACATCTCGCAGTACAATGCGACGGGGTGCAATGGAGCTTTGCAGAGCTTGATCGCCAGGCGACAAGACTTGCACGGCAACTCGCTACTATTGGCGTCCAGGAGGGAAATCGTGTGGCCCTGCTAGCCGCCAACGGCTTGCCCTACGTCGCGTTTGTTCACGCGCTGACACGGCTTGGTGCTATCCTGGTGCCTCTTAATCTGCACTTGACCCCGGAAGAGCTATGCTGGCAGGTTTGCGATGTGCGTGCCTCGCTCCTCGTCTGTGATGCAAATTATGCGAGTTTAGCCCATGAAATCGGACGCGTTGTGCCGCAACTGCCTCTTGCTACGTTGGCAACCTGGTCAAAGAGGGACGAAACGGTTTTAAGTGAACTTCCTGAAAACGATGTTCCCCTGCGAACCCTCATTGACCTCGGCGCGCCACAGTCTATCCTGTACACATCAGGTACAACTGGTCAGCCGAAAGGTGCCATTATCACGTATGGAATGCAGTGGTGGAATGCCGTTGGCTCTGCTCTCAATCTTGGGCATAGTCCTGAGGACCGCTGGCTTATTTGCCTGCCACTCTTTCACATAGGCGGCCTCTCCATCCTGATGCGCAGTGTCATATATGGCATTAGCGTGATGGTACATAAACAATTTGATCCTTTAATCGCCAATCACGCCATATTTGAGGACAAAATAACCATTATCTCGGTGGTTGCCGTGATGCTGCAGCGAATGCTCGCTGCTCTCGACACCAGCGGGAGCGGAGCCGGCTATCCTGCAACGCTACGTTGTGTACTGCTTGGCGGCGGTCCCGTTCCCTATCCACTACTTGAAGAATGCCTGCTCCGTGACATCCCCATGGTACAGACGTATGGCCTGACCGAAGCTTGCTCGCAGGCAGTGACAATTTCACCAGCAGATGCAATGCGCAAACTTGGTTCTGCAGGACGCCCTCTTCCTCCTGTCCAGCTATGCATTATGCATGAGAACAGACCAGCATCAACTGGAGAGCCGGGTGAGATATTTCTGAAAGGGCCGACAATCACTCCTGGGTATGCAGACAGACCAGAGGCAACGACTCAAGCGTTTCAAGACGGCTGGTTCGCTACAGGTGACATTGGCTATCTTGATAAAGATGGCTACCTCTATGTTCTTGATCGCCGTGCAGACCTTATTATCTCTGGCGGAGAAAATGTATACCCTGCTGAGATTGAATCTGTCCTGCTATCTCATCCCGGCATACAAGAGGCCGGCGTGTGTGGACAAGCAGATCCACGGTGGGGACAGGTACCCATCGCCTTTGTTGTTCTCAAAGCCGGTAGCACGGTAAGTGCCGAGGAGTTACTAGGCTATGCAGTGCAAAAACTGGCTCGTTATAAACAGCCCCAGGCTATCTATTTTACTGAACAACTACCACATACTTCTACAGGGAAGCTTTTACGCAGAGAACTACCTTGCTTGCTACAAACTCTATATAACAAAATGGAGCTTTAAAACAACTACTGTCCCCTTGAGCTCCTTAATTTATAGGTGCTTTGCCTGCTCATCTTATGAGGATAATTATGCTCAGTGAGTACACAAGGTAGTGATTGCAACAGCTAGCTGCACGCCTGCCCCTGCGGCTTCAACGGTGACCCCGTGAAAGAATGCAGTGCCGAAATGGGACCAACCGAAGTGGCCAATTCTGCTTTTTCGAGAACGATCTAGATTTCCCGTTTGTGTTCTAATAGAGTCGGACGTGCTGGGCGGTTCCTTCATGACTGGTTGGAATAGAGGAGGTGGCATCCATTCTAGGACTCTTGTATAGTTATGTTGTGTTTATCGTATGCATCAGATATATTATAGCTCGGTTCTTATTTTTGATTGAGGAAAGAGCGACATGAGAATGTTTTGGCTTTATAGATAAGATCCAAAAATACTCTACGATAGATGTATTATAGATGAGCTTTTCATAATGGTTCTGGAGAAGGAAGTTACTTATTGCTCCATCACTCTACTCTCAAATTGTGTGGAATGGCTTCAGAAGTTCCACGATTGAAAGGAAGCACACAGAGGGTCGCCGTAACACTTCACGCGCAAGAAGCCTGCGCCTCTCATTGGGAAACAACAATCGAGGTACCAATTGAAGCGTTTACAACCGGGAGTTAGTAGATGACTGAGCTTATAGGAAAACGATTGGGAAGTTATCGGCTAATCAAGCAACTCGGAAAAGGCGGGTTTGCGGAGGTCTATCTTGGTGAACAGGTGCATCTGAATACCCCGGCGGCTATCAAAGTATTGCACCAGGTACAATTGTCGAGCGAAGATGAGAAAAAGTTCCGCACTGAGGCAAAAACCATTGCTAATCTCAAGCATCCGAATATTATTCGGGTCATAGATTATGGTATACAGGAGAGTACCGGTATACCTTATCTTGTAATGGACTATGCGCCTAGAAATTTACGGCAACATTACCCGACTGGAACCATAGTACAGCCGTTCCAAATTTTGCCCTATGTCCGGCAGGTTGCTGATGCCTTGCAGTACGCCCATGATCAAAGGGTGATTCATCGTGATGTTAAGCCAGAGAATATGTTGCTGGGTGAAGACAACAAAGTTCTGCTCAGTGATTTTGGTATAGCCGTCGTCTATGAAACATCACGCACCGCACTTACACTGGATAAGCTTGGTACCCCTCCTTATATGGCCCCTGAACAATTTCAGGGCAAGCCTTTGCCTGCCAGCGACCAGTACTCTTTAGGCATTGTTGTTTACGAGTGGCTTTGTGGGACTCGCCCTTTCAACGGGCCACTTGGGGAACTCATTCGTCTTCATGAAAGTGCCACGCCGCCACCAATGGCTGAGAGATTGCCATCCCTGTCATCAGCTATAGAGAAAGTAGTACAAAAAGCGCTTGCCAAGGACCCCAGGAAGAGGTACCGGAGTGTACGGGACTTTGCTCAGGCTTTTCAAAAAGCATGCTATGCAGATAATAGCATTCGAAACACCTTCACAATGCCCGCCATCCTGGAGCAAGCAAGACCTATTGTGGTCACTCCACCGGAGGATTCGTCTGTAATCTGGAACGTTCCCTACTACCGCAACCCTTTCTATACAGGGCGTTCCCACCTGCTTACCTTGTTACATGATATCTTCTGCTCTGGAAAGGTGACGACCCGGACACAAGCTCTGAGTGGTTTGGGTGGTATCGGGAAGACACAAGTTGCGCTTGAGTATGTGTATCGCTACCACAACGAGTATCAAGTTATCCTATGGGTGCGAGGTGAGACACAAGAGAAGATGCTTTCGGATATCTCCTCTTTTGCTACCATGCTGAAGTTGAAAGGGCAACATGTACAAGAGCAGCACCATCTCATCGAGATGGTGCGATCCTGGCTGAAGAAAAACACAAAATGGTTGCTGGTTATCGATAACATTGAAGATATTAAGCTTGTGCAGAAGCTCATTCCTTCTACTGCCCGAGGCCATATTCTGCTGACGACACGAACACAAACGACAGGGAATATAGCACAGCACATCGATTTGGGAAAAATGACGCTGGAAGAGGGTGCTTTGTTCCTACTGAGGCGCATAAAGATGTTGGCACAGGATGCGGCTCTTCAAGACGCTTCAACAAGCGACTGCCAGATGGCGAAAGCCATCGCTGAGGCGCTTGATGGTCTGCCACTCGCGCTTGATCAGGCTGGTGCATACATCGAAGAAACTGGATGTACCCTCTCTAACTACTTCCATCGCTATCAAGCGAGACGTATGAAGCTCCTCGACAAGCGCGGTGGCTTTGAACTTGGCCATCCAGCATCTGTCACGGCCACATTTTCCTCTACCTTTAAGAAAGTCGAAAAGATCAGACCCGCGGCCATAGAACTTCTCTGTTTCCTTGCCTTCCTTCATCCTGATGCTATCCCAGAAGAGCTTATCATCGACGGGGCTTCTGAACTTGGCCCTGTTCTACAACCTGTGGCTGGCGACCCCATCACGTTAGATGCAACTATTGTCACGCTCCGCAGGTTCTCCCTGATTCACCGCAATTCAGGCACAAATCTGCTCTCTATGCATCGCCTCGTGCAAGCAGTGCTTCGGGATGGTATGAATGAGGAGACGCAGCGAATGTGGGTCGAGCGGACAGTGCGAGCCATCAATCGGGCGTTGCCCGATGTCAGTGACTTTCTCATGTGGCAGCGTTGTCAGCAATACATGCCGCACGTACAGCATTGTGTGGCTCTTATTAAGGAGTTGAAGATCGTATCGACAGAGGCAGCGCGATTGCTTGAGCAAGCAGGAATATATTTGCAGATACAGGCGCAGTTTACGCAAGCATATGCACTCTTTGAACAAGCATCAAATGTACGTTCATTATTGAACGAAGCAGAACCTGTGGCAACAGTTGCTTTCCTCAGCCATCACTTCTGGCTCCACTATTATCTCGGTCAGTATGCCCAGGCAGAGCCGCTCATATGGAAAGCATTAAGGCTCTTACAACAGTTACCTGACGCTGATCAACAGTCGCTTGCCTCCTGTCAGGAAGCGATTGCATATTTGTCCTATCAGCAAGGGAAATATAATCAGGCTGAAGATTATTTTCTGCAGGCTTTAGCCACTTATGAGAAGCAAGTTGGGTTGCAACATCCTTCGGTCGTATGCACATTTTGTGGATTGGGGAAGCTCTATCTTGCTCTGGCTAAGTACGACCGGGCTGAAGAGTTCTTCTGGGATGCCCTTAGCATCTGGGAGCAGATGCCAGAGCCGCAGCATCCATTAATGTGTACAAGTCTCAATGGCATGGCACAACTTGCCTTAGAACGTGGGAAATACACGCAAGCAGAGTTGTATCTCCAAAAAGAACGTACATACCTGGATCGAACACTGCAGCACCCACATCCTACTCTGGCATCCAATCTGAACAATTGGGCCTTGCTCTTTATTGCTCAGGGGAAATATCATCAAGCTGAGCCTCTCCTCAGGCAATCACTGACGATGTTGGAGCAGACAGTTGGTTTACAGCACCCAATCGCCGGGTGCACATTCGATATATTAGGGCGGCTCTCCTTTCTGCAAGGTAAGCCTAAAGCAGCAGGCCAGTTCTTACAGAAGGCGCAGAGAATCCGTGAACAGGCCTTAGGAGTAGAGCATCCGGAAGTTTTTCCCACGATCAACAATCTGGCAGATGTTTACATGAAACAAGGCAAGCTGCACGTGGCAGAGGAACTCTATAAAGATGTTTTAGCTGCTCGTGTACGCATATTGGGAGCAGAACATCCTGCTGTGGCCCAAACATTTCATAGTATGGGGCAACTGTCCTACAATCTTGCACAGTACCCCTACGCTGAGGATATGTACAGAAATGCACTTACTATTCGTGAAAAAGCGCTTGGGCCAGAGCATCCCAGCGTTGCCCAGAGTCTTTTTGGCCTGGCGCTTCTCTACTATTGGAAATGGAAGAAGTTTGATCTGGCTGAAAGCTTCTTCCAGCGGGCGTTAGCTATTTATGAAAAAGCACAGGTGCCAGAGCACCCTGAAGTGGCTAGAATCCTGATAACATACGCCAGTTTCTTGATGGTGCGTGGTCGCAACTCCGAAGCGGCAGAAGCCATGGCACACGCTAAAGCCATTCTCGCGAAACATGCGCTGGCCAGTGATACATTTGACCAATAAATTGCTTTCACCTCAGGCACCTTGCGTAGACAACCCTGACTACATTTCTCATGGAGAGGCGGGTATGAGGGTATACATCTTTAGCATATTCACAACAAGGCAGCTACAACTGTTAGTCGCTAGGCCTCTGCCTGGGTATACTCTCCTCGTTGCTCTACGGTACTTCCTGGATCCCAGATTTCGATTGACATGTGGTACTCTCTAGGTAATAATGCTACCATGCTTGAAAAGTTTGGGTCTATCTTGTGTCCAACAGAGACACTTACTCAATGAGGCCTTTAAGGGGAGTCTTTAGCCGTCTCATTCCAATTTCTTTCAGAAAAGAGAGGGTTCTGTGACCCAGGAAGCGAATAGGGATCAATCTATCACCGCCGTCCCATCGATGAAGTCTGCAACTGAGTCTACACCTACATTATTGGTTTTGGGAGCTGGCCCCAAGGGAGTCGCAATCGCAGCGAAAAGACATTTGCTGGCGAAGTTAGGCTATCCCGTGCCGCACTTGCGTATTATTGATCGGCAAAGCGTAGCTTCCCATTGGTCTGGCCGGGCGGGATTCACCGACGGCAATCAATTCCTGGGGACCCGACCGGAGAAGGACGTTGGCTTTCCCTATCTCTCCTCCTGTTGGGGAGACAAAGCGCTCAACAGGGCAGTCGCGAAGAAGATGGTGCTCCTCTCCTGGCCTAGTTATCTCATCGATTCGATGCGTTATTCCGACTGGATTGATCGCGGACGCACGCGCCCGACGCATGCTGAGTGGTCAAAGTATATTCAATGGGTTGCTGAACAAGTGGAGCTTGACCTATGCCTAGCCGAGGTGACGCGTATCGGCATATCTGCTAATCAGAAACACTGGCAGTTGATATGCCAACCTTCAGCAGGTGGCACACCCTTTACTCTGAATGGCGAGGGCCTGGTGATGACAGGCCCTGGGACGCCGCTCACCATTCCAGGTCAGCCAGAGAAGCATCCTTGTATCATGGATGGAGCTTCATTCTGGCGGCATATTGAGGAGTTCGAGAAACTCCGATGGCAAGTCAAGAAGCCGTTGAATATTGGTGTGATCGGCACAGGTGAAACTGCTGCCGCTATCGTGGTGGCCCTGGTGGACGCCCTGCGAAGTTCGGCATTCATTGAAGTAATCAGTCCATCTGGGGTAATGTATACACGTGATGAGGGTTTCGAGGAGAACAGGTTTTTCTCCGACCCCGATGGCAAGCTCGCTAGTCTGTACGGTGGTCACCGGCATGCTGCGAATTGGCTACAACTGAGCGAGCGTAACCGGCGCGAATTCTTGAGACGCACGGATAGAGGCGTCTTCTCACACCAGGCGATGGAAGAGATCAGCAACGCCGAGAATGTGCGCTCCGTTCTCGGCACCGTGCAGCGCATTCATGCGAACGATACGACAGTGCGGGTCGATAGCGAATACGATGGCAAGATGAAACACGATGAGTACGATTACGTTGTGGTGGCGCGCGGCTTTGATGCTCTCTGGTTTAGAAATCTGCTCGATGAGGATACACACATACGTATGGCTGCGGTCACGCGATCTTTTGATGCGAGAGCCGTTGAGCACACTATTGCTGAAGACCTTTCCCTTGAAGGTTTAACACCCAGACTACATCTGCCTATGCTCGCGGGTCTCGCCCAGGGGCCTGGTTTCCCCAACCTCAGTTGTCTGGGTTTGCTGGCAGACCGTGTTCTGGCAGCTTATTAAGCAGAGACGCCGCCAAATCGAACCGTCATACAGCACTGGTAACGGAGAAAGCTAGGGAGCCATCATCGTTTGTTTAATCGTTCGCTTTTTCTATAAAGGAGGTATTCTGGTAGACTTCCGCAAGAGGGAAGCGAATACCAAGGCTGGTTAGCTCGATAGCGTCATCCGGCCCGAGGGTATATAGCGCCCAGAAACCATGTTTCTCACGGCGGAATACTTCAACGAGGGGAAATTCAGAGCTGATAAGCAGGTATTCTTGAATGCTTGGGCAGGAACGATACTGTAAGGACTTTTGGCCTCGATCACGAGCTTCGGTTGCAGGAGAGAGGACTTCTACAACGAGAGAAGGATAGCGGATGACTTCGCGCGCTCCTCTATCTCGTGGATCGCAACTAACGGTGACATCGGGACAGACACGATAGTGCTCAGACAATTGAAGATAGACATCCGAATTATAAACAATACAACGGCGGTCACGCAGACTATCTCTCAGAATCCCATTCATGTTGGAACCGATGATTGAGTGATCAGGGGTTCCACCAGTCATCATGTAGACACGACCATCCAGATATTCATAGCTGTGCTCGGGGTCTTTCTCTAAGAGGGCAAAGTATTCTTCAAGGCTTATTCGTTCGTTGCTTGCGTTGTGCTTTACTACCATAGGTCGTTTCTTTCCGGTATTGTACAGTGATAAATACACTTGTCTTGCTATCGGCTTCATTATATCATCTACGAGAGGCTAGCCGACAAGCGACAGGTCGAAGATTCAAAAATCATTCGCGCGAGGGTACAAGCTGCACGAGAGCGACAGTTGGAGCGCTTTAAGGGGCCGAAATTGACGTACAATGCTGAAATGGGACCAACCGAAGTGCGCCAAGTCTGCCAGAACGATGCGTCGGGGGAGAAGTTGTGGAAGGCAGCGATAAGGTAATAAGCATGGCAAATCCTCTGTGAGGATGGCCTGGTGTTCGTGGTATACTACAGGCGACATGACCGAGCAGTAGAAAGTCTGCATCGACTTTCCTCTTTGAAGGGGGTGTGATATGGTAACCGAAAGGAAACCGAAGCGCTTGACGATAGAGGAGTGGCGCGAGCTAGAGCGGGCGAACCCGGACATAAAGTACGAATATATCGACGGGCAGGTATACCTTATGTCAGGGGGGAGCCTTGCTCATTCGCGCATTGGCAGCAATACCGTGAGGGCTCTTGAGGATGCGCTGGGAGGCGAGCAGTGCTATGTCTACAACTCAGATGCAAGTGTGCGCCTGTCAGAGACGCGCTATGCCTATCCTGATGCATCGGTGTCGTGCGACCAGCGTGACCAGCCGACAACCGAGCGGATACAAGTACAGGCCCCACGTCTGGTTGTCGAAGTGCTTTCAGACTCAACCGAAGGCAAAGACAGAATCACGAAGGCCCATGTGTACCGAGCCTGCCCCACCATCCAGGAGTACATGCTGGTCGCCACAAAATACCAGGCCGCAGAGGTCCAGCGCCGAGCAGGAGAT
>WNGD01004854.1_pt1 | contig 13177 bp, 10 predicted proteins | sample 5400671 | NCBI WGS metagenome assembly WNGD01 (sample SAMN13153369, study PRJNA577476) | soil metagenome | isolation source: 40 cm soil or saprolite under grassland replicate 2 | place: USA:California | collected 2016-06-15
AAGAGGGATTTTCTGCTTGCTGATACCACGCCTCTGCCATTTTCTCCGTTCTGTCACATCCTTTGGAGCGCATGACTCCCTCTCAGATTTCTGCTTGTTTGTTGGCTGCTTACCCGTACACACAACACGGGATGGTGTCCCCAAACGGACTCGACCATCATCTTAACTGCCCTTGGCGTGGACCTGGAGGGAAACAAGGACGTCCTGGCATTGCGTGCCTGTGCAGAGGAAGACAAAGATGGGTGGAGCTGCCTCTTACAAGATGTGCGCCGCCGTGGGGCAACGCAGATGGATCTGATTGTGACCGATGGACATGATGGACTGCTGGCGGCGGTCTCCTCTCTGTTTACAGCGACGCTGCGCCAGCGCTGTTTAGTGCATAAGCAGCGCAATGTGATGAACGCCATTCCTCATCGTGAGCAGAAGGAGGTCAGTACCGAGCTGGCAGGGATCTGGAAGCAGGAGAAGAAAGAGGATGCACTGCTCAATCTGGCCGCCTTTAAAGCCAAATACCACCAGCGCTATCCAGAAGCGATTCGAAGTCTCACTGAAGACGAAGACCATCTCCTGACGTTTTATGCCTTTCCACAGGTGATGCATCGTTATATCCGCAGCACCAACGCCATTGAGAGCTTTTTTAGCAATGTGCGACAACGCACCGATCAGATAGACGCTTTTACGACGGAAACCAGTTGTCTGACCATCGTTTGGGCAGTAATGCAAGATATCCGCCTGCCAAGAATTCCGGTCGACTAAAAGCTCAGCACTGATTGTTCTTGGTATACAAGCAACCAACCGAAAAGGGTGGTTTGGGGGGAGGTGATGTTTTCTGATATTCCTGTGTAACTGGAGCGCTATAAGTCCCTCGGGGAAAGAGGTCACCGCTTTTTCGCCTGATGGCTGATGCCGCGCCTCTGCCGCTTTCTCCGTTCCATCAGATCCAAAGGATCTGATGGCTCGGTCTCCTATTTCCGCTTGTTTGTTGGCTGCTTACCTGTACACAACACTCGGGATGGTGTCTCCAGATCCTGTGTGTCCTTTGTGAGAAAAAATCGCGGTGTTGTGACCGTTCTATGAGTGCTCCGGCGTATGCTGGTAGATGGGAGAATTTGCCCGGTGATCAACCTCCCTTCGTGACTGAACAACCAGTACGTGCCTGTCCGACCAGAGGGCCATTGAGAGGAAAGGAAGTAGGGAGGTAAAAAAGAGGAAGATTGCGCCATCCTGGGATCGATTACGCCCCCAGATGAACAACTCCTCTGTACACTTTTTTTGGCAACCGGGTGGTTCACACACTACCTACTAAAAAATAAAGAAGGGTCCCAACCGGACCCTTGAAGAGGCTGAGAAAGGAGGGCAAGTCAAATGGGGAAGGAGAATCAAGAACAGGCGTCGTTGAAGGTGCTGTTTGTCGGTGATGTGATGCTCGGACGATTGATGAATGAGGTGCTCAAGGAAAAGGCTCCTGCCTCTCCCTGGGGAGAGGCCCTGTCACTTCTTCACACAGCAGATGTGCGCATTTGCAGCCTGGAGAGTGTCCTTTCAGATGGGGGAACGCCCTGGTCAGCCGCAGCAAAGCAATTTCCTTTTCGCTCCGATGCAAAAAATGTTGCAGTCCTCAAGGCTGCTCAGATTGATGCGGTCTCACTGGCGAATAATCAGGCCCTGGATTTTGACTATGAAGGATTGTCATACATGATGAATGCCCTGGAAGAGGCGGGCATTCACTATGCGGGTGCGGGCATGGATATCCGCGAGGCGTCTGAACCAGCCATCTGGAAGGTGAAAGGACAAACGATAGGACTGCTGGCCTTTACTGATAACGAGCCAGGGTGGGAAGCAACGGAAGAACAACCGGGTGTCTGGTACGTTCCCATCAAAGTGAAGGAGAAGCGAGCGCAACGTCTGTTTGAAACCGTGCGCAGGACAAAAAGTGAGGTAGATCTTCTGGTCGTCTCCGCTCATTGGGGACCAGATTGGGGCTCCTTCCCTTCGGTAGAGCATGGTCCTTTTGCACATAGATTGATTGACGAAGGGGCAGACGTGATCTTCGGGCATTCTGGTCAAGCTGTTCGAGGCATCGAACTCTACAAGGGGAGACCCATCCTGGATTGTACGGATGATTGTATCGACGATTATGCGGTTGATCCTGTCGAGCAGAATAATGGCAGTTGGATGGTCATGATGGAAACCGCCGGGTCTGGTCTGGCGCATCTTCTGCTGTCTCCTACGATCATTACATGATAGCAGGCAAGGTGGGCGAGGAATGATCAGTAAACAGTCATGGTTGCAAGTATACAGAAGCTCTGTACGAAGCTGAAAACAGCGACGAAGTCGAGGATGGCTCTCTCAAGCTCACCAAGGCTGATAAAATGGTTCGGTTGCAAGAGTTTGCGTTGGAGCAAGCTAAACCAGATTTCGATCTGGTCCAACCAGGAGGCGTTGGGAGGCAACCAATAGAGCTGGATCGTCAGTTTCCCCTCCGACGTCTTCGCCAGGTCCTGAACAAAGCTGGGGAGTTGCTTGGGCGCGTGGGTCGGACCATTATCGAGGACCAACGCGATGGTCTGCACCCTACGACGTTGGGCTTCGGCAACGACGACCGTCTCTAAAAAAGGGCGGAAATCGATGAAGCGTTTGCGCGGATGGCACTGACCATAGATCAGGCCATCAACGACGCTTCTGGAGGTGCTGGCCAGGTGGCGAACCAGCTCTGCCCGGCTCCAACGGGCAACCATGGTTTTGAGTCCCCTTGCTCCAACAACCATCTGAGAAGTGTGAGAGGACTGTGATGATTGCGGTGTGTTTTGTGATGGTGTCGTGCGTTCCCTGTGTTACGCCTTCACTAGCAACTGTTGGCTCAAGAGACCGCATGGTCCTACCTCGTGCAGTGAGGCATGGGTGCTCATCCCACCTGGCGGGGATCGTGGTGAGGAGGAACGACGATGACCACGACAACACCCAAGCCGACGAGCGCATCTCGTCGTCGAACAATCATTCAAGCATGGACGCCCCCCGCGATCGGCTTGCCTATCTCTGGCTCGCGCTTGCCATCGTGCTCTTGCCCTTCGCCATTTTCAGGTGGACCATCCCCCTGGCCGCCTGGCTGTACCCCGTTTTTTTGCTCCGTTTCGTCCGCACACAGCCCTTGCTGCGAGGGATGCTGCTGGTGCTCCTGGCTACCGTGCTGGTGGGGGAATTTGCACTACAAGGGGTGATTCCCATTCCAGGGGCTTTGTACCATCTCCTTATCTTCGGCATGGCCGTCATCATTACCCTGCCCTACCTGATCGACCGCGTGCTGGCCCCACGGCTGGGCGGGATGCTTAGCACCCTCGTGTTTCCGCTCGCCGTGACGACCGTGTGGTACCTGAATGCTTTGCTCAACCCATTAGTGGGAACCTGGGTAAACCCCGCCTACACCCAGTATGGCAACTTGCCTCTGCTGCAACTGCTGTCAGTGACCGGTCTGTGGGGTATCATCTTTGTGATGAGCTGGCTGGCCTCGGTGGTCAACTGGGCCTGGGAACATGGGTTTGCCTGGCCCAGGGTGCGAGGCGGTGCAGTGCTCTACGCAAGTCTCCTCGCCCTGGTCCTGCTGTTTGGGGGCGCGCGTCTGGCCCTCTTCCCCGCACAGGGCAGCACGGTTCGGGTCGCCGGGATCAGCCCGTCACACGCGCTGCTCGATGCGCGTGACAAGCAACTTTCCCAACTCCCCCTGCATACCAGGAAGGCGCTCGCCTCAGGTACGGCAACACCGGCTGAGCGTGAGCTCTTCCGTCAGGCGTTTGCCCCTGTCAACGATGAGTTGCTCTCGCTGAGCCTGAAGGAGGCGCGTGCCGGGGCGAAGATCATCGTCTGGCCCGAAGGCAGGGCAAAAGTGTTACAAGAAGACGAAGCCGCACTGCTGGCGCGGGCCAGCGCGCTGGCCCGCGCCACCGGAACCTACCTGGATCTGGGTATGAGCGTGGTGCTCTCGCATCCGGTGCAGTCGCATATCCTCCTCAACGAGAGCATCCTGATTGATCCAAGCGGAAACGTGGTCTGGCGCTACGAGAAGACCCACGTTGCACCGCCGGATGCGGCGACCAATGTGCCAGGAGATGGCCAGGTGCCCACCGTCCAGACACCCTATGGGCGGCTGTCCACGGTGATTTGTTACGATGCCGACTTCCCCGACACGATCCGCCAGGCCGGGCAAGCGGGGGCAGATATCATGCTTGTGCCTGGCAATGACTGGCAAGCGATTGACCCGATGCATCCACAGATGGCGACGTTCCGCGCGATTGAGAATGGCTTCTCAGAAGTGCGCCAGGCCAGCAATGGGCTTGCGATGACGGTGGATTACGAAGGACATGTCCTGGCGGCTTCTGACTACTTTACCACCGATCAACAGGTGATGGTAGCCGACGTCCCCATGCAGGGCGTGCGCACGATCTATGCGACCATCGGCGACCTGTTCGCCTGGCTCAGTCTCGTGGGGTTGGTCGTGCTCATCGGTCTTGCGCTCGCACGAAGACGGAAAGCAGGTGAGGCAGGGGCAGCAGCACCGATCACCGCCTCGCCTTCCGAAGCCTCGCCGATCTCAGCGGTGCCCACCGAAGCGGTGCTGACCGCGCTGAGGCCGCTCTCAAGGGAGTCGATCGAAGCGGTGCTCATCAAACCGAGGCCGACCTCAGGGGAGCCACCCGAAGCCCTGCCGACCTGAACGGCACCACCGGCATGACAAGTGAAGAACTGGAGGAGCAGACCACATCACCCGGTCCCTGTTTCCATTCTGTGGCAGTTTCTGTACGGGTTCGCGCGGGCGAACAGAGGAGACGCTCACTCTCGAAACAATCGGAGCTTTCGCATGCGTGTGAGACCATTCAGGCAGCACATGGAAGGGCGTTAGTGAACCGATAATAGTCGCCCGAAGACGTGGTGCAGATTCTCCCGCAGTATATGAGCATAGACACTCAAAAGGAAGGTAGGCTTATGTCTCGTCAACTATTCCGATCAACACCGATGCACACGCCTCAAGAGAGACCGCTTGCAGCAGAGCGTTCGCAGGGCAGCATGGGGGCGAAGCCTCGGCCCGCGTTCGCTCGACTCGGGTTCTGGTCAGCGGTGCTCACGGCGGTGTTCACCATACTGTTCCTGGGTGGATATATCGTCGTCACAATGGGCCTGCTCCCACCGCCCTGGGACATCGTTCTCGCCATCGGCGCTTCGCTACTCCTGGCACCGTCCTTTGTGGTGATGATGGTGTCCGTTCACTATGCTGCGCCCGCGGAGAAACAAATCTGGAGCCATCTGGGCATTGCCTTTGCTCTCCTCTACGCCGCACTGGTCTCCATCGTGTACGTGACCTGGCTCTTCGTCGTCGAGCCACACGTGTTGCGCGGCCAGGCCGACCAGGTGACGCTCCTCATCTTCGCACGCGGTTCCTTCCTGCAGATGGTCGATGGACTCGGCTATACCTTCATGGGCGTGGCGCTGTTCTTCGCGGCCCCGGTCTTTGCCGGGAAACGACTCGACAAGTGGATTCGCTGGCTGTGCTTGCTGAGCGGGCCGGGGGCAGTGCTGGTCTTTCTCGCCTATGCCTTCTATATCCTGCCGCTCGGAGTAGCAGAGTGGGTCATCACTCCCGCTCTAGCTATCCTCCTTGCCGTGTACTTTCGGAGGAGAGGGTACACAACTCGTCAGGCTAACACGTTTTCAGATCCGGCGGTGAGACCTGTGTAGGGACGAAAGGAGAAGGCCATGATCGTCATAAAACAGGGTCAAGACAGAAACAAGCTCGCCGCGACCATCGGCTTCTGGGCAGCCCTGCTGACTGCCGTTTTGAATCTCTGGTTTGTTGTTGCCTTCGTTCCCTATCAGCCCATCTTTAACGTCCCCTGGCAAGGCCTGGCTGCCTATGCTGTCTCGTTCCAATCTTTGCCGTTTCTGGCATGGGTCGTGCCCTGCTTTTTCTTAGCACCCATGATCTTAACCATGATGACCTGTCTGTGTGCCTGGGCTAGGGAGGAGAAACAGACCTGGAGTCTGTTAGCCTTAGTCTTTGCGGTGGTGTATGCGACCCTGCTGAGTGCTAACTACTACATTCAGATGACGCTCGTCCGGCAAAACCTCGTCACTGGAACGACAGAAGGCCTGTCGTTGTGGCTCTATGCGTATCACCCCTATAATATTCCTCTCGCACTAGAGGGAGTTGGCTATGGCTTTATGTGCGTCTCGTTCCTGTTTGCGGCTCAGGTCTTTGAGGGAGGAAAGCTCCAGCAATGGGTGCGCTGGACCTTTGTGGGCACTGGTCTCTCTGGCCTGGTCTTACCCATCGGTCTACTCTTCCCTCTGCCAGGTGTCCTCGTGATGGTTGGTCTAGTAGCCAATGCCATGTTGCTTACCCTTGCACCTGTGCTACTGGCGCTTCTATTTCAGCGCAGCAAGTACAGAGCAGTGGCGGTGGCAGAGGCATAAGACTGCGACTGGCTCTTCCTGGCAACCTCTGCATGAAGAATGATCGGCCACGGCCTTCATAGCAAGCAGGCACACTTAAATTGATGGGGAGTCCCAAATGGACCCACTTTGCGTGTTTTTCTCCTCAGAACACGAGGGGGTGAAGGTTCTCCGGCAAGGTTGGAGCTTTGCTATACCCCCTCCCGTTGGGATGAGTAGCTGCACGTCCGGGCGGAGAAGTGTGAGAGGAATGTGATGATTTCGTGGTGTTTTGTGATGGTTGCGTGCGTTCCCTGTGCCCACGACTTACTCAACTGGGGTGATGATGACGGAAAGTCATACACGTTGCGCAAGTCGTGGGATATAAGAGGCAACGCCAGGCGGCCCTGGAAGCGTGGTGGAAGATGCAACAGTCTGGTGGTGTGGGGCGCATGACCACTCATGCTCCTCGATGTGGTTCCACGCGTTCAAGCGGGAAGCATGCTTCTCTTGCTGCTTTAAGCAGCTTCAGACTTCTTCTACTTTGCGGTCGGTAGCAGCTTACGTGACTCCAGGCTTATACCCTCAGCTTTCCGCATTGGCTGCGCTGTCAACTTGTCCCTTCGTCTCTGCTACACGTGGCCTTTCGAGACCTGGAAAGCCTCGTCTCGGGCTTGCTGCAACACCTGCTGCATCTGCGGCGCTGCCAAAAAGTGCGTTCGTAGTGCCTCATCCCCGATCCCCTCTGCCAACTCCTGGATGACCCTCGCCGCCTCACCAAAAGCGGTACATGCTTGTACAGGCTGTCCCCCTGCCTCATACAACTTTCCCAAGGCTGCCTGGATCTGCCACTGTTCTGCTGGCAACCCGAGGTCTGCAGCCACCTGGGTGGCTGCACGCAGGTGGTCGATGGCCCGTTCGCTGTATCCCTCCCACGCTGCCAGCACCGCCAACGAGCGCAGGTAGGGAATACGGAAGCGAAAGTAAGATCCCAGACCTTCCCCGAGTCGTTGCACTTCTGCTCTTGCCTGGCACTCATCCCCCCCACGCAGTAAGGCCTCCGTTTCATACGGACGGTAGAAATCCAGCCCGATCAATGGCATACCATAGCTCTTGCGTACGGCGATCGCCTTCAAGGCGTATCTGTAGGCTTCCTCCCACTGCCCTGCCAGGGCATAGTGCATGCACAGCAGTGAAAGGGTAGGCACGCGAGAGGGTCGCAGGTCTAACGTCTCTGCAAGAGCTTCTGCCTCTTGGAGGGCCGCCTCTGCCTCTTCCCACTGCTGCAAGGCTTGATAGGTACTGCCCAGGGCCATGAGAAAGCGCTGGACGTTGATCGACGGAGGAAGGGTCCGCGCAAGCGCCAGGGTGTCTTGCATCAGCCCGAGCGCCTCTTCATAGGCCCCCGCTTCCAGCAATCCCTGCGCAAGGCAATACGCACTGTAGATGTGTGTCCAGACGTTCTTGCTCTTTTGGGAGAGTGCGAGCGCCATACGGCTACTGCCAATGCTGCTCTGCACCTGTCCACTATTCACTTGCCCCAGAGCCAGTAACGCCCAGCAAAAGGCTTCTGTCGCGCGGTTGGTCAAGGGTTGAGTGAGCGGAGCACCGATCAGAAAGTGTGCAGCTGAAAGCTCGTGCGGAGCGGTCGCCTCCTGGCCCAAGGCGGCATACAACGCCAGGGCAGCCTCCAGAGCGTGCTGAGTCTCCTGAAAGTCTCCTTCAAGCAGATGGATCCATCCAAGCAAGCAGAGACTTCTGGCTTCCAGTTCCTGGTCGAGGCTTTCACGTGCCAGGGAGAGGGCATGCTGTACATGCGGCAAGGCACGCTTTGGGTCCAACCAGACCATAGCGGTGATCTGTGCCAGGTTCCACTCGGTTTCCGCCAGCGCCTGCTGATCCTGACTGGTCTCTGCTATATACCAGGCTTCCTGAAGCCTCGCGCGAGCCTTTGGCCTGTCGTACGACTGTTGGAGTGCCAGGATCGCCAGGTGGTTGAGGGTCTTATTGATAAGCCGGGGCAGCGACTTTTGCCGTCCATAGGCTAACAGCTCCTCATAGGCCTCTTGGGCCTTCTGCCAGGCCGAGAGCGAGGCATAGGCCTGCCCCAGGGAGGAGTAGAGGTGTTCGACCTCTGCTGCCATCAGCGCGGTCTGCAAGGACGTTTGTTCCTGCAGTAAGCTGCGCGCCTGTTCATAGTGCTCGATGGCGTCTTCAACGGCAAAGACGGCCACTGCTTCATCCCCGGCCTGTACACTGTAGCGGTAGGCGGCCTCGGCCTGTCCGCAGGCCCTGGCATGATACGCCAGTTCGGCGGCCCGCGCTCCTGCTGTCTCGAGCTGCCCCAGGGCCCGCTGGTGCAAGAGCTGCCGCCGCGCCTCGCCCAGTTCGGTGTAGACCACTTCGCGCATCAGGGCATGCGCGAAGTGATAGCTGCCTGGGCAGCATCCCCCCTGTCTCCCGGCTTCCGCCGCACGCAGGATGCCGAGGCCCTCCGCCTCTTCCAGAGCTTCAACACCTGCCTGCACCTCCAGCCTGGCCACCTGCCGCAGGAGCTTCGCGCTCGCCTCTTTGCCCAGTACGGCACAAGCTCTCACCAACTGGTGCGCTGGAGGCGTGAGCTTCGCCAGGCGTGCCAGAATCAGCGTGCGCACCGAGGCCGGTAACAGCATGCGCCGGGACGGCTCATGCGCGAGGGCCCTCGCCAGGTCCACGACCAGCTCCAGCCGGAAGACGCCATCTGCATCCAGCCGTGGCACCAACCACTGCCGCTCCCGCAACAGCTTGAGCGTCTCCAGCAGGTAAAACGGCTGTCCAGCCGTCTGCGCAAACAGGAACTCGCCCAGCGCGACCAGCGGCGACGGAGAAGTCGGGGCCGGGTCGGCCTCCGCAGGGACCGACCCGGCCGGGCCTGTCTCACTCCTCTCGCCCTCCTCGATGATGGCCTGCAGGAGCTGAATAGTCTCCGCCTGGCTCAGCCCCTCCAAGGGCACCTGTGTAATCGGCAGGTCCCGTCCCAGGTCGGAGAGCTGAGCGGACAGCTGCGGGTTGAACTCCAGCTCTTCCCCACGCGCCGTGCCCAGCAGCAGCACCCGGCTGCCGTGCTCCTTCCAATATCCCCCCAGATAGCGCAGCAGGTCGAGGGACCCCCCATCCACCCAGTGCAGGTCATCCAGCAGCAGCACCAGCGGCGCAGACTGTGCCAGCGCATCAAGCAGACGCGCCACCGCTTCAAAGAGGCGGACCTTGGCGGCCAGCTCATCCTCGGTGGGGACCGGCAGATCGGGGTAGCGCGCCCGCCACTCCGGCAGCAGGCGCGACAGTTCGGCCAGCCAGAGGTCCTCCAGCAGATCCTCAGGGGCGTTTTCCGCTTCCAGCCGAGGCCTCATGGCCTCGACCAGCGGCTGATAGGGCAGCCGCCCTCCCATCTCGAAGGCGTGTCCAGAGAGCACCTCGGCACCCTGCGCCCTGACCCAGGCCACAAACTCGCGGGCCAGCCGTGTTTTGCCGATGCCGGCCTCTCCCAGCACCAGCACGGCCTGCGGCTGCCCCTGCCGTGCCTGCTGAAAGGTCCTGACAAGCTGGCGGAAGGCTGCAGCCCGTCCGGTAAGTGGGGCCACCAGCTCGGGTGGCGAGCGGCTCTCCACTGTGGTGGAACGTGCAGGGGGGCTCGCAGGGCTTCGAGCCTGGATGGAGCGTATGCGCGCCGCCAGGGCGGCGGTTTCCGGCGCAGGCTTGATCTGCAACGCCTCGGCCAGTTGCGTCCGGCACATGGCATAGACCTGCAACGCGGCGGTCGGATCTCCCAGCGAGAGATGCATGCGCATCAGGCGGCGATACGCCTCCTCCGCGAGCGGATCGAGCGCCAGCCAGCGCAGGAGGGTGGCACAGGCCTGCTCCTGCTCGCAGGTTTCCTCTTGACAGCAGGAGAGCCGATCGAAGAGCACTTGCAGGTGCACCTGCCACTGCTGCTGCTGCTGTTCATGCCACTCGTCAAAGGGAGCTTCCTCGCGCAGCCAGAAGCCGTCGAGGAACGGACCGCGCACCAGGGAGAGAGCGTGCTGCAAGGTTGCAACCAGCGAGGCGCGCTGCTCCTCAGAGGAGGCCAGGGAGCGCGTTTGTGCTTCCTTCCAGGCATGCTGCACCACGTCCAGGTCCAGCTCGAGCGGGGCGTGTGGGTCTAGGCCAAGCAGATCATGCGGACTGAGCAGATGGGTATGGTGGGAGGGAGAGGCCGCTGGATCGGCGAGCAGGTGGCGCAGCAACGCAATCGCGTTGCGCAAGGCGGCGCGCGCCTCGTGGGGCTCACTGTCGGGCCAGAGGAACGCGTCCAGCTGTCGCCTTTGATGCATGCCTCCTTCGACTGCCAGGTAGAGCAGCAGAGCCTGCGCTTTGCGCAAGGGAAACGTGAGGCGATTTCCGTCATGAAACACTTCGGGTGGGCCGAGCACGGCCAGACGTAATAGACCCATGGCATGTCCTCTTCCTCTCCAGCGGCGCGCAAAAGCTTTGAACAATATAGGAAAGAGCAACTCGCATCACCACTACGGACATACTTCTCCAAAATAAAGGATACCACACTCGTCTCACGCAACTGTCACATTCAGCTCACCTGGCATCACAGGATCCATCACAAACTTCAACGTGCTCTTCACAAGACAGCATGAGACACCTTCCCGTTCATTATGCTCTTCATTGCACTTTCATTACACACCTGCACTATACTTGCAGCAGAAAGGACGAGAGGCAGGCGGACGTGGAAGGAACGATGAAGCCCCACGACAGGCGTGGGAGCTCCTGGAGCACGTCGGACCAGGCCAGAATGTCCGCGCGATGAGGAAATGAGTTACAGGAGCGTTAGATTATGGCACAGCTACAGATGGTCTGCACACTGCGGACGGGAACCCAGGAGCGTTGGCGACGACTGTCTCAGGAAGTCGCGGGATCACGCCGGGCCCAGTTTGAAGCCTCCTGCCGGCAAGCCGGCATCACCCAGGTGCAGGTCTGGCTGGTGCAACTGCACCACGGCGAACTCTTGTTTGTGACCGTGGACATGCAGGAGCCGCACCAGACCTTGCAGGCGCTGGCGACCTCCGAGCGTCCATTTGAGCACTGGTTGCGAGAGCAGCTCCAGGTCTTGCTTGGCTGGAATGTGCAGGAGGCGCTGCCTGTCCCGCAAGGGGATCTGCTCCTGGCCTGGGGTTTATAGCATGCGTTCAGACGCTACGAGGAAAGGAGAAAGACGATGTCACAGATCATGAACCCACCACCACTCGAGGTGAGTGAGATACCTTCTATAGACAAAGAGGGAAAGGTGAGCACGACGATCACCGCGAAACCAACCTCCCTCAAGCCAACGGTTCGCTTCTTAGTGCATTTCGGCGAGATGGGGCTCGCCATGCTGCTGGGGATGGTTGTGCTTGGCATCGTCAACGATGCGATCCTGGTTCCGAGGGGCTTTCACCTGTCACGGTTCCCGGAGGTGTACACGCTGGCGATGGCCTTCGCGATGACCGTCCCCATGGTGGCGTGGATGTGGTTGCGCAGGCATTGCTGGCGGCACAGTGCTGAGATGGCCGCCGCCATGTTTGTTCCGGCTGCCGTGTGCATCGGCGTCTGCTCGCTGGGCCTGCTTCCGCGAACGACCATGCTCTCCTGGTACCACCTGCTGATGTGGGTCGCCATGCTTGGCGTCATGCTCTTTCGCTGGAGTGACTACGCAGGAGGAAGTGCGCCAGTGCTCAACAAAGTGCTCCTGGCACTAGCCGTGTTGCTCTGCGTTGGTGTGCTGAGCGCCTTCACAGGCACGCTTCCACCGATCAGGGCTGGACACGCGCATCCCTTTGCTACGACGGTCAAGACCACGGATGGGAAATTCGCAGTCAAGCTCAATGTCAGCCCAAATCAGAGCGGCACGAACGTGTTTACCGTGACCGTGCTGGATGCGAGTACAAGCCAATCAGTAACAGATGGTGCTGTCTCGCTTTCCACATCGATGCCTGATATGGTGGAGATGGGAACCGACACCTTCAACTTGCACCCAGACGGGAAGGGTCACTTCAGTGCTACTGGCGATTTCAGTATGGGAGGCAAGTGGCAGCTACGCGTTCAGCTACGCGCACCTGATGGGACGCTCCATGAGGCGACCGTCACGCTGGTGACGTCATAGTGAGAAACATGTCTGAGGAGTGTGTTCAATGTAGGAGTAGTCATCTTGTACAGCGATGATCTCCATAGGAGGTCAGCATAGATAATCTCAACAAACTCATCATGCGGGGCCTGGTTCCTGTGGGTGAGAACACACAGAAAAGAGGTAAATAACATGACAAAGCGCACGATTACCAACTGGTGGATGTGGGGGTTGGCCGCGATGATTCCAGGCGCGATCCTGATCCCGGCCAGCGCCCTGGCTCTTGCGGCCCATCTCGAGACCGTCACGCCAGGCAATTGGAACAACCTCGTGCCCGACGACTACTCCCGGACGATGGTGATCCTCATTGTGCTGGGCGGCATCTTCGGCGTAGTCAGCATTGTAGCTCAGTTCGTGGCCTGGATCGGAGCGGTCGTGAACACCCACCGGCTTGCGGACATGCGGTGGTTCAACGCCGTGCTGTGGGGAAGGGCTTGTGAGTTTACCCGATAGTCCCGAAAAGTCAAAAAAGAGGCCATTCCCTGCTAAAATCTGAAAAACACCTATGAAAGCGGGGAATGGCTTGGATGTACCTTAGCACATTTGAGCAGAGAGAGCAAATTGAGC
>WNGD01009170.1_pt1 | contig 13177 bp, 14 predicted proteins | sample 5400671 | NCBI WGS metagenome assembly WNGD01 (sample SAMN13153369, study PRJNA577476) | soil metagenome | isolation source: 40 cm soil or saprolite under grassland replicate 2 | place: USA:California | collected 2016-06-15
CGTCGGGGTTCTTCCTCGACGACACCGCGAGTGTGCGGACCACGCCGTGGTGGGTGACGAACCTGCGGCTGGGGTGGGACGGGACCGCGGGGACGGTGCGGCTCGCCCCGTTCGTGGGGATCAACAACGTCTTCAACCGCCTGTACGTCGGATCGGTGGTCATCAACGCGGCCGCCGGCCGCTACTACGAGCCGGCCCCGGGGAGGAGCCTCTACATCGGATTGGCGCTCGGGGCCGCGCGCTAGCGGTCATGCGGGCGACAGGAGTGGCAGCTTCACTTTTTCACGGGAGGTGTGTATGCGGCAGTGGACCGGATGGTGGCGTCCCGTCGCGCTGGTGTGCCTGATGACCGCGCCCCTGGCGGCGCAAGGGTCGGGCGCGGCCGCGGCGGGGGCGTCGCCGCACACCGTCGTCACGAACGACATGCTGCTCCAAGCGGCGCAGAGCGGCGACTGGCTGATGTACGGGCACAACTACTGGAACAATCGTTTCTCCCCGCTCACCACGATCAACACCACCAACGTGAAGAGTCTCGTGCCGCGAATGGTGTTCCAGACGGGGACCCCGCAGCTGGGCAGCTTCGAGACCACCCCTGTTGTCGTGGGCGGAGTCATGTATTTCACGACGCCGGCCACTCCCAATAACGAGGTGATCGCGGTTGACCTGCGCACCCAGAAGACGCTGTGGCGTTACCCGCACAAGAACGCCGGCGTTTCTACCGCGTGCTGCGGGCCCAACAACCGCGGCGTCGCCATCGCCGGCGGCTCGGTGTTCCTAGGCACCCTGGACGGTCAGCTCGTCGCGATCGATCAGACCACTGGGAAGGAGAAGTGGACCGTGCAGACCGGGGACCCCGCCGAGGGATACACCCAGACCATGGCGCCGCTGGTGATCGACGATAAGGTCATCATCGGCACCTCCGGCGCCGAGTACGGCATCCGCGGCTTCGTGCGGGCGTACAACGCCGGTACCGGCGCGCTGCTCTGGACCTGGTACACGATCCCCTCGCCGCAGGACGGCGGCTGGTGGGGCCGGTGGTCGCGCACCACGCCCGAGGGCGACAACCTCAATCGCAATATCGTGAAGGAGAAGGCGGACTCGGCCAAGTACGCCGACGCGTGGATGCACGGCGGCGGCTCGATGTGGATGACGCCCGCCTACGACGCCGAGACCAAGACGCTGTTCGTCTCGATCGGCAACCCCTCACCCGATCTCGACGGCGCGATCCGCCCCGGCGACAACCTCTGGACCGAGTCGATCGTGGCGATCGATGCGACGACCGGGAAGTTCAAGTGGGGCTACCAGGAAGTCCCGCACGACGTCTGGGATCTCGACGCGACGAGCCCGCCGGTCCTCGCGACGGTGGGTGGGAAGAAAGTCGTCGTGGAGGCGGGCAAGACCGGCTGGGTCTACGTCCTCGACGCCGCGACCGGCAAGCTGGTGCGCCGCTCCGAAGCGTTCGTGCCCCAGGAGAACATGTTTGCGCAGCCCAGCGATTCCGGCACCCGCATGCTCCCCGGCGCGAACGGCGGGCAGGAGTGGTCGCCGATCGCGATCCACCCGACGCTCAACTACGCGTACACGGTCGGGCTCCATCAGCCGATGCACTACAAGACGCACTACGCCCCCTGGGAGCGGGGCCGGCTGTGGCTGGGCAGCGCGTTCGTGGCGATCCCGGGCGAAGCCCAGTGGGGCAACGTCACGGCGATCGACCTCGCCACCGGCAAGAAGGTCTGGCAGGTCAAGACCGAGCAGCCGATGATGGGCGGCGCGACGGCGACCGCCGGCGGCCTCGTGTTCACCGGCGAGGGCAACGGCTGGTTCAAGGCCTACGACGCCAAGACCGGCACCGTGCTGTGGCAGTTCTATTGCGGCGCCGGCGTCAATGCGGCCCCCAGCGTGTTCTCGATGGACGGCGAAGAGTTCATAGTCGTCGCCGCGGGTGGGAACTTCCAGCTCAACTTCCCCCTCGGCGATGCGGTGTTCGTCTTCGGCCTCCCCAAGGCGATGTGACGATGGAGACGACGGAAGGCACCTGGCGGGCGGCGGTCACGCTGGCGCTCTGGAGTCTCGGAGCCGCCGGCGGGGCCGCCGCCCAGACAGTCCCCGCTCCTGTCGTGGATTCGGCCTGGCTCAAAGCCGACACCACCACCCGGACGGCCGAGTTCGAGTTGATCGCCGGCCTCACCGGGCTCAACGGGGCCCTGAATTTCAACGGTTTTCGGGACGGTGGCCTGACCCTGACGGTGCCCAAGGGGTGGAAAGTGGTCGTCCACTTCCGCAACCACGACGGCATGTTGCCGCATTCCGCCGAGGTCATCGGGGACATCCAGCCTGTCCCCCTACAGCCTCAACCCCCGGCTTTCGACCGGGCATTTACGCTCAAATTGGCAGAAGGACTGCCACCAGAGGGTACGGACGACTTCCGGTTTATTGCAAATCGGGAGGGGTCGTTCCTAATATACTGCGGGGTTATGGGGCACGGGGCGGCCGGGATGTGGATCCGGCTGGCAGTTTCGGGCTCCGCGCGCTCGCCCAGTCTGGCGGCCACCCCGGCGGGGAGGTGAGCATGCGCCGCTGGTGGGTCGCGCTGGCTGCGGGCGCCACGGCGTTCGCCGCGGGCCGGATGGCCGGTTCGCAAGAGGGGCGGCGCTGGGCGCAGTACGACGGGCGCGAGTGGACGCAGTTCTTGCCGCGGGAGAAGCAGGCCTACGTGGCCGGCTTCCTCGCGGGTGGCGCCCTGGCGGACGCGCAGGCCGCAGGCGCGGCCGATTCGACGGCGGTGCACCGGGCCGTGGATTCACTGGTGCGGGCCGGCCGGCTGCGGTTTCCGTTCGGCCACATGGTGTACGTGACGCAGCTGGACGAATTCTACTGGTGGGAAAACCACCTCCCGGTGCCGCTGTATGTGGCGCTTCGGGACATCGATGGGCGGCTGAAAGGGCACGAGCAGTGAGGCTCCACGGGTCAACCCTGACAGGAGGGAAGCGACTTATGAAGCGACTCACGCTGTGGCTGTTGGCAGCAGCGGTAGGCCTGCCGAGCGCCATGCAGGCTCAGGGCCTGACGATGCAGATGTCCAACGGCTGGAAGTTCACGTTCAGTGGTAACGTCAACGCGTTCGCCGTGTATTCGGTGGACGCCAATGGCGGCCAAAAGAACTTCAGCATCCGCACCGGGCTCCTGCCGGGCTTCGCGGTGTTCGACGCGAAGGGCAGGGAGGGCCAATACGACCTCGGCGTGCACGTCGGGTTTGCGCCGCAGATCCAGAACGGTGGCCCGCACGACGTCCTATCGCAGATCGACATGCGTCAGCTGTACCTGACCGTGGGCATGCGGAACGGCAGCCAGCTCCTCGCTGGCCGTGAGCTGGGGGTGTTCGGGCGTCAGAACATTCTCAACGACATGACGCTGTACGGCACCGGCGCCCTGGGCGGTGTCCAGGCGCCCGGAACCACAGCGGGTCGGATCGGGTACGGCTATCTCTATCCCAACTTCGAAGCCCAGATCACCTACAGCTCGGCCGGCGGCAAGCCGACGCAGTTCACGGTCGGCCTTTTTGAGCCGAGCACGTTCGGGGCGTTCAACGAGACAGAACTCCCCCGCGTCGAGGCCGAGGTGACACACGCCATCAGAAGGCCCCGCGGCCGGACCGCCAACGTGTGGGTCGGGGGGTCTTGGCAGACCACCAAGCCCGCACCCGGCGGCACATCCCTGTCGTCCATCGGCATAGCCGGTGGTGTCCGGGCTGACGTCACGGCGGAGATCACCGTCACCGTGGCGGCCTACTACACCAAGGCCAACGGCACGGCGCTCCAGTTCGACAATCTGGCCGTCGCCGACCCGACGCACGGCCGGCCGGATGAAGGCGGCTACCTGCAGGTGATGTACAAGATGAACGCCAACTCGCAGCTCGGCGCCAGCTGGGGCATCAGCGAGCTGAAGGGCGGCGGCACGGCCTCGGGCGACGGCACCAGCAACTCGCTCGCCCACCTCGCGTCGTACACGGTGGGCTGGTATCACAACATGACCCGCTCGCTCCATCTGAACGTCGAGGCCACGAAGGAGATCAACCGTTACTTCGGCGGCGCCAACCGCACCGACGTCTCGGCGGGGTTGATGCTGTTCTTCTAACTGCGAAACGACGTCCAGCTAGAGGCGTCGAGCAGCAACGTCCAGCGAAGACGTCCAGCAGAAACGTAAAGGCCGGGGATTTCCTCCCGGCCTTTCACGTTTTTGGCTCGACGCAACTGCTTAATCCTCCCCCGCGTCAAATCATAGGGGGAGAGATCCACCGCCACCCGGTCCCCCTGCAAGATGCGGATGTAGTTCTTGCGCATTTTGCCGCTGACGTACGCCAGAACATCGTGACCGTTCTCCAATTTGACTCGGAAGGTGGTGTTGGGGAGCACCTCGGTCACCGTTCCCATCATCTGAATCGCATCGCCTGCCACGACTTGAACCTGCTCCTTTCGGGATACCTCACCCCGCGAGGGGATCCATCGTGGTGTCCCGCAGCGGCTCCTGGCCGCGCTCGATGTACTCCGCGTGCCGGCCGCAGGACTGACACGTCAGCGTGATCTTCTCTGCCCGCGAGGGCACCCCGGGGCGGGACGGTCGCCGCCGCGGCACCCGCACGATCTTCCTGGCCCCGCACGACGGGCACACCAAGGGCTGGTGCTCCCGGTCTGCGGCGACGAGCGCCAGGGCCTCGGGCGCCCGGTATTCCTTAATGCCGCGTCGACCCACCGGCGGTGGTCACCTCCATCGGGGAATCTAGTCCTTCCAGTTCTGCTTGACACCCCCCTCCCCGGGTGTATCTCTCGGTGTAACCGGAGGTTGGCTATGGACGGCCCGGAGTTCCAGCGACTCGCCGACATTGAAGTAGACCAGGCCCAGCCGGAGCCCCACGGCTTCACGTTGACCGGGGAAGGGCCCGATCACGCCCGGTACCGTCTCGACGTGCATTTCGAGCTGCCCCTCGACGCCCGCACCCGCTCCGTGCTGGGCGAGCTGCTGTCGCATTCGGAGCTCTCGATCTCCCGGAGCGCGCCGACCTCACCCCTCGCCGCCCTGCGGGGCCGGCGTGACCGTGCTCACCGCCGCTAGCGCGCGGCGGTCGTACGTTTCGCCCTAGCCTCCACAGACCGCCCTGTGCCACCAGCCTCGCTTCGACCGCGCGGTTTCCTCTATATCGCCGCGGCCTGCGCCCTTGCCGCCTGCGCCCGGCCCACCACGTCGGGAGCTCGAGGTCCGACCCCCACCGATCTCGCCGCGCTCGAGGCCCAACGCGCCCAGCACCCTGAAGACGCCGCGCTCCAGCTGCGGTTGGCGAAGGCCTATTACGCCGCGAACCGCTTCAGCGACGCCCGCGCGGCGCTGGCGGTGGTTTTCCAGGCGCGGCCGAGTGACGAGGCGCGGGCGTACCTCGGCCTGACCTATGAGGGACTGAATCAGTTCGACTCGGCGCGCACCGTGTACACCGAGCTACTCGCCGCGAAACGCGGCGGCAGCGTCACGCGGCTGCTCAGCGGTCGCCTCGTCCTGCTCACGCGTCACGAGCTGCAGTACCAGGCCCGCCAGGCGATCGCCCGCGAGGCCACGCTCGCCGCCACGCCGCCGGATCCCAACACCGTCGCCGTCATGCCGTTCCGCTACACGGGCTCTGACACCACGCTGCGCCCGCTCGAACGCGGCCTCGCCGCGATTGTCGTCACCGACCTGTCGCGCGTGCGCCGCCTGCGGCTGGTCGAGCGGGAGCGGCTGCAGGTGCTGCTGGACGAGCTGCAGCTGGCCGCGAGCGGCCGCGTCGACCCGGCGTCGGGGGCGCGCTCGGGGCGGCTGATCGGCGCCGGGCAGGTGGTCCAGGGGCAGTTCGCGGAAGTGCCGAACGCCAACTTCCGGATCGACGCCGCGGTGGTGCGCGCCACCGATGCGCAGGTCGCCGCCACCGGATCGGGCGCCGACCAGCTGCGCGCGCTGTTCGACATCGAAAAGCAGGTGGTGCTGCAGCTCCTCGACCGCATGGGCATCACGCTCACGCCCGCCGAGCAGGCGGCGATCAGCGAGCGGCCCACGCGCGACATCCAGGCGTTTCTCCTGTACAGTCGCGGTCTCGAGGCCCAGGACCGCGGCGATTTCCGCGGCGCCTCGCAGTCGTTCCAGGCGGCGGCCCAGCGCGATCCGAGCTTCAGCGCCGCGCAGCAGCAGGCATCGGTGAGCCAAAGCGCCGAAGTCGCGACCGCCGCGCCGCCCAGCGAGGTCGCCATCGCAGTGGCGCTTCCCGAGACACCAACGGGAGGTGGGGCGCCGCCGTCGGGGACGCTGGCGAACGCGCTCGAGGGCACGAACCCGACCGGTGGTGGGCTCGCCAGCTCGCTGCCGGGCGCGGGACCCAGCACCGACGCGCTCCCGCCTCCCGCGCCAGGTCTCATCTGCGAAAGCGTGAGCTGTGACGGCCCCGCGCGCGCGGCGCTGATCGGGATCCTTCTCATCATCATCACGCGGCCGTAAGAGCACCGATGCGGCTCCGTCCGCTCGCGCTCTCCGCCGTCGTGGCCGCCGCGCCCGCGGGACTCCTTGCCCAGGGCAGCGACGCGCTGTACACGCGCCTCTCCGGTCTCAGCGGCTTCGAGTCCCGCGGCTACTCGTTCGATCCCGGGATCTCCGTCAAGTCGGTCTCGCAGTGGAATCTGCCGCTCATCGTGGTGGCCCCGCTGGGGCGTCGCATGTCGGTGGACGTCACGACCCACGTCGTGAGCGGTCGCATCACGAGCTACGCGGGTACGGCGGAAAAGCTCAGCGGCCTGAGCGACACGCAGCTGCGGCTCCTCTACACGGTCGGTCGCGACCGTCTCGTCGCCTCGCTCACCCTGAACCTGCCGACTGGCAAGCACTCGGTCTCGACCAGCGACTTCCAGGTGGTCGGCGCGGTCGGGTCCAACTATCTCTCGTTCCCGGTGTCGAGTTACGGGACCGCCTTCGGAGCCACGGCGGGGGTCGCGTACGCCCGGCAGCTGAACGGCTGGAACGTCGGGCTCTCGGGGGCGCTGCGCTTCACCGGCACGTACAGCCCGTTCACCGACCAGAGCGTGTCGTACAACCCCGGCTGGGAGGCGCGCGTGCGCGGCGGCGCCGACCGCGTGATCGGCCGCAACGGGCGGTTGCTCCTCGGGCTCACGTTCAGCACGTTTTCCACCGACGTGTACACGGGCACGGGCACCCTCGTGGGCGGGACGTACGACCCGGGGTCGCGGTTCATCGGCGACCTGGCGTATGTGCGGGTCATCGGGCGCGGGACGCTGACGTTCGCCTCGTGGGACTACTACCGTCTCGTCGGGCACGCCGGCGCGAGCGCGGTCCCCGAGACCAAGGAGAACGTGTTCAACGCCGAGCTGCGCTACGGGCGGCCGGTGGCGCCGCGGCTCGTCGTGGAGCCGCTCGTCGCGTTCCGCCAGTGGAACCCCGCCGACTATCGCGGCGGTCGCCTCTATTCCGCGGGACTGGGCGCGCGTTACGGGGTGTCCGACCATCTGACGGTCCATTTCACCGGGCGGCTGGACACGGGATGGATCTACGCCGCCGCGCGCGGGCGCGCGGACCTGACGGGCACCGGGCTCACCTTGTGGCTGCGCTACCAGCGATAGGGAGGGACGAGCGCCAGAATTCTTGACGGTCGGGAGGGTGGATTGTAGCTTGGCGCCACCTTCAACGTCAGGGCAGCGCGTTCCATGCCAGCCGAGCTCGGCGGGTCGCAGATCTCTTCGCTGCTCGAGGCCCTTCCCGGTATCGCCAGTGTGCTGCGTAGCCCGGTGGCGGACGCCATCGTCAAGGCGATCCGCGCGGCCGCCGGGCTGGGGGAATTCGCGGTCGAAGATGCCGAAGAGCTGGTGCGGTATGCCGTTCGCCGCGGGCTGATCGGCCCGGAGGAAGGCGAGCGGGTGTTGGCCGAAGTGCAGCCGGCGTTGAAGGCGAAGCGCAAAGCAGTGCGCGGCATCAAGCCCAAGGTCCGGCACAAGCCCGAGAAGAAGAAGAAGTCCCGCCGCTAAAGGCCTACACCCGAAACTCCTTTACCAGCGACCGCAGCTTCTCGGCCGCCTGCAGCAACGTTCCCGCTGAGGCGGCCATTTCCTGGGTGGACGCCCCCTGCTCCTCGGTCGCCGCCGTCACCTGCTCGGCGCTCGACGCGTGGCTCACCGCCCGGCCCCCGGCGTCCTTCGCCTGCCCCCCCAGCTGCTCGGCCACGTCCCGGTTCTGCTGCGCCGACGCCCCCACCCGGGCCGCCGCCTGCTCCACCTGCTCGACCGCCGCGATGATCTCCGCGAGGCCCCGCGCCGCTCCCTCCGCCACCGACTCCAGCCCCCGCACCTTCGCCGTGCCGGCCGCCATCGTCGCCGTGACGTCGTCCACCTGCTCGCGGATCACCGCCGTCGTGCTCGCCACGTCGGCCGCGGCGCGGGCGGCGTCGTCGGCGAGCTGCCGCACCTCTTCGGCCACGACCGCGAACCCGGTGCCGTGCTCCCCGGCCCGGGCCGCCTCGATCGCGGCGTTCAACGCCAGGAGATTGGTCTGCGACGAGATCCGCTTGATCAGTTCCACGAACGCGTCGATCGCCGTGCTCTGCTCGGCGAGCTGCGTGATCTGCGTGGACGTCGTCTGCACCACCTCGCGCACGTCGAGCAGGGCGCCGCTGGCCGCCTGGATGTCGCCCCGGTGGCGGTCGGCGACCGCGCGGATCTCCTCGCCGAGCTGGGCGAGGCGCGAGGCCGACTCGGCGATCTCGCCGGCGGCCTGCCGCAGGTGCTCGAGCGCTCGGCCCATGCCGTTCAGCTCGTTGCGCTGCTGCTCGGCCCCGCCCGAGATCTCCACCATCGCGCGCGCCACCTCCCCGCTCGACGCCGCCACCTGCTCGCTCGCCGCCGACAGGTCGCTCGCCGAGCCGGCGATGCGGTCCGCCTCGCCCACCACTTCGCCCACGATGCCGCGCAGCCGGTCGCCCATGATGCGCATCGCATCGGCCAGGATCCGGAACTCCCGCAGCATCCGCCCCGTGGTCACCGGGCGCAGGTCGCCGCCGCCGAACCGCTCCGCCGCCGTCACCAGCCGCGCGAGTGGGCCCCGGACCTCGCGCATCGTCCACGCCGCCACCATGACGCTCACGAGCGCCACCGCGAACAGCACGAGCACCAGCAGCGCCTGCCGCCGGGTGGCGCGCTCGCCGAGCCGCTGCGCCGCGGCGCCCGACCGCTGGGCCTGCCGGGCGCCGAGGTCCCGCACGAGACGCGTCAGCTCCTGGGCCGGGTCCCGCACCACCGCCGCGTGGACGGCCGCGTCCCGCTCCCGCCCCAGGTCCTTCAGGGCGTGGGCGAGGGCGTAGTCCACCTGGATCGACGATTGCAGCTGCTTGATGCGGAACACCGTCACCCGGTCCTCGACGCTCAAGTCGGGCAGCTGTTCGAGCCCGCGCTCGAAGCGGAAGCCGTCGTCGGCCGCCTGCTGGAACGCCTGCTCGGCGTCCGGGGTCGGCGCGCTCAGGTAGCGCTCAGCCGCGCGAATCTCGTCGAACGCGCTCGTGATCAGCCCGTTGCCCATCGCGCTCGATTGCTCGAGCGAGCCGAGCTCGTGCTCCAGGTCCCGGCGCATCTGCCCCAGCCACACTACGCCGAGCACGGCGGTGAGGAGCAACCCCGCCAGCAACCCTGCGAAGCCGAGCACCAGCAGGCCGGTGAGGCTTTCGTGCGGACGGCGCCAGGTCACGGCGCCCACTCCGTCACGAGGCGCCCGCCACGCACCACCGCGATCGTGATCGGCTTGTCGGGGACGTCGCCCTTCTCATCGAAGGCGATCCGCCCCGTCACCCCCTCGTACGCGGGCCGGCCCCGCCCCACCTGCGCCAGGTACTCCCGCAGCGCCGGGCGGGATGCGCCGCTCTGCTCGATCGCCCGGGCCAGGAGCATCACGATGTCGTAGGCCCCCGCGCCCCGGTGGTCGGGTCGCGCGCCACTGTTCGCGCGCGCGTACGCGGCGACGAAGCGGCCGTTGTCCTCCCCCGTCCGATCGGCGAGGTAGGTGAGCGAGACACGGACGCCCTCGGCCAGCGGGCCGTCGGCCTCGATCCCGACCAGCGCGTCACCGCCCATCACGGGCCAGTGCAGGCCCAGCCCGCGCAGGTCGCGCAGCACTGTCTCCGCCTCCAGGCGCTGCGTGGCCAGCACCAGAACGTCCACGCCGCCGCGCTGGCGCATGCGGGCCAGGTACGGCTCGGCGGTGGTGTGCGTGGAGAGGAACGGATCCTCCTCCAGCACGGTGCCGCCCAGCCGCGTGAACTCCGCGACGAAGGTGCGCCGCACCCCGCGGCCGTAGTCGTCGTTCGTGTAGATGACCGCGGCGCGGGCCGCGCCCAGCCGCTGCCGCGCGAACCGCGCCAGCTGTGCGCCGTGCGCGAGGTCACTGGGACAGATCCGGAAGAACCACGGGGACAGCCCGGAGAGATCGGGGTTGGAGGCGGAGGGCGAGATCACGGGGACCGGGCGTCGGGCGTTCACGTACACGGCGAGCGCGGACCGCGTGGGCCCGCTCGAGAGGTGCCCGATCACCGCGACCACCTGGCTGCTGTCGGAGAGTTTCTTGGCGACCCGGACGGCGATGTCGTCCATGCCACTGTCGTCTACGAAGATCAGCCGCAGCGGCCGCCCTGCCACACCGCCGCGCTCCCGCAGCTGCTGCTCGGCCAGCTGGGCGGCCAGTTTCATCGAGGCGCCCCGGGACTGAGAGAAGGGCCCCGCGACGCCGATGTAGATCGGCTCCCCGGCCCGGGAGCACGCCGCCAGCGACAGGGCGGCCAGGATGATGTAGCGTCGGTGCAGAATCCCCCCCTCCCGCGCGCGGTAGGTTAAGGCTTGCGCGGAGGAATCGCAACGTGTGTGGACATCGGCTCCGCCAGCGATAAGTTGCACGCGTGGACCAGTTGCGGAAGTTGTGTGGTTTCTCCGCCGCCCTGGAACGGTTGCTGGCGGCGCCGGATGAGCCCGCGTTCGAGGCCGCGTGGGAAACCCTCGAGCTGCAGCAGCTGGGCTGGGAGTCGCTCGCGCTCGCTCGCCGCGCGAACTCCGAGGCGCTGGAGCCGGCACTCGCGGAGGTGGACCGCCGGCTCCTCGCGGTCCTCGAACGCACCCGCGCCTTTCTCGACCCGCACGTCGTCACCTTCCGCGTCGCCGACCTCGAGCGCTGGCAGCACGCCGCGGCGGCCGCCCTCGTGGGGGCGCGCTGGGGATCGGCCGGCCTGCGCACGGTGATCGGCGACGTGCGGGCGCCGCTCGCCCGCCGCTATTTCGCGTTCCTCGCCCTGGCCGAGCGCCGGCCGTCCGATGCCTGGCCGCTGTTCCGGACGTACCTGCGCACCCCGGGCGCGCACCACGCCTTCGTGGCCGCCGCGGTCGAAGCGGCCCGCTACTACGCGGGGAGCGCGCCCGAGCTCATCGCCCTCTTCGAGCGCATCCGCGGCGATCAGCTGCTGCGACGCTTCCTGGCGCCCAAGATCCTCGAATCGCTGTACGTGCTCGGCGACCAGGCGGCCCTCCCCCTCCTCGAGGAGCTGCTCGTCACCGGCCACACCGATCCCGACCCGGACCGCTGCGAAGTGACGCGCGCCCTCGTCGCCGTCCGCAAGCTCACCGGCCGCGTCGCGCCCAGCACGAAGTTCCCCGACGCCACCGATCCCGCCGTCGCCCGGAGCCTCGACGCGGCCGAGCGCCTCTTCGACGCCGAGCGAGACCAGCTCCTGCCGGTGACGGTGATCTGATTCCTACGAAGTACTCCGTACGTTTCCACGACTCACCCCGTACGGTTTAACCCGTACGGAGCACTTCGTACGGTTACTTCGTAGTTGCGACAAAGTCCCACAGCTTGTCGCGGTAGCGGTGTCCCCCCACCTCGTACGTCGTGTTGTGCCCGGCGCCCTCGATCCACACGAGCTCGACCGGACCCGGCGCCGCCCGCGCGACCGCCTCGCCCATGCGCGGCGGCACCAGCCGGTCCGCCGTTCCGTGGAAGACGAGGACGGGGCAGCGCACGCGCGCGATCGTGCCGAGATTGTCGAGCCGCAGCCGCAGAATGAAGCGCGGGAACAGCCCGTAGTGCTGGCCGCTCATCTCCCGGGCATTCGTGAACGGGGACTCGAGCACCAGTCCGGCGACCTCGCGGGCGGCTGCGGTGTGCGTCGCCACGGCGCTGCCGAGCGAGCGACCGTAAACGAAAATGCGGGCCGGATCGACGTCGGCCCGGCCCGCGAGCGCCTGGTAGGCGAGGTCGGCCGCTTCGTACAGGCCCGGCTCCGTGGTCCGTCCACCGCTGGCCCCGTAGCCGGGGTAGTCCACGACCAGCACACCGACTCCGGGCGGTTGCCATTCGACGACGATATCCCAGATCGCCCCGATGTTCTCGCCGTTCCCATAGAACCAGAGCAAGGCGGCGTGTTTTTGACCGCCTGACCGCCCGACCGCCTGACCGCCCGGCGGGGTGGAGTGGCCGGGCGGCAGGTACACGCCCGCGAGCCGCGTTCCGCTCTTCATCACCAGCTCGATGCGCTCGGCACCGAGACGTCTGAGTTCTGCGACATCGGGGAGGGCTCCGGAGGGGGCGGGAAAGGCCATGCGCTCCTGGAACAGCCACGCGAGCAGGACTAGGACCGCGTAAGCGATGATAAGTCCAAGCAGGATACGGAGTAGCATGCTCAAACCTAACCCTGTTACCTTACGGCCCGATGCTCGACCCCGAATTGGTCACGCGCGCCCGGGGAGCGCTGCTGGGGCTTGTGGCCGGCAATCAGCTGGGGGTCCCGACCGAGCACCTGGGCACTCCCGCAGCCATCCGCGCGGCGTTTCCTGACGGCGTCCGGAACCCGGCCGCGCCGCCCAAAGGCTCTCCCTACGACGACGACGCGGCGATGACGCTGCTCCTCGCCGAGTCGCTCGCCGAAAGCGGCGATTTCGACGCGGTGGACGCGGCGCAGCGCTGGGTGCGATGGATGAAGGCGGACGGCCGCGGCATCGGGGTGACCACGCGCCGCGCCTTGAAGCTCGTGGAGCGGGGCGTCGAACCGTTCGAGGCCGGCCGCCGCGTGCTCGCCGAGACCCCACAGAGCGCCGCGGGCAACGGGGCCGTCATGCGCTGTGTGCCG
>WNGD01004860.1_pt1 | contig 13171 bp, 9 predicted proteins | sample 5400671 | NCBI WGS metagenome assembly WNGD01 (sample SAMN13153369, study PRJNA577476) | soil metagenome | isolation source: 40 cm soil or saprolite under grassland replicate 2 | place: USA:California | collected 2016-06-15
GCGAAAGATGGGCGGCACGGCATATTGCCCGATCGCGAACGCGCTGACAAAAAATGCAGCCGTTTTGGCGGCAATCCAACCCAGGTCGCGGAGGGAAAGCGATGCGCCAGTCGCTGAGGCATTAACCGCGCCCACTATGACCGCAAGGATCAGCAAACCGATTACGTCGTCGATCACTGCCGCGCCGAGAATGATGCGCGACTCGCGCAACGAAAGCTTGCCGAGGTCTTTCAGCACGCGCGCGGTTATGCCGACGCTGGTAGCGCATAGCACCGACCCAATAAACACATGAACCAGACGTGACTCGTGCGGCAGCAAATAGGCAGACACTCCCCAACCGAGAAAGAAGGGCGCGATTACGCCCGCGACGGCCACGAACAGTGAAGACCAGCCGACCTCCAGCATGTCCGCCAACTTCGATTCCAACCCAACTTCAAACAACAACAAGATGACGCCGATCTGGGCCAGCGCCGCGATGACTTCATCGGTCCTCAAGAGTTCTGCTTTGTGAAAGCCAACCAGCGCGAGATTGCCAATGATGATTCCTCCGATCAGTTCGCCAAGGACAGCGGGTTGGCCGAAACGTTCCAACACCTCGCCCCCAAGCTTAGCCACGATCAGCATCACAGCGACGCCCACCAGCACCATCGGGTCAAGAACATTACTTCCGCTTGTCTGCGAGCCGTCCACCGCTACCGCAGCCAATGTCTGCCGCGGCAGTGCAGAGGCAAAAAGCGCCAATAGGATCGTCGTGACAACAATCAGGCTTCGTCTCATACGACTGCGAATGGGCCGTTGATTATTACACATCCTCAGTGTTGGGCCTTATGTTTTGGATTTGCTTCTCGCCAACCCGATCAATATAATGCGCCTTCCCGACAAATGGCGTCTCAGATTGGGAGGAACTTAGGCGTCAAACTATCAATCGCGGCCAATAGATCGGAAATGGCGACTCCTATTCGATGGAAACAGCGCGGTCGCGTCGTGCGAAACCGCCCGCAGACTCCCTTTCGCGCGCTGGCATTGAGCCTGAGTGGGGCGGCCCGCGCGGCACTGGCCGAGCCGTTCATGCTGACGGTTGAACATCAGCCGATCCATTTACGTCGCTTGCCAAAAGCTCTCGATGGCTTTCGTATCGTTCACCTTTCTGATCTCCATCACGGTCCACTTACCAGCACGAGCCAGATTCTTCGCGCCGTCGAAACTGCCAATAGTCTTGAACCCGACATTGTGGCGCTTACCGGTGATTACATTTCGCATGAGCGCCGGTACGCCGCGCCCTGCGCCGAGATCGTCGGCCGCTTGCGAGCACGCCACGGGGTTTATGCGGTGCTCGGTAATCACGACAACTGGACGGACGCGGCTCTGATCACCGACTTGTTTCGCGCCGAAGGCATAACGGTTCTGATCAATCAGGGGATGCGCTTTGAAAAAAATGGCACGACCTTCTGGCTGGCGGGCGTCAACGATACGATGGTGGGCCTGGAAGATCTTGCGCTGGCGCTCGCCGGCGCACGGAGTGACGAGCTGAAACTCCTGCTGGCTCACAATCCGATAATCCTGCGCCGGGCCGCACGCGCGAATGTTGATCTCGTGCTTAGCGGACACACTCATGGCGGTCAGGTAACGCTACGTTCGGAACGTAGTGCCTCAGGAAGACCTCGACGGCGCTTGCTCAAAGGGCTCGGACATCAGGGCGAGACGCAGATCTATGTGACGCGCGGACTGGGAACAGTGATTCTCCCCATCAGGTACGGTTGCCCGCCAGAAGTCTCGTTGCTTGAGTTGCTCTGCGCCTCCTAAAAAGATTTTCATTCAGCGAACTTTCGATTCCGGCAACGCCGCCTTCCTAACGGACAGTCGGCAATCGAAAATCGACAATGCTCTGATGTTCTCTAGAATTGTAACCCTACCTAATGTGCTCACCGTCTTCCGGATGGTGCTGATCCCGATCTTTGTTTCGTTGTTGTTCTATCAGAAATTCGTCTGGGCCCTTGCGGTCTTCGTAGTAGCGGGCATAACCGACGGACTTGACGGCCTGTTGGCGCGTCGCTTCGACCAGCAGTCTCAACTCGGCACCATCCTGGATCCAATCGCTGACAAGTTGATGCTGGTCACCGCGTTTATCGTCCTCTCTATGCGAGGAGTCTTCCCTCATCCGCTGCCAAAACACCTGCCGGTACCTTTCTGGGTCACTGTGTCGGTGATTAGCCGGGACGTTTTTATCATCGTGGGTGCTGCGGCAATCAACATGATGACCGGCTTCCGAGGCTTTCGCCCGTCATGGCTGGGTAAGCTAAACACCGGCGTCCAGATAACGGCGATTGCGACCATTATGTTTGCCGCCAGAATTCCCTCCGGGTCCGGCTACTATCTACCGACCATCTACACCAGCGTCTTCACCCTGGCGATTCTTTCCGGGGCGCATTACGTCTTCTTCGCCTCGAAGTTGTTAAATGAAGATCGGCGACAGACTGGCTCAACCCCTTCGTGACCCGCAAGACTTCAACCTGGAACAACTTTTGGCGTCAACCCAAGCGGTAGGTACTGGTTCACTCTCAAGAACGAGGTTGAAATTGAACCAGCACCAAGCGGTTAAGGAAGTTGACAACAAGACACTCAGGTATTATATTAACGTCGCGTTCAACTTAGGAAGTAAAGGACGTTAACCCAGTCTCAGTCAGCCGCGGGTTTGAGGCCGCGGCGTCGTCGTCAAGCCTAAGAAGGCGGCAAAATCAAACACTTTGGAGAATTGAATTGAGATGAGCAAAATCATAGGAATTGATTTGGGCACGACCAACTCGGTAGTCGCGGTGATGGAGGGTGGCGAGCCGACCGTGATTACGAATTCGGAGGGTGGCCGGACAACTCCGTCAGTCGTTGGCTTCCAGAAGGATGGGAGCCGGTTGGTCGGCCAGGTGGCCAAGCGCCAGGCGGTTACCAACCCTGAGAATACGGTCTATTCGATCAAGCGATTTATGGGCCGTCGCTATGACGAGGTGACCGAAGAGATCAAACAGGTTCCATACAAAGTTCAGGCAGCCGGCGGCGACGTGCGTATCGTGGCCGGAGGCAAGGAATGGAGTCCGCCGGAGATTTCGGCAATGATCCTTCAGAAAATGAAGCAGTCAGCCGAGGACTATTTGGGTCAAAAGGTTGACAAGGCGGTCATCACGGTGCCCGCTTATTTCAACGATTCCCAACGTCAGGCAACGAAGGACGCAGGCAAGATCGCCGGCCTCGAAGTGATGCGCATCGTGAACGAGCCGACGGCAGCGGCGCTGGCCTATGGTCTCGACAAGAAGAAAGACGAAACGATCGCGGTCTTCGACTTCGGTGGCGGCACGTTCGATATATCGATCCTCGAGGTGGGCGAGGGTGTCGTTGAGGTCAAATCAACGAACGGCGACACGCACCTCGGGGGCGACGACATTGACGAGCGGTTAATTGAGTGGATCGTTGAAGAGTTCAAACGCGATCAGGGGATCGATCTTTCAAACGACAAGATGGCTTTGCAGCGACTGAAAGAAGCCGCCGAGAAGGCCAAGATTGAATTGTCCAGCACGATGGAGACAGAGATTAATCTGCCGTTTATTACGGCCGATCAGTCCGGGCCAAAACACCTGGTGATGAAACTCACCCGGGCGAAATTTGAGCAGTTGGCTGATCAGATCCTGCAACGACTGCGACCGCCAGTCGAGCAAGCGCTCAAGGATGCCGGTCTCGACTCGAGGAAGATCGATGATGTCGTACTGGTCGGTGGCTCAACGCGCATACCCCAGGTTCAGGAGATCGTCAAGAACATTTTCGGCAAAGAGCCGAACAAGAGTGTCAACCCTGACGAAGTCGTGGCCGTCGGCGCAGCCGTGCAGGCAGGCGTGCTGTCAGGCGAGAAGACGGACATCCTGTTGCTCGACGTCACTCCGCTCAGTCTCGGCATCGAGACGCTCGGCGGTGTGTTTACGAAACTGATCGAGCGTAACACGACAATCCCTACCAGGAAGTCGGAGATCTTCTCGACGGCTTCGGACAACCAGACTTCTGTCGAGGTGCACGTGCTGCAGGGCGAGCGCCCGATGGCCAGCGACAATCGTACGCTCGGCAAATTCCATCTGGTGGGCATCCCACCGGCGCCGCGCGGCATGCCGCAAGTCGAAGTGGCCTTCGACATCGACGCCAACGGCATCGTCAACGTCTCAGCCAAAGACATGGGAACGGGGCGCGAGCAGAAGATCACTATCACATCATCGTCGGGTCTCTCGAAGGAGGAGATCGACAAGATGATGCGCGATGCCGATGCTCACTCCGCGGATGACGCCCGAAAGCGAGAAGAGATCGAGGCGCGCAACCGTCTGGATGGGCTTACTTACCAGATGGAAAAGACGCTCAACGATAATCGCGAGAAGGCCGGAGCAGTAGCGGGAGACGTGGAGGCGGCAATTGCCGAGGCCAAGAAGGCGTTGCAAGAAGGCGGTGTCGAAAAGCTGAACGAGGCCTTCAACCAGTTGCAAACGGCATCGCACAAGTTGGCCGAGGTGCTTTACCAGCAGACCGGCGCGGCGGGCGCGAGTGACACGACGACCGATCAAGCGGCGGCGGCGGGTGCCACACCTTCGTCAACGGGTGGCGAAGACAACGTGATCGACGCTGAATACGTTGACGTAGACGACAAGAAATAGGATTGCCAATTTCCGATTGCCGATTGCCGATTGGTTCGTGGCGAGAGCTTCGCGAGTATTTGTGACCGCTTCAAGCGCCGCAGTCAATCGGCAATTGGCAATTGGCAATCGGCAATGCACAGATGGCCAGAAAAGATTATTACGAGATACTCGGGGTCAAGCGCGATGCTAAGCCTGAAGAGATCAAGAAGGCCTATCGTCGGCTGGCGCGCAAGTATCATCCTGATGTGAATCCCGGCGATAAGGCCTCCGAAGAGCGATTTAAGCTGACGTCGGAAGCACACGATGTGCTTTCCGATCCGAAAAAGCGAAAAGTCTACGATCGTTTCGGCGAGTATTCGGACAATCTTGCCGACGCCGCTGCGCGCGGAGCGACTGCCGGTCCGGGATTTGGCGGCCAGACGGGTAGCACGATCTTCGAGGGTTTTGATTGGGGCGCAGCGAGCAGTTCCGGCGGCGGCACCAGCTTTCGAGACATTTTTGCGGATCTGTTTAGCGGCGGAGCAAAAGAAAAAGAACCGCCACGCCCGCAACCCAGACGCGGCGCAGACATCGAGATGCCGTTGGCGCTCTCTTTTGAAGAAGCAGTCAAGGGTCTGACAACCAACATCACGGTCAATCGTTCCGAGCAATGTTCGCGTTGCACGGGCGCTGGTGACACCGGTGGCCCCGTCGTGGTTTGCCAAACCTGCAAAGGCTCAGGTCAGGTGCAACGCGCTGGCGGCCGTTTGCGCTTCTCGCAAGAGTGTCCCGATTGCGCCGGCACAGGACGGCGCCGTTCGCCCTGCTCCCTGTGCAAAGGAAAGGGCACGATGCCCAAGACCGAAACGGTGAAGGTTCGCATTCCCGCCGGCGTCGACACCGGATCGCGCGTGCGCATTCCGGGCAAGGGCGAGGGCGGCAGACTCGGCGCGCCGCCGGGTGATCTGCATATCATCACCAATGTCGGACCGCACAAATATTTTACACGCAAAGGCGATAACATTTATGTGACGGTTCCGATTACGGTACCTGAGGCGGCCCTGGGCGCAAAGATCGAGGTGCCGACGGTTGAAGGCAAAGCCCAGTTGCGTATTCCACCCGGCACCCAATCGGGTCAAAGATTTCGTTTGCGGCAGCGCGGTGCTCCTTCGTTGCGCAACCCGAACGCGCACGGCGATCAGTTTGTCGAAGTGCAGGTGACGCTGCCAAAAGTGATCTCCGAAGAAACGAAAGAGCTGTTGCGACAGTACGCGAAGATGAATTCCGAGAATCCGCGTGTGGTGATGGGGTTGGAATAAGGCATTGCCGATTTCCAATTGCCGATTGCCGATTGGTCGTTACTGGACACAATAGGATGACGGCGAAAGTTGCTTTTTGGCCGGATGAAGGAATTGGCAATCGGAAATAGACAAACTTCTAAATCGGCAATCGGCAATTGGCAATTGGCAATGACATGAAACGCAAACCCAAGACATATACAATCAGCGCGGTAGCGGATCAATATGGCATTCATCCGCAGACGCTGCGCCTTTATGAGCGCGAAGGTTTGTTGAAACCATCGCGGTCGGAAGGTAACACGCGCCTCTACACCGACACCGATCTCGAGCGCCTCGAATTGATCCTCTCGTTGACGCGAGATCTGCGCGTGAATCTGGCCGGTGTCGAGATCATCCTCAACATGCGCGAAAAGATGGACGCGATGCAGCGCGAGTTCGAGCGCTTCTTCCAGTATCTGCAATCACACGTGGACGAATTCGCAAACTTCACCGAGCCTCCGCCTGCTGAATCCGGCGCCCTCGTGCCTTTTGGCCGCGCCGCCGCCCTGCGCCGCCGAGGCGCTTCACGTAGTTAATCACTTCGGTCTACTGCTACCAGATTACCCTTGAATGCCGTGCCGGTAACGTGATAAAGTCCGCCGCGGTCTGAAGATTTCCTCTGGTCTTCCCTAGCCTTTCCTCAGATGTAACCACCAGTTAGCGGCAGCGAAGCTCGTTTGTAACCGACGTATCATCGTTGAATCGGTGATAACTACGCGGCGGTGATCCCACGACTCCGACGCAGGGAGAACACTCATGAAATTCCTTACCCCGGATTCGGCCTTACACCGAATCGCTCGATGCACTCTGGCAACCGCACTGTTGTTGGCTCCTTCGTTGGTTGCCAAAGCACAAGACCTTGACACTGTAACTATCACGGGCCGGGTTATGGACCAGAACAGCGCGGTCATTCCCGGCGCTTCGGTTTCCGCGACGCTGACAAAAACGGGCCTGGCCCGAACCACAACTTCGGATGGCGAAGGCCATTACCGTTTGATCCAACTCGAGCCAGGAACTTACACTCTGACGGTCTCGTTCACGGGGTTTGCGACCCAGGAAAAGAAAGATCTCACAGTCGTCGCCGGGCAAAACGTGCGAATGGACATCACGCTTTTGCCACAAGGCGTGGTTGCTGAACCGGTGGTTATTACCGCGACGGATGCGCCGCCGGTGGATACAACGCGAACGGTGGTCGGCGGCACTATCGCCACCAAAGAAGTCGAGTCGCTTCCCGTTTTTACTCGTTCTCCACTCGATCTGATCTTCACGCTTCCAGGCGTCACTGAAGAGCCGCTCTCGACTCGCGATCTTGCCGAAGATCGCAAAGCGAACGCGAGCACGCCCGAAGAGGCGGGATCATTTTCGCTTTCGGGCGGCGCTGCTTATTCGAACAACCTCACCATCGACGGCTTGGATAACAATGACGACCGTTCCGCGCGAGAACGGTTCCAACCGTCGATCGAAGCGATCGAAGAAGTGCAGATCATTACGAATCAGTTTTCGGCTGAGTATGGCCGGGCCTCAGGCGGCCGGGTGAACCTGCGCACGCGCAGCGGATCAAAACAGCTTCGTGGCCGGGCGTTCTACTTTTTCAAAGATGAATCACTGAATGCGAATACATTCCAGAACAACTCGCTGGGGCTGAAAAGACTGCCGTTGCAGGAGCACGATCCGGGTTTCACGCTCAGCGGTCCAGTCATCATTCCAAAGATCTACAACCGTCGTAATCGCACATTCTTCTTTTCCGCGTACGAGTTCGACAAGATACTCGATACAGCGCTGATAGACACCTTAGTTCCGGTCAATCAAAGTCCGCTTTTTCGTTTGCCTGCACCGACCAATCTCACCGGGCGGCGAACGGAGAACGCGTCTTTGCCCGCGCTCAACACTGACATTGCGCCTTTCATTTCGTCGGTCAGCACCCCGCAAAGAAACAATATCTTCACGACGCGCGTCGATCACAAATTTAGCGAAACTCATAACGCCGCCTTTGTGTATCAACTCGGTAGACTAAACAACTTAAGACAGTTCGGCGGCGGCAATCGACTCGCCGAAGCACTGCAAGGCAGGACGCGAAACAGCGACGCCCTCTCTTTCACCGACAGCTACGTCTTTTCCGCGAAGCTCGTCAATCAAGTGCGCGCACAATTCTCGCGTCTGGCTCCAGCGGTCGCAGCGGTTGGGGGAACAAGCCCCGTCATTCTGATTGCCGTTAACGATCCACTGCCATCGAGTAGTTCATCGAGTCGCTCGGGCACGCTGGTCGCTGGTTCTTCAACCACAGGCGCGACGGATCGACGCGAAGATCGGATCCAGGTGCAAGACGTCGTTTCCTATCTCGCCGGTCCCCATTCGCTGAAGTTTGGCGGCGATTGGCAGCGCATAAAGTCGACGTTCATCGATCTCTCGGACGCTTCCGGGACATTCACTTTCGCCAGCGCCGGAGATTTTCTGGCGGGAATACCAAACCGTTTCCGGCAAAACTTCCTGACTAGTTCGACGCAGCGAAACACTTACCTCGGCTTCTTTGCTCAGGACGAATGGCGGCTGCGTCCGAATTTGACGTTCAGTTACGGATTGCGTTTCGAGGACGAGAGCATCATCCGCGACTTGAATAATTTTGGTCCGCGCATCGCGGCAGCTTACGATCCTTTCAAATCCGGCAAGACTGTTATCCGACTTGGCGCCGGCATCTTTTATAACCGCGCGCTGCTTCGGACCATAGACGACTTCACTCTCGGCGCCCAGCAACTCTTCTTTGACACCAACACGCTGCGCGATCCGGCTAACGGCAAATTGATGAGTGCGGACGAGCGTCGTGCATTCATCGCCGCCAACCTTCGCTTTCCCGAGACGCTTACGGTTGACTCGCCGCTTGTCAAACAGTTTGGCGTGCTCAATACCGGATTCTCGCGCCGCCTCGATCCGGATTTGCGTATTCCGGAAAGCTACCAGGCAAATGTCGGATTCGAGCGCGAGCTCGGCAAGAACTTCGTGTTCGAGGCAAACTACACGTGGAATCGCGGCATACACCTCTGGCGCGAATTCAATGCGAATGCGCCCGTGCTGCCCGTGCGCTTCAAGAACTTTTCTGAGTACCTGGCGTCACGCGACTTTGCAAACTTTGTTAACAATCAGTCGGGCACGCGCCCTCTCTACAATGTTTCCACCGCAGGCGAGCTGGTGCGCTTCGCGTTGACTCCGCCCGATCCTGCAAACCCGAACGCCGTCGGCAAAACGACGGAGTCTGGTGTTCCCATCTCGCTGATAAATCTCAACAGTTTCACTTCGGCGACCGCCGTCGACGTCGCGCTTGCGGCTTTGAACGACTTGAGACCCGATCCCACGCGCGCCGATATCCAACAGTTGATTCCCGTCGGCAACAGTTACTATCACGGGCTCAGCTTCCAACTGCACCATCGCTTTCGCGACAAAGCGAGTGGCTTCAGTTACTCGTTCCGAGCGGCCTACACACTTTCATTTCTAAGGGATGATGGCATCGTCAATACTTCCGACGCGCTCATCGCGGGAAACTTTCAAGGGGAGCGAGCGCGGAGCCTGCTTGACCGGCGGCATCGAATTGTTTTCTCGGGAACATTCGACACCCCGCGCTATCTGGGCGGGTTGCGACTTGCGCCGATCTGGCGTGTTGCTTCGGGTGCGCCATTCAACATTTCGATCGGCGGCGTGGATCGAAATCTCGACGACGTAGGAAATGACCGCCCTATTTTCACCGGCGATACCAGGCTCCTTCATTGGCGCCGGCCGGGCGATCCAATCGACCCATCCGTGCTCAATCTTTTTGCGCTGCCGACTATCGGCCAATCAGGCAATCTGCCGCGCAACGCCGGCTCGGGCCCGGGATTCTTTCTGCTGGACTTGAATGTTACGCGCGAGTTCAAATTAAGTGAGCGAGTGCGTCTGCGCCCGGTGATCGAATTCGACAACGTCCTCAACAAGACGGTGTTCAGCTTTGGCAGCGAGTTCATCAACTTCAACTCGTTTGCCCCCACCGCTACAGCGGATCAGCGCCAGGCTTTCATCGACTCCTTTTTCGTGACAACGCGCACGCTGCGCCCGCGACAGATTCGACTGGGAGTTCGCTTGGATTTCTAGAGCGCGTAAGGTACCGCAAAGGAGCAGTTACATAAGAAATCGGTTGCCGGGCCTTGTCCCTCTCTTCTCGATTGGGAGAAAACTCTCAAGGAGTCCGCGAAGCGGACAGCAGAAGATAGCCAGGGGCAAGCGCCAGCGCCGCCCCTGGAATGCTGAAGAGTGTTTAATTGCACGCGCCCCGTAGTGGGGCCGCGCGGACCTCAACTCACGGAGGAACAACAATGCCGTCAACTTACTCAAGCCTTCACTATCATCTGGTGTTTAGCACCAAGGATCGGTTGCCAATGATTACCAGCGATTGGCGCGACAACTTGCACTCATACCTCGGCGGGATCACACGCAACTTGAAAGGTGTGCCGGTGGCCATTGGCGGTATTGAGGATCACGTTCATATGCTTATTGGATTGCGCCCGACTCACCGATTGGATTATGTGCTTCGCGATATCAAGTCTGGCTCCTCAGACTGGGCACATGAGACTGTCGGCAAGAGCAAGTTCAACTGGCAGCCAGGTTACGCTGGCGTGACAGTAAGTCCCTCACAAATTGAAAGAGTGAGGCGATACATTCTCAATCAAGAGAAACATCATCGTCGCAGAGGTTTTCAGGAGGAGTACCTTGAACTGCTAAAGCTCAACGGAATCGAATATGATGAGAGATACGTTTGGTGACTTCTTTGCGCCCTTACAGGGCGCGGATTGAATATGCGTTCGATCACCAGGGGCGGCGCGCGGCGCGCTTGCCCCTGGCTACCCTCTTCCGCGCCTGTCGACGCTACAAAGTTAGCACGTCTGTTCCTGCGACTGCCCTTTGGCAGGAAGACTCGGCATCAGCACACGTCGTTCAGCACTGTGCTAAACTCCGTTTTGGCGGCAAACATTACGGAGACGACGTGCGACGTGCAATCAGAAACAGAACCGGTAGGTGAAGTCGCGACGGCGCTGCTTGACGTCGAGCTGTTCGTCAAGTATCACGCGCCTGAACGAGCCATTAAACGCTTGCGCACAGCGCTCGAGCGCAGTCCCCGATCGATTAAACTGCGCGAGCGTCTGCGCGAAATCGCGGCCGCGCACAAGCATCTGGAGGAAGCCGCACGGCAGTGCCTGGCGCTGGCCAGTCTTTACATCGAGCGCGAAGATTTCGACGCCGCTTACGATCGGTTGCTGGAAGCCAAACAGCTCGACCCACGCATCAACATCGCTGCCGGCCTGGAAGCGATCCGCCGCGCGCGCCGACCTGACCTTGGTCCCGCTCCACAAACGAGCGAAGCAAAATCCCTACCCCTGAACGCCACGTTGGCCGGTGACCTCGCGGCCGTCAACGTCTTCGACGCGATCCAGGTGATCGAAAACGCCAAGCTAACCGGCGCGCTGACGCTGAGGAGCGAAATCGAGACGGCGCGCGTGTTTTTTAACGATGGTACGATCGTCGACGCGGATTGCGCAGGAGAAAGAGGCGAAACAGGATTCCGACAGATTGTGGAGATCACCAGTGGCGCATTCGAGTTTCAGAAATCAGCGAGAGCATTTCCTGTCAACATCCAGGCTGTCAGTAACACAAATCTGATCCTCGACACATTGCGACGGCTGGATGAAGAGAAGCAGTAACTATTGATCTCGGACAGGCTGCGAATCAGTTTTTATTCGTAAGCCTTAGATTATCGCACACTAATCCAGCAACACGCGCGTGTCCAACGCCTCAGCCAATTCGATTGCCGCCAGCAGGCGCAGGTACTGTGAATAGTTTCGACTGCGCGTGGTCAAACGTTGCACTTCGGATTGATTCAGATCGTTGCGGAGCACCAGATCGAGGAAGTCGTAGTAGTCCGCCGTCGCTGCAAACGGTAGCTCGCGGGTGTAGCTGGTTCTTTCCAGATCGTCCGAACGAAAACCGGCCAACAAATCGAAAAGATTGTCAGTCGTGATGCGCGAGGCTGCGCGTGATAAATTGATCGGCAGACGCAGTTCAAAAAATCGCAAGCCCTCGGCCGTGGTTACACGTCGCAATTCTTTCGTCGCTTCGCCATCGAACGGCGATTCCGCATCGACAAGTATGCGCAACAGTCGCGGCTGATCGGCCTGGTCAACTGTGTCGAGCAGAAGCTGCACGCGGTCGGCCAGAAATTTTTCAAACTGCGCTTCAATAGGATAGGTGATGCGGCCGAGGCAACCAACCGCCTCGCCTTCGCCGGCGGCCTCCAACGGCAGACACGCGGGGCAATTCGCGCAGATGGTCGTCTCCGCCTGCATCACCTCGATCTTGTCGCGCGCGTTCTCGACCCATTTGAGTTTGTCTTCACCTGGCGCGCTCGTGTCGCCGGTGGTCAGGCGCGTGTGCAGATTGCTCAAACGTCCCCACTGACGCAGATGCTCTTCCGAGTGGCGCGCCCGTAGTGGGCATGAATATTGAATGGCGAATTCCAGCGACAATCGTTTTACCTGCAATCAAAAGATCAACTTAATACCAAGCTGGACGTTGCGCGGCAAGTTGCCCTGACTGGTTACTTTGCCGAAGCTCGAGCTGGTGGGATCGAGATTGGGGTTATTGAACTCCGGATGATTGAAAGCATTCAAAAACTCGCCGCGAAGTTGCAATCTGAAATTTTCCGTAAACGAGAAGTTTTTGATCATTGAAAGATCCCAGAGATTGAGCGGTTGTCCGCGCATTCCCGGAAGCCGCGACGGAAACGTGCGAATGTTCGACGCGAGTCTGATGCGCGGATCGTTGCGTTGTTTCGTCGGGTCGGGCAGGCCGTTAGGTTTTCCGGTGATCGGATCGACGAATTGAACAGCCGCGTCGTTGAAATAGAAACCGCTCGTGTCAAAGACGGCGTCAACAGTGCCTCCCTTGATGTTGGCTTGCAGCTTGCTCGGATCGCCATTGAAGAAGAAGTTGCCCAAATCGAGGGGCCGGCCGCTTTGCGCCTGCCAGATGCCCTGTAGTTGCCAGCCGCCGAGCATCTTCTCCCGCGTTCCTTTCCAGCGATTGCCAAACCTGCGGCCTTTTCCGAATGGCAATTCCCAGATCCCGCTCACCACGATCCGGTGAGGCGAATCATTTACAGAAAGTCGTTTTTCATAA
>WNGD01004861.1_pt1 | contig 13170 bp, 13 predicted proteins | sample 5400671 | NCBI WGS metagenome assembly WNGD01 (sample SAMN13153369, study PRJNA577476) | soil metagenome | isolation source: 40 cm soil or saprolite under grassland replicate 2 | place: USA:California | collected 2016-06-15
ACAGCGCCGGCGCAGCGCTGGCCGCCCACGTCGCCCAGCGGCTGCGCGATGCCGGTCCCCGGCCCGCGGCGCTGCAGGTGCTGGTGTACCCGGCCACCGACTTCAGCCTGAGCCGCGCCGACCGCGACCCCCGGCTGGCTAAGCTGCTGGACTGGGACACGATCGACTGGTTCGCCCGGCATGCCCTGCCGCCCGGTGTCAACCGGCGCGACCCGAGCATCTCGCCGGGTTTCGCCCCCAACCTGTCCGGGCTGCCACCAGCCGTCATCATCACCGCCGGCGTCGATCCGTTCAGCTCGGACGCCATAAGCTACGGCACCGCGCTCAGCTCAGCAGGGGTGCCTGTCACGCACCTGCCCTATCCCGGCCAGATCCACGGCTTCGTCGGCATGGACCGCTTCTTCCCGGCGGCGCGTGACGCGATCCGGCGGATCGCCGCCCTGATCCGCGACGCCGAGCCGACAGCCAGCCCGGACGCGCCCGGCACCGGGCCGGCGCCGCAGGCGGCCGAACCGGTCAGCTGGGCCGGCGGCGCCGCCGCGCGGTACTGCCGGCTTGACGAGCGGATCCGCCGGCTGCCCCACGTCAACGGCACGTACGTGCTGATCACCCTGCTCGACCACAGGCTCCGCCCTAAGCACCCTGGTGAGGTCCCGTCATGAACGTCCCCGCTAACCCGCCGATTGACATCCTCAGCCCTGAGCTGTTCGACAACGGCATACCGCACGACCTGCTCGCCGAGCTCCGCAACCACAGCCCCGTCGTCTGGCTCGACGAGCCCGCGCACGGCACGTTCCCCGGCGGCCCCGGGTACTGGCTGGTGCTGCGGCACGCCGACGTCTCACACGTGTCACGCAATCCCGCGATCTTCTCGTCCTGGCAGGGCACCAGCTTCCTGCGCGACCCCAAGCCCTCCGACGTCGCCGTGCTGCGCCGGATGATGCTCAACATGGACCCGCCGGAGCACACCAAGCTCCGCAAGATCGTCAACCGCGCGTTCACCCCGCAGGCCATCCGCCGCCAGCTGGCCGACTCGATCACCCGCCACGCACGCGACGTCGTCGACTCGGTCTGCGAGCTCAGCAAGATCGACTTCCTCACCGACGTGGCCGCCGAGATGCCGCTGCGGGTGCTGGCCGACGTCCTCGGCGTCCCCACCGAGGACCGCCACCTGCTCTACAAGTGGACGAACGCGCTGGTCGGGCTCGACGATCCCGAGTACGGCGACCCGCAGGCATTCCTGGCCGCGTTCGTCGAGATGTTCGGCTACGCGCGCCAGCGGACGGCCGAGAAGCGGGCCAGGCCAGGCGACGACGTATGGTCGACGATCGTCACCGCGGAGGTCGACGGCGAGCGGCTCTCCGACGACGACCTGGACCGCTTCTTCCAGCTCCTGGTCATCGCCGGCAACGACACCACCCGCAACCTCATCGCCAACACCCTGCTGACGCTGTCCAGCCACCCCGGCCAGCTCGCGCGGCTGAGGGCCGATCTGGGGCTCATCCCGTCCGCGATCGAGGAGGTGCTGCGGTACGCCCCGTCGGTCATCCAGTTCCGCCGCACCGCCACCAAGGACGCCGAGCTCGCCGGCCAGCAGATCTCCGCGGGCGACAAGGTCATCATCAACTACGCTTCGGCCAACCGCGACGAGTCGGTGTTCGCCGACCCCGATCGCTTCGACATCGGCCGCGACCCCAACCCGCACATCTCCTTCGGCGACGGAACGCACTTCTGCCTCGGCGCCAACCTGGCCCGGCTGCAGGCCCGCACGCTGCTCGGTGAGCTGTTCAGTCGGCTGCCAGACATCACCGCCACCGGGACGCCGACCCGGCTCCGCTCGAGCTTCATGAACGGCATCAAGCACCTCACGGCCGAATTCACCCCCGCACCGCCACGCCACGCCGCGGCACCGGCCCCCGGCGTGGCGGCCACGGACGACGGCCAGCGCAGCGCTCCGGCCACCTCACCGGCGCAGGAGACGGCCAGCCCCGGCCACGGCACGCCCCTGCTGGCCCTGTACGGCTCGAACTTCGGCACGGCCGAAGAAACCGCCGAACAAGTCGCCGCACGGGCAGCCCAGCTGGGGTTCGGCACAAATGTCGCCGCCCTGGACGACCACATCAATGATCTGCCACGCGACGGGGCGGTCGCCGTCGTCGCCGCCACCTACAACGGCACACCCCCCGACAACGCCGTCGGCTTCGCGCGGTGGCTCACCGAAGACCATCCGGACCTGACCGGCGTGTCCTACGTCGTGTTCGGCTGCGGCAACCGCGAGTGGGCCGCCACGTTCCAGCAGTTCCCGCAGTTCATCGACGAGCAGATGGCCGCGCTCGGTGCGCGCCGCCTGCGCGCCCGCGGCGAGGGCGACGCGGCCGGAGACTTCGACGGCCAGTTCGAGCAGTGGACTACCGGGCTGTGGCCGGCCCTCGCCGAGGCGTTCCAGATCGACCTCGGCGCCACCGCGCCCGAATCGGCGGCACCCCGCTACCGCATCGAGTACGTGCCCGGGAACCGGCAGAGCCCGTTCGTCGAGACCCTCGGGGCCCGGCCGATGCGCGTGCGCGCCAGCCGCGAGCTGACCACCCCGCTCGACAACGCGGTCGCCCACCCGGTGCGCCACATCGAACTCGCGCTGCCCGAGGACATCAGCTACGCCGCCGGAGACCACCTCGGGGTCATCCCGCACAACAGCGAGTCCCTCGTGCGGCGCGTCGCCGTCCGCTTCGGGCTGGACCTCGACGCCCACATCCGCCTGCACGCCGAGGAGGCACCCGGCGGGTTCCTGCCCACCGGCGAGCGGATCACGCTGCGCCGCCTGCTAGCGGACTACGTCGAGCTGCTCGCGGTGGCGGGCCGGCGCGACATCCAGACCATGCTCGCCCACACCGAATATCCCTGGACAAGAACCAAGCTCCAAGCGCTGCTCGACCCGGCCGGCGACGGCCGCGCCTACCGGGAGGACGTGCTCGGCCGGCGGCGCTCGGTGCTGGACCTGCTCGAGGAGCACCCGACCTGCCAGCTGCCCTTCCCCGTCTACCTGCAGCTGCTCAAGCCGCTGGCGCCACGCTACTACTCCATCTCCTCATCACCCCGGCTAGACCCGGCCATCGCGTCGATCACCGTCGGCGCGCTGGCCGGACCCGCCTGGGCCGGCCGCGGCCAGTTCGAAGGGGTGTGCTCGAACTACCTGTGCGGTCAAGAAACCGGACAGGTCATCTACGCATTCGTCCGCGACACCTCCTCCTCATTCCGGCTGCCGCCGGACCTTACCCGGCCAGTGATCATGATCGCAGCCGGGACGGGCATCGCGCCCTACCGCGGATTCCTGGCCGAACGCGCCGCCCGCGCCGCCACCGGGGAACAGCTCGGCCCGGGACTGCTGGTCTTCGGCTGCCGCCACCCGCAAGCCGATCTTCTCTACGGTGACGAGCTAGCGGCGCTGGCGGACGCGGCCGGGATCCAGCTGGCCTGCGCGTACTCCCGGGTCCCTGACCTGCCCCGGGTCTACGTCCAAGACCGGCTGCGCGAGCTCGGCGAGCACGTGTGGCCGCTGCTCGAAGACAACGCCGTCATCTACGTCTGCGGCTCCACCGCGATGGCGGGCGGCGTCCGGGAAGCACTCAACGACCTGCACCGCGAGCACACCGGCTCGGACGCCGGCCAGGCCGAGAGCTGGCTAGCCGAACTGGGCGCCCAGCACCGGTACCTGGTCGACGTCTGGGCCAGCGGCTGACGACAGAGAGGAAACCACGCCATGCCATCGCTTCCCCCTCCCGCCACAGTGCTGACCCTCGACTGGAAGAAGGCCTTCTTCGCCGCCGAGGCCAGGCTCTCGCCCCGGCTGGAACAACTGGTCCGCACCGACGCGGTCCTGGACGCCCTCGCCGTCGCTAACGGCGCGTCCCGGCTCGCCCGGCGCCTCGCCGAGCAGCTCGGCTGCGGCCTGGTGGAACGCGCGGGCCTGCCGTCACACCGTCAGCTGCGGCAGCTGCAACAATCCGTCGACACACTGCGCACCGGCACAGGCACATCATGAACGAGACGATCACCCACCCGCTGTCCGGTCTGCGGCAGGGGATGGACCGCAACGCCCGCCGCACCGTCAACGGCCTGCGCCTGGCGGCCGGGCTGGACCGGCCGCGCACCGGATGCACCCCGCACCTGGTCATATGGCGGCAAGACCGGGCAACGATGCGCCGCTACCGGGCCGGCATCGACGGCGACAGGCCCCCAGTGCTGCTCGTCCCCAGCCTGATCAACAAGAGCCACATCTGGGACCTGCGCCCCGGCGACAGCTTCGTCGAGGGCCTGCTCGCATACGGCTACGACGTCTTCCTCATCGACTGGGGAACGCCGGATGCACGCGACGCCGCCAACACCACCTCCACATACGTCGACGGCTACCTGCCCTCCGCCTACGCCGCCGCGACCGAGCACGCCGACCAGCCGCCCGCCGTCCTCGGGCACTGCTTCGGCGGCGTCATCACCACCATGTGGGCAGCGAGCGCCGCGAGCCAGCCGCCGGCGCTCGTCGCCCTCGGCGTCCCGACAAACTGGGCGGAGATGGGCCCGCTGTCACACATCACCCAGCAGGGCCGGATCGACCCCGAAGATGTCCTGGACGACACCGGCAACGTGCCGCCCGCGACCCTGCTGCGCGCGTTCCAGATGCTGCGCCCGCTCGGCGACCTAGCGGGCTACGTAACCCTGTGGGACCGGCTCGACGACCGGCGCGCGGCGCAGGCGATCTGGGCCCTGTCAGACTGGGCCCACGACCACGTCCCGTTCCCCGGCGCCACGTTCGTCGAGATGATCCGCCAGCTCAGCCGGGACAACGGCCTGTTCACCGGCGAGGTGCTCCTGGCCGACCGGCCGCGCAAGCTCACCTCGATCACCTGCCCGTTCCTGAACGTCTACGGCACCCACGACCACGTGACACCGCCGAATTCTGTCGAGCCGCTCGCCAGCCTCGTCGCCTCGGCCCGGGCCGACACGCTGGCCCTGAACGCCGGGCACATCGGCCTGCTCGTCGGGCGATCGGCACGCAAGCAAACACTGCCGTCGGTGACCGCATGGCTCGACGAGGTGCGGCAACACTGACCTATCGCGGCAGATCTCTTATAGGGGTGCGGTGCCCCTCTCAGAGAGGTCCCGGGCCGGGGGTGGCGATTGGAAGGATGGCAATGATGACAGACGTGAGCTCCCTGGGGCAGTACGGGGATTACCAGAACGAGATCTACTTCCGGGCACGTCAGGTGGCGTGGGCTGGGCACAACAGCTGAGGCTGGGTTTGCCAGCCGTGGCCGCGTAGCCAGTCCAGCACCACTTCGCTGAGGTGGTCGCCGAGGTCGGGGGGTTGTCCGGTGACCAACGGGCCGTTACCACAGTCGGCGCAGGCCACGTCGATGACGTGCTCGTGGGGCTGGCAGATCGCACAGTGGCGGGCCTCGGCGATGCGGCCGCCATCCAGGTGCAGCCACAAGATCGCCATCTCGGCGTGGTGCTGGCAGGCCTCGGCGCGGCTGGCGGGCTGGTGCCCGCAACTGGGACAGGCCAGCCGGCTGCCCGGCGCGGCGGGTGGCCTCCTGCTGACCTGGTCGATGGTGATCGGGGCAGCGGTGAGGGGTTCAGGTTCCCGCGCGGGCAGGTGACGGTAGAGGGTGGAGCGAGTCAGCCCGGTGGCGGCGGTGATCTCGGCGATGGTGTGCCCGGCCCGGCGTAGCTGGACGGCGTGGACGAGCTGGGATTCGGTGACCACGGAAGGCCGGCCGACACGGCGGCCTTTGGCGGTGGCAACCGCGCGGGCGTGGGCGGCACGCTCCAGGGTGTAGGTGCGTTCCATCTGGGCGAACAACGCCAGCAGCACCACAGCGAGCTGTGCCATCGGATCATCAGGGTTGCCGGAATCGACGCGGATCGCATCGGCAAGGTTACGCACGCCGATGCCGCGTTCGCGCAGGTCGTGAATCAGGTTGAGAACCTCGCGCACGGTCCGGCCGAGCCGGTCAAGGGTGTGGACGACGATCACGTCGCCGTCGCGAGCATAGCCCAGCAAGGCTTTCAGCCCGGGCCGGTCAACCGTCGCCCCGGACTTCTTGTCGGCGTAGATGTGAGCGGACTCGATGCCGGCGCCGGTGAGCGCATCGACCTGCCGGTCGAGGTCCTGCTTGATGGTCGATACCCGCGCATACCCCAGCTCCATAACCGGACCGTACCGAAACATGCACACGTAACGGGGTTTCGACACGTTGTTGTGGGAGGAACTTCTGGGACACACCGACCAGCGACGATGATCTCACGCACCTACGGATTGCGCAGTGTTCCACTTCTAGGGTTTTGAGACCGGTCCACGGCGGGCCGTCATCGCCCGCCGGACGATCCGCTGCTTCAAGGCAGGAACCCACGCCAGCCATATCCGCCCGATTTTCGGCCAGTACTACGGCGACCCCTACACAGGTTACGGAGACTGTTCATGGGTTTCGCTAGCCCGTTCCCCGACGTTGATATCGCCGATGTGAGCGTGTTCGGCTTGCTCTTTACAGACATCGACCAAACGGATCTGGCCTGGGTCGCGCTCATCGATGCCGCCGGTGGCACGCAGACGACCTACCGGGAGCTGGGCGTGGGTGTCGCCGGTGTGCAGTCACTCGCCCTGGAACACCTGCCGGGATGCCGCATACTGGGACCAGTAGCCAGCCGCGGCCGACGCGCCGCGCAGGTACAGCGTGCCAGGAGTATCGGGCGGGACCGGCGCGCCGGTCTCATCGAGGATTTCAGCTGATACCCCGGCGCCGCCACGCCGGTGCTGCTTGGCCGCACTTGCCCCGGCCGGTTGGGCAGGAAGATATGCAGCCTCTCGGTCATTCCGATGCCGTCGAGGATGTCCACCCGAAGCGGCTTGTCCAGCGCTCATAGAGCGCCGTGGGCAGCGCCTCTCCCGCCGAAACCGCCAGCCCGGCTGGCGGATCATCATCCCCGAAACCAAGGACCGTGGCGGCGGCGCGCTCTCGTGGCGGGTCGCTGTCCCGTGGGACAACCGGGACACCTTCATCGAGATGGCCGGCCGGCACCTCGGCTGCTACGGGTGGGACGCCGTCGCCTGGCCTACCGAGATCGGCACGACGATGACGATCCCGCTCATCCGCAACACCAGCGGGCACCAGATCGACGAGGCCGAGCGGCTGCACCGGGCCGCCGGGGTGACCTACCACAAGGCACACCACGCCTACATCGCGGCCGTCGCCGCCACTGTCGAGGCCGCGGGCATCGTCATCGGGGACATCGGCAGCGACTGCGACGAACCGCGCGGCGGAAACTTCCGCATCGGCGGCGACCTGGAGGACTTCTGGGACGACGACGAGGGCTACGGGCCCTCCATGGTCATCCAGTGGCGCGAGGACCGCGGCTGGTATCACATCTGGTTCTCTGACTCCCAGGCCGCGCTCGGCGACTACACCGAAGACCTCCCCGGCAACCTGCCGCTCATGGCCACGCCGGAGCAGGTCGCCGGGGCCATCCAGGCGCTCGTCCCGGAGCGGTGCCAGTGCGGCGGCGGGAAGCCACCAGCCGTGCCGGCCTGGCAGATGCCCCGCGGATACGAGGGCGGACCCGCCCTGCCCGGAAGACGACGGGTGGGACGTGTCGCCCCGGCTCGAGCGGTCGCTGACCGCCTACGCCGGGTTGCGGCCCCCGGAAGGCCTCCCGGCATGGCTGGCCCGTTCTCAGCGGATAACTGTCATTATCCGCTGAGTCCGGCTAGGATCTCAGTGGATAACGACGTTTCCGGCAGCGCAGTGGCCGGGGCAGAACTCAGCGGATAACAAGGAGCCCCCGTGGACGGAGCCCGCTCGGCGCCTGATCCTCTTGCCGACAGGTACGTGCGCAGGAACATCGCGCTGCTGGCGGCGATCGAGAACACGCCCGGCTCTGCGCAGGACCGCCGGATTAGAGGTGCCCTGGCCCGCCGGGGGCTTGTCTGCGAGCAGGGCCAGGACCGCTGGTTCCTCACCAGCGCGGGATCCGCCGCACTCGCTGCCTGGGACGCCCGGCAGGCCAGCCAGCGGTGACCGCGCCTGTCGTCCCGCTGCGGCCCGCTGATGACATCGGGGCGGCCGCCCACGAGGCCCTCGGCGTGGTGAGCCGGCACCTTGACCGGTGCAAGCTGTCGGCCCGCACCGTCCGGGCCTACAAACGGCAGGCCGCCGCGTACGCCGGCTGGCTGGCCGCCAACGCCAGCGCCCACGGCGACGCGTTCGCGGACCTGATCGGTGCCGAGGGCGCCGTTACCGCCTGGAAGCGGGACATGCTCACCGCCAGGTCCAGCCCGGCGACGGTCAACCAGGCGCTGGCCGCCGTCACGCTGATGTACGAGCAGGCCGGTCTTCGGATCTCCGTGAAGCGGGTCCGCATTCCCAGGCCCGGCGAGCCCGACGCGCTCACCCGCCCGCAGGAGGCCGCGCTCCGCCGCTCCGCCGCCCGGCGCGGCCCACGCGACGCTGCGCTCATCGCGGTGCTGCTGGACACCGGCGCGCGAGCCGGGGAGTGCGCCCGGTTGGATATCGAGGACTTCGCGATCACCGCCCGCACCGGCGAGGTCCGGCTGCACGGCAAGGGCGACGAAGTCCGCTACGTCCCGCTGGCCCGCCGCGCCCGCGAGCTGGTCTCAGCGTGGCTGGACGTGCGCGGCCGCCACCCTGGGCCGATCTGGACCGGGCAGCGCGGCCCGCTCACCATCTCCGGCATCACCCAGGTCGTGCTCGCCGCCGGCAACGACGCCAGCATCCCCGGCCTTCGGCCCCACCGCGCCCGGCACACTTTCGCCACCCGGCTCCGCCAGGGCGGGGCCGACCCCGCCCAGGTCCAGGCCCTGCTCGGACACGCCTCAATCGACACTGCGGCCAGGTACTTCCGATCCGGGGCAGCCGAGAACGCCGAAGTCATCGAACGAGTCTTCAGCGACTAACAGGCCGCTGACCAGCCCACTGCCGCTTTTCGCCGTACTTGGTCTGCCCCCCCTCCACGGCCGCCAGCTGCCCGCGGGCTCGCTGATCGTGGCCGGCGCCATCGCCCGGAACGCTCCCGGAACGACCGGCAAGGTCTCGCTGCGGGCAGCGCACGCCGCGCCGGCCAGCGCGCCGTAACCCGCCCGGGGAAAGGGGCCGTCCTGCGCGTAACACCATGCGTCAGGCGCGCTCGCCGGCGTCCATCAGCACAAGGGCGTTCCTGAGGCCCTGCTCCAGCACCTCGTCCGCCAGCTCCCGGTCCGCCAGAGCACGGGAGAGCTGCATCGTCCCGATCAGCAGGGCGAACAAGCCCAGTGTCGTGCCGCGGGCTGAGGGCGGATCGTCCGGGGCGAGGCGGCCGGCGATTTCGCCGGCGATGGCCAGCACGCCCTCGGTGTAGGCGCGCCTGGTGGCATCGCCGCAGCGCCCGATCTCGGCGAGCAGGGCAGCGGACGGGCAGCCGTCCTGGGGACTGTCGCGGTGCGCGGCCGACAGGTACTCACCCACCATCAGCTCCACGCCGTCGCGGCCCGGCGGCTGGGTGCTGTACTGCACGCGCTGGGCGCGCAGCTGGCCGGCGACCGCGGCGGCGACCAGGTCCTCCTTGGACGCGAAGTGGGCGTAGAAGGCGCCGTTGGTCAGCCCGGCGTCCGCCATCAGGGTCGCGACTCCCGAGCCGTCGATGCCGTCTGCCTTCAGCCGGCGGCCGGCCATCTCGACGATGCGGCGCCGGGTCGCCTCCTTGTGCTGCTTGCCGTATCTGGCCACGCCGCGCTCCTTCCCGCTCGCCCCGGGAGCTTGCCATATGCGCCCCCTGACGTTATTGTATTATAACCGTACTTCAATCGTCACGGGCACGCCAGAAGCCTGGCCCGCTCGCCGGCCGAGGGCCGCGCCCACGACGACCGCAAGCCCGGCAAGGTGCCTGCCCAGCCACACGTGCTCGCGCGCCGGGCGGCGCGAGGACAGAGATGAGACGTGATGAAAGCGTTCGTAGTGGGCCGGTACGGCAGCTCAGACGGCGTGCAGATGCGCGAGGTGCCCGAGCCCGGTGTCGGTGCCCATGACGTGCTGGTGGAGGTGCGGGCGGCGAGCGTCAACCTGCTGGACGCCAAGATCAGGGACGGCGAGTTCAAGCAGATCCTGCCCTACCGGGTGCCGTTCGTGCTCGGTCACGACGTGGCCGGCGTGGTCGTGCGGGCGGGCCCGGCGGTGCGGTCGTTCAGGCCCGGCGATGAGGTCTACGCCCGGCCCGGCCAGGATCACATCGGCACCTTCGCCGAGCTGGCCGCCGTCCACCAGGACGATCTCGCCCGCAAGCCGGCCACCCTGACCATGGAGGAATCCGCCGCTCTGCCGCTGGTGGCGCTGACCGCGTGGCAGGCGCTGGTCGAGCGGGCGGACCTGCGCCCCGGCCAGAAGATCCTCATCCACGCCGGGTCCGGTGGTGTCGGGACGATCGCGATCCAGCTCGCTAAGCACCTCGGCGCGCACGTCGCGACGACCACGGGCACGGCCAACACCGGATGGGTCAAGAACCTCGGCGCCGACGTGGTCATCGACTACAAACGCGAGGACTTCGAGACCATCGTGCGCGGCTACGACGTGGTCCTGGACAGCCTCGGCGGGCAGACGCTGGAAAAATCCCTCCGCGTGCTCAGACCAGGCGGCATCGCCATCGGCCTCGCCGGCCCGCCCGACCCCGCCTTCGCCAGACAGATCGGCGCCAATCCCGTCGTCCGCCTCGCGACCGTGCTGCTCAGCGCCCGGACCAGGCTGCGGGCCCGGCGACGCCATGTGCGGTACTCGTTCCTGTTCATGAAGGCCAGCGGCGAGCAGCTCCGCGCGATCGCCGCCCTCGCCGACGCCGGCACCATCAGGCCGGTCATCGACCGGGTCTTCCCCTTCGGCTCGGCCAAGGACGCCATGGCCTACGTCGAGAGCGGGCGGGCCAAGGGCAAGGTCGTCGTCACGATGGCTGACCTGGCCGCTGATCCGCCCGGTCACGCCGCCAGCCGCCAATGCGCGGACACCGCTCACGCAAATCCCACCCGCAGAAAGGTACGGCCGTGAATAACCAGCAAGAAGCACCAGGCGACGTGGGGACGTCGTACCAGGACGCACCGACCCGCACCATCGCCGCCGGCGGGGTGACTTTCGCCTACCGCGAGCTCGGCCCCACGACCGGGGTCCCGGTGATCTTCCTCACCCACCTGGCCGCGGTGCTGGACAACTGGGACCCCCGGGTCGTCGACGGCATCGCCGCCAGACACCACGTCATCACCTTCGACAACCGGGGCGTCGGCGCTACCACCGGTACGACGCCGGACACCATCCAGGCGATGGCCGCGGACGCCGTCACGTTCATCCGGGCGCTGGGCCTGAACCAGGTCGACCTCCTCGGCTTCTCCATGGGCGGCATGATCGCCCAGGTAATCGCCCAGGACGAACCGCAGCTGGTCCGCAAGCTGATCCTCGCCGGCACCGGGCCCGCCGGAGGCGAGGGCATCAAGAACGTGACCAGGATCTCGAACCTCGACACCATCCGGGCACTGCTCACCTTCACCGACCCCAAACAGTTCCTGTTCTTCACCAGGACACCCAACGGGCGTCGCGCCGGCCAGGAGTTCCTGGCCCGCCTGAAGGAACGCACCCGCGACCGGGACAAAAAGATCTCGCTCAGGTCCTACGCCGCCCAGCTCAAGGCCATCCACCGCTGGGGCCTGGCCCAGCCCTCCGACCTGTCCGTCATCCACCAGCCCGTCCTCGTCGCCAACGGCGACAGCGACAAGATGGTCCCGACCAAGAACTCAGCCGACCTGGCCCGCCGCCTGCCCGGCAGCGAGCTGGTGATCTACCCCGACGCCGGCCACGGCGGCATCTTCCAGTTCCACGCCCAGTTCGCCCAGAAGGCCCTCGAGTTCCTCGGACGGTAGAGCCGGCACGGGAGGCCCCGAAGCGCAGCCGGCGCAAACAGCCGGAGGGTGAACTCCGCCGATCACTGTGAGGACCACTAACCAGCGGCGCGCGAGCAGTTACCCGGGAGATCACCGATGACCTGCCGGAGCTGCTAGCCGCGACGGTGCATCGACCCCAGGCGGCTGCCGTACACCCTCAGCGCAGCGCCAGCCGCATCACCGCCAGACACGACAACTCCGCGGTCGTCAGACTCGACCCCGGCCAAGCCCACCAGCGAAACGGAGCCATCCGATGAGCCAGCCCAGCACCATCCGCCTCGAGCGGACGACCCCGCGAACTGCCAGGATCACGTTCGCGAACCCTCCCGCGAACCTGGTGATCCCCGAGACCATCGTGACGTTGCACGACATCGTCGCGGGGCTCGAGGCGGACCCCGACATCCAGGTCGTCGTCTTCTCCAGCGAGGTCCCCGACTTCTTCATCAACCACTTCGACGGCGCCGCCGCCGGCGACCTCCCCGTGCCCGAGCACGAGGACGACGACCCGGTCTGGACCGACATGGTCCTGCGGCTGAGCAAGGCCCCGTACGTCAGCATCGCGGCCATCCGCGGCCGCACCCGCGGGGCCGGCAACGAACTGGCGCTGGCCTGCGACCTGCGCTACGCCAGCCGCGAGAAGGCGATCTTCGGCCAGCCCGAGGCCGGCATCGGCATCGTGCCCGGCGGAGGCGGAACCGAGCGACTGCCCCGCGCCATCGGCCGCGACCGGGCGCTCGAGGCCATCCTCAGCAGCGCCGACTACGACGCCGACACCGCCGAGCGCTGGGGATGGGTCACCCGGGCCCTGCCCGACGCGGAACTCGACGCCTTCGTCGACGCGACGGCTGCCCGCCTCGCCTCCTTCGACCGGCAAGCCCTGGCGACCGCGAAGGCGATGGTCAACCGGGCGACACTGCCGCCAGACGCGGACCTGGTCACCGCCTACGGCGAGTTCGCGGACTCGCTGACACAGCCGGGATTCCTCACTCGCGCGGCCGCGCTCGGCGCACTGGCCGCCGACAAGGGCCTCGACGTCGAGTACCAGCTGGGCGAATACCTCGGCCTGGCCAACCAGACCCCCTGACCACCTCTCGCCGCGGCAGAGCCGGCCGCGAGCATGCCGGGGACTACCCGACGGAGAGGGCCAGTAACAACCGAGCCGTCAGCGCCGCTACGACGGCCAGGTTCCTGAACAATGATGCTCCGCT
>WNGD01007629.1_pt1 | contig 13168 bp, 11 predicted proteins | sample 5400671 | NCBI WGS metagenome assembly WNGD01 (sample SAMN13153369, study PRJNA577476) | soil metagenome | isolation source: 40 cm soil or saprolite under grassland replicate 2 | place: USA:California | collected 2016-06-15
AGTCCCTGGATGTGTACCGATTCGTAGCTCAGCTCTTCGGCGGCCTCGGCACGCTGGCCTTGCTGCTTGCGGCCGTCGGTATTTTCGGAGTCACGTCCTACCTGGTCAACCAGCGAACGCCCGAGTTCGGCATTCGGATCGCGCTCGGCGCCAGGCGAGGAAACATCGTGCGACTGATTGCTTTGCAACTCGGCCTGCTCCTCGGTGCAGGAACAGTCCTCGGCGCCGCGGGCGGATACGCGATCCAGGCCATGCTCCGGCGTGGGCTCCACGGCCTGCCGCCCGCCGGCGCGTTGATGTGGTTCGCCGTGGTGTTCGTCATGGTCGGGATGGCGTTGCTGGCGACGTGGCTCCCGCTCCAACGCGCAATGCGGACCGACCCGATCGTGGCCCTCCGCTACGAGTAGATCCTGATCTTCGCCGGCGGCGCGCTCCATCGTGCCCAAGTGGCCGGGGGTGAATCCCTCAAATAGAATGCGAGCATCTCATGCTATCGCACCATAGAGGTGATGCACTTTCACAGGTTCACTCTAACTCCTGATCCCGGTTTCTTGCTTCACTCGCCGCGCCGGAATGTAAGACACCAGCAAGGCCCCGAAAGTCGGCAGCGAGCACGTGCCGATGAACGTAGGGATCCTCGAAGGACGCGCCCGTCGGCCAACAATAGCAGGACTTGCGGGCGGCCACGCAGGGCCGTCCCTACGATAGAGAAGAGAAAAACTGTGTCATGACCGACCTCGAACAAGCTGTGGAACTGCTGGGCGTGGACGCGAAGTTCCTCCAGCCGTTCGACACCACAGATCCGTTCACTGACGAGGTCCGGCTGGAGGGTTTCCTCTGCCAGCGGCCGGACCATCGCTACGGCGCGCTGGCCTTGTTGCGCGTGGATGGCCGGCACGCGACGCAGCGCATCTTCGCCACGCCCAAACTGCATTATCCCTTTGGCAAAGACGGGCGGTTTTTCTTCCCACCCATCCAATCGGCGCACCTTTACGAGAAGCTCGACGGCACGAATGTGCTGGCCTACCGCTATCGGGACGCGGATGACCGCTGGCGGCTGACTTACAAGCTGCGCCTCGCGCCGACGTTGCGGAACAGCAAGTGGGGTCCGTTCCTGGACTACTGGCGCGAGTTGCTGGCACGGCATCCGGAGATCCCGGCACTCATCGAGGCCAACGGCTGCCACGTCAGCTTCGAGATGTATGGCGCGCGCAACGCCCACTTGATCGCTTACGAGACGCCGCTGGCGGCAGCGGTGCTCTTCGGGGTGCGTCCGGCGGACGCGGCGGTGGTGGGCCCGTTCCAACTCCGCACGGGTGGCGTGCCGGGCGCGCCGTTGATTGGCGAACTGCGAGCGGGCGAAGATCCCGTGGCGCGGTTCCAGGCCTTGCGCGAGGAGATGGAGCGACGGAACAAACCCACCGCCGACGACAAGGTTTCCGGCACCGAGGGGACGGTCTGGTATGTCACCGAGCCGACAGGACGGGTGACGATGTGGAAATGCAAGCCGGAGAGCGTGGAGGACATTCACTGGGCGACCGGCATCAACAAGGCCGCCGTGGTCGCCACCTGCTGGAACGCCCTCGAAACTTCCGATGTGTTGAACTACGACGTGCTGCTCCCTCTGTTGCTGGAGGAATATCAACCCGACGACGTCGAGAAGTACCGGACCAACATCGACGACGCCATCCGGCAGGTGAACGTGGAGCAGGAGTTCCGTCAGAAGGTGCGAACGGCCTACGAAGGGGTGAAGGCGCAAGGCCTCTCGATCACGCGCGACAAGACGGCGGTGATGCGGGCGTTGTCCGGCCAATTCCGCCGCGACCAGATGGGCCACGTGTATGCGGCCATTGTGCGACTGGGAGAGTGAAGCCGCAGACGCCTCACGATGAAAACCTGGAAAGTCAAACAAGCCGGGCGCGAGAACGCAAACTTCCTCGAAGTCCACAACTCCGACCCGGAGGTGGCGAAGCATTTCAAGAAGGGAGAGCCGGAGAGAAGAATTCGAGCACCTTATTCACAACCGGTCCCGCGGAGATCCGAAGTGTATGAGAATTCCGTAGCCGAGGCATTCGGGGGGAGTGTAAGATTCGGCACGGTGCGCCCGAGTAACTGAACGTGGAGTCAACGACGGGAAGCATGCACGATTTGCCCCGCAGACTGGGAATTCTGGATACAACCGCAATTGTCGTCGGCATCGTGATTGGATCCGGCATTTTTCTGCTTCCAAATCTGATCGCAAGAAACCTGCCGTCGCGTGCCGCCATTCTCGCAGCCTGGATGATTTCCGGCGTGCTCTCCTTTTTCGGAGCGTTGGCGTATGCCGAACTGGGGACAATGATGCCCGCGACGGGCGGTCAGTACGTGTATCTGCGCGAAGCGTACGGGCCGTTGTGCGCATTCGTGTGCGGTTGGACGTTCATGCTGGCGGTTTTGTCGGGCGGAAGCGCATGGCTGGCGGTCACGTTTTCGATCTATGCCGGCTATTTCGTGCCGCTAACACCCGCAATGCGCAACATGTTGTCGATTGCGCTGATTGCGGCGCTTTCAGCGGTCAACTACGTCGGTGTCAGAGAAGGGGCGTGGGTCCAGCGCACGTTTACCTACCTGAAAGTTGCGGCGCTGCTGGTTCTCATCGGGGCCGGGTTCCTGGGCCCGCACTCTGCCGGGGCTGCGCCCGTATCCGCTCACCCTCCAGTTTCTTTGGCACATTTCGGCATTGCGATGGCGGCCTGCCTGATGGCATACAACGGCTGGAGCTATGTCAGTTTTGTGGCGGGCGAGGTGAAGGATCCTCAACGAAACCTGCTGCGCTCCCTGACCATCGGCATGGCGGCAGTTGCCGTGCTGTATGTCTTTGCCAATGTGGCCTACCTGAAAGTGTTCACAATCCCGCAAATCGCCTCGACCGAACGTGTCGGCGCCGATCTCGCAATGCGTACCATGGGCTCGATGGGTGGAACTTTTGTATCGCTGACCGTCCTGCTTTCGATTATCGGCGCCGTGAACGGATGCATTCTGACGGGCGCTCGTATCCCTTTCGCCCAAGCCAGGGATCGGCTGTTTTTCGCCCGCTTCGGAGAAGTCCATCCCCGATTTCAGACGCCGACTTTCGCCATTTTGTGCGGCGGAGTTTGGACGGCCATTCTCGTCCTCAGCGGCTCATACGAGACGCTCTATTCTTATTCGATACTTGCAGCGTGGATCTTTTACACCATGAGTGTCGGGGCCGTATTCGTCCTGCGCCGCAAGCTGCCGGATGCTGCCCGTCCTTACAGAATGTGGGGCTATCCTTACACTCTGTGGCTGTTCGTGGCGGTGTCTATCTGGTTTATGGTGAACGCGCTGGTGACGCAACTCCGACCTTCATTAATGGCCCTCGTAATCGTTGCGACCGGAGTCCTTGCTTACTGGATCTGGCGCAGACTCCCGCCTCTAGGCCAGTCCCCTGGAAGGGGGCTGGTCCCATGACCGCGAGCCGGAGACGAGGCCGAGGTCCATCTCTCGATCCGGGCTCTTCTCTTTGGAGTGCGCAAGCTTGCTTAGCAAGCTACCGCACTCCAAAAAATGCGCAGTGGGGTGTGATTTTACTTTTGGTTGCGGCTCGGCTGCTTCGTGGAATTCGTGGCCAGTAAACCGCCCATTCCACGAATTTCACGAAAACGACCACTGCGATTTGGATGTCATCGGTTTGACAAGTCCTGCTTTCTACCAGCCCGACTCGTGTGAGTCAGTCCAAGAATCTGCCGCTCCAAAGCTCTTCAAAGAATCGGGTCGCCGGCATGATCTCCGTGCCGTCATCATCCCTCCGCCGCATTTTCTCCCCGCAAATCACGATCTTTCTTTTCAGGCGCACTTCCTCAGTCAAGGCGCTGAGTCCCTTGTAGTCGCGTGGTGACACCCGAGATTTGGACTTTACCTCAATGCCGATGTCGTCTCCGACTAAAAAGTCGACTTCGAACTGCGAGCGGCTGCGCCAATAGGTAAGCTCATGATCGAGTCGGTGGTAATCCAGAAAGCTGCGCAGTTCCAAAAAGACAAGATGTTCCAAGGCTCGGCCGTAGGCGTCCGAACCCGCTTCGATCACGGGCGTGTGCTTCAGAGTGTTGGCGACCCCGACATCGAAAAGGTAGAACTTCGCGGTAGCCACCGGTTTGCGTTTGGAAGTCTTTTGATAAGCCGGGAGCTGGTGGCCGACCAGCGCGTCCTCGAGAATCTGGTAGTGCTCGCGCACGGTTCTCGGCGGGAATCCGGCATCGTCGGCTACCGCGCTGAAGTTGATCTGCTCCCCGCTCGTGAGTCCGGCAACCTCAAGAAAGCGAGAAAAGTTCCCAATCGATCGCGTCAGACCTTCAGCCTTGATCTCTTCCTGGAGATAAGTGCCCACGTACGCTTTCAAGTCTTCCTTATAGTGCTCGGAATCAATGATGGCTGGCAAACTGCCTCGATTGAGGCGATCGAGCAATCTCGGTGCATCCAACTCTGCCGACACGAGCGGATGTAAGCGGCAGACCCAGGCGCGTCCGCCAAGAAGGTTGGCGGCGCCACGTTTGAGCTTTCTCGCGCTGCTTCCTGTGAGAATGACCCGTAGCTTCTTGTTGCGGTCGAGCAATAGCTGAATCTCGTCAAGGAGAGCGGGAAGCTTTTGAACCTCATCGACCACGACCACCAGTTGTTGAGGGCTGAGCGTTTGGCGCAGGTATTCCGGGCGAGCGCTGATCTCACGAAATGTATCGGCTTCGAGAAGATCGTAAAAGGCCGCCGCCGGAAAAGTATGCCGCACAAGAGTGCTCTTGCCGGTTTGGCGCGGGCCAAAAAGGAAAATGGACTTGCGCTTGACGATCTCCCGGAGGTCGAGAATTCGTTTATACATATCGGCAATTATATTGCCGAATTGCATGAATTTCGACAGGATTGTTGCCACATTGGAGAGAGAATCAGTGGGGTCAAGCCCTACCGAGGAAGCCTCCTACCGCCGAGGCATTCACAGGCGAGACGGATTATGGCCGTCCGGCGTCCGTGTTCTGAGTATATTCCTTTTTTTCTTCTCCGCAGCCTCGGAGACAAGAAAGCTGTGCGCGCCTGCGAAGAGGTGTATGGCCGAGACCCTCAAAGGGTGGCCGCCGTAAGGCCGCTTGCAGACGTGCACTCAACTCGGTTGCGTGCCATACTTCGCGTCACCATGAGCGACTTGGAACAAGCCGTGGAACTGCTGGGCGTGCTTGAATTCTTCTCGAGCCTGGCTTCCCGCAACTGGCCGGGCTCGTAATGGTTTTCAGAAGAGCTTTCAGTGCTTGTTCGGGAGACCTCCTCCTTTTCCGTCGCACTTTGCAACGGAGGCGTAAGATAATCCCCGGACCGTAACGGAGATGATCCTAGTGCCACGAAATGGCCAATCAAAAGTCGAATGCGACGATAGGGCAGTTGCGATACACCACGTGGTTTACAGCCACGAGGGATTCGATGAATCAGCTCAGACCTTGTTCAAGCTGGTACAGAAGGCCCAGGAAATCCGGCCAGGGTCGAAGAGAAAGTTGTTTCTTGATATTGAAGGCCATCGAACCAGCGACGGCAGCTTCGATGCAGCTATGCTTGAACTTCAAATGGAATTCTTAGTTGGTTTTCTTGCGCGGTTTCTCTCGGAGATTCATTGCCCTTTGATGAGTGTCACGAATCCTAAACCACAGGAAAACGAGATTCCACCTGAACTGATAATCAAAACATCCGAATCGGATGAATAAATGGCTGTCAGCGAGACGCTCACTGAGGTCGAAAATGGAAAGGATAGGATTTTCCGCACATTTTTTTTTACCGCAATCTCATGCGCCAGGGCGCACTCACGTGCATGAAAATACGGTCCCGCTGCCCCGCGGACGGTGAAGCAATGGTGTAGCAATTGCCCACTCGCCATTTCAAGGCCTGACAGCGGCACCGGCTTTGGGTTACATTAGTTAACCAAGGAGGTGTGCCAATGATCAGGGAATCCGCGAATCACGTCAAGTCCATGGTGAACTCTGCCCTAGAGGACGGAGTACTGACAGCCCGACGCATGGCCAAGCGCGGCCGACACGCTGCGGAGGATGCCCTCGAGCAGACGGCTCATCAGATCAAAAAGCATCCGTTCAGGGCGATCGCGACAGGCTTTGGAGTCGGAGTCGGCCTGGGCGCATTGAGCGTGTGGCTGTACCACCGCAACGGCAACCACCGCTAAGCCGCCAGGGGTTGGGCCAAAATCTCGAAAAAGGTTGGTGGAAGCTTGGGTAGTCGTGTATCCGGACGGAGTCGTATGACTTGCCCCTGCGTCTCCGTGGTGAAACAGGACGCCTTGCCGCGCCACTGAACCCCTATCGTGAGATGCGCTGTCACGACAGCCTCACCGTTCGCCCGCTGCGTGCGGCCTCGTAGATCGCCATCATGATGCGCAGGTCGCGCAGACCCTCTTGCCCCGGCGTGAGTGGCTCTTTGGCGTTCATGATGCAGTCGGAGAAGTGGTCCATCTCAGCCGCGAAGTGATCGATCTGCGGCATCGTTCGCTCCTCGATCGAGCCCGCGCGGCCGACCCGCATCTTCAAGTTTGTGTACGAGGTCGCGGGCTCGAGCTCGAACCACCCGCGCTCGGTAACGACGCGGTAACGGTTTTGTCCGGAGTAGCCGTAACTCGAGGTGCACTGTGCCAGCACGCCGCTCGGGTAGCGGAGCTGGAAGTTGATCGTCTCTTCGACCTCCTTGAAGCGCGGGTCGCCGGGCGTGCTGTACTGCATGGCGTTGACCTCGACCGGCTCCTCACCCGTGATGTAGCGGGTAGCCTGAAGAGCGTAGATTCCAATGTCCATCAGGGAGCCGCCGCCGGCCAGGTCCTTCTTGAGGCGCCACTGCGCCGGGTCGCTGATATTGAAGCCGTGATCCGACACAATGACCTTGATGGCGCCGAGATCCCGCGAACCCGCCAGTTTGATCATCGCCTGGTTGAATGGCTCATAACGAACCCGGTAGGCAACCATGAGTTTGCGCCCGGCCTTGCGGCTGGCATCGATCATCTCCTCGCAATCGCGGGGGGTGTTGGCCATCGGCTTCTCGCTCAGAATGTGCTTACCGGCTCGCGCTCCCCGGATCGTGTACTCCGCGTGCATTCCGTTCGGTAACGCGATATAGATGACATCGACCGCCGGGTTTTCCCGGACCGAGTCATAGTTCGCGTAGTTGTAGATATTCTTCGGATCGACGCCATAGCGTGCGGCAAGCTTGCCGGCTTTATCGGGATCGCCACTCACCAGTGCTGTCACCCGTGACTTCTCACATTTGGCGAACGCCGGCAGGATTTGGTTGATGGCCAGCCGGCCGAGACCGACAATGGCCCAGCCGAGTTTCCGGCCCGGGGGCTCGGGAACGACGAGTTGCGGGGCCGCCGGCGCGGAGATCAAGACGGCCCCACCGACAGCTTTCAGGAACGTGCGGCGTGAGGTTTCGAGGTCGAAAGCCATAGATTCCTCCAGAGCCGTCATTCTATCATCGGCTCTTCTGTGTCATGAAATGCTGAGGACGACGGCCGGTCCGCCGGCTTCGCCATGTGCGCCGAGCGGTTGCGCAGCCGGGCGTCCAGATTGTTGAGGTAGATGCGCAAGTCGGGGGAGTCGGCGGGGGTGAGCTTGACCGCCCGACGGTAGACGCCAATGGCCTCTTCGAGATCTTCGGGCCTCCCCGCGCGCTCGTACTGGCCGCTCAGACCCGTGCCCAGGTTGTTGAGGTAACCGGCCATGCCGGGCGAGCCGGCGGGCGTCAGCTCGACCGCCCGGCGATACACGCCGATGGCCTCTTCGAGATCTTCGGGCCTCCCCGCGCGCTCGTACCGGCCGCTCAGACCCGTGCCCAGGTTGTTGAGGTAACCGGGCATGTCGGGCGAATCGGCGGGCGCGAGCTTGACCGCCTGACGATAGACGCCGATGGCCTCTTCGAGATCTTCGAGCTTCCCCGCGCGCTCGTAGCGGTTGCGCAGCCCGTTGCCCAGGTTGTTGAGGTAGCCGGGCATGTCGGGGGAGTCGGCGGGCGTGAGCTCGACCGCCTGACGGTAGACGCCAATGGCCTCTTCGAGATCTTCGAGCCTCCCCGCGCGCTCGTAGCGGCCGCTCAGGCCGGCGCCCAGGTTGTTGAGGTAACCGGGCAGTTTGGGCGAGTCGGGGGGCGTGAGCTTGACCGCCTGCCTCCACAGCTCCAGGGCACGGTCGAGGTCCTGCACCCTTCCCTGCGCCCGGTAGCGGCGCAACAAGACCCTGCCGGCATGGTTCGATGCCGCCAGTTGAAAGCGTGCCTCTGTGCCAGGAAAAGCGGGGTGATTCAGAACGCGCTCCCAGGCGCTTGAGGCAGCGTCCAGGGCGGACGCGTCGCCGAAGCGCAGAAAGCGTTTCACTGACTTCCGTGCCGTCCGGATGTCTTCGCGGAATTCCGGCGGCAGTGGCAGGCTGCTTGCCGCCGCACCGGGCGCATCTTGCGTTTGGCCAAGGTGCCCGGGCTTTTTGCCGAACAGACGACTGAAAATACTCACGGACGATTTGCTTTCTCCCGACCTACTCATCCCGAAACAGCCACTGTCTTCTGGAGGCGAGTCGAGCGAGGCGACATCACTGCCCAGGAAGCTGAAGACAACCTGAGCGACTGTCTGTCGCTCAATCGAGGGCGATGTTCTTCCTGAGGTCAGGCTTGACGGTTTTCGTTGATTGTCAAAGCTGACTCAGAAGGCAACTCGTAATCCGGCCTGGACGCTGCGCGGGCCGTTTCCCCGGGGCTGTTCCGGTTATGGTGCCGAATGCAGGGTTCCGGAACGTCGTGTCGGGCCCGATACGGCCGTCGTTGGTTGTGACAACCGTCCGGGCGTCACCGGCGGCCGTGTTCGCCAACGTCACCTCGGCCCCGGGATCACCGCCCTCAGCGGATCGGTCATGTGCGATTGCCCGTAACGCTCCGGCCCCAAAGGGCCAGAAAGGCGCATGGGAACCAGAGAGAATGCAAGCGCGAACCGGCGCATTGGATCCTCCGATCCGGGAGACCCGCGAGAGTTGCGCAAGAGAGGCCAGGGACAGCTCGACCTTACCACAGCGATATGACGGGGTCAACGCGCCGCCCGCCGCGCCGGAGGGTGCGATTAAAAGTCCGACTCGATTTCTGCCGCGGATACGCGCAAGAGACGGACAAATAACGAGCCAAAAGTCTTGATTCGTCGATCTGCAACCGACCGAAGCGAAAGGTCTGCCCGACGGCAAAGTCTTCGAGATATCGGCCAGTCATTTCCAAAAATTGATCTCCTTCACAAACGAGAACGCGCGGCCGTGACCAGGCGATTGGGGAGAACCAGGCGTCCCTGGCGGGGCGTCGCCAGCAAAACGCGTGATCCAAACGCGAAGCCCGACAAACGACAGAAGGACATGCGGAAGGGAGCGGAAAAGCTGCTCAAGAACTATCCGCCCAAGAAGAAGTAGGAGGAGCGAACCAGAGGTCGCCTGCAGCGGGCTGGCAAAGCCGTGCAAGAAGGACGGCAGTCCGTCCATTGAGCGCCGGTGTCTGGCGGTCCCGATCTCCCTGCCTGCGCCGGACTCGCCGGGCAACAGCAAATAGCCGGTGACGGAACAGCGACTCGCGAAGCGGCGCCCATGCCGACGCGCTTAGCGGCTCCGCAGTTGGTCTGTTTCATCACGCGTTGAAATCGCCGCCTTAAGGCTCAGAAAGGAGCTCACAGTGACTGAAGCTCACGCGCTACGGAAGATCGTCCATCGAACCCGAGGGACCCGCCACGGCCCGATCACGCGGCTGATGAGCCCAGGTGACCTTGGTCAATTGCTGAAACCGTTTGTCTTCCTGGACCTCTTCGAGATGGATAAGGCCTCATTCCACGACGATTGGGTATCCGGATCGCACCAACTATTCTGAGCGATCGGATCCAGCCTGGCTTGACTTTGGGCTTCAGGCACCGGCCGGGCTTTCGCAGTTCACCATCCACGACACACCGAACTTGTCGACCAGCATGCCGAAGCCCGCGGCCCAGAAAGTAGGCGCGAAAGGCATCGTGACCTTTCCGCCCGCGGACAGAGCCTTGAATAACTGCTCGCCTTCCTTCACGTCATTACTCTGCACCGATAGCGAAAAGCCCTTGTGGCCCTCAAAGGGATAGCCGGGCGGCGCGTCGGCCGCCATGAGCTTGTGGCCGCGCGCCTCCAGGGTGGAATGCATGATCTTGTTCTTGGCTTCGGCCGGCATGTCAGCCGCCATCGGGCTCTCGCCCCAAGTCATACTGAATAGAACTTTGCCACCCAGGCACTGGGCGTAAAACGCCAGCGCCTCGGCGGTGTTGCCGTCGAAGGTAAGATAGGCTTGCATGGTGGTCTCCTTGAGTGTGTAATGCTGAGGTCGAGCGTACGCCGCGCACAGTATTGCGCGACGCTAGACATAACCCTGCTGCAAAGGAAAGGATAGTCGGAATTGGCGGGATTCTCAACTCACGAGCCATTCAGTTTCGCGACAATCGGATATAGCGCGCAATTGCCACACTTTTCCCGCCCACAGGCCGATCTCGCAAGAGCAGAAAAGGCTCCAGGAGGTCGTAGTCCTTTTCCAGCCGCTACCTTTCTCGTGAAGAGCTGCATGAACGCACCCGTCTTCGTTGACACGAATGTCCTGCCGATTCAAAATGGGCACTGATTGCGGCTGGAGGTGAAAGCCGCAACCAGCTCCCTCAAGCCGGGTGAAAGCGGAGAGGGGCCTCGCATCACCTCCTGCGTGAAGCGCGCAAGGTGCTCAGTCGTACGCGGCTTGTAGCTCGCTGGCCTTCGCAGTCTCTTCCACGTGATGCAGATAGATGGGTTCCATGAATATTCCAATTGTGTGTCTGTTGAGTTCGTAGATCGAGAGGGGTTGAAAAAGCCGGAGGGCTGGAGTCGGGCGCTGCGCCACTAGTCTCAGATTTTCCCTCGCGATCAGCGACTATTGCTTGGACAGGCCTTCAATCTTCTCGATCACGATGGCGTGGGACCCGCCTTTGTTGTAAACGGTGCCGGTTACTGTGACTCTCTGACCCGCGAAGGGCATCAGCTTCTCGTTTTGACCGCTAGCGGGCTGGGTGCCCGAAATCGGCAAATAGATCGTTCCGTTGTCTGCCTGGATCACGAGCGGAGAACCCGCCTTGGCGCAAGCCACGGCGCAGTCGGGGCTAATCGGCTTCTTCAGGTCCTTGCTGAATGTGCAGGACGAATCGATGACGTAACCTTTGACTGTGGCGGATATTCCTGCCGCCCACATGGTAACGCCCACCAGCATCGTCAAGAGCACCACGGACAAGCCTAAAATCCTGATCTTTTTCATCACCCCTCCTCTCAGTTTTGGGATCGAAAGAAACTCCTGCCGGAACACAAATTGTCCTAACTAATTCCGGCCCCAGTTTGACAGTCGCGCGCCTCAGAACACAGAACTTCACTGCAAGCTGCCCTGAACTCTAATGAGTCTGTTTGACCGGGTTGGCCGGAGGGACGAGCTTGGCCAACGCCTGAGCCATCTCGTCAGGATGGAAGCCGAAAGGTCCGGCTTTGCTCTTGTAGGCAACTCGGCCCGACCGGTCGATGACGTAGAGACGGTCCGGCCAGCCGGTGTAGGCGCGTTCGGCACTGTCCTGCATGTCGTCGACAAGCGCCGGAATGTGAATCCCGAGTTTGACCACGCAGGCGTGCGCAGCTTCGTTGCGGTCTTCCAGCGTGTGGGGGCTGGCAACGAGCACGTGGTCCTTGATGTTGTTTGGCATCTGCCAGCCGTCGGTGGGATGCGCCTCCTCGATGTAGACCACATAGAAAGCCACTTGTTCTTTGTATTGCTGGTACAGCTTGTTGAGCGCGGGCACCTCCCGGCGGAAGGGCGGTCACGTGTGACTGCCGAAGACCAGCGCCACCGGCTGCCGCCCGCGGAACGATGACAAACTCACCTCCGCGGAGCGGTCCGCCGTTTTGAGCACCAAGTCCGGCGCCATGTCTCCCACCTTGAGATTGCCTTTGCGCGCCATGAGCCACATGGGCTCGAACGGAAACAGAAAGAAAGTTACTGACGGCAACCTGGACATAATGCGCCCGAACTTCGCCGGCGGCTGCAGCATGGCTGCGAGGAGTCCGCCCAGGAGGATTCCGTAGACGACCACTACCGGCACGGCATACACGAGGGTCTTTCGCATCCAACTCCCTAATCGCGGATGACCGCGTTCACGCCGATTCGAAGAACCGTAGGGCCATGTCCGGCCCTGCTCGGGCGATTTAAAAGGTAACTTTAGCGCCGAGCCTGCCCTCCTTCCAGGCAAACTCTGGGCCAATTCGGCGCTGGCGTGCCTTGTGCCTGGCAAAGCTCCTCAGGAGCAAGGATTTCTGCGTAGGGGATCGAGGTCTCCCTGGAAACGCCGAACAGCATCAGAGTCATAAATGTTATGCAAGTCATAAGCGGTATGCAAGCATTCATGGCCTTCTTGCGCATTCGTTCTCCTGTGGAGATTCCGGCTCCCATCGCCATCCGTAGGGGCGCCTGTGTGGGGCTGGGGCGGCCACACAGGGCCGCCCCATGGCCACAAGAGCTTATGGCAATGGGGACCTGGAGGCTTACTTGAAGATCCCGGACGCGATTGAGTGTTCACTTCAACAAGGTTAGAACAGATACTTCAAAGCAAACTGCAACAGTCTTGGATGGGCCTGCTTGAAGGATACGGCCGAAATTGGGTGACGCAACGTCGTTTTCAGGAATGAAGAAATTGGGGTGGTTTGGAAAATTGAAACACTCCGCCCGGAACTGCAGTGAATGGCCCTCTCGAATCGGAAACGTTTTCAGCAAAGACAAATCCAACCCGTGAAAACCCGGTCCTCGCACGATGTTACGTCCGGCATTGCCGTACTGTCCGGCGTTGCCCACCGGGTCGAGTCTTTGGAAAGCGGTTATGTCGAACCAGCGCTCCACAGTTCGAGGACCGTTGTTAGGATTGGCGACAAGGTTGGGCCGGTTGGCGGGAAATCCCTGGACGATGCGGAACTCGGCAATGGCGTCGATGGGAGGCTTCAAAGCAAATCCGGAATCAACGTTGTTGATGTTTCGAGTGCCGTCGATCAGGAAGTTGTTCGACTCGGCCGCAGACCATTTATTGAATAGGCGTGGCCTTCCC
>WNGD01004863.1_pt1 | contig 13167 bp, 14 predicted proteins | sample 5400671 | NCBI WGS metagenome assembly WNGD01 (sample SAMN13153369, study PRJNA577476) | soil metagenome | isolation source: 40 cm soil or saprolite under grassland replicate 2 | place: USA:California | collected 2016-06-15
AATCTCTCTCTTCTCCGCGAGCGGAAGATGGACAACTCGTTTTCGACCATCGACAACATACAGCTCGTTCGTGTCTGCTTGAAAGCCGACTCCTTCATGTCCAACATCGTTTGCCGCGACCAGATCAGCGTTTTTCTCGTGTAGTATCTTGTATGCTTCGTCGATCAGCTCCTCGTTGGATGCGTTGTGTTCAGTCTTGAAGGCGACAATGAACGTCTCGGGACTGATTTTTCTAATCGCCTCGAGAATCTTGGGCGTGGCTTCAAGTTCCAAATCAAAACGGGTCTTCTCTCGGGTCTTGATCTTCTTTGGAGAGACCGTTGTTGGCCTGTAGTCGGTAGGTGCACCGGCGGCGAAGACAAAGTCAGGTTTCGATTCTTCCAGTACCTTCAGGACTCTTTCCAGGAGTTCGCTAGTGTTCTCTATCCTGATCGTCTTCACGTTAGAGGGGGGCGTTAGGGTTCCGGGTCCGAGTATCAATGTCGTGTCTGCACCGCGAGACGCGACTTCCTCAGCAATAGCGGCGCCCATCTTTCCCGAGCTACGGTTGGTTATGACTCGGATCGGGTCTATATGCTCTAGGGTGGGACCAGCCGTAACCAGAATTCTCCGGCCCTTCAAATCATCATTCTGACCTGTCGAGAGACGCGAAATCACCGCCTGCACAATTTTCTCAATCGAAGCAAGCTTCGCCTTTCCTTCAACGATCTCTGGCTCGACGAATTCCACGCCGATCTTCTTCAGTCGTTGAATGTTCTCTTGGGCGAATGGGTGATCGTAGAGCGGTTCATGCATTGCAGGCGCTATGATGACCGGTATTCTAGATCCAATTGCTGTCGATGCTACAGTAGTCACCGGGGTATCGTCTATTCCAGCTGCAAGTTTCCCGATTGTGTTCGCGGTCGCGGGTGCAACCAGAACCAGGTCCACATGACTCTCACTTTTTCCGGCTAAAGAGATGTGTTCCAGCTTACCGGTGAGGCGTTTGACGACCGGGTTTCCAGTAGCCCATTCTAGAAGGTCTGCACCAATCATCTTCTCAGTTGCGGGAGAAATGACCGCGTGAACGTCTGCTCCATGACGCATGAGTTCTCGCGCAATCTCAGGGGCCTTGAATGAAGCGACGCTGCTCGTGACTAAGAGTGCTATCTTCTTGCCCGCGAGTTCTCTGCCTTTGGTGCCGGTGATGTCTTTGGAGGGGTGGCTCGAGACTAGTGTCCCCTGCTACTTCTTCAGTCGTCCCGTTTCATACGCCCAGTCTAAGAGTTGGATTATCTCATTGAGAGTATACTTTCCGGCACTCGCGGGTATTCGTCGCAGTATGTCTGGCAGTGCGGGCAGCATCGGACGGACAAAACCAGGGATCTTGTCGTACATTGCCTGCACACCGGCGATGATCTCATCGGCGTCTTTCTCTCCGATACTGTTTCCTTTCAGCTTCGTCTTCGCGATCTTTGTACTCATCCTGTTCACGTCCCGACTAGCCTTGGAGCCAAAGATTCACCGATATAACGAGTTCCCGCACACGTAGACTATCACTAAGCAGAGCTTCAATCAACTCTCTGTGATTTGCAGACGTCTCTAGACACTGTAGAGTATGCGAGGTCATTCAGCTAGGTGGTGAAAGCGTAGGTGGACCATCAAAGCTTGGGAGCGGGGTCTGCGTCCCATGCTGGTGGAGCATGGTCCACGAGTGCCATTTCCTCCAGAGCCGACGTGAAAACGCGATGAACAGAAGATCGGCCGCAATTATCAATGGATTGGCGAGCCCGATGCTCGCAATAAGCCCAAAGACCGCGATTGGAAACAATAGGCCAACGCTGAACGCCACCTTCTGCTCCTGATTGTTAACTGTTCCCATCGACCCATACGCTCGTGTCAATATGAACATCGCGAGAACAAGATCTAGCACAAAGGGGATTAGGGGCGGGATGTTGGCCCCCGCTGCTATCCCTCCCGCGAGGAGAGTTGCGGGAAATAAGAGTGCTCCTGCGAACGCGAACTTGAGAGGGCTCCACCGCGGTTGGCCCGGTCTTGTCTCGAGAAAGTTGCCTGGAAGCTTACGGGCTAGAATGACGAGAGTTGTGACCACCACTCCGGAGAAGAGTAGAAGACCGCCACCTGGATCATAGGGCGAGTATAATCCTGATACAAGAACAAATAGAAAAACCGAGTCAACGATAAGACAAACGATCGTCGTCGTCAATTTCTTACCGGACACTAGGCTCTTAGACTTCAGCTCCGGAAAAACAAGCCCGAAGAGGAAAATCGGGAGACCGATACTGTACACAGAATGGAAAATCACCAACCCTATCGTCCAGACCCAGTTTACTCCCAACCAGTGACCGTAGTAGCCGAGATTACCGACCGGGCCTGCCTTGGAGTAGAATAGAGTCCAGAGATCTATTCCCTCTTCGAGAATTCCATACGCGACTCCGAGCAGGAAGACCGAGGCCCATCCTTTCTTCCATCGAACCATCGCTTCACGTATCAATATGACACCCGAGCCGTAGAGTCCCAGGTTTGCGCCAAGGAACAGAAAGAACAAGACCGGATTGATCAACAGCACCGTAAGCTGGCTTGAGGCTGAGAGGTACTCCGGAATCCCAGGAGTCAATAGTAGCAAGAAGAGAATCGGATGAGACTTGAGAAAGTAGACAAGCCTAGAGACCGTTCCTTTAGGCTGGGGCTTGGGAACGTTCCAATTGTAGAACGACAACAGCCACACTACAGAGGAAGCAGTTGGACTTCCATTCAGTTCAAGATGGTGTATCCATTCTCTTGAAGAACAAGAAACTCACAGTACGTCGTTCCTGTATCCGAACTCGAAACAACAAGACGATCATCATCAGCCCTCCAGGAGCAACCCCACTCCGGGCTCAAACTGTGCCCAAACCTTCTCGGCCTGAACGCTAGTGGACCTTGGATACCTCCAAAGACCGCTCTAGGTTACATGACCGCTTTAGCGAACGCGAAACGCTTGGGAACACGACGAATCAGGGGAAAAAGAGACAAGCGGGCGTGTTGTCCCATTCTCGAAGTGCGGTTATTCTATTCTTCGCATTGATAATCATGTCCGTCACTGCGCAGACCTCGACAGTTCATGCAGCAGCACCACCACTGACCTACACCCTCACATTATCGACCAGTCGTATACAGGAAGCGAACACTCCTGGAGTAATGCTGACTCTCAATGTTAGCAACACTGTTCCTGGCACGTTTTACGCTTACACATGGAACGTGACCGATCCGCCTGGAACCGTAACCTCCATCATCAATGGAGGACTAGCAAACAGCCCGACTCTAACTCTCACCGCCGTCTACCCTCGAGACTTCTCGGGCGCCTCGGTCAAATACAATGGAACTTACAGGGTCAACATATTCCAGGTCAACCCCGGCCCGACTACCCTAGTGGCGACGAGCAAGTTCTACGCTGGTCTGACCGACAGTCTGAGCTACCAACGAACAGCGCAGGTCCTCATCCTAGCCCAAGGCTATGCCTCCAATGAAAACGTCACAATACGAATATCACACGCCGGTAACCTTGCGCTCGGGTTTCCGAGGTATCAGCTAGTAAACACAACTGGAATATTCTCCTATCCCTGGCGAATACCGGTCTCAACACCACTCGGAAACTATAACGTATCTTTATCAGGGCAGGTGACCATCAAGAAGCCGCCTGACTCTCAAGTCTTCACCGTTCTGCCAACCAGCGTCTCCATATCGCAATTAGTGGCTAACGTGACCCTGCTTCAGGGGTCTCAGGTTGTAGCCTTCTCTTTCGCCGCAGTCTATCCCGATGGGAGCCATGCCAAGACTGGCACGACGACAATTCGGGTCGTCGAACCCGACGGGGTCACCATCCACCTGGTCAGCATGTCCTACAACACCACGGTCAACGCATTCGAGGGAACCTACCGGATAGCCTCCACTGGTCCGTCAGGCGGCTGGGCCGCCATCATCGACTCGACCAGCTTTGATGACGGATACGGAGATGTGGGACCGTCCACAAGCGTGGTGAGAGGTTTCGTCGTAGAACCTGCAGCTTCTCAGAATCCTCAGACCCAAACGGTCACCTACCTACTTCTCATAGCAATTATCCTCTTGGCGGCAGCCCTAACGATCCTTGTTTCATGGGTCTTGTTCTTCGCGAGAAAGAAGGTCCAGCGGAGTGTGTTGAAGGTCGACTTTCAATCGATCGAGCGAGAAGCCGCACGGGTTCAGAATCGAGACTTTTTCGCGAAGGTGCACGACCAGTTGAAGCAGCGGCAGCAGACGAAACCAGAGGAGGACGCCAAGGACGGTTAGGAGCATAGCAATTCATTCTTTCAAGGGTGGTACGGGTAAGAGTACGATATCGGCCAATCTGGCGGCTGCCCTGGCTTTGAAGGGCAAGAGGGTTGGAGTGATGGACATGGATTTAGAGGGTCCCGGTTTACATGTAATATTTGGTCTGGACCCGTATGAGTTGCCTTTCACGCTGAACGACGTGCTGGTTAACGGTGCTCAGCCCGAGCGAGCAGCTCTCAGGATGAATGATAGACTCCACTTAGAGAGAGGAGAGATCTATTTCTCTCCGGCCAGTGTCAAGGTCGAAGATATTCTGAAAAGCCTGAGAACAGGCTTCGAGCTAGACTCGTTTTCCAATGCTATCAACAGGCTAGCAGAGAAGTTTAGCTTAGATTATCTCCTTGTGGACACGCATCCCGGCCTCGAGGACGACACGCTGTTGGCGATGGGTGTTTGCGACAACCTTCTCATAGTGTCGCGGTTAGATCAGCAGGACATGTTTGGCACAGGCGTCCTGGCAGAAGTCGCTAGGACCCTGGAGAAACCCACTCACTTGGTTTTGAACATGATCCCTCTCGCGTTAAATTCTTCGGAAGCGTCAAAGATCGCCAGCAAGATCGGGGCGAACTTCAAGATTCAGGTTCTAGGATGGCTACCTTTCTCCGACGACATTGTCAGCTCTCTTAGTAAGTCCGTCTTCATCCTAACCAATCCCAGGCATCCAATGACCACCCGGTTCAACGATTTCGCAAGAAGGCTGGAGAGCCTAGATGAGGTAAACTAGCCCTGTGAGCTCGCTGGAAAGATACTCTTCTAACCGACTGAGACGACTGATCGGCTCACTCAACTCCATTCGTTTCAAGGATGATACTGGAGAGGTTGAATATTTCGGACAGCAGGTCGTTATGCTAAGGAGGGACGCATTCGCCCTCATCCGGGACGAGCTCACACGAGTAGCAGGAGGAGCTAGTCAAGTCATCTTGGGTATAGCCGGGCACACTGTTGGGGAGGAGGAGGGAAAAGCGCTACTGGCCAGAGCAAAAGCTCTTGGAGTCAAGCTCACTCAATCACTTCCGATCTTCATTCGCTTGGCTGTTGAAGAGACGAACATGGGCTATGGGAAGATCAAGATCGAAGATTTCGACACTGAATCCGGAACAGTCAATATCTCCATTTCCAATAGTTTTGAGGTGGATCCATACAGACACACTCTAAATGCCACCTGCGCCTTCACCCTTGGCTACCTCAAAGGCATCTTCTCACAGTTATTGCGTAGACACTTCGACGGCAAGGAAGTAGAGTGTAAGGGCAAGGGAGACCCCGGTTGCAAGTTCCGGTTAACAATCAGACCCCAATCTAACGCCGGCACAAGTCCGAAATGAAGCGCGCGCCTCACCTTTCCAAGAAAAAGTCCGTCGATATGGGTCAGGCGGCAGGCATTTGACCGCAGGTCAGCGAGGCCTTTAGGTACTTCTAACATCGTGTCCCAGTACAGACATCTTACCCTCCGTTGGCATGAGTTGAGTTGCCGCGATTCTCAGGAAGGTGGTTTTGCCCGCGCCGTTGCGGCCGAGGAGGGTGAAGATCTCGCCGCGACCAACTGATAACGTGATGTCTGAGAGGGCTTGTGTCCTAGAACGGTAGTAGATCTTTGACAGGGAAACGGCTTCTATCGCATTCAAGATAGTATTCTACCATTCAATTCACCGCGGTGCGCGGACCTGCCATCCTGTCGGGCGAGTCAGGGTTTCAGCTTTTGCCTACAGCAATGCTAATCGCCTAATCGCTAAAGACAGTAGATGAGTTCAGGTCCCCATCCATCAAAAGCCAGCCCATCGACCCCCTGCTGCAATCGGCGAGTCAATCGGATCGTCCCAGCCGGTTCAAGCGAACGGTGACAACACGACCATAAGAGAACAGTCCAACACTGCAGAAGTCATGGGAATCCTACTGAAGTTCGAGAAGTTCATCGATCTTCTCATGAGCCTCGCTACACTCGTCGGGTTCGCCAGCACCGCGTATCTGGTCTGGATATTTCTCCGGACTCCTCCAAGCGTCCAATTCGGCACCGAAAATGTTGGGGTTCAAGGGATCTACTCGACGACAGAAAATACGGTGTATATCCAGGGAATCCCATTCTTCTGGATACTGACCAGTCTCATCTCCCTATCAGCAGGACACGTCTACCGAGCAGGCAAACACCTCGTACTAGAACTAGCCGGAAAGAGCTACTTTCCACACGCCCCCCATATGATGCGTACCCAGCCGACCCCTACTCCCACCGCGCCGAAAGTGCGACAAACAGAGCAGAACCAGTAAAATAGCGCAAGCCGCCTGACCCCTTGGCGTTGTATAGGCTACCAGCTTCGCTGCATACTCGTTTTGTACGATCAGGTTGTTGATCATAGAATCATTAATATGAAAAGGAAGGGAAAACGTGCAGTGTTGTGTCATGGATATAGCTGGAAAGCTTGAGAGGGCGCTCAATGTTCCGCGACTCGCGCTCGCGTTCCTCGCAATAATTCTCGGTATTGTCATCTTGATCTTTCGTGACATACTCGCCATCCTCGTCGCGCTGTTCCTGATCGTTTGGGGACTAATGGAAGCTATAGGCGCCTGGGGCAAGACTACTAAACACTAACAGCAGGCCGGCTCGTTCTAGAAAGACCAAAGATTATTCTCAACCGTTCCTTCTGCCAATTCTGGCGGTTAGGAAGTTATTGGAACGAAGTAATGTCGACATGACGGGCAAGGTCTGCCTTGTCACCGGAGCCAATTCTGGAATAGGCAAAGCAACGGCTCTGGGCCTAGCAAAACTTGACGCAACTGTTGTTATGGTTTCTCGGGACAAGGACAAGGGAGAAGCAGCCCTCCTCGAAATACGAACTCTAAGCGGGAACAGGAACATGGACTCGATGGTCGCAGACCTCTCGTCGCAAGACTCGGTCCGAGAATTGGCTCACGATTTCAAGGCTCGATACAAGAATCTGCACGTTCTAATCAACAACGCAGGCATCTTCCTGCCCAAGCGAGTCTCAACCGTCGACGGACTTGAAGCAACCTTCGCCACAAACCACTTGGGACACTTTCTATTGACCAACCTTCTCCTAGATGTGCTGAAGGCAGGCGCGCCCTCGCGGATCATCAACATAACATCCAGCGCGCACCGCGGAACGGAGATGAGTTTCGAAGATCTACAAGGAGAAAAAAAGTACAGCGGATACCACGCCTACAGCCAGTCCAAGCTAGCAAATGTCCTATTCACATACGAACTGGCAAAACAATTGGAAGGGACACGAGTAACAGTCAACTGCCTTCACCCCGGTGTGGTCAGAACAGGGTTCGGGAAAGACCAGACCGGGCTAATGTCCGTTCTCGTCCGGATCGGAAGCCCATTCATGATGAGCCCAGAGAAAGCCGCAAAGGCACTGATCTACATGGCAACCTCACACGAACTCGACGGAGTCTCTGGGAAACATTTCTCTCGAGGAAAGGAAGAGAGGTCATCAACAGAATCCTACGACACCGCGTCAGCTGAGAGGCTTTGGAAGATCAGCGCCGAACTCACCAAACTCGACTCCTAAACCAGTTGTGACCGGACCTGGAAAATTATCGGTCAACAAATAGGTCATCTCCCAAGCTAAGATGGGGCCACAGATATGGCAGACAAGACGTCCACTTTTGAGAGTCTGAAGACGTGGATCCAACAGCTTCCTGGCGTGAGTGAAGCGCCTCATCGATTCGGCGGAACCGAATTCCAAGTGGAGGGCGTCGAGTTCATGCACTCACACGGACACTCGTGGCTGGACATCCGACTCTCCAAAGAAGACCAAGCAGCAGTATTGAAGGCTGGAGAGGCTCTTCGCCACAGGTTCGCACCGCAAGCTGGATGGGTCAGCTTCCGAATCGATGGGTCTGACGATCTTGCCAAGGCAAAGAAGATCATACAGTTAGCCTACGAGAACGCTAAAAAGAATCTCGAAGACGTCAAGTCAAGAAGAATACAGACAAAACTCTGATACGTTATCTTAACCACAGAACAGATCTCCGTTCGAAATATTGATTGGTGAGACGACGGCAAAGATCTTCAGGTTGAAAGCAATCCCTCCCACCTATGCGCCACCTCGTCCACCGTCGACTGGAAAGCCTCTTAGCAACAGACAGAAGATTGCGCTAGGCGCTACGATTCTAGCTATTATCTTGGGGGCGGCTTTGTTGAATATTGCTGGTCGAACATATTCTATAGCCCGTGATCTTCCCTCGATCTGCTCTGCCTTAAGATAGAAGCCGGCTCATTGTAGCCCCTGTATCGCGTCACGTGTACTGACTTGTGTTCAATGGTGTGGTCGTCAATACTTCCGATATGGGGCACACCTTTTAGTTGTCGTTCGTAATATCAAGTGTACAAGAACCCTTTATGCTGCCGAGGCAAATCTAGGCCTCGACGATGATTGCAGACACAGTCGTCTAATAATGGAAAATGTACGAAGTGTAATCCGGTTCAACGAACAAGTGTCACGAAGTGTTGTGTTTGTGGAATCGCGCTGTGTGAAAAGCACGCATATCTAGACGCGGGAGAGATTGTGTGCTTGGATCACGTTTCTAATAACCTTCAGCGACCTTTGAAACGTAACAGTTGATTCAGCAGGTAGGCTCGCCTACTCAAAACCTAGCTCAAAACTAACGTCCAGCAGTCCTCAATCTACACCGTCGGCCTACGATTATTGAACAGTCTCTCTTGGCGAGAATAGTGCGAAGGCGAAGGCTGCAATTGCGAGACCGTCCACTAGAAGAACTCCCCCGATCATCTGGGCTGTGAAGCCCGAGACAAGTGTCCATATGATGCTCATCGCCAGGGGTCCTAGAACTGTACCGAGGCGCGCAGTTAGGTTTGAGACAGCACTTGCCGAACTCATCATCTGACGCCCACCAAGGCTCATCAGGACCGTCATGTTCGGTCCAGAGAAGAGACCTATGCCTGTCCCGGCCAATAGCAGACGCCACGCAAGGTCAAGCTCGGTAGTCTTAGACGAGATGACGAGTGAAAGTGCTAGACTTGCGAAGAGCAATACTCCCGCCCCTGTAAGAATTACAGGTCTCGCGTGATATCGGTCAGTAAGGTATCCTCCTATGATTCCCATCGAAACCATGCCAAGCGGCACGCATAGCAGGAGAAGACCCGAGAATGCCAGGTCAATTTGTTGAATGCTACTGAGGTCGAACGGGAGAAGATAGTAGAGGGCGACGCTCGCGGACACGCTTGAGAATAGTGCAAAGAGAGCAGCTAGGAACGGTGGTCTTCGGAGCAGACCAAACATCTGACTATAGGCGCTCAGGATCTTTCCATAACCTGCTAGGGTTACGCCTCGCATGCTATACACGCCAAGCACAGATGCTATCGCGATGATGGGCAGGTTTACGAAAAAGATCGATGACCATCCAAAAGTTGCTAGGAGCAAGCCTCCAATACCTGGACCCGCGATTCCTCCCAGTGGTGCGATCGTCCCGACAATTCCCATAGCCCGTCCCCTCTCTTTCGGGGAGACGACGGCCGCAGCCATTGCGATTCCCTGAGTGGACATCAAGGCTGCAAAGCATCCCTGCACCACCCGTCCCGTTAACAAGACTGGGACACTTGGCGCCAGACCACATACTATGCTTCCGAGACCGAATCCAAGGATGGAGGCGAGGAATGTGTCTAGTGTTCGAAATCTGTTCATCAAAGCCCCCGAAGGGAGAACCAGTATTGTCAAGGGTATGGCGTAGGACAACGTAACTGTAGCAGCAAGGCTGTCTGAGAGGTTGAAGTGACTAGCTATCAGTGGCAGAGCTAATGCTACGATTGTTGCATCTAGGGTTGAGAGAAAGAGGGAAAGGCCGACAGCGGCTACTGCGATCCATCGGAGTTTCTGCGCGGAGGTTTGAACTTCGATCTGGACTTCCATGGGATCCTATGTGTGCTTGAGAAGTTACTATTTCGATCCCTAACGACTCTCGCCTTTTTGGACAATTCTAGGCGAGTGGAGATCGCTTCTTTTCGTCTTCAGCAGCTCGAGCAATCTTAGCCAACGCTTCCCTAGTGCCCTCTTCAATCCGCGCTCGAACAAAGCCTTGAGCAAACACAGGAATTTCGGCGAACTGAATGTCCCACGACACGTCAATCCTAGTCCTCTTCGACCCCAACCGGATCAATTTGATCTCTCTCGATCCTCTGAGAGGTCCACTAATCATCTCCAGTCGTATCGAATCCTTGGTGTTCAGCGTGAGCCTCTGAGTCCCCTTGTTTCCCATGAATCCAACCACCACCTCCCGTTCGATCACATTCCCCTCCTTCCGAATCTTGCGAATCGATGACAGAGCACTCCAATACTCGAGGTCTCTGTCGACATCAGCGACTATTTCCCAGACCCGATCTTGCGATGCTTTTACTTCGCGAAACTCCCTAATCGATACCATTGTACACTCCTAATCCCAGCACATCGGAGCCTCTTGCCGAAGCAAATCGTGAGCTCACATTTTCAACGGTATCCTGGCTGTTCCTAAGCCAGACGCGAAGGCCCTTAGGGTTTTTGGACAGTTTATAGGAAAGACGAGGCATCTCATCTTTCTCAGAAGCGTGACTGTTTGTCCGTCCGGGACAAGGCGTACACGGATCTCATGAGAGAGCTCTGGGGCTCACCGGACGTATGGAACGTCAAAAAATCGTACGTTGATATCGCAGCCAAAATCGGCGTCGACGAGGAAACCGTAAGGAACAGAGTCAAGCATCTGAGAGACACTGGATTCCTACTCGGCTATCGACTTGTTCCAAACCCGGTCCTCCTTGGACGCACATTTGCAAATATCAGCATCGAGTTCGACGATGCAGAATCGAAGAAAGCAGCAATCCCCAGACTCACAAGAATAGAGGGCGTCATCAACATCGGAAGCACCTATGATAGAAGTGTCTTCGTCACTTTGCTTGCCAACCAAGACTTAGACTTGTACAAGCTAGTAGCGGATGCGGGAGTCAAGGGACAAGTCTCATCAGCCCCCGAGCTCGGGATTCGGACCACAACGTTTCGCATGACAGGGCTCGACTGGGAAATCGTCAGCCTACTCTTGAGGAATGCTGAGAGAAAGCTGGATGAGATTGCCCAGCAGCTCAGAGTTTCAACGAGAACCGTGAAACGCAGATTGAATATGATGATGAAGGAGGCCGCGATATTTACCATGCCGATGGTGGATCTGAGCAAGACCGAGGGCATAAGCTACAGGCTCAGAGTAGAGAGCGAAGAGGGCAAGAAATCGCAGGTAGAGAAGCTGGTTGCTTCCAAAATCGGGAATATTATCTTCAGAGCCTCCGATTCTCAGAACGGATCAGTCTTCGGCTTCAACGGAGCGAACGTTGCGGAGGGAAGTGATATTCTCGAATGGGTCAGACATCAGTCGGGCGTAAAATCTGCCAGTATGACCATTGCAGAGAGGGTCGTCTATGTCTTCGACTGGATAGAAAGCGAAGTCGACAAACGTGCCAAGATGATAGCGATCACAGAGACCAGTCTACGCGAAAGATGAAACAGATGGTCGCTACACGAACAGTCGCAGGGTTAAAGCTTGCGGCCTAACTTGGGGCGGGGGATTGTTCCCGGGAACGATAGTCCAGTCTCATCGACATGAAGGCTCCCGCAGTCACCATTCCCACAATGCCCACGGCGACCAAAAGATGGACCCATGCAACCGCCAGGTTGTCGGTGCTATACGTGTAAAATCCTAGGATGATCTGCAACACTATCAAGGCAACTAGGCCGATAGAGAGTCCTCGCAGAGGCTTGAACGGCGGTTTCAATGTCAGAGCCATGACGAGTATTGCTATTGCGAAGGCGAGGACCGCGAATCCCGTAATGATGTGTGGTACAGGGGTCTGGACAAAATCGAACGTTAGAAGCCCTCCCAGTGCAATTTGTAAGAACACGAGTATCCCTGTCAATCGAAACAAGAGTTGAACTTTCATTTCCAGCAATCCTCAGGCTACGGAGTAGTTAACTTTGATTCTTAACGAATCCCCCAGGCTTGTTCGCGTTCTTGGACAATAGACAATCTCAACGCTGCTGACCAGTGTCTTGTGAATAAAAGCGCCAGAACGGATCAGGTCGAGGGGAAGAGTCGTGTCCGAAAACGCGACGACTTTTAGGAGTTTTCTTAGATAATCCCGAGCCAAGATCAATCCCAAGGGAACAAAAAATGGAGTCGAGTAGTTTCCGAAGAAATGGGCAGAGATGGCTTCTCGTCTCGTTAAGCATCTTCCTTACCCTCATCGGGATCCTAGTGGCAGCTAATCTGTTACTTCGACCCGTTGGTTTCTATCCCTGGTATCCGTTCGGTTTCGGCTGGTTCTGGATTCCCTTGGCACTCTTCTTTTTGTTGTTTGCGTTCAAATGGTTCTTCTGGCAATCGGCATGGGGCTACAACCGTGGCTACTGGACTGGCGACGACGTACATCTCATACTCAAGGAGAGGTTCGCGAGAGGTGAAATCACTCGAGAGCAGCTTGAGCGGATGACCCGCGACCTGGAAGAGAGCAAGTGACGGAAATGAGCGGTGTGGATGTGGACGAACGGATATGACAACGAATCCTAGCACCAGAATATTGGTCCTAGCACTTCTGCAACTGATTGTTGGCGGAATAGTCGTTCTTGGCGGTATAGCGCTGATCAACTTCTCGGTCGATGCCATTGGCAAAGCCTTGGGGATCGTTCACGCGATACTGGGCGTACTAGGATTGTCCGCGGGCATCCTACTATGGATAAGAAAGGGTAGGGCGAGGACTCTGACCATCTCGGCCAATGCACTCATAATCGCTTTTAGCGCCGCATCCGAACTGGTTCTCTCCGCAAC
>WNGD01004865.1_pt1 | contig 13166 bp, 12 predicted proteins | sample 5400671 | NCBI WGS metagenome assembly WNGD01 (sample SAMN13153369, study PRJNA577476) | soil metagenome | isolation source: 40 cm soil or saprolite under grassland replicate 2 | place: USA:California | collected 2016-06-15
CGTCCGGCTGAAACTGGCTCCGTCAACCTGGAAGGTACCGGTTGATTCTCGTCTCGGCAATCAACTCTAGGAGGCGTCCGGTGAAACTACTCGAGAGAATCACCCTGCTCTGCGCGCTCGCGGCGCTCGCGTACGCGTGTCGTCCGGATAACAGTCCGGTCGGTCCCGGCCCTGCGAGGCGGCTGGCGGCCGACGCGTCAGCAGGAGACCAGCCGATGTACGGCCCGTGGGGCACGCCGGCGAACCTCGGCCCGGTCGTCAATTCCCCATACAACGACAATCACCCGGCGATCTCGAAGGATGGCCTGAGCCTGTACATCAGCTCCGACCGCCCAGGAGGGTTCGGCATGCTCGACATCTGGGTCTCGCACCGAGACAGCATCGGTGCTCCTTGGGGTGCCCCGCAGCACCTGGGGCCCAACATCAATTCTGCCGGGATGGATCTGGCCCCGACCTTCACCCCGGATGGGCACCAGATGTACTTCCACAGTACCGGACGCGGGGGCTGCGGCGACGCGGACCTCTTCGTCGCTCGGCGTCACGACAAGCGCGACGACCTCCATTGGGAGCCCGCCGAGAACCTCGGCTGCGTCGTCAACTCGCCCTTTAAGGACGCCGGCCCGACGTACTTCGAGGACGAGGCGGCGGGGATCACGACCCTCTACTTCACTCGACAGAATAATCCGCCGGGCTCCGACGAGGGCTGGGACGTTTACGCGAGCACGCGGATCGGGGACGAAGGGGCGTTCGGCCCGCCTGCCCTGGTTCCGGAGCTCAGCAGTCCGTACCGGGACACCCGCACGGCGATTCGGCGCGACGGCCTCGAGATCTTCATCTCCTCCGGGCGCCCGGGAGACGATGTGGTCGGCCGTTCTGCCGGTAGCGAAGACCTTTGGGTCTCGACGCGCGCGACGACGAGCGACGCTTGGTCGCCACCGTTGAATCTCAACCTGGTGAACCAGCAACCGGGCGGCCCTGCCGTCAACAGCGCGGCCTTCGACGGCGCTCCCGCGCTCTCGTTCGACGGCACCACGCTGTACTTCTTCTCAGAACGGGCCGGCGGTTTCGGGAAGAGAGACCTCTACGTGACTACGCGCACCCGCCTCAGGGACTGAGGCGGCAGGCCCGTTCCGTATCCGTGCGCTGAAGCGCCGGCTCGGCATAGACGTGCGCCCTCAAGGGCGCTCGCGCGGGGTCCTTCAGGACGCTCACGCGGCCGAGCCGGCCCTTCAGGGCACGGTTTCGACGGCACCGGGCTTTTCTTCTTCAGTGCACCGGCTACCTTTCAGCCCTGAGATGAGCCGGCCCCCCCCCGGACGGACCACCATCCTGGACGCCCGCGCCTTGTCGCGGGCGCTTCAGCGTATGGCGGTCGAAGTGCTCGAGCTGGCCCACGGCACCGACGATCTCGTCCTCATCGGCATCCAGCGGCGCGGCGTCGAGCTCGCCGAACGGATCGCCAAGCTGATCGAGAAGGAAGAGGGCGTGCTCGTGCCCCGCGGCGCCCTCGACATCACCCTGTACCGCGACGACCTCCAGACCGTCGGGCCCAAGCCCGTGATCGGCGAGACCCGCATCCCGGGCGAGCTCTCGGGCAAGCACGTCGTGATCGTGGACGACGTGCTCTACACCGGCCGCACGGTGCGCGCCGCACTCGACGAGCTCGCCGACTTCGGCCGGCCCAAACGCATCTCGCTGTGCGTGCTGGTGGACCGGGGTGGGCGGGAGCTGCCGATCCAGCCGGACATCGTGGGGAAACAGGTGAAGATGAACAGCGGCGAGCGGGTGGACGTGCTGGTCGAGGAGCTCGATGGGCGCGACGAAGTGGACGTCGTGCGCACCGGAGGGTCCGCGTGACCGCGCTCGGCAAGGACTTGATCGGCCTCGAGCACCTCTCGGCCGACCAGATCCGCCTGATCCTCGACACCGCCGAGCCGTTCAAGGAGGTGTCGGAGCGTCCCATCAAGAAGGTGCCCGCGCTGCGCGGCAAGACCATCGTCAACCTCTTCTTCGAATCCTCCACCCGCACCCGCATCTCCTTCGAGTTCGCTGAGAAACGCCTCTCGGCCGACACGGTAAACGTGGCCGCGAGCGGCTCCTCGGTGCAGAAAGGGGAGACGCTCGTCGACACGGCTCGGAATCTCGAAGCGATGCGGATCGACATGGTGGTGATGCGCCACCCGTCGTCCGGGGCGGCCGGCTTCCTCGGCGACCGCATCCGCTCGAACGTCATCAACGCGGGTGACGGCAAACACGAGCATCCCACCCAGGGGCTGCTGGACCTGCTCACGATCCGCGACAAGCACGGCAAGATCGAGGGGCTCAAGGTCTGCCTCGTCGGCGACATCCTGCACTCGCGCGTCGCTCGCTCCAACATCTGGGGCCTGTCGAAGCTCGGCGCCGAGGTGGGCGTATGCGGGCCCGACACCTTGATGCCGCGCGGCATCGAGGAGCTCGGCGTGTGCCGCTTCCGCCGCATCGAGGAGGCCATCGAGTGGGCGGACGTGCTGAACGTGCTGCGGTTGCAGCTCGAGCGCATGGAGGGGGGCTTCATCCCGAGCCTGCGCGAGTACTACCGTGTGTTCGGCGTGACGGCAGAGCGGCTCGCGCAGGCGCCGCGCGAGCTCACGGTCATGCACCCGGGGCCGATGAACCGCGGCGTGGAGATCGACTCGCGCGTCGCCGACGGGAAGCACAGCGTCATCCTCGACCAGGTGACGAACGGCGTCGCGGTGCGCATGGCGGTGCTCTACCTGCTGGCGGGCGGGCGCCCCGAGCTCGCCGAAGCAGCCAAAGGCCCCGCGGGCGGAGGGCCCGAGTGACCCCGCCCTTGCTGCTCCGGGGCGGGCGGGTGATCGACCCAAGTCGCGGCCTGGATCAGACGGCGGACGTCCTCATTCAGGATGGCAAGATCGCCGGCGTCGGTACCGGGCTCGGGGAACCGGACGGCGTCGAGGTGCGCGACGTGCGGGGCAGGGTCGTGGCGCCGGGGCTCGTGGACGTGCACGTGCACCTGCGCGAGCCTGGGAACGAAGACGTGGAGACGATCGCGAGCGGCGCGCGCGCGGCGGCAGCGGGCGGGTTCACGGCGGTGTGCGCGATGCCCAACACCGACCCGGTCACCGACAACCAGGCCGCGGTCGGCTTCATCGTGCGACAGTCGGTGCGCGCCGGGCTCACGCGGGTGTACCCGATCGGCGCGATCTCGGTGGGCCAGAAGGGCGAGCAGCTCTCCGAGTTCGGCGAGATGGTCGGCGCCGGTGCGGTCGCCGTCTCGGACGACGGCCGGCCAGTGGCGTCGGGCCACCTCATGCGCACCGCCCTCGAGTACGCGCGCACCTTCGAAATCCCCGTCGCGGACCACTGCGAAGAGCCGACGCTGGCCGCGGGCGGCGTGATGCACGAGGGGCTCGTCGCGACCCGGCTCGGCCTGAAGGGCATCCCTGCGGCGGCCGAAGAGATCATGGTGGGTCGTGACATCCTCCTCGCCCAGCTGACGGGTGGGCACGTGCATTTGTGCCACGTGTCCACGCGCGGGTCGGTGGACCTGATCCGGCGCGGGAAGGCACAAGGGGTCCGCGTCACGGCCGAGGTGACGCCGCACCACCTCACCCTCACCGACCGCGCCTGCGAGGGATACGACACCCACGCCAAGATGAACCCGCCGTTGCGCGAGGCCGCGGACGTGGCGGCGCTGCGGGCCGCGCTCGCGGAGGGCGTCATCGACTGCATCGCTTCCGACCACGCGCCGCACGCCTACGACGCGAAGGAAGCCGCCTTCGACGACGCGCCGTTCGGGATCGTGGGGCTCGAGACCGCGTTCGGCGTGGCGCACAGCGAACTGGTGTTGGGCGGGGTACTGTCGCTCCCCGACCTCGTCCGGCGCATGAGCACGGCGCCCGCAGCCGCGTTCCGGCTCGCCGGCGGTACGCTCAAGCCTGGCGCGCCGGCGGACGTCGTGATCCTCGACGTCACCGCGCAGTGGACTGTCGACCCGACGGCGTTCTGCTCGAAGAGCCGGAACACACCGTTCGCAGGCCGCATGCTCACCGGGCGCGCCACGCTGACGCTGGTGGGCGGCAGGATCGTGCACGAGGCGGAGGCGCGCGCCGGCCGGTGAGCGCAGCCGCCGCAAGCAATGGAGTGAATTGCACTTACAAGGCCGCGTGCCGGTTTGCTAGATTTGTACCATGGCCAAGGGGATGTCCAAGAGCACCGCCATCATCCAGCGCCTGCTGGAGGAGCGGCGTCAGTACGAGGCGTGGATCGCCCGCCTGAACGACTCGGCGGACGCGAGTCCCGGGCACGTGCGCGCGCGTATCCGCGCCGACTACGAAGCCCGGCTCGCCGCGGTGACCGAGGAGCTCAAGGCCCACGCGGAGACCGCCCGCCAGGCGATCGAGGAGAAACGGCACCTGCGAGGCGAGCTCCAGAAGAAGGAAGCGCTCACCGCCGAGAAACTCACCGAGACCGAGTTGCGGCACTCGGTGGGCGAATACGACGAGGGGCAGTGGGGTCAGGTGCACAAGGACGTCCTCGCGGAGCTGATCTCGGTGCGCGAGGACCTGCAGGCCGTCGAGGCGGACATTCGCAAGCTCGAGGAGCTCGACGCCCTGGTCGGCAACAAGCCCCCGCTCCCCCATCGGGTCGTGCCGCCCAAGGTACAGCGAGAGCCTGAGCACGTGTCGCACGAAGACGAGCTCGCGTTCATCAAATCCGTCACCGAGGACGACAAAGCGGCCCCCTCGGCGCGGCGCGCGAGCGGCGCCCAGTTTCAGCCCGTCATCCCGGGCGATCCCCCGCGCACGCCCATCGCGACCCCCCGGGCTGCCACTCCGACGCCCGAGCCGATGCTGCCCGAAGCATCGGACGCTGCCGATGCGGAAGCGGAGAAGACGCTCCAGTGCAAAGAATGCGGCACGATGAACCTGGCGACGGAGTGGTATTGCGAGCAGTGCGGGGCGGAGCTCGCCGCTGTCTAATCGAGAAACGTCACGGAAAAGCGTCACGAAGAGTCGTCACGGAGGATCGTTGCGAGAATACGTCTCTCCGGGACGTTTGTTCGTGACGTCTTTTGTTATTTGGAAAGTTTCCTGACAGCGGCTGCAAGACGGGATTTGTGCCGCGCCGCGTTGTTCCCGTGGATCAGCCCCTTGCGCGCGGCGCGGTCGAGCAGCTGGGCCGCGGCGCGATAGGCCTCGGTCGCCTGCTCGCTGGTTGTCGCGGCGCGGACTCGCTTGAGCGCGGTACGCAGCGCGGAGCGCTGCGCGCGATTGCGCAGGTGGCGCGAGCGCCCCTGCCGCATGGCTTTCTTGGCGGACTTGATTCGCGGCACAACTGCCTCCTCGTGAGGCGCGGAAGATAGAGGGTAAGTGCAGGTCGGTCAAGGCGCTACGCCGTTGACCCGACCCAGCCCGCGTCGTTATCTTAGGCCGTCACCGACCCCCGAGCCCGAGCCATCTCCTTCGAATTCCTCGTCTGGGCCCCGGTGCTCTTGTTCTCGATGGTGGCCCACGAATATGCCCACGCCGAAGCCGCGTACCGGCAGGGCGACGACACCGCCTACATGCTGGGGCGGCTCACGCTGAATCCCCTCAAGCACATTGACCCGTTCATGACGGTGCTGCTCCCCGTCATTCTCTGGATCTCCCACACCGGGTTTCTGTTCGGGGCGGCCAAGCCCGTCCCCGTCACCCCCAGGAAGTACCGCAAGTACGTGCAGGGGGACGTGATCGTCTCGCTCGCCGGGATCGCGGTGAATCTGGCCCTGTTCGTGGTGGCGGGCACGTTGTTCGCAGCGGTCGGCCTGCTCGCGTCAGCGGCGCCTTCGCTCACCGGCAGCCTGGAGATCCTCCAGCGCATGATGTTCTACGGAATGCGGTTCAACCTGGTGCTCGCGTTCTTCAACCTCATCCCGATCCCGCCCCTGGACGGCAGTCACGTCTTCTATCATCTGCTGCCGCCGGGCGCCGGCCTGAAGTACCGCCAGTTCTACGCGCTGGGCATGGTGCCGCTTTTCCTCATCATTTGGCTCGCGCCGGTGCTCCTCACACCGTTCTTGTGGCCGGCGCGGCAGTTGCTGCAGCTGGGGTGGGCGGTGGTCGGCGGCTACGCGCTCCCCGGGGCCCTGCCCCCGCTATGACGATTCCGGCCCCGGTGACGCACGAGTCGAACGCCTTCGTCATCGAGCTCGAGCAGTTCTCGGGCCCCCTCGACCTGCTGTTGAACCTGATCCGCGAGGACGAGGTCGACATCACCGACCTGCCCATCGCGAAGATCGCGGATCAATTCCTCGCGGTCATCAACGAGCTGGGGCTGAACCAGGCGGCGGACTACCTCGAAATGGCCGCTCGGCTGCTCCGCATCAAGGCCCAGCTGCTGTTGCCGCGCCGGCTGGGCGACGACGACTGGGAAGATCCGCGGGCGGAGCTCGTGCGCCGGCTGCTCGAGTACCAGCAGATCCGCGAGCTGGTGGAGTGGCTGGGCCAGGCGGCCACGCGCCGCGCCGAGCAGTTCGGGCGCGGCTTCTCCCCCGCGCCGCCCTCCGCGCCGCCCGCGCCACTCGTGATCGAGCTGAACGACCTCCTCGCCGCCGCGGAGCGGGTGATCGCGCTGATCCCGGAGCCGATGCTCCACCGGGTGGTGCCCCGACCGCTCGACGTGGAGGGCGCGACCGCGCGGATTCAGGCGCTCCTGGCCGAGCGTGCGGAGTTCGGGTGGCTCGACGTGGTGGGGGAGCGCCCCACGATCGTGGACGCGCTGTCGGCCTTCATCGCCCTGCTCGAGCTCGCCAAGCGCGGGTCGCTGAAGCTCCGCCAGGCCGGACCCTTCACTCCGATCGTGATCCAGCGTGAGCCCCCTCGCGCAGCTGCTTGAAGCCGCGCTGTTCGCGGCGTCGCGTCCGCTCACGGTCGAGGAGCTGATGACCCTCGAGCCGCAAGCGGGGGAAGCGGCCGTGCGGGCCGGGCTGGACGAAATCCGCGAGGCGTATGCCGCCCGCGACCACGGGGTGGAGCTGGTCGAGATCGCCCAGGGGTGGCAGTTCCTCACGCGGCGCGAGTTCGCCGAGGCGGTGGAGCGCGCGCAGTTCGCGCTGCGCCCGCGCCGCCTCAGTCCCGCGGCGCTCGAGACGCTCGCCATCATTGCCTACCGGCAGCCCGTGGGGCGCAGCGAAGTGGACGAGATCCGGGGCGTCGACTCGGGCGCTGTGATCGACAAGCTCATCGAGCGGGCGCTGGTGGAAGTGGTCACCCGGGGCGAGGGGCTCGGCCGGCCGCTGCTGTACGGTACCACGCCGCAGTTCCTGGAGATCCTGGGGCTCAAAGATCTGGACGAGCTGCCGCGACTGGAAGAGCTGTCGGTGGCGCTCCGCCCCCCCGCCCCCGCGCCCGCCGAACCGGAATGATGCCGATGCGCCTGCAGCGCGCCCTGGCGCGCGCGGGCGTGACGTCACGCCGCAAGGCCGAGGAGCTGATCCGCGCGGGTCGCGTGTGTGTGGACGGCGCCGTGGCCGCGATCGGCACGAGCGTGGACGTCGCGCACCAGCGGGTCACGCTGGACGGCCGGGTGGTGCGCCCCGCATCGCTCACGTGGCTCGCCCTCAACAAACCTGTGGGCTACGTCGTGAGCCGGGCGGACCCCGAGGGGCGGCGGACCGTGTACGACCTCCTCCCCAAGGTCCCGGGCCTCACGTACGTTGGACGGCTGGACGTCATGACGTCGGGGTTGCTGCTGCTCACGACGGATGGGGCGGCGGCGCACCGGCTGATGCACCCGCGCTTTGCGGTGCCGCGGACCTACCGGCTGCGGGCGCACGGGCTCGGGGCGGCGGAGCTCGGCGCCGCGCTGGCGCGCCCGCCGGCGATCGACGGTCGCCCGGTGCGCGTGGTCGCCTATCGGGTGCGCCGGGCGCAGCGCAGCGTCGAGGTGGAGCTCACCCTCGCCGAAGGGCGGCACCGCATCGTGCGCCGGCTCGCGGAGGCGCTGGGGCTCAAGGTCGAGTGGCTGCACCGGGTCGCGTACGGGCCCGTGCGGCTCGGGCGGCTCGCCGAGGGGAAGCACCGGCGGCTGTCCCCGCACGAGATCGACGCCATTGAGCGACTGCATGGAACTGCGTGATCGGACGGCGATGATCCTGGGCGGGAGCGGGCTGGTCGGGCATGCGGTGGCCCGCCGGCTGCTCGCGGCCGCGCCCCGGCGGATCGTGCTGGTGGCGCTGTACGAGGACGAAGTGCGGGCCACGGCGCGGGCGCTCGAGCCCTACCGGGGTCGCGCCGCGATCGAGCTCGAGTGGGGCAACGTTTTCATGCCGGCGGAACTCGCCCGTCTGGAACGCAGCGCCATCGTCGGCGACTCCGAGCACCGCGCGCTGCTGGTGCGGGACGTCCTCGGCGAGATGACCGACGATATCCTGCACCGCAGCTTCCTCTACCAGCTGCTCATGAAGTACCGCCCCGACGCGGTCGTGGATAGCATCAACACCGCGACCGCGTTCGCCTATCAGGACGTCGTGAAGGGCGCGCAAGAGCTGCTCGCGCTCGCGGGCGAGGGGAAGGTGGATCGCGCGGCGGTCGAGCGGCACGTCCTCGTGCTCACCACGCCGCAGCTCATCCGGCACGTGCAGATTCTCGTCGAAGCGCTGCGGCGCGCCGAGACCAAAGCGTACGTGAAGATCGGGACGAGCGGCACCGGCGGGATGGGCTTCAACGTCCCCTACACGCACTCCGAGGAGCGGCCGAGCCGCACACTGCTGGCGAAGTCGGCGGTGGCGGGCGCGCAGTCGCTGCTGCTGTTCCTCCTGGGGCGTACGCCCGGCGCCCCCGCGACGGTGGAGATCAAGCCCACCGCCACGATCGCCTGGCGCGAGATCGGGTTCGGGCCGATCCGCCGCAAGGGGAAGCCGATCCCGCTCGTCGATTGCCCCAAGCCGGTGCCCCTGGCGGAAGCGTTCCGCCCCGACGCGAAGCCGTGGTGCGATCTCGGGAAGCCGCTCGAGGGCGTGTTCATCGACGTGGGGGAGAACGGGCTGTTCTCGCGCGACGAGTTCGAGACGGTGACGGCGCTCGGCCAGATGGAATTCATCACGCCGGAAGAGGTCGCGGACTACGTGCTGATGGAGCTCGAGGGCCGGCCCACCGGGCGTGACGTCGTCGCCGCGCTCGACGCGGCGACGGCCGGCCCCACCTACCGGGCGGCGATGTTGCGCGGGCACGCGATCGAGCACCTGCGCTCGCTCGAGCGTCAGACCAAGACCCGCAGCGTCGCCTACGAGATGCTCGGGCCGCCGCGCCTCACCAAGCTGCTGTGGGAATCGCACCTGTGCGCCCTGCTGCGCCCCAGCGTCCGGGCCCTCGCCCAATCCAAAGCCAAGGAGCTCGCCACCGAGGCCCACGGCTTGGTGACGCGCGACGCAGCGCTCCGGAGTCATATTCTCTCGGTGGGAATTCCGATCCTCGTACCGGATGGGGAGCACCTGTACCGCGGCAGTTTCGTCGTGGTTTCGGGGGACGGGAGCGACGCGGGCGCCGCGGCGGCGCGCGGCTGGGTGGACCTGCGGCCGCAGCAGTTCGGCATGTGGGTCAAGCGGGCGCAGGAGATGGTGGCGCAGGGCGAGCGGCGCCAGACTCGCGCTGAGTCCGGCAGCGGGGGCGACTGGACGGCGGTCGGCCTCGACGACCCGATCGAGCCGGCCCGCTTCGCCACCTGGGTGTTCCGCTACGAGGACCGGGGGGAGCGGATCAAGCGCTAAGCCCATGGCCGTGGATACCGCAGGAGTCGACCGCGCGCTCGGCGCCATCGGGACCACGTTCCGTCTGACGCGGCTCTACCCGCCGACCCACCCCGCCGTGATGGAGGCGCTGCGACAGATCGCCGAGGCCCTGCCGTCGCTCGCGGCGCTCGGCACCGTAGAGTGGAAAGTCGGCGTGACGGGGCTCCACTGGCGCGGCCAGCATTTGCTGCCGCGCAACGCGCAGCTCGCGGAGCTGGCGGGGCTGCTGTATGCCCACGGCGTGCGCGGGGTCACCTTGAATCCCGGCGCGACTCCCGAGAGCACGCTCGCGCTGTTCCAGGTCGCGACCGGGACGATCCCGCCGGACGACGCCACGCTCGGGCAGATCGTGCTGACCCTGGGACGCCGCTCCTCGGCGCGGCTCGAGCGGCACCGCGCGGCGGCCTCGGGGCAGGGCGACGCAGCGGCGCCCGAAACGCCTGCCCCCCCTGCCCCCCCTGCCCCCGGGCTGGCCGCGCCGCCGCGCGCCGCCTCCGAGCCGGCGATGGGGAAGCGGGCGAGCGCGGTGTTCCGGCCCGACGTGGTGCCCGCCGACGTCGAGGCGAAACGCGCCATCGGCGTGCTCAAGGCAGCGGCGACGCCGGAAGAGCAACGTGCTGCGGTCGAGAAGCTGGCCGGGCTCGCGCCCGGCCTGCTCGAGCAGCGCGATGTTCCTACCGTGGCCGATGCGATCGCGGCGCTCGACCGGTTGCTCCCGGCCGCCACGGACCCCGGTCTGCTCGAGGCGATCGACCGGGCGGCGCTCGCGCTCTCCGACCGCAGTCTGGTGGAGCGGATGGTGCAACGGTTGGGCGAGCCGCGCGTGCCGCTGGAGGAGCGGGAAGCGCTGGTCGCCGCGGTCGGCGCCCTCGCGTCGCTCTCCATGGCGCTGGTGCTCGACGCCTTCGTCGGCACGCCGCTCGATCGCCGAGCGCCGTACCGCGCCGTGGTGCGCACGGCCGCCGACCGGGCGGTCGAGGCGCTGCAGGGCAAGCTGGCGGACAAGGATCCGCACATCGTGGCGGCGGCCGCCGAGTTTCTCGGAATCACCGGCAGCCCGCAGACGGTGCCGCTGCTCGTGCCGCTCACGCACCACGCGTCCGAGTTCGTGCGCGAGGCGGCGCTCGTGGGTCTGGCGGAGGCGGGAGGTCGGGAGATCTCCCGGCCGGCCATGCCCGCGTTGAAGGACGAGAGCGTGGCCGTACGCATGGCGGCGGTCCGCGCGATCGCGGCGGGAGGCGACCCTGCCTCCACCACGGTGCTGATCCGCCGCCTGGACCAGGAGTCCGACGAAGGGGTACAGGCGGAGTTGCTCCGGGCCATCGGCCGGTTGGGGGCCAGGGAGGCCCTCGAGGTGTTGGCGCGGCACGCGGAACCGGGAGGGATGAGGCACCGGCGCAGCCCGACGGTGCGGGCCGCGGCGGTGGACGGGCTGCGCCACATCGCGCGCCCCGAAGCGCGGGGGCTATTGGAACTGTACAGCAAAGACAAGGAGCCGGCGGTGCGCAAGGCGGCGGAGGCGGCCCTGAAATGACCACGCGAGCGGTGCAGTCGGGCGCTGCGGCGCTCGCACAGACGATCTCGCAGGAAGTGGCCAAGCGAGTGGTCGGGCAGGAGCTGATGGTCGAGCGCCTGCTCGTCGGGCTGCTCACCGGCGGGCACATTCTCCTCGAGGGCGTTCCCGGGCTGGCGAAGACGCTGGCGGTGCGCACGGTAGCCGAGTGCCTGCGGATCGCGTTCTCGCGGATCCAATTCACGCCGGACCTGCTCCCGGCGGACGTGATCGGCACGATGGTGTTCGACCAGAAATCGCAGGAGTTCTACCCGAAGAAGGGGCCCCTCTTCGCCAATCTGGTGCTGGCGGACGAGATCAACCGCGCCCCCGCCAAGGTGCAGTCGGCGCTGCTCGAGGCGATGCAGGAGAAGCAGGTGACGCTCGGCGGCGAGACGTTCTACCTGGGCGAGCCGTTCCTCGTGCTCGCGACGCAGAACCCCATCGAGCAGGAGGGCACCTACCCGCTGCCTGAGGCGCAGCTCGACCGGTTCATGCTCAAGGTCCGCGTAGGCTATCCGACGCGCGACGCCGAGAAGGAGATCGTGGCGCGGATGGCGTCGGGCCGGCCGATCGAGGTGCAGCGCGTCGCCGAGGCCGACGACATCCTGGCCGCGCGGAGCGCCATCGCCGAGCTGTTCACCGACCAGAAGGTGGTGGACTACATCGTGGACGTGGTGCGCGGCACGCGCGAACCGCAGACGGTCGGGCTGCCCGAGCTCAAGCCGCTCATCGCGTTCGGGGCGAGCCCGCGGGCGTCGATCTACCTCGCGCAGGCGGCCCGGGCGCATGCGTACCTGCGCGGCCGCTCTTACGTGGTCCCCGAAGACGTGAAAGCGATGGCCTTCGATGTGTTGCGGCATCGCGTGCTCCTCACCTTCGAGGCGGAGGCGGAGGACATGGACGCCGACCGCGTGATCGCCAAGATCCTGGAGGCCGTGGGCGTGCCGTGACGTACGAGGGACAAGAGCGTCGGCAGGCCGCACCGTCCCCGGTCCGGGCACGCCGGCGGACGGTCACGCCCGAAGTCCTCAGGCAGGTCAAGGGGATCGAGCTGCGCACTCGAGCCCTCGTCAACACCCTCTTCACCGGCGAATACCGGTCGGTCTTCCGCGGGCAGGGCATCGAGTTCGCGGAGGTGCGTGCCTACCAGCAGGGGGACGACTTCCGCGCCATCGACTGGAACGTGTCGGCCCGGATGGGACATCCGTTCGTGAAGACCTTCCACGAGGAACGCGAGATCACCCTGCTGCTCGTCGTGGATCAGTCGGGTTCGTGCCAGTTCGGACGCCCCTACGCCAAGGCGGGGATGGCGGTCGAGGTTGGAGCGGTCCTCGCGCTCGCGGCCGCCCGGCACAACGACCGGGTCGGCGCCTTGATGTTCGCGGACAAGGTCGAGTTCGTGGTGCGGCCCCGGAAGGGGCGGCCGCACGCGCTGCGCGTCATCCGGGACCTCGTCGCCTTCACGCCGCGCGGCCGGGGCACGAACCTGGGGGAGGCCCTGTACTACGCGACCAAGCTGCTGCGCCACCGCTCGATCGTGGTCGTGCTGTCGGACTTCCGGGCGGATGGGTGGGAAGAGCCGCTGGCGCGGCTCGCGGCGGACCACGACGTCGTCGCGATCACGATCGACGATCCGCGCGAGGTCGAGCTCCCGGACGCGGGGTGGGTCGACATGGAGGACGCCGAGACCGGCCAGCGGGTCCTCGTCGACACCAGCCACGCTCCCACCCGCACCCGGGTGCGCGTCGCCGCCGAACGGCAACTCCAGGTGCGCACCCGCAAGCTGATCCAAGCGGGCGTGGACCGCATCGCCCTCCAGACCAACGTACCGTACGGCCCTCC
>WNGD01006986.1_pt1 | contig 13164 bp, 14 predicted proteins | sample 5400671 | NCBI WGS metagenome assembly WNGD01 (sample SAMN13153369, study PRJNA577476) | soil metagenome | isolation source: 40 cm soil or saprolite under grassland replicate 2 | place: USA:California | collected 2016-06-15
CCGGCGCCAGCCGGCGCCGACGCGCATCGCAGCTGTCGCTCTCCATGCAAAGCAACAGTCCGAGCGACACCGCGCCCGCCTGGGCGAGCGTGCTTACGCCCGAATTGCCTGGTCTGCCAGCATTCGCGTGGCTTGCGGCCTGTGCGTGCCGAAAACTCGATTCGGTTGAAAGAGTGACTTCGGCGGCCGCTTGTCCGTTTGCGCGGCGGCTGGCGCAAGCGCTTGAGCCTGGGTCGCGTGCGCTGAGATCGTAGAGTCAGGCCATCGACGGGGACGGCGCAATTCGGCTGCTGGGCTCGCTCGCGTACTGGGTGCTCCGGCGTCTGCTCGAACTGGTCGTGCTACGTCTGCGTTCGGAGCGGTCGAAGGAGCTCGAAATTCTGGTGCTGCGCCATCAGCTGCATGTTTTGCAGCGGCAGGTCGCGCGGCCGCGGCTGCGGACGGCCGACCGCGTGCTGCTCGCCGCGCTCAGCCGCTCGCTGCCGCGGTCGGTCTGGTCGGTGTTTCTTGTCTCGCCGGCGACCCTTTTGCGCTGGCATCGGCAGCTGGTCGCGCGGCGCTGGACCTATTCGCGGTGCGGCGTCGGCCGCCCCAGCACGAGCTGTGGCATCACCGAACTCGTGCTGCGGCTGGCGCGAGAGAACCCGACCTGGGGTTACCGGCGCATCCAGGGCGAGCTGGTCGGCCTCGGAATCGGGATTGCGCCGAGCACCGTGTGGGCGATCCTGCGCCGGCGCGGGATCGAGCCGGCGCCGCGGCGGGCGGAGCTGAGCTGGTCGGAGTTCCTGCACGCGCAGGCATCCGCGATCGTCGCCTGTGATTTCCTCACCGTCGACACCGTCTGGCTGCGGCGCTTGTACGTGCTCTTCTTCATCGAGCTGGCGAGCCGACGCGTGCACTTCGGTGGCGTGACGGCGAATCCGCACGAGCGCTGGGTTACCCAGCAAGCACGCAACCTGGTGATGACGCTCGCCGAGCGGGAGCAGCCGGTGTGCTTCCTCATCCGTGACCGCGACAGCAAGTTCACGCGCAGCTTCGACGAGGTGTTCCGCTCCGAGGGTATCTGCGTCATCCGAACGCCGGTGCGGGCGCCGCGGGCGAAGGCGCACGCCGAGCGCTGGGTGGGAAGCCTGCGACACGAGTGTCTCGACCGGATCCTGATCCTCGGCCGCCGCCAGCTCGAGCAGGTCGTGCGCGCCTACATCAGCCACCACAACGAGCACCGTCCGCACCGCTCCCTCGACCAGCGTCCGCCGCTCGCCAAACCGCCGCCGGCCGAGGCGCCGCCACCAAGCAAAATCGGGCGTCGCGACCAGCTCGGCGGTTTGCTCCACGAGTACTACGCCATCGCCGCATAAACCGGCGGCAATGGTCTGTTACTGAGCCGCACACGCGCCCGGCGCCCCTTGTCAAATTGGGTGCAATCTGGTAGTCGCGCGCGCGCGTGAAACCAAAGAATGGACGCGCCGAATCCCAGGAAGACTGAAAACGGATTCTCGGCACCCACAGGCTGGACTCCGTGGCCTACCCAGCGTCCGACAGACGCCGCCAGTTGAGAACTGTCCAAAAGGGTGGTCCACGGCTCACGCTAAGTCGCGGGTCGGCCGCGACGGTTTGGCCGACAACGTCACCGGACCTAGGGAGAGCGAGATACCCCCGCCGTCCGGGCTGCGGCTCCCGGTCGACAGGGGTATCTCGATACTAGGCACGTCCGCCGCGCCCCGTCGCGGTTCCGCGAACTAACGACGGCCCCGCTTGGAGAAAAGCGGGGCCGTCAATGCGAAGCGGCGCGTAGCTGGCGAGCTTCCCGGGACACCCTGTGCGGACAGCGGTCCTGATGCGGCGCTTCTCTGCCAACAGTAGGCCACGTACGAGCAGTTCGCCAGGACTCCAATGGGGTACCCGGACTTGCGGACACGGCCCGCCGCTCTAGGCTCGCCTCCGCCGTCTACCTATCGCCGAAATCGGTTAGCGCTTGCAGCTCAAGGCCGCGACGGATTGCCGTCGCCCCAGTCGCGTCACCGAACGAAATCGCAAGCGCGGGCGAGCTCCGACCATGTACGCGCGCCTCGAACCTTTGGAACGTGCGCCGTCGACGACAACAGCGTTGGGGAAGCGCTCCCCTGGTCGTCCCTCCCGACTACGGAGCGACGCGGATACGCGCTGAACCGTCAAGAACCGACCGCTACTGCGACGTGCGGCGTGACGCGGCTAACAGGTCGATCTCGCGCGAGATCCGAAGCACGGGCGTCTCGCAGTCCTTCCAATGATGCTTGGACACGGTGCGCGTCGGCCATCGTCACGAAAGTCTGCGCGTCGGTCTCGCCGTCGTCGAACTGCGCCACACCTCGTCCCAGAGTCGCGCACCCCTCCGCTTTCGCCTGGATGATCGCTGCGACCTCATCCTCTAACGACACGCTCGGCGTCTACCGGTAATCAGTGCACCCCACGCGCCGCCCGGGAGGCCGAGCATCGGGCTCTGGCCGCGCCGGTCCTCGACCTGAGAAGAGTAAAGCTCGACGTCTCTTCGGCATCGCATCGGCGGTGAGGTTCGCTACGCCAAACATGCAGCCCAAAGCGCGGCGGCTCGATCCGCGACGTGCCGGTCTTGTCGGACGGCGCGATCGTGAAAGTAATTAGCTGATTGCGCGCTCGGCGGCACGCGCCGCGAGTTTGCCGGGGTCGAGTCCGAACTTCTCGAGCAGGGCCGCGTGCTTGTCATGGTCGATCTTCGCTGGCAGCTCCTGGATCGCCTTTTGAACGTGCTCGTTCTTTCCCTGCTTGCGTAGTTCTTGCAGGACGAATTCCTTGTCGATCTGCATCGGTGCGCTCCTTTCGTTCGCTGACCGTCAGGCCATCGCAGGGGACCGTGCCCGCTCCCGGGCGGGCGTGCCTCGTTTCCTGGGCGAGTTGGCGCTCTCTATCTGGTGGCGCGCCGCGCGGAGTCGCGACCGGGCGTGACCGTGTCGCTGTCGATCAGGCGTCCCTGCTCATTCTTGATGCGCAGCTCGCCGCCACCCTGGTTCCTGACGGTCTCGCGGGCTCGATCGATTGCTTCGGCCTTCGTCTGCGTGTGCGCGCTCACCTGCTTGTGGCCTTCCTTGACCACGTCCCAGCCGCCGCGCTCCGTGTTTGGTTGCACATACCGATCGTTGTCATTGCCTGACCGCTTCCCGGCCATGGGCTCCTCCTTTCGATCGCGTCGTTCGTTGACCTCTTCCCTATGCCGATCGATTCACACATCGGAACAGGGCTGCGTCGGCGCTCGCGGCCGCGCTCCCCGGTCAGCTAGGCGCGGTTACGCGGCAGCGCAATCGGGCACTGTTCGAAGCGAAGGAGCAGCGAAAGGAAGGCGCATGGCTAGCTGGATCTGGATCCTGATTGTCATCGCTGTACTGATCATGCTCGCGGTGCTACTGCTTGGCGGCCGCCGCGCACGGGAAAAGCGGGTTGTCCAAAAACGCGAGAAGGCGCAAGAGCTCCGTCAGGAGGCCGACGTCCGCACCCGCCGCGCCGAAGAGCGCGAGGCGGTCGCACAAGAGCAAGCCGACCAGGCGCGAGCCGAGCGCAAACAAGCCGCCGAGGTCGCGGAGCGAGCAGCGCGCGTCGATCCCGACCGCGACGACTAGCACCGTCGACCCGTGCGCGTGCCAACGGCTGCGTGCCGCTCGCGAAGCGCCTGCGAATACCTGCGCGAGCCGGTCCCGCCGCAGCGAGAATTGATCCGGGCGCCACGCGGGTGGCCGATCCAGGGGCCACGCTCGGCGAGCTTGGCGAGAGCGGCTGAGTCGTTACCGGCCACCAGCGCTGAGGAGGAAGCCGGCGACGAAGGAGGCGGCGAGGAGCAGCGGTAGCCTCGCCCGCAGCTGCGCCGTCAGGTTGCTTGACTGTCTCGGTCATTAGTTTCGCCTCCGCGATCGCGTGTTCGGGAACCCGGGCCACGCCTTTCCTGACGGCCTTGAGCGAGCAGCGCGTGTAGCCGTCCAGCACCATCAGTGCCGCGGTGACGATCAGGAATGCGAGCCAGGTCGGGTGCACCGTTGCGAGCGCGGCAGCGGCGGTCGCAAGCCGAACCCGAGTGCGAAGAGGACGAGGATCGCTGTGCCGAGCCGGGCCCCATCCCGAGCCCGAGCGCGGCCAGCTCCTCCTTGAGAGCAATTGGCGCTCCGGTGTCCGAGCCTGATTGCCGATTTCGCCAGCGCGTAACCACCGCCCGACGCGATCCGTTGAGACTGCAGACGCGACCGGGAGGTACGCGATGAAGCTGCTGCAAAGAAACCGCCGCACAGAACCCGAGACCAGCGACGACTACTACGTCGAGCGTCCGCTGCCCGACGAAGCGCCTGAGCCCCAGCCCGAGCATGAGGAGCCGCGTCTTGCCGAACCGGGTCCGAGCGATCTCTCCAAGCGCGACTACTTGGCGGTCCTCCGCCGCGCCTTCAAGGAGTTCAGCAACGACCACATGACGAACATCGCTGCGGCGCTTGCCTACTACGCCTTCCTGGCGATCCCGGCGGCGCTGATGGTCGCTGTCGGCCTCTTCAGTCTGCTCGCCGGACCAAGCGCCGTCACGACCCTGATCGGCAAGCTGCACGGGATCGTGCCGGGCCAGGCCACCAACCTGCTCCAGGGCAGCCTCAAAAACATGACCCAGCACAAAGGCACGGCGATCAGCATCCTCACGATCGGCGGCGTACTCGCCTTCTGGTCGCTGACCGGCGCGATGCAGAACCTGATGTGGGCGCTGAATATCGCCTACGACTCCGAGGAAGGGCGCGGCTTCATCCGCAGACGGATGACCGCGCTGACGATGGTCGTGTTCGCGCTGATCGGTTTCGCGCTCGCCTTCGGCGTGCTCGTGCTCGGCCCGCACCTATCGACCTGGATCGGCAACGCGCTCGGCGCCAAGTCAATCGTCAAGATCATCTGGTACGTCGCCGAGTGGCCGCTTCTGATCGGCGGCCTGTTAGTCGCCTTCGCCGGGCTGATGTATTACGGCCCGAACGTGAAGCATCCGCGCTGGCGCTTCCGCTCCTTCGGCTCGGTGCTCGCGATCGTGATCTGGCTGGTCGCCTCCGGCGCCTTCGCCTTCTACGTGAGCAAGTTCGGCTCCTACAACAAAACCTGGGGCTCGCTCGCCGCCGTCGTCGTGATGCTCACCTGGCTGTGGCTGAGCGCCGTCGCCCTGCTGCTGGGCGCAGAGATCAACGCCGAAGCCGAACGCAGCCGCGAACTACGCCGCGGCGAACCCGCCGAGCGTGAGCTGCAAGCAGCGGCCAAGGCATAGCGCGCCCGCCGAGCAGCGCAGCGCTGCTCAGCTTTTGCTGGTCCGCCTGGCGCGCCCGCTCGTCTGCTCGCCTCCAGCTGCGGGAGGCTCGACCAGGCGCCCGAGTGCGCCCAAGCCCGCTCGCGCCGGCGCCGTCAAAAGCGCCAGCGCCTCCGCGATCAGCTCGCCAGCGTCCGCTTCCGCCTTGCCGACCTCGCGCGCCGCGACCGCCGGCAGCGCTTTGAGTTGGTGCTCGGCGGCCTCGTCCAACAGCGCCGTGACGAGCGCGCCCGACGTGTGCCGCAGCTGCTTTTCGGCCTCGTCGCGGCCCTCCTCCCGCCTGGCTTGCAGTTCCTTGAGCCGGTGCTTCCTCGACAGCAGCTGCAGCAGCCCCACAAGCTCCCGCTCGCGCGGCTGCGCCCGCGGCCGCAGCAACACGGCGGCGGCGGCGGCCGCAATCACAGCCCACCCGCCGGCGACGACAAGCGCGGCCGCCCAAGCCGCGATTACGGTGGCGAGCGCCCATCCGCCGGCGACGCTCAACGCGGCGAGCGCGAACAGCGCCGCGACCGCCACCGCCGCGACGGCGGCCGTGTCTAGAAGTGCGCGTCGCAGCGTTGGTAGGCGTTCCGCTGCGGCAACCTCGACATCGCGCCGCACGAGCGTGGAGAGCTCGCGCGCGAGCTGCCCAAGCAGCTCGGCCGACTGCCGCCCCCCATTCAGCGATCGATCGGACACCTACTCCTCCTTGCCCCGACAGCAAACGGACCACGCCCCCGCTCGGCGACCAAGCCCGTGAGCGAGGAGCGCTTCTCGGTCGCCGCGTACGCCGTCGTCGAAGACGACCGCGGCGCCGTGCTGCTGACGCGACGACGCGATAGCGACGACTGGGTGCTCCCCGGCGGCTCGGTCGAGGACGAAGAGGCGCCCTGGGAGGCGCTCGTACGCGAAGTCGCGGAAGAGACCGGGCTCACGATCGCGCTCCGCGAACTGATCGGGGTATACGCAAAGCGGTCCGAGCGCGACCTCGTGTTCGTGTTCGCGGCTTCGGCCCTCGGCGGTGAGCTCGCTACCTCCGAGGAACGCGATCGGGTTGCCTTCGTCGATCCTGAGCAGCTGCCCGAACAGACGAGTGAGCGCGACCGTGAGCGGATCGCCGACGCACGCGCCGGCGGGGAGGCTCCTGTCCTGTGCGTGCAACCCTCCGCGGGCGGCGAGCCATCCGAGGGGACCCGGTAAGGCGAGCGAGCGCTCAACGGCGTTCCCGCGCCCGCGTCGCGCCGCCGGATAGGGGCGCATTGCGCGACTTGCCGTCGTTTCGGCATACCGCCCGCTCAGCGTTGACCTCGGCCGCGGCGCCTGATCGTTCCCCAGATGCGCAGGAGGAAGAGGAGCGCTGCGATCACGACCAGAACGGTGAGGCGCGAAACGCTTATCCGGGGTCGCCCTTCGAATCGGCGAGGCTTGATCGATGCTCGGCAGCCGCTGTCGCCGCTCGGCCGATCGCCGCGCCGATCAGCCCGCCGGCGGCGACATCGCTCGAATAGTGAACTCCCGCGGCGACCCGGGAAATCGCCACGATGGCCGCGCCGCCCCCGAGCCACAGTCTCGCGCGCGGCTCGAGCCAGCCGAAAACTTTGGCGGCTGCAAAGGCGGCGGCAGCCTGGTCAGACGGGAACGAGCCGCCTTCGGGACAGGGCACGAGCGAACGGACGCGCAGGCCGCACGGACGCGACCTGCCGAGCGCGCGGGCGAGCACGGTCGAGCCGGCGAAAGCGGAGCCGACCGCGAGCATGGAGATCACCGTCCCCTCGAGCCGGCGAAGCGGCCGCTCTCCCGCGCCAACCAAGAGCGCGAGCCCGAACCAGACCCGCCCGCCCCGGCCCAGCTGACTGAACGCCACGGCCCCATGGCGGAGGGGACCGGCTCCTCGTCGCTGCACAAGCTCCAGCAAGCGGCGATCGATCGGCGCCAGCGGCGCGGCGATCCTGCGCCGCCGGCGCCGAGGCGTTACGAGCATCTGCTGCCTAGGTGCCTTCCGGGTACGGATCCTCGCTCGCGTCGCCGCCGCTGATCGTCGCCCACGAGTAGGGGCCTTCGCACTTGGGGCAGGGCGGTAGCGAGACGACGGACTGGACGCTCATCTCGTAGCCACAGTTGGTGCAGCGGTACGTGCCTGCTGACACGTCGCTGCCGACGGGGACAGGCTCAGCCAATCAAACCACCTCCAATTACCGCTACCCGTCGCTCCTTTCCCGGCGCGGCGGGCCATGAACCGTGCCAGCCGCTGTTAGAGCTTGCTGAGCAGCTCCTGCGGGTTGATCCCGAACTGTTGCAGCAAGTCGGCGTGCTGCTCGTGGTCGACCTTGTCGGGCAGCTGCTGCTGCGCCTGCTCGACCTTGTCGTGCTGCCCCTCTCACGAAGCAGCTTGATCACTTCCTCCTTGTCGATTTGCACCGTCACCCTCCTTTCCTTGCTGGTCGTCGATGACCTCGACCTCGTCGTCGGCGTCGATCTCGACCCGCTCGCGGCGCAGTTCGGCCTCGACCCGCTGCGTGCGCGCCATGATCTGTTTCCGCACAATCACCCGCTCGCGCAGCACCGTCCGCTTGGTGACGACGAGTTCTTCCTCATAGAGCGGGATCGAACGCGATCCGTCCGCAAGCGTCTCGATCTCGCCCGAGTCGCCCTCGGCGACCGGCACCCGCTCCTGCACGAGCCGCTCGAAATCGACCGGCAGGCCCTCGCGCACCTTCACCGTCTGTGTGCGCGCAGAAAGCCCATCCCGCGCCAACCCTTGTCCAGGCCGACTTCTTCCTCGTGGCGGAGGATCGCCGTCTCCGGCGGCCGCTCGCGGAGGGGGCGGCTTTTGCCGCCCCCTTGCTGTTCACTCGGAGTCAGCGCCGCTCCTCCACCGACTCAACCGCGGCGGCGACCGCCAGCTCAACTGGGCCCTCCACGTGATCGCGCTCGCCCGCATCCACCACCACGCCGAAACAGCCGCCTACTACCAACGCCTACTCGCAACCGGCAAGACCGCACGCGAGGCACGACGATGCGTCAAACGCGCACTCGCCCGCTACTTCTACCGCCGCCTCCGCGAAATCTCGACACCCGCCTTGACAACATAGAAGCGTCCAAAACGCGTTGCCGTGGATTGCGATGGTAACGAGGGGGTCGACGGTTCGAGTCCGTCAGAGTAACTACTGATCTCGCGCGCGTGCACGGCCGGACGAGTTCATCTGGCAAGTCGGCGAAACGCGCTCCGGTCTCAGCCCCCGAGCTACGGTGACGCGCGGCAACAAGCTTCCAGTAAGTCAGCTGCGGCGCAATGCCGAGGAGCGAGCGGATACTTGCACGGGACGACCACCGCGCGCAGGAATCTACGTCTGTTTGAGCAGGAAGGCGACGAGATCAGCGATCTGGCGCATCGTGAGCTGACTGCGGTACGTGGTCGGCATGACGCCACGTTGGTAGCCAGCCGCGATCGTCGCGTTGGGATCAAGAATCGACTCCCGAACGAAGGCGCTGCTCCGCCCTTTCAGCGCCGTGTCCAGGTTCGGACCGACCGTCGCCTTCGTGCCCGCGGCAGAGAGGGTATGGCAGGCGCCGCAACCGGCCGCGAGGAAGACGCCCTTCCCGCGCGCGCCGCCCATCTGCCCACCCATCGCCGACATGCCGGACGTTCCTGGATGCGACGGAGCCACACTCGCTTTCGCACCTTTGCCGCTGTGCAGGAAGGCAATCAGGTCGGCCATCTCTCCCTGCGTGAAAGTCGGCACCGGGATCTTCTCCGCGCGGAAATGCGGCAGCATCGCCGGCAGGTGATCCCAGACCTGCCCCGACATGTCGGCGATCTCACGCGCCGACATGTGCCCGCGCATGAAGTCCAGCGGCGGCGCGTCCTCGCCCCCGCGCCCGCCATATGAGTGGCAGTCGGAGCATCGCTTCGACTGCCACAACCGCGCGCCACGGGCGGGGTCGCCGATCTGCGCAATCGCGAGATTCGGACCACCCATATGTCCGGCGGGAGCCGCCATCGCCCCCTGGGAGGAAACGGTGACCGTCTTCGTGTTCGAGGCAGTTTGATCGCCAACGGCCCAGCCGAGCGCGGCCGCGATCGCGACGAGCAGCACGACGACTGCGATCAGGAGGCCTGCGATGGCTCCCGGTCTCTTCACGGCGAGACGACGATACCCCGATCGCCTGACGCCAACAAAACAAGGCGCCGACGAACCGGTGTCTTCGTGAGCCATGTCCTCTTGCTGATGAACGCTTCCGCCGCCGCGATGCTCAGCCGCATCCGTTGTGCCAATCCGTACTTTCCCGCACGCCGGTTGCGCATCTCCGCGGACGCGCAAGGGCTCCGACGCCGCTATTTGTGCGGCTTACACATCGAAGGGAGCGGCTGTTGTCCGCGAACGGTAGCCACGAGCGTGCCAACACTTACGCCGTCGTCTGGCGTACCGACAACGGCCCGACCTGTAGCGGCAGGCTTGAGCTCGGCGAGAACGATCTCGTCCTGAACGGGGCAGCTGCCCCCGAAGGGATCCGCATCTCGCTCGCCGATCTATCCTCCGTCGAAATCGGTCGCGGGCCCGGCGATCGCGTCAACGGCGAGAAGTCGCTCGTCCTCGAGCGGAACTCCTGTGAGCGGGTGCTGGTTGCGGCCCTAGGCGGGATCGGCCTGCTGGGCGAGATCAACGAGCTCCTCGCTCGCCTGCGAAGCGAGCACGTCACGCGGGCACGCGTTGCCGTCGTCGTTCCCATCAAGCGGGGCAAAGCCGAACTCGCCCGCGAGCTCGTCGAGGAGGGGCCGCCGTTCGAGCTCGAGAACGTAGGGCTCGAGCGACACCACGTCTTCGTCGGTGAGCGGGAGGTGGTCTTCCTCTTCGAAGGCGAGGAAGCAGCCGCGGCCGTCGACGCACTGGCGCGGAGCCCGGGCGTGCTGAAGGCGGCCCTCCGCTGGCGCGGCACCCTTGCGGGGCGGCCGCGTCTCGCCGAGGAACGATTCGCCTGGTCGCGATCGAGCTAACGCACGTCGCCGCCTACGAGATTTGAGCCGTGGCCGCGCGCTGCGGCTCAGAAGCCGAGCCCGATTCGCGCACGGCTCCGCCCGCGCCGCGCCGCTTGGCGCAGCCCGACGAGCCCGATCGGCCGCTCGCCTTCAATAACCGGGAGCTGCTGGACGCCGTACTCGGTCATCAGCGTGAGCGCCACGTCGAGCGGCGTATCGGCTGGGACGGCGACGGGTTCGGCGCTCATCCACTCGCGCGCTCGCGCCTCGCTCGGATGGACGCGGCCGGCGAAGGCGCGGAGGAGGTCGCGCGCGGTCAAGACCCCGACCAAGCGCCCATAGTCGGCGACGAGCGCCGAGCCGACGTCCCGCTCCCGCATCCTTTCGGCCAGCTCGCCGAGCGTGTCTTCCGGACGGCGCCCGAAGCGGCCGGAGCTTCGGGCGGCGGCTCGACTCCGGCAAAGGCGCCGAGGAAGGGGGCGAGATAGCGCCCGACGATCTTCGCCGGCGGCCACCAGAGCGGCTCGGGACTCGCTTCCGAGGCATCACCCGCACCGCCCGTCAGCTCGTGGCGGAGGTAGCGGGGCTGCCGCCCCGTCAGAAGCAGCCCGCGCAGCACGGGGCGGAACGGCTGCGGCGTCAGGTCGGCGCCGGCCTCGGCCGCGATCACTTCGGCCGCGGCGTCCGCCTGCTGGCAAGCGATGGCACCCTGCTTCACGGGGAAGCTAGTGATGTCGCCGGCGGCGAAGACCTCGGACAAGCCACGGACGGGCCGTTCGCGTCTACCGACAGGAAGCCCTCGATCGTTTGCGGCAGTCCATCGATCCGCGGTCCGCGCAGCCGAGGCAGGGCAACGACCCGCTCCGTCGGGACGCTCCCCTCCGGAACCAGGCGTAACTCGCCGTCTACCAGCTCCACCGCGCACGCGCCCGTCTGGACAGAGATTCCCCGCTCCTTGAGTAGCCCGCGCACCGCCTCGCTGCCCGCACGCCCGAAGAGCTGCAGCGGTTCGTCCTCCGGCGTCACGAGCGTGAGTTCGACACCGGCGAGGTCGCGCTCGGCAACGTACGCGGCTGTCATCGAGGCAAGCTCGTAGAGCGGCAGCGACCAAACCGCCCCCCAGGGCACGACGAAGGCGACCCGCCGCACCTCGCCCGCCTCGATCTCTCCGAGGAGTTGGCCGAAGCGATCAGTATCTGCCGGGCCGCGGAAGGTTAGAGCGCCGGCGACGGCCGGGCTAGGGATTGCGCCACAGGCGACAAGCAGGATGTCGTACGCGATCGAGCTCCCCACAGACGTCTCCACGCCGCGCGCCCCGACATCGACGGCGGTCAGCGCGCCCGGCGAGAAGATCGCGCCGGCACCGGCGGCGAGGTCGGCCAGGTCGAAGTGCCTGACCTCGCCGAGACCGAATGGCTCGGCAACCGCGAGCGGCCGATACCAGAACTCCGGCTCGGGCGCGAGCAACTCAACGCTGACGCGATCCTCCGCGAGCGCCCGCAACGCTAGCGCGGCCTCCAGGGCCGCGACGCCCCCGCCGGCGATCAATACCCGCGTCGCCACCCCAATCGTCTCCTCACGCAGCTTCAGCGACGATAACACCGCCGGGCGCCAGGCGCGCTTCAAAGATACCTTCGCCTCACACCGATCGGGCTCTTCACCGGTGCGCTGACAGGCTGCTTCGGGTCGGCGGCGGCTTTCGGAATCGTCCCCCGTTCTCCTGCTCGACCTGCCGGTGCCGTAGGCACAGGTCACGCCGGACAACGAGAAGGCCCGCCGAGGCGGGCCTTCTCGATCGACACGCGCTTCGGCGTGTTACTTGATCGTCAGCTTCAGGTGGTTGTCGTCAGGTGCCTGCTTGACCATCGTGATCGCGTAGACGCCCTTCGCCTTGAGGGTCAGCTTGGCTCCGACCTGCTCGTGCTTTGTGCTGCCGTGGCTCTTGATGATCAATGCGGCCTCGTCGAGGTTGACGAGCGTGACCGGCCCGGTTCGAGTGACCGTCTTCGTGTACTTACGGTGATTCGGTCCTCCGCCGAGGTAGAACCAGTGGCAGCCCGGGTCGCGCATCGCGACGATGAGCTTCGTCGCGCCTGCCGCGGCCGTCGGCCCGGCTGCGGCGGGCGCCGCGAGCATCAGGCCCGCGATGCCGGTGAGGATCAGTTTGCGCATAACACTTACCTCCAAAGGTGGGGTGTCGATTTCGCTCATCAGACACCGTCAGGCGCCGCTCGTCGTCCGTGAAGGCGCCGATCCGGCGTTGGGGAGAACTACGGATTCCGCCGAGCGCCGATCTGTGCGCGAAGCACCGAGTCCGTGCGGACGGCCTCAGGCTCGCCCGCGCCGCGATGACGCCGCGACCGGCCGCTCGTGAGTTCCGCTACCCCGGCGCCGGCACGAGCACAATGGTCCGAGCTGCAGCCGGAGACAAAGTGAAGTTCCCCCGTTTCGGTGGACAGGTTAGGGGTTGTTGATGGGGTGTCCGTCGTGGTGTTGGCTTTCGAACTCGAGGGGTGAGAGGTAGCCGAGCGCGGAGTGCCTGCGGCGGCGGTTGTACCAGGTCTCTATCCATTCGAAGACCGCGGCGCGAACGTCCTCGACGGCGCGCCAGGACTGCCGGTCGAGCTTCTCGATCTTCATCGTTCCGATCAGGCTCTCGCACATCGCGTTGTCGAGCGCGTCGCCGACGCTGCCCATGCTTCCGACGAGTCCTTCGGCGGCGAGGCGGCGGGTGAAAGCGAACGAGGTGTACTGGGCGGATTCAACTGGTCGTCGCAACGCCTCGATGAGGAGGAGTTGCGATGGGAGCAGTTCGGCGTCGTGCGGCGGATCGTGCGGGGCGGCCTCCGATGCGGTCGCCCGGGCGGCCGCCGGTGGCGCG
>WNGD01004868.1_pt1 | contig 13162 bp, 11 predicted proteins | sample 5400671 | NCBI WGS metagenome assembly WNGD01 (sample SAMN13153369, study PRJNA577476) | soil metagenome | isolation source: 40 cm soil or saprolite under grassland replicate 2 | place: USA:California | collected 2016-06-15
ATGATCAATGATCAATTTTCAATGATCGTTGGTCATTGATCATTGATCATTTGCCGAACGAGTGCTCCGGCCCCGGGTAACGGCCCTCGCGCACTTCGGCGGCGAACACGCGGGCGGCTTCGCGGACATCTTCCGCCAGTGCCGCGTATTTCTTGACGAATTTTGCCGAGAATTGATCGTTCAGGCCGAGCATGTCGTGCAGCACGAGCACCTGGCCGTCGCATGCGGGACCGGCGCCGATCCCGATGGTCGGGATCGTGAGCGACTTGGTGATCTGCGATGCCAGCGGCGCGGGCACCAGCTCGAGCACGACGGCGAACGCGCCGGCGTCCTGGAGGGCTGTGGCGTCGGCCTTGAGCCGCCCCGCCGCGGCGTCCTCACGGCCCTGCACCCGGTAGCCCCCCAGCGCATGCACCGACTGGGGCGTGAGCCCGATGTGGCCCATGACGGGGATGCCGATATCGACGAGCCGCCGGACCGTCGCGGCCATTGGCTGTCCTCCCTCGATCTTCACGGCGTGACAGCCCGTTTCCTTCAGCGCCCGGCCGCAATTGCGCAGCGCGTCTTCCGGCGAGACCTGGTAGCTGAGGAACGGCATGTCGCAAACGACCATGGCGCGCTCGGTGCCGCGGCGTACCATCGTCGTGTGATAGATCATCTGATCGAGGGTCGCCGAAAGTGTGGAGGGCGCGCCCGCCAGCACCTGGTTGAGCGAATCGCCGACGAGCAGGATGTCGATCCCGCAGGCGTCGAGCAGGCGCGCAAAGAGCGCGTCGTAACAGGTCAGCGCGACGATGCGCTCGCCCTTCTCCTTCATTTCGAGCAACGCGCGCGTCGTGATGCTAGCCATGTTCCCTTTCCAGCTCGGCGATTTCGCGCTGCCAGAAATCGCGGTTGGGCAGCTCCGAGTGCGGAATCGTCAGGTCGGGACTCCGTACAGTCTTGGTGCCATACCGCACGATGTCGAGGTCCAGGGTCCGCGGTCCCCAGCGCTGCCGCGGGGGAGGCTCGCGCCCCCGCTCGACTTCGATGGCCCGGCAGTGCGCCAAGAGTGCCGTCGGGTCCAGCGTCGTTTCGAGCAGAACCATTTGGTTCAAAAATGGCGGCTGCGCAACCGGACCAATAGGCGCCGTTTCTTCGATGCCCGAGGCCGCCACGAGTCGCGTTCCCGGGAGCGCCCCCAGCCGAGACCGCGCATACGCCAGATGTGCCGCGCGATCCCCAATGTTCGAGCCGAGGGCCACGAAGGCCCGTTCAGTTGACGTTGGCGAACCCGCGCGTCAGATCGCGCAGCATGGTCGCAACCTGCTCCAGGTCGCGCGTGGCGCGCTCGAGATCGGACAGGCCTTCGGCGGCTTGCACCGCCCGCGTGGCGACGTCATCGGCCTGGAGCCGGTTCTCTCCCGCGACGCTGGCGATGGCGTTGATCCGCTCGCGCAGGCGCGCGAACGCCTGATGCTGCTCGCCGGCGGCGGCGGTGATGCGGCCGGCGTGGGCGGTCGCTTCCGCCGTCGCCGCGACGATGGCATCCAGGGCTTCGAGCGCCGCGGCCGACAGCTCCTCCACATCTCCGACGTTCACCTGGCCGCGGCGCATTTGCTCGACGACTTCGCCGACCTGGGTGTGGATGTCCTGGACGAGCTCGCCGGCCTCGGCCGCCGCGTTCGCGCTCTGCTCGGCCAGCCGGCGTACTTCGTCGGCGACGACGGCGAACCCCTTGCCGTGCTTGCCGGCCCGCGCCGCCTCGATCGCGGCGTTGAGCGACAAGAGATTCGTCATGTCGGCGAGCTCGCGGATCGACGCAATGAAGCCGGTGATGCGGCGGCTCACCTGGCCGAGCTGTTGGACCTTACTCGAGCTCTCCCCGACGAACGCCTTGAGGGCGACGAGGCGTTCAATCGCTTCGCGAATCTGCGTGCGGTTGCGGCTGGCGACTTCGCTCGCCGCGGTCGAGGCGCGCGCCGCCCCGGCCCCATCATCGGACACTCGGCGGGACACCTGCGACAGGGTCTCCGTCGCTTCCAGACCGCCCGACACTGCCCCCTCTTCGCGACGCACGCCCTCGCGGATGACGCCCGTGGATTGCGCCACCGCGGAGGCCACGCCCTTCAACGCTTCCGCGGTTTGCGCGATGGTCGCGAGCTGGCGAGTCATCCGCTCCACCGTCTCCACGAGCGGCCGGCGCAGGTCGGTGATATGGACCGCCGTCGCGAGCTGGCTTGCGAAGGTGGTGATCGTCAGGATGTCCTGCCGACGATAGCAATTCTTCTTGTGATGCTCGAGCTCCAGCGTGCCGATCACCTGATCCCCGAACTTGAGCGGGACGATCACGAGACTCTGGACCTCGAGGGGCGCGTCGGCGATCCGCTTGTCCCGGGTGATGTCATCGATCACGACGGTCTCGCCACTGGTCGCCACGGCCTGCCGCAGGGCGACGGTATCCTGCGACGGCTCACGGCGTCCTGCGCGGCCTCGCTCCGACCGGTGCACGAGCGACAGCACACTGTCATGCAGCCGGTAGATACGGAAGTCGCCCCAGTCCACCAGCCGGTTCGCCAGGCGCTCGATCCGCTGGAACGAGTCCTGGAGACTGATGTTGGCGGTAATCACCGCTTCCATCGCGTGGATCTTGTTCAACTCCTCGGCGGAGATCGCCTCTTCGATCATCTGCTTGAGCAAGAGGCCGAGGAACGTGAGCACGAGCCCCACCAGCAGCCACGCACCGAACGACCAGGCGACCACCGCGCCGACGAAAATCGTCGCGGCGAGCAGCGTCGCCGCGTAAGTGATCACTTCGTACCGCACGACCATCAGCCGCTCCGCCGGCTCGAGCTTGGCGCGGATGATGAGACTGAAGTAGAAGAGCACGCGGCCGAACACGAAGTAGGCGAGCGCGTAGCCCGCCAGCGCGGGCAGGAGCTCGATGTTGAGGACCGGCACGCCGTTCGGCATGTCGAGCCACTCCAGCGCCGCCGCGTACACGCCGTAGGCCGCGACGAGCGTGATGACCTCCCGTCCGAGATTGATCCACGAGACGCGCAGCGGCTTGCGTTGCCACGCCGAATCGGTGACGAGCGTCGCACCGGCGATCGCCAGGGCGGTCGCGGGTACACCGACAAGCAGACTACCGGCCAGTCCGACGAGCGCGGTCTGTGTGAGATAGGAGTACTTGCTGAGCGGGACGGACAGGCCGCGCAGCGCCACCGCCGCGCCGAACAGCACGACGATTTCGGGGATTTGCGCCAGCCAGCGGTGGTCGGCGCTGAGGACGGCGACGAGCAGCGCGGTGCCGACCCACGCCAGCGCCTGACTGTAGAGGCTGACGAACCGGGCGACCTTCATCCGTGCACCGCGGCGGCCAGGTCGCGCGTCAACCGCTCCAGGCCGGCCACGCCGTCCTGCGCCAGCGCGTCCAGCAGCGCGCTGCCCACCACGACGCCATCCGCGGCGCGCGCCGCCGCGGCCGCCTGCGCCGGTGTGCTGATTCCGAATCCGACGGCCACCGGAAGTCGTGTGATGGCGCGAATGCGCCGGACCTGCGCATCCAGGTCGGCCGGCACCGTGTCACGCGCCCCCGTGACCCCGAGCCGCGAGATCAGGTACACGAACCCGGTGGCGCCTGACACTGCGGTCTCTAGTCGTCGGTCATCAGTTGTCGGTGCGACCAGGCGAATCAGGTCGAGAGCGCTATCGCGAACCGTCTGTTCGACCGCCGGATCGGCGCCCGCGGGGAGATCGGTGAGCAACACGCCCGCCGCGCCTGCGGCGCGCGCGGCTTCGACGAATCGCTGCATCCCGAAGGAGAGCACGGGATTCAGGTACGTCATGATGATGATGGGGATCGGGCTGTGCGCTTTGCGGACCAGCTCCAGGACGCGCGGCACGGTCATCCCCTGCTCCAGGGCCGCCTGTGTCGTCCGCTGAATCGTCGGTCCATCCGCGAGCGGATCCGAGAAGGGCACGCCCACCTCGACGAAATCCGCTCCGGCGGCAGCGACGCCCCGGATCGCTTCGAGCGAGCGGGTGAAATCGGGAAAACCGGCGGTCAGGTAGGGAATCAGCGCACGTGACGTGCCGAGCGCCCGCCACCGTGCCTTGATGGAGGAGGCCGGCTCAGACAAAGTAGTCGCTGACGTTGATCCCGTATTTGACAGGGTCGGTGACCTTGACGATGGTGCGCGGATAGCTGCCGTTCGCGTCCTTCTCTGAAAGATCGACGATCGTGCCCGGCGTGAGTAGCGCGCCGTCGGGGGTGGTGACCAGGCGCACCACCGGTCGGTGGACGTGCGCCACATCGGGGTTCGCGCTGTGGACCAGCGCCACTTCGTAGGTATCGAGAATGACGCACGTGCCCACGGGGTAGATCCCGATCAGGTTGATAAACGCCTTCACCACGACCGGATCATAGCCGCGCCGGGGGTTTTCCCACATCTCCTTGAGCACTTGATCGGGCTGAATCGGCACGGTCTGATACACACGGCGGCTCGTCGCCGCATCGAACCCGTCGGCCACGGCGATGATCTTGGAGTAGATCGAGAGCTGCCGGCCGCGGATCGACTTCGGGTAGCCCGTCAGGTCGATCTTCATGTGGTGTTCGTACGCGGCCACCATCCCGCGGTAGGGGATCTCTCCGTAGCCGCGCAACCCGAATAGCGTCAGCACACCCAACCAGGGGTGAGCCTGCATGATCCGCCATTCTTCTTCGGTCAAGCCCCCTTCCTTATTTAGGACTTCCAGGGGCACGCGAGACTTGCCGACATCGTGGAACAACGCCGACATGCCGAGATCGTAGAGCTGCAGCTTCGTCAGCCCGAGCTTGCGCCCCAGCGCCACCGAGAAGATGCAGACGTTCACGGAATGCGTGAACGTGTACTCATCATAGTCGCGGAGTGTGGTCAAGCCGACCAGCGATGACTCATTGTTGAGCACCTGATCGACGATGGCCTGCACCGCGCGCTTCACCTTCTTCACGTTGGCGGTGCGGCCCATGCGAATGCTGTTGATGACCTCTTTGGTCACCGCCACCGAGCGCGCGTAGGTCCGCTTCGCCGCTTCCTTTTGCCGTTCCTCCTCTTCGACGTCCTCCTCGGCTTCGAGCGGCGGCTCGACACTGATGTGTGAGACGGCGCCGTCGGTCAGCTTCTGCGACAGCTCGAACAGCTTGTTGGGGTTGGCTTCCTTCGCGGCGTAGGCGAGCAACAGCGAGACGAAGATCTGGAGCTGTTTGCGGTCCACCCCCTCGTCGACCCGCACGGCGCCGATGCCGCATTGCTGGAGGACGCCCAGGATGTGCGAAAAGGAGGCGTAGTTGTCGAGATCGAGGCGCAGCCGCGTCGAGTTTACGAAGATGAACTCGCCCTGGATCCGGACCTCGAGCTCGCGCTCGACATCGAGCAACTGTTTCGTGGTCGCCGCCAGATCGTCGAGCGCCTTTTGCACCTGCGCGTTCTCGATCGGATAGAGCTTCAGCGAGCGGAAGGCGGTGTACAGCACGACGAGGAAGTCCCGGCCGGCATGCCGGAGGAAACCGTCCGTGGTTTGGACGGTCTCCAGCATCGACAGCCGTTTCCCGCCTGGCGCCGTCATGATGCCGGTCCTCCCACGTCGCGCAGCGCGCGGCTCACCGCGTTGCGCACGAGCGGCTCCTTATCCTGGGTCACCTTCTGCAGGATTTCCCGCGCCGCCGGCGAGCGAATCTTGCCGAGCGCCATCGCGGCGCAGGCGCGCGTCTCCGGATCCGCCTTGCGGGCCAGCAGGCCGCCCCTGGCGACGAGCAGCTTTTCGAGCGTCGGAATACCGGACTCGCCAGCCAGGGCGCCGTACGCCTCGAAGAAGGCCATCTTCTCGGTCAGATCGGCGTCTTTGAGCTTGCCGCCCGTCACGGCGGCCTCGATGCGCGAAAAGGCATTGCGGTGGCCCCGCTGGCCCAGAAACTTCACCGCGGTGATACGCACATCGCGCTCCTGGTCCTCAATCGCCTTCTCCAGGAGACGCGTCGCGCCGGGGGTGCCGATGGTCGTGAGCGCCTCCACGACGGCGAGCTTCAGCTCGCGTTCGCCCCGTTCGAGCAGCGCACCCATGCCGTCTGGCGCGCCCGGGAGCTTGAGCCGGCCGGCGAGCCGTACCATCTCCAGCTGCACGGCCGGATCGGCGCTCGCAAGGGCTTTCAGGACTTCTGCCGCATGGGACTGCGCCAGCCGCTCGGCGGAGCCCTGCACCAGACTCCGCACCCGCTCGTTGGCCAGCTTCGGCAGCCATCCCATCAACGTCCCGAGCGCTTCGGCGCGGAGCTCGCTGAACAGCTCGCTCAGCTCCGCTTCGGTCGGGTGACTCGTCGCCTCGTCGAGCGATTGCAGCAGCTGTGACAGCGCGTCCGTTTGGGACAGCCGGGCCGGGAGCCCTTCCAGGATTTGCCGATGTTCCGGAATCAGCTCGCGGGCGCGCTGCAGGATGACCTTGCACTCGCGCAAGATGAAGGCGACGGAGCGGAAATCGCTGGCGCCGAGCAGATACGGAATGAAGTTCTCGACGATGGACAGCAGCTCGGCGCGGACCGTGCCGTACGTTTGCAGCTCGAGCAAGTCGAACAGCATCGCGAGCACATTGCCACGCAGGTCCTGTGCGTATTCTCGCTCGACTTCCTTGTGCAGATACTCGATCTCCTTGTCGTCGAGGAAATAGAGCGTCGTGTCGAAGTCGTCGATCGACACGAGTCCTTCGCGCTTGGGGGGCGCTTCTTCTTCGACCTGCCGGCGGACGGTCGCCGCATCCGCGGAGCCCCCGTCCCCGCCCGGGGTCCCACCGCCGCCGATCGTGGGCGCGCCTTTCTCCGAACGCTCGATCGGCACCGCGTTCTCGCTCGCGAGCTCGCGGAACGTGTAGGTGACGAACTGGAAGTCTTCCGCCCAGAGCAAGGTCAGTAGATCGTCTGGTGCGTCCGCTTGGAGGTTCTTCGCGTGCTGCAGCACCGTCAGGAAGCGGACGATCTCCGTGTCTTCGATGCCGAGCTTGAACGTGAGCGACCGCACGCCGTCCTTGTACAGCGTCCACGCGATGCTTTCGTTGCGCTGGTCCTGGCTGTAGACGGAGTGATCCTCCCAGCGCATCTCCGTTTCGCCGATATCGAAGATCAGCTGTTCGGTCGACTGCCAGATCTGGCGAAAGGCGGTCCGGATGTTGTCGACGGCGCGCTGGTAGACGGGATTGTTCGGCAGATACAACTGCGTCGCCCGCATCCCCTTGCTGATGACCTGCATCAGCTCCTCGACCTGCGACGGCGGGAGGGCCAGCTCGGGGATCTGCGACGCGGGATTCGTCAGAGCGTTGCTCCCGTAAGCTCGGCAACCATGGCGACATCCTTGTCGCCGCGGCCGCTCAGGTTGATCAGGATGAGTTCGTCGGAGGCTCGCTTCGCCCGCATCACCCACGCGATCGCGTGGGCGCTCTCGAGCGCCGGGAGGATGCCTTCTAGGCGCGAGAGGGCGGCGAAGGCGTCCAGGGCCTCCCGGTCCGTAACGGCTTCATACAATACGCGACCCGTGTCTTTCAGGTAAGCGTGTTCGGGGCCCACGCCCGGGTAATCGAGCCCCGCCGAAACACTGTGCGCTGGCTGGACTTGTCCGTCGCCATCCTGCAACAGATAGCTCAGGCTGCCGTGAAAGACGCCCGGACGACCGGCGGCCAGCGTGGCGGCATGCCGCTGCGTCTTCATCCCTTCACCCGCGGCTTCCACGCCGACGAGCCGCACCGCCTTGTCCTCCAGGAAGGCCCAGAAAATGCCCATCGCGTTCGATCCGCCACCCACGCACGCGACCACCGTGCCTGGCAGCCGGCCGATCTGCTCCAGCATCTGCGCGCGCGCCTCCCGTCCAATCACGGATTGGAAATCGCGAACAAGTCGCGGAAAAGGGTCGGGCCCCACCACGGAGCCGATGATGTAATGCGTGGTCGTCACGTTCGTGACCCAATCGCGTAACGCTTCGTTCGTCGCATCCTTGAGCGTCCGCGTTCCCGACGTGACCGGCACCACCGTCGCGCCCATCAACTCCATGCGGTAGACGTTGAGCCGCTGCCGCCGCATGTCTTCCTCGCCCATGTAGACGACACACTCGAGGCCAAACCGCGCGCACACCGTCGCGGTCGCGACGCCGTGCTGGCCGGCCCCGGTTTCCGCGATGATGCGGCGCTTGTGCATCCGCTGCGCCAGCAGCACCTGTCCCAGCGTATTGTTGATCTTGTGCGCGCCGGTGTGGTTGAGATCCTCGCGCTTCAGGATGACGGAGGCACCGACCTGCGCGGACAGCCGGGGAACCGCTGTGATCGGCGTCGGGCGGCCGACGTAGTTCTTGAGGAGCGCTTCGAGCTCGGCCCAGAATCGCGCGTCGTTGCGAGCCGTGTCGTACACGCCTGCCAGCTCCTCGAGCGCGTGCATCAGCGTCTCGGGGACATAGCGGCCACCGTAGGGGCCGAATCTGCCTGTGGCTAGGTTAGTCATCACATCTTTCACATTCACGTCGGCACGACTGCACGTCGGCACGACGTTCGTGCCGACATGCCGACGTGAGACGTGCGACTATCATGTGCGCACTCCAGCATGCCGTTTCACCCCCACCAGCCCGCGCACCGCACTCTCCGGATCAACCTGCCGCGCGACGCTCGTGCCGACGAGGACGAAGTCCGCCCCCGCTGCCGCCAGGCGCTCGACATCTGTCCGCGTCTCGACCCCGCTCTCGGCGACCACCGGGACGCTCGCGGGGACACGAGCAAGCAGCTTCTCAGCAGCTCCGAGGTCCACCACGAACGAGTCGAGGTCGCGGGCGTTGACGCCGAGCACGCTCGGCCCTGCGTCGAGGGCCGCTTCCAGTTCATTCGCGGTATGTACTTCGATCAAGGGCACCATCTGCCACTCACGCACGGCGGCCGCAAGCGTTTTCAGCTCCGCCGCTTTCAACACCCGCGCGATCAACAGGACGGCGCTCGCACCCGCTGCTCTCGCCTCGGGAATCTGCACCTTATGGATCACGAAGTCCTTTCGGAGCACCGGCACGCTGATGCTTGCTGAAACGCGCCTGAGGTCGTCAATCGATCCTCCAAAGTGCGCTTCGTCCGTCAGTACCGACACCGCGACGGCGCCCCCGCGCTCGTACGCGTCGGCGTGGGCGACTGGGTCGAGGTCCTCGCGAATCGCGCCTTGAGAAGGGGAGCGACGCTTCACTTCCGCAATCACACCGACGGCGGGCCCGGGCTGCGGAAATGGCCGGGGCGCGGGTACCGCCGCCGCCGCCCGCTCGAGCTGCTTGGCCCTGCCCTGAAGAGCCGCGACGCGCGATCGAGTGACGGCGAGAATACCGTTTAGCGAGGTGGCGCGCGGGTTATCCGGCATCCTTGCGTTCGGTCGTTATTCGGGTAGATTAATCGTTCGGTAAATCTTCGGGAGCAAGTATGCCGGTCACGCGGCGCCAGCGCGAGATCCTCGATTACATCTCGAAACACATCGAAGAAAAGGGGTACGCTCCGAGCTTCGAGGAGATCGCCCGCCAGTTTGGCTTTCAATCCCTGGCCACGGTCCACGAGCACCTCACCAACCTCGAGCGCAAAGGGTACATCCGGCGCACCCACAACGAGAGCCGCGCGATCGAGATCGTTCCGCCCAAGGGTCAGACCGGCGCGACGGAGGTACCGCTGTTGGGACTCGTCGCGGCGGGAGCGCCGATCGAGGCAATGACCGGCGACGAAACCATTGCTGTGCCAGACGAGCTGCTGCCGAGGCGCGGACGCAGCTATGTCCTGAAGGTTCGCGGCGACTCGATGATCGACGAGCACATCAAGGACGGGGATTACGTCGTGGTCCAGGAGCGGAACCAGGCCGACGCCGGCCAGACGGTGATCGCGCTGGTCCATGGAGAGGGCGCCACGGTCAAGCGCTTCTATCGCGAACCCGGCGGCTGGATCAGGCTGCAGCCAGCCAATGAGAACGTGCAGCCGCTCCGCCTCAACGAGCGCGACGTGATTGTGCAGGGAGTCGTCGTCGGCGTCATCAGGAAATACTAGCGGTTGCCTTGCGGAGCCGCTCGAGTGCCGCACGCGCGGCGCCCGACGCCACGACTTCGCGCGCGCGTCCGATGCCCTCGGCCAGCGACGCCGCAATACCCGCCACGTAGATCGCCGCCCCGGCATTGAGGAGCACCGCCGCGAGCCCCACCTGATCGAGCGCCCCCCCCGCCCCCCCCGCCGCCCCGGCGGACGCACCGTTTCCGAGAATCCGCTCGACTCGCTCCGCATTTACCGAGGGTTCCCCGCCCTGCAGTTGCGACACGTCCGTGATGGCGAGCCGGAAGCGCTCGGGATCGATTTCCCACGTCCGCACCGCCCCATCCTTCACTTCCCAGACATCGGTCACGCCGTGCGGTGAGATCTCGTCCATACCCACGCGGCCGTGGACCACCAGCGCGTGCTCGGCGCCCAGGCGAACCAGTGCCTCGGCGACGATCGGTGCCCGGTCTGGCTCGTTGACCCCGATGACCTGCCGCTTGACGCTCGCGGGATTCGCCAACGGACCGACCAGATTCATCAGCGTGGGCGTGCCGAGCTCACGACGAACGGGGCCCACGTGCTTCATCGCTGGGTGAAAACTCGGGGCGAACAAGAACACGACGCCCGCTTCGCGCAACACACGACTCGCGCTCGCGGCATCCAGCACAATGCGAATGCCTAGCGCCTCGAGCACATCGGCGGAGCCGCAACGTGAGGTGTACGAGCGATTGCCATGCTTGGGGACAACAGCGCCGGCCCCGCTGGCCACGAACGCGGCCACGGTCGAAATGTTGAACGTCGAGACATTACCGCCGCCGGTGCCGCAGGTATCGACCAGGTGTTCGTGCGTGGCGTCGACGCGGACCATCGCGTTGCGCAGCGCCCGTGCCGCCCCGGCGAGCTCGTCGGCGGTCTCGCCTTTTGCGCGCAGCCCCAGCAGTAGCCCGCCGATCTGCGCCGGTGTCGCGTCGCCGTTCATCACCACGCCGAACACCTCCGCCGTCTGCTCTGCGGAGAGCGATTGGCGATTGGCGAGGGCGCTCAATGCATGCTTCAGCGGAGAATCCATGAAGGATTAAGGCTATCACCCTTGTCAAATAGTGACAACGAGTTGCATCTTTCCCCGCGTGACAAGCCGCCCCTTTCTAGCGGTGATCCAGTACGACGGGGGTGGCTTCGCAGGGTGGCAGCGGCAGCCGGCAGATCGCACGGTGCAGGCCGAGTTCGAAGCCGTGCTCGAGCGGATCATGGGTCGCAAGACCGCCGCGACCGGCGCTGGGCGAACGGATACCGGCGTCCACGCGCTCGGCCAGGGTGTCAGTTTCCTGGGTATTGAGGGGTGGCAGCCGGCTGAGTTGCGGCGCGCCATGAATGCGCTGTTGCCGCGCGAGATCTGGGTGCAGCAGGTGCATGTGATGACGCCGGGGTTCGATGCTCGGCGCAGCGCGACGGCGCGGCGCTACCGGTACCTGATCGGCACCGACGAGGCTGCGGCGTCGCCGTTCCGCCGGCCCTATGAATGGGCGCTTGGTCAAGCGCTCGACGACGGCGCGTTGGGGAGTGCCGCGGCGGCACTCGTTGGAGAGCACAGCTTTCGCGGCCTGGCCGCGGCCGGTGCGAACACCACTCACTACCGATGCCGCGTGGCGCTTGCGCAATGGGCGCCGCGAGCGGACGGAGTCGGGATGGCGTTCACGGTCGAGGCCGATCGATTTCTGCATCACATGGTGCGCTTCATCGTCGGCACCATGGTCGACATCGCCCTCGGCCGGCGCCCGCCGGCGGACTTCCCCCGTTTGCTCGTTGCAACTGACAATCTGGCGGCCAGCCCGCCTGCCCCGCCCCAGGGCTTGTATCTGGAAGCGGTGCACTATCCTCCGGACCTCTACGCCGAGGAGTCTACGTCATGAAGTTTTTCCTCGACACCGCGAGCCTCAAGGACATCAGCTGGGCGGCGCAGGCCGGTCTGATCGATGGCATCACCACCAATCCGTCCTTGCTGTCCAAGCAGGCCGGCGATCTCGATCCCCGGGACGTGCTGAAGGAGATCTGCTCGCTGGTCGACGGGCCGGTCTCCGCCGAAGTCGTCGCCGTGGATACGGACGGGATGCTTACGGAAGGCAAGGAGCTCGCGAAGATCGCCGAGAACATCGTGGTGAAGATTCCGATGATCGAGGCCGGGATGGTCGCGGTGCGCCGGCTCGCCGCAGACGGCATTCGGACGAACGTCACGCTGTGCTTCTCGAGTGTACAGTGCTTGATCGCGGCGAAGGCGGGCGCCTCGTACGTGAGCCCGTTCATTGGCCGTCTCGATGATGTCGGGCAGGAAGGCATGGACGTCATCCGCGAAGCCCGTACCATTTTCGACAACTACAACATCGAGACCGAGATTCTCGCGGCCTCGATCCGCCATCCCCGCCATGTCGTCGAAGCGGCGATGATCGGGGCCGACGTCGCGACCCTGCCGCCCGACGTGCTCAAGAAGCTGCTCATGCATCCGCTCACCGATCGGGGCCTCGACCAGTTCCTCGCCGACTGGAGCAATCTGGTCGCGCGGGCGAAGGCCGCGGTTTGAGCTGGGTCTCGCCGCTCTCCGCGCGCTACGCCTCTCCCACCATGCAGGCGCTCTGGGGCGAGCGCCGCCGCATCGGTTTGTGGCGCCGGCTGTGGCTGGCGCTGATGGAAGCGGAAAAGGATCTGGGAGTCAGGATTTCGGATGAAGCGGTGAATCAGCTTCGTTCGCATCTCGACGATGCGGATCTCGACAAGGCAACCGAGTACGAGCGCCGTTTGCGCCACGACGTGATGGCACACATCCACCACCTGGGCGATCAAGCGCCGGCCGCCCGCCCCTTCATTCATCTGGGCGCGACGAGCGCCTACGTCACGGACAATGCCGACCTCGTGCTCATGCGCGAGGCGATGCGGCTGTTGTTGGGACGGATCGGCGCGCTCCTGGTCGCCATGGGGACGGTGGCTCGTCGCTATCGCGCGCTTCCCTGTCTGGCGTACACGCATTTTCAGCCCGCGCAGCTCACGACCGTCGGCAAACGGATGACGCTGTGGATGCAGGAGTTCGCGCTGGACGCCGAGGAGCTGTTGAACCGGATCACGACGCTCCGCTTCCGCG
>WNGD01012409.1_pt1 | contig 13161 bp, 10 predicted proteins | sample 5400671 | NCBI WGS metagenome assembly WNGD01 (sample SAMN13153369, study PRJNA577476) | soil metagenome | isolation source: 40 cm soil or saprolite under grassland replicate 2 | place: USA:California | collected 2016-06-15
GGATGGGACCATGATCCCCTTGCCAGGACCGCCCGCGCCTGACGCGCCGTACGAGGTCACGGCATCGACGGCCCGGCTGCTCGCCTGATGATCACTGCAGAAGGTTGCGCCGAACAACCTGCGTGGAAATCCGCGTTAGAGGTTGCTCGCCCGCCGCTGCGACTCAGTGAGGGTGTCCGTGATGCTCGTTCAGGCAGGGATCCGGTGGAGCCACCGGCCGAGGCAGATCAGCGCGCCGGCGGCCCGGAAGACGTCCCGGAGCCGGTACAGCAGCCCGCGCCAGCGGCGCAGCGCCCAGGCATTGGCTAGGTGGCCGATCGACTGCTCCACCAGCGCCCGCAGCCCCGCCTGGCAGCGGTTGAACGCCCGCTGCTGGTCGCTGAGCCGGTCCTTGGTGCGCCGGTCCCCGACCGGCGCGTGCCAGTGCTCCCGCGCCTTCGCCAGGCCTCGGAACCCGCGGTCGATGATGGTGGCGACGCCGGCGGCGTCCAGCACCCCGCCCACCCCTGACAGCGCCAGCAGCTCCTGCTCATGGCAGCTACCTGGCCAGCCGCCGTCGCACCACAGCAGGTCGCCATGGATGGTGGACACCGCCACGCCCTGGGCGGTGTGGATGTGGCGCTTGGCGTCGTACAGGACCTTCTGGTTGGCCCAGCCCCTGGGCCGCTGCACCCGGGTCGCCAGCCCGTCCACGCACACCGCCTCGCCGGACAAGGCCATCTCTTCGAGCTGGTCACCCAGGTCGGCCAGGGTGGTGATGAACGTTCCGTCGGGCTGGCAGCACCCGAGCGCGCCAAGCTCGCCGAGCAGGAGATCCATGCTGTCACCCACCTCGGTCTTGGAGATGCCGACCATGCGTCCGGCGCGCCGGTACGACAGCCCGTCGAGGATGACCGCGGCGACGGCGTCCACGCGGACCTCCAGGGCAAGCGGCGGGGTGCCGCCCTGTCCGGGTGGGCGGGGCGGGGTCAGGTGGGCGAGGCGGCCGGCCAGCCAAGTCAGCACCTCGATGGGCAGCGACGACCGCGGGCAGTATGACAAGGGACCAGACCTCCTGGCAGGCGTGAGACACCTTGCCTATGGTCTGGTCCCGCTAATGTCAGGACTTGTGGAGCACCGCGGCCACCCTCAATTCAGGCTCGGAGGCTGCCTGAACGCTCCGTGCTGACGAATGCGACGTTTGTGGCGCTCAGGGTCCTCCAAGGATGCTCACAGGATGCTCTAAGGTTGGCATGTGATACTCCGCCCAACGTGCCCGCGAGGATCCGGGAGGGCTCCTTGAGCGTGGTGTCACGGGCGGAGCCGCACGCCCGGGTGCTGGTGGTCGACGACGAGGCCTACATCACCGACCTGGTCGGGACGGCGCTGCGCTACGAGGGGTTCGACGTGGCGGTCGCCGCCAGCGGCCGGGAGGCGCTGAGCAGGGCCGGGGAGTTCCGGCCCGACCTGCTGGTGCTCGACGTGATGCTGCCGGACGTCGACGGGATCGAGGTGTGCTCCCGGCTGCGACGCGACGGCATCCAGGCGCCGGTGGTGTTCCTCACCGCCCGCGACGCCACCGAGGACAAGATCGCCGGGCTCACCGTCGGCGGTGACGACTACGTCACCAAGCCGTTCAGCCTCGAGGAGCTGATCGCCCGGGTGCGGGCGGTGCTGCGGCGCACCCGGCCGGGCGATCGCCCCGCCCGGCTCGCTTTCGCCGACCTCGAGATCGACGAGGACGCCCACCAGGCCAGCCGCGGCGGCGGGCCGCTGGAGCTGCGCCCGACCGAGTACAAGCTGCTGCGCTACCTGGTCCTGAACGCGGGCCGGGTGCTGTCCAAGACGCAGATCCTCGACCACGTCTGGAACTACGACTTCGGCGGCAACGACAATGTCGTCGAGACCTACGTCAGCTACCTGCGCCGCAAGGTCGACCGCCGGGGCCCGCCGCTCATCCACACCGTCAGGGGCGTCGGCTACGTGCTGCGCCTGCCGAGGAGCTGAGGGAAGGGAAGGACCCGTGTCGCTGCGCGCGCGGCTGGTCGCCACCCTGCTGCTGCTGGTGGTGCTCGGCCTGGCCGTCGCCGACGTCGGCACCTACGTGGCCCTGCGTTCGTTCTTGCTCAACCGGGTCGACCGCCAGGTCAAGACCGTCACCGACCTGGTCGAGGCGTACGCCGCCTCCCACGAGGCCACCCGCACGCACTTCTTCGACCCGGGCACCCCCACGATGTTCGGCCAGGACAGCGGCGACACGACCGTCTTCAGGGTCCTGGCGGCCGGCGGCGTGGCCCCACCGTTCCTCCAGCTCCGCTACCCGGACAACCGGGTCATGAAGACGCTCACGTGGGAGACGACCGCGCCGCGTCTGCCCGCCGTCCTGCCGGTCTCGACCTCGCCGGGCGCCGGCCCGGACGGGGCGGTGGCATTCACCGCACCCAGCGCGCAGCGTCGCCGCGACCGGCGCGGCGGCAGCGAGTGGCGCGTCCGTGCGGTGCGCCTGCCGGGCAGCGGCGGCTACCTGCTGGCGATGGCCACGCCGACCAAGGACGTGCAGGAGACGCTCGGGCACCTGCGCCAGATCGAGGCGGCGGTCGGCGTGCTGGTGCTGCTCGGGGTGGCGCTGCTGGCCAGACGGTCGGTGCGCCGCGGCCTGCGGCCGCTTGAGGAGATCGGCGAGACGGCCAGGGCGATCGGCGCCGGCGAGCTGGACCGCCGGGTCGAGCCGGCCGATGCGCGCACCGAGGTGGGGCGGCTCGGCCTGGCGCTGAACGCGATGCTGCACCAGCTCGACACCGCCTTCCAGCGGCGGCGGGCGTCCGAGGAGCGGCTGCGGCGCTTTGTCGCCGACGCCTCGCACGAGCTGCGCACGCCGCTCACCTCGATCCGCGGCTACGCCGAGCTGTTCCGCCGCGGCGCCGGCGCCAACCCCGACGACCTCGCCAAGGCGATGCGGCGGATCGAGGCGGAGGCCGCGCGGATGGGCGCGCTCGTCGACGAGCTGCTGCTGCTCACCCGGCTCGACCAGGGCCGGCCGCTGGAGCGCGGCCCGGTCGACCTGGCCGCGCTGGCCGCCGACGCGGTCGCCGACGCGCGCGCCGTGGAGCCCGAGCGGCCGTCACCCTGGAGCGCGGCGGGCCGGTGGTGGTGTGGGGCGACGCGGACCGGCTGCGGCAGGTGCTCGCCAACCTGGTCGCCAACGTGCTGCAGCACACGCCGCCGGCCACCCCGGTGCGGGTGCGGGCCTGCCTCGCCGACCGGGGGCGGACCGCGCTGCTGGAGGTCACCGACGCTGGTCCCGGCCTCACCGGCGAGCAGCGCGAGCGGGTCTTCGAGCGCTTCTGGCGCGCTGACCGGTCCCGGCCGCGCGCGGGTGAGGGCGGCCAGCGCCATGGCGGCGCCGGTCTCGGCCTGTCGATCGTGGCCGCCGTCGTCGCCGCCCACAGCGGCCGGGCGACCGTCGAGTCCGTCCCGGGACAGGGCGCCACCTTCCGCGTCGAGCTGCCGCTGGACGGGCCGCCCGACGGGCTCACAGAAACCTCCAAGGTTCCGCACAGGCTCCTGGAAGGTGCGGCTGGTGAAGTAAGGGCCGCTTTGCCAACCGACCACCAGGAGGAGCGTGGCTTGATGACCACCCTTTCGAGATTCGTCCTGCGGCACAAGCGGCTGGTGGGGCTGTTCTGGCTGGCGGTGCTGGTCGCCGGCCTTGCCGGCTCCAGCCGCGTGTCCAGCCGCCTGTCCACCCAGTTCGCCCTGCCCGGCCAGAAGAGCTACCAGGCCGCCCAGGCCATCCAGCGGCTGTATGGCAACGGCGGCGACGCCAAGCCGCTGGTGCCCGTCGTCATCCTGCCGGCCGGGACCACCGTCGACTCCCCCGGCGTCAAGCAGGCGCTCGCCCGCTCCTTCGCCACGGTCGCGCGGACCGCAAGGGCGCGGGCCGTCTCCTACGGCGACACCGGTGACCGCCGCTTCGTCTCGCCGGACGGGCGGGTCACCTTCGGGCTGGTGTTCGTGCCCGGCAGCTTCGGCCCGAACGCGCCCGACCTCGGCCCCAGCGTCGCGCAGGCGCTGCACCGCAGCCTGCCCGCCGGCGCGACCGTCCAGGTCACCGGCCTCGACGAGCTCGCCACCAGCGGCAGCGGCGGCGGCCAGGACACGAGCGTCCTCGCCGAGACGCTGCTCGGCGGGGTCGGCGCGCTGGCGGTGCTGGCGTTCGTGTTCGGCTCCCTGCTCGCCTTCATGCCGCTGCTGATCGCGGCGGTGTCGATCCTCCCCGCCCTGCTGGTGATCCTCGGCCTGACAACCTTCACCGACGTCTCGTTCGTCGTGCAGTACCTGGTCGCCCTGATCGGCCTCGGCGTGGCCATCGACTACTCGCTGCTGATCGTGACCCGCTGGCGCGAGGAGCGCGCCCACGGCTACGAGGGCGACGAGGCGGTGACCCGCGCCATGGCGACCGCCGGCCGGGCGGTGTGGTTCAGCGGCCTGACCGTGGCGATCGGCCTGCTCGCGCTGGTGGTGCTGCCGATCCCGTTCCTGCGCAGCGTCGGCTACGGCGGCATGCTGATCCCGCTGGTGAGCGTGCTCGTCGCCGTCACCCTGCTGCCCGTGCTGCTGGCCACCGTCGGCCGCCGCATCGACTGGCCAAGGCTGCGCAAGGAGGCCCACGCCGGCCACGGCTGGACCGCCTGGGCGCGCGGCGTCGTCCGTTTCCGCTGGGCCGCGGCGCTGGCCGCCGCGGCGGTGCTCGCCGCCCTTGGCGTGGCCGCCATGGGGATCCGCATCGGCGAGCCCAAGGCCGACTCGCTCGCCAAGTCCGGCAGCGCCCACCAGGGGCTCGCCAGCCTCGAGCGCGCCGGCGTCCCCACCGGGGTGCTCACCCCGATGGACGTGCTGGTGCCTGCGGGCACCGATCCCGCCCAGGTCGCCACGCGCCTGGCCGCGGTGCCCGGCGTGCGCGCCGCCTACGCCCCCACCGCGCCGGCGTGGCGCCGCGACGGCACCGCCATGGTGGCTGTCGAGCCGATCGCCGAGGCGAGCACCGCTGCCGGCAGGCAGACCGCGACCCGCGTGCGTGACGCCGCCGCGCGCCTGCCCGGCGTGCAGGTCGCCGGCGCCGGCCCGGGGCTGATCGACGGAACCAGCGCCATCTACGGCCGCTTCCCGCTGATGCTCAGCCTGATCGCGCTGGTCACCTTCGTGCTGCTGGCCCGCGCGTTCCGCTCGATCCTGCTGCCGCTCAAGGCGGTGCTGCTCAACCTGGTCTCGCTCGGAGCGGCCTACGGCGTGCTGGTGCTGGTCTGGCAGCAGGGCCACGGCTCGCACGCGATCTGGGGGATCCCCGCCACCGGCTCGATCACCATCTGGATCCCGCTGATGGTGTTCGCGTTCCTGTACGGGCTGAGCATGGACTACGAGGTGTTCATCCTGGCCCGCATGCGCGAGGAGTACGACCGCACCGGCTCGACCACCACCGCGATCACCGTGGGGATCGGGCGCACCGGCCGGCTGGTCACCAGCGCCGCGCTGATCCTGTTCCTGGCGTTCGCCTCACTGGCCAGCGCGCCGGGCACCGAGCTCAAGATCCTCGCCAGCGGCCTGGGCGCCGGCATCCTGCTCGACGCCACCGTGGTCCGCGCGCTGCTGGTGCCGGCGCTGGTGAGCCTGTTCGGCCGCTGGAACTGGTGGCTGCCGCCCTGGGCCGCCCGCCTGCTGCGGGTGGAGCCGTCCCCCGCGCGGCGCGAGGAGGAGCGCCCGCCGGCGCTCGAGGACCAGGAGGTGGGTGCCGCAACACGCTGAGACAGGCTGCCCACACCGGTTCATTGGCTGGGCGCAGGGACTCGCTCCCTGCGCCCAGCCGCTGCGGTGAAGAGCATCACGGACACTCTCAGTGACAGGACTTACGCGGTCGCGCTGCGGTGCGCAGGAGAGGTCTTGAGGATGGATGGCGTGACGACGGAGTGTCTTTGCGGCTCACGGCGACGCTAGACTCGGGGCAGTGAACGCGCACAGTTCGAGTTGGGACATGCACCAGGCGGGCGCCTGCCCGGTCCGACCACCAGATGACCGGCTGCCAGCAGGCACGATCGTGACCGGCGAGGTGGTCTGCCATCACCCGTTCGGGTTGGGTATTTGCCTGCACGACCGCGACGAGTATGGGCATGTCGACGTTCCCTACGTCAGCAGCGACCCGGTTCACGGGCCTGAAGACTACCCACCGATCGGCACAGTCGTCCGCGCCCGAGTGGTCAGCTACAGCGGTGCCAATGCCCAACTGCGCTTGCACCTCAAGGGCGTCTAGCAGCCCAGCGGCGGCGACGCCACTGGGCCGGGTTCCTAGCTGCCGATCGCGTCGGGCGCAGCGGCTGAGCATCAGCAACGCCCGGTGGAGGCTGCGGCGGCCTGCCGATCGATGCGGTGCATCTCCTCCAAGCGCAGCTGCTCATCGCATTGCGCGGAGGTGAACAGGCGGGCGTTGAGGGGTGGGGGTGGTAGCTCGCTCTGACGGATGATGGCCAGTTGCCAGCGCTGCTTGACCGCGGCGATGGGCTCCGAAGGATCGACGCGGAGCTGTTGCAGCACCACGAATGCGACCAGGACCAAGGCGACGTGGCGGACCATCGCGGCGTCGGTCCAGCACTGGCAGGCGCCCAGCCCGGCGTACTGCTTGGTGTCACGGAAGATCGTCTCCACGTTCCACCTGCTTTGCTTGCGCGCCACCACGCGAGCGAGGTCGGCCGTCAGCTCGTTGGTGGCAAGGTACTCGTAGTTGCCGTGACGGTTCCTGGTCACGACCAACCGGAGCATGCCGTACTTGGGCGCGTAGACGGTGACCACAGCGGCGCGCAGGCCAAGCCGCGGCCGCCAGCCAAGCCGCAGCCGGGCGGCCAGCTCGGCGGCCTGCTGCCGGCGACCCCGCAAGACGACCGTGGTGCGCGGCGGCAGCGTCCCCACCCAGGTGACGCCGAGCCGGCCAGCCAGGCGGGTGAGCCAGCCGGCGGTGTAGTGGGTGTCGGCGACCAGGTAGGCGAACGGCAGGCGGGCGGCGACCAGCTCGGTCAGTATCCGCGCGGCCAGCTGCAGCTTGGTCTGGTAGCGGTGCGGCGCGCAGGTCCGCTTGGGCCGCCACAGGCGGAAGGCGACCGGGATTCTCCAGCGCCCATCCTGGCTGCACCACAAAACGACCACGATGTGCATGCCGTAGACCTTGCGTTTCTTGGCGAACGAGTAGGTCCACCCGGCCCACGGCAGCCGCTTGGCGAAGGCCTTCTCGACGACCACGTCGTCCAGGCACAGGTAGCCGGGCTGGCGAGCATGGGTGGCCCAGGCGACCAGCAGTCGGAGCAGCGCCCTGGTCGACCAGGGCGTCGCGCGCAGCAGCCGGTTGAGCGCGTCGTGGCAGCGGCCGGGCAGGAGCGCGTCACGCGTGTCTGCGTGGGCCGTGCATCCAACAAGACCAGGCCGGTCACGTACAAGCAGATCAGCACCGTGGTAGTCGGGCTGCCGACGGTGGCGGCGCCGAGCTGGTCGAGGGCGCGGGCGACCTGGAGGTAGAGCGGGCGGGTGGTACGGTACAGGCGAGACGCCACCGGAGACACCTCCGTCGGGAACCCTGCAGGTCGGCAACCGCAATGTTCCCGTTGTGGCGTCTCTTCGGGGTTGGCCTGCGGTGCCGCTGCAGATCTTGCTCTGGATGAACCGATGCCAGCCTTGGGGGTCCTGGAGGACCTGCTGGAGCAGATCGCGCCGGGCGGTGACCGGCTGGGCGACGCCGAACAGGTGCGCGTATTGGCGATGCTCGGCGGGCCAGGGGTCGAGGCGGATCTGCTCCTCGAGGAGGTCCTCGACGTCGTGTTGGCGGCGCAGCGCGAGCTGGTGGAGCCGCTGCACCTCGGCGTCGGACAGCACGCGCTTGGTGGTGTCGCCGCGGCCGTAGTATTTGCCGTCCACCATGTGCGGTGCGCTCGGGCTGGGCGGCACGATTACCAGCAGGTAGCCCGTGCCGGGCTGGCCTGGCACGTCAATGGTCTGGGTGCGCACGTGCAGTGGCTCGTCGATCAGGCTGTGGGCGATCCGGTCGAGCCGCTCCGGGAGCCCCTCAAGATCGACTGGGGTGAGCTGCGGCGGCTTGGTCTTGTCGTTGTCGTCGACCCCGATGATCAGCACGCCGCTGTCGATCGCGAACTGGGCCATGTCGCGGGCGTGCTCCTTGTTGGCGCCCTTGCCGTGGTCCAACTCACGTTTGAAGTCGATGGTGTGGCGTTCGAACAGCAGCCCCTGGCTGAGCATCTCTCGCAGGCGATCTTCAGAGTTGGGCAGCCAATCGAACACGGCGTTCATCTCCATGGCCTGGTACGGCGCTGCAGCTGGTTGCCTGGCACGCGGGGGCCAGGGAACGGTAGGCCCGGTCGCTTGGAGCCGCAAGGGAGTATCACTCGCGCTGGGTAGGCAGGTCGACTCGCCGCTGTGTTCAAGGCTCGTTGAGAGACCCGACCGTTTGCCGGAGGGCATGTGAAGGGCACGGACCTGGCGGAGGGATCATCTGGTGACGGATCGGCGGTAGCGTCGCCGACACCCGCGATAATTCCACACTCCCCCGCCGGGCCGGCCCTACTCACGCCCTGGCCGTGCACGGAGATGGTCCGCGACAAAGGCAATTATTGCGGGCCTGTCCCAGACAGCTCGACCGCCTCATAGAGGGGGCCGCCGAGACCTACACGAGCCTCCTCCGACCGAGCTGATCTCGAGGTGCCGTGATCGCCCTGCTGTGGTCCATGTCGCGGCCACACGTCGGCGGTTACAGTCCCCCCAACGCTGCCAGTGCAGAGGGGGCCGGGATGGCACTCGCTCCTCGACTGGCCGCGCTCCGTCGCGCCCTTGGTACCCGCCGCGCAGCGGTCGCTGGGCTGGCCGCTCTCCTAGCCCTGCTCGGCATTCTGCTCGGCGCCCTGCGCCTCGGCTGGCACCAACCGGCGCACGCTGCCAGCCTGGCTGGGCAGGCCCTCGCCCATACTGCCCGGCTCGCGCTCGGCACCGGCTGGCCGCTGCTGGCCGCCGCCGCCGGTCTGGCCCTTGGCGTGTTCCTCAGCGATCGCCGCGGTCGGGCTGCGCTAGGTCGGCTCTGGGCCGCGCCGCCGATCACGGTGGTCCGCTGGATGTTTATTGCCGCCGGCCTGCTCGCCGTGCTGGTGGTGGTCATTGCCGTGCTGCCGCCGCGCTTTACCGCTTCCCGTCACTTCGACAAGGCCGCTGATGAGCTCAAGGCCCAAAACGACGTCCGCACCACGATGCTGCAGGCCCTGGCCGGCGGGGTGCTCGTGGTCGGCGCCTACTTCACCTACCGGCAGCTTCGCGTCACCCGCGAAGGCCAGATCACCGACCGCTACACCAAGGCTGTCGACCAGCTCGGCAGCGAGCACTTGGACGTGCGCGTGGGCGGCATCTACGCGCTGGAGCGCATCGCCCGCGACTCCCCGCCGGATCGGGCCACCATCGAGGAGGTCCTGACCGCCTTTGTGCGCGGCCATGCCCCCTGGCTGCCCCCCGCGCAAGAGGGCGGCACCCAACAGCCGCGCACTACGGCTGTGCAACTCTTCTTGCCAGACGGGCGGCCAGCGGCCACCAGGGATACGGCCGGCCCACCGGACCGGCGCGTGGCAGAGCGGCAGCGGCCGGCAGCCGACGTGCAGGCCGCGGTGACAGTGCTTGGCCGCCGCCAGCTTCCCCCCGGCGGCCTTCGGCGGCTCGACCTTACAGGGGTCGATCTCCAGCGCGCACAGCTCCGCGGCGCCAACCTCCAGCGCGCACAGCTCGCCCGCGCCAACCTCCAGGACGCCCGCCTCCGCGGCGCCAACCTCCAGCGCGCACAGCTCGCCCGCGCCAACCTCCAAGGCGCACAGCTCGGCGGCGCCAACCTCCAGGACGCGCGGCTCGACGAGCTTGCCGACCTCCAAGGCGCGTTGGCGGATGAGACTACGCGCTGGCCGGCAGGCTGGACGCCCGAGACGGCCAAGGCCCGTGGCGTCCGATACCTGCCCCCTCGCGTCCGATACGTCGGCGTCCTATACCCCGACTAACCCCGTCAAGTCCGCCCGACCACTGCCGGCGACCCGCGATTTCCCGGGAATCGAAAGCAGCACCCCGTGCAGCGTGCCGAGCTCGGCGAACTTGGCGAACACCAGCCGCACCACGGTTTGGACCTGCTCGTCGGGGTCCAGGGTCGCCTCTCCTGAGGGGCGGCGCACATAGCCGGTCGGCAGCGCGATCGCCAGCTCCCCCCGCCGTGCCTTGGCCTGCTTGCCGACCAGCATCCGCTGCCTCGGGCAGGTGCAGCTCGGCCTCGCTCATCGTCCCCTCCCGACCCCAGCAGCAGCCGGTCGTTGAACTCCACCGGGTCGTAGATGCCGTCGGCGTCGGCCAGCAGCGCGCCCGACAGCGCGCACAGCTCCAGCAGCTGGTACCAGTCGGCGCCCGAGCGGGCCAGCCGCGACATCTCGATGCCCAGCACCAGCCCCACATGCCCCATGGTGATCTCGGTGACCAGCCGCTGGAACCCCGCCCGGCCGGCCGCGCTGGCCCAGACTTGCCGAGATCCTCGTCGATCACCAGCACCCGCGAGATCTGCCAGCCCAGCGCGACCGCCCGCTCCACCAGCCCGTACTGCAGCCGGGTCGACTCCCCATGGTCGAGCACCTGCTGGCGGGTGGACTGGCGCACATACACCACCGCCAGCCGCTCAAGATGCCGGTTGCAAACCTTGCTGCCCAGCCGCTCCCACGGCAACAGCGCGGTCATGGCCGCCCTCCTTCACCGGCCGGGGCCCAGACGCCGGCGCCCGTCGCGCCCGCTTCCGACACCCGGGCCGCTACCACCCGGCTGGCCAGCACCGCCAGCCACCGCACCGCCGCCCGGCGGTTGGCCTCCGGTAGGCCCGTCCAGCTCTGCTTGGTCGCCCACTGTGGGGCCAGGGTCTTCCCCCGTCGTCCACGACCCGCCCTCCTCGCCACGCGCACGGGCTCGCAGCCGCTCGACGACCTCGACCAGCCGCAGCAGCCCCTCACGTCCGAGTATCGGCGTTTGTCCCACCTGGTCACCATTCATGGGTGCATTCTGCTTGGCAGATTGAGACCGCACTGGACGAGCTGAAGACCCACCAGCGCGGCCCTGGGGTGGTGCTGCGCAGCCGCGACCCCGACGGGGTCCGTCAGGAGGTGTGGGCGCACCTGTTGGTCCACTACGCCATCCGCAAGCTGATGCACCAGGCCGCCCTGACCGAGGGCCTGGACCCCGACCGGCTGTCGTTCACCAGCAGCCTGCGGATCGTGCGCCGCCACCTGGTCAGCCACCAGCCGTTTTCCCCCTGACGAGATCACCACCGCAGGCAGGCTGGCAATCGCCGAGATCCTGACCGAGCGGCTTCCGGCTCGGCGGCTGCGCGCCTTTCCCCGCGCGGTCAAGCGCAAGATGAGCAACTTCGCCGCCAAGCGCGCCCATCATCGCCAGTGGCCACAGCCGACCAGACCGGACCCCGAGGCAGTAGTCATCCTCCCCAGAGCCGGCTAACTGACCGGCATTGGGCGTAGCGTGAGGCTGGGGGTGTCGGCCCGGGAGGACAGCCCGACAAATGAGACGGGCACAGCACGGACAAGTGAGAGCTGATCCGACTAAGGCGGGGCCTCCAAGCACGGGCACGGGGCTCGTGGAGTCCGAGGCGCGGGGCTTCGTGCAGGCCGTGGAGGACTTCGACGATCCGTCTCTGGAGTGGCGCCGGCTCTTCTCGGAGTTGCTAGGCACCTTCCTTTTGGTGCTGGTCGCCGCCGGTGGCGGAATGATGGGACAGGCATTCCCAAACACGATCAGCCGCACAGCCGCGGTCGTCGCGCCAGGGCTGATGGTGTTGGCGATCATCTTGTTCATGGGCAAGGTGTCCGGCGCTCATCTCAACCCAGCGGTCAGCATCGCGTTCTCGCTCCGCGGGGACTTCCCCTGGCGGCGCGTGCCCGGCTACATCGTCGTCCAACTGGCAGGGGCCGCACTCGCCGCCTGGTTCCTGCAGGCCATCGTGCATGTCTCGTCTACCTACGGCTCGAACTACCCGGCGGCGGGATACTCCGCCCGCGACGCGTTCTTGATGGAGACGGTGCTCACTCTTGGCCTAGTCAGCGTCATCCTCGGCACCGCGTCAGGTGCCCAGAACCTCGGAGTCCTCGGGGCCATCGGCGTGGGTGCGTACATCGCGCTGGCCGGCCTTTGGGGTAGTCCGATCTCAGGTGCGTCGATGAACCCGGCCCGCACGTTCGGGCCCGATGCCGTCGGCGCCAACTTCAGCTCATACTGGGTGTATGTCGCCGGCCCGTTGGTCGGCGCCACCTTGGCCGTCGGCGTCGCGTTCGTGCTCAGAGGCCGCGGCGGTGGGGTGTCCGGCTCCGGCGCCGCGCAGGGTACGCTGTTCACCGACGCCGAGCGTCCCGACCAACGCTGAGAGACGGGCTGATCCGGTCAGCTGACGCCTGTTTCTGCGGCGGGCGCAGGTCGTCGGCAAGGGTGCTTTCCAAGCTCGGTGAGGTGTAGGTGGAGGTCATCAACAAGCCCATCGCTGCTCTGGTCCTGGGACGGCAGGGCAGCATAAGGGCAGCAACCGCCGCGCGGAGGGACCCGAAGAGACGCGGAGGAATCGTGATGGATCATGAGCCTGCTCGCGCCCCGATGCAGCCTCTACGTGCACGTTTGCCATGATCCTCCACTTCCCCTGAGGCCCCGAATTGCATTAACGTAATCCGTCGTGGGATCTGATAAGGAAGAGGACTACCGCCTCGGGATCGTTTGACATGTTGAGAGTCGGTGGACGCCGCCGACGCCGTTGCGGGGTGATCTTCTCCATCCAGGGTCTGTCAGCAGCTTGTCAGCAACCCGGCCTCACGAGGCCTCGGTAGGCATCACGCGCCAGGGCAACACCACGACTCTCACCTGGGGTTCAGCGGTGCTGCGGCAGGTCCTGTTAGGCCCTGTGTCGAGGTCGGGGTGGCTGCTGAGCTGGGGTTACTGTCCTGTCCGCGTGATGATTGCGGATGACCAAGGCTGCGACCTGCGGTCCGAAAGGTAGGTCTGGACGGCCGGCGCGGGAGTTGTTCAGGGGTACTTTGCGGAATCAAATGATCTTGTAGTTCAGGGCGGTCGGGC
>WNGD01004870.1_pt1 | contig 13160 bp, 10 predicted proteins | sample 5400671 | NCBI WGS metagenome assembly WNGD01 (sample SAMN13153369, study PRJNA577476) | soil metagenome | isolation source: 40 cm soil or saprolite under grassland replicate 2 | place: USA:California | collected 2016-06-15
CGGCTGGCGCGCGAGCCAGCGGTAGAGGGGCGGCGCGTGCACGCCCAGGTGCGCCGCGACGACGGGGGCCGGGCGGGGCGCGGCGCTGGCGACGCAGGCGAGCGCCAGGAGCGCGCCCGCCGCGATGCGGAGGCGGCGCGAGAGCCGCGCCGTGGCGCGCGCGAGCTCGTAGCCGGCGAGCGCGGAGAGCGCCGCCGCCGCGACGATGAAAAAGCGCGACGGGCCGCGCAGGCTCGCGAAGCCGGGGACCAGCCGGTAGAGCAGCAGATAGGGGAGGGGCAGCGCCTCCCGGCCGGGAAGGAGGAGGTAGGGGCCGGCGGAGCAGAGCACCCCGGCGGCGAGGAGCGCCCAGGTTGCACCGCCGGGTGCGGGCAGTGGTGCCGGGCCCGGCCGCGGGACGAGCCGCGCCGCGAGGCCGCCGAGGAGGACCGCGACCGGCACGATCCCGAGCACGCCGGAGAGGATCGCGGGTCGGAGGTAGGTGAGAGGCTGCCATCCGAAGGCGGCGACGGTGCCCACATCCGGTGTCGGGATGACATGCTCCGCGCGGGCGTGGAGGTAGGGGAGCGCCACGGGCAGGGCGACGAGCGCACCCGCCGTGAAGCCGGCGGCGAGGCCGGCCGCGGCGCGCGCCGGCTCGGGCACACGCCCGAGCCGCACGAGCGCGTACACCGGCACGGCGACGAAGGCGAAATAGCCGAGGTAGAGGCAGGCGAGCGCCTGGAGCGCCAGCGCGGCGGCGAGCCCGGCGAGCGCGCGCACACGCCGCCGCTCGAGCCAGCAGTCCACGGCGAGGAGCGCCAGCGGCAGGTACTGCGCGCCCAGGTACTGCGGCTGCGGGAGGGTGTGCACGCGCCAGGGCGCGAACGTGTACGCCGCGCCTGCCAGCAGCGCGGCGCCCGTGTCGCGCGTGTGGTGGTGGACCAGGAGGAACATCGCGAGCCCGGCCAGGACGAAGCTCTCGAGCGCCATGGCCTTCAGCGCCACGAGGACGTTGCCGGTCGCCGCGAGCGCCGGCACGGTGACCGGCAGGTGGGCCAGCATGTTCTCCGAGCCGGCGATGGTGTTCGGCGCCGGGTAGTAGATGTTGCCGTCGAAGAGATGGGCCGGGTCGGTCAGGATGGCGTGCGCCGTCCAGCCGAGGATCCAGACGTTCAGGGAGAGGTCCGCATCGAGCATCCCGCCCATCGGGCCCTCCGCCCGCGGCAGCGCGTCGCGCGCCGTGAACCAGGGACGCAGGACCCAGGGGGTCGCGGCCGCGAAGAACAGGGTCGCGGCCAGCGCCGCGCGCGCGCCTCTCACGCGGCCGGCCGCCGCCCGCGGGTCACGAAGTTCCCCATGATGCTCGGGTACGCCTCGCACGGCGTCCAGCACTGCGGGCAGCGGTAGTCGAAGATCTCGCGCTCCAGCCGGTCGGCCTCGGGCGTGCTCCAGAGCCGCGCCAGGTCGTAGTCCACGTCCCTGAGGCTCCCGATCCTGCGGTCGTAGATCGTGCACGGGAAGACGTTGCCCCACGAGTCGACGAAGCACGACGCGCTGAGCGCGTGGCAGCGCATCGGCGTGCGGCCGGTCTCGAGATAGCGGCGGACCCTCGACAGGTACGCGCGCTCGAGGTAGCCGACCGGCGAGCGGGGGAGCCCGCGCAGATGCGCGTACTCCTCGACCGCGGCCGCGAGCTTCTCGCGGTCGACCTTGGCGCCGAGGCCCAGGTCGGTGTTGCCGAGGTAGTGCGGCGACTCGTGCACGAGGTTGACGTGGAACTCGTCGTGGCGGAGGTCGGGGACTTCTCGGCGGGCAGCCGCGAAGGCGGCCGGGTAGTGGTCCACGTTGTCGGCCGAGAGCGTCATGCCGAGGACCACGTCGACGCCGGGCAGGGCGCGCAGCGCCTTGAAGGTCTCGAGCTGGCGCCGCCAGCCGCCCTCGATGCCGCGGATGCGGTCGTTGGTGGACTCGTCGCCGTCGGTCGAGACGGTGACGATGAGCTTCTCCGGACGCCGGCCAGGGCGCGTGGTGATGGCTTCGGCGGCGGCGACCACCTTGTCGGTCAGGGAGCCGTTGGTCGGGAAGTGGAGGAGGAGGAGGTCGGGGCAGCCGTCGATCACCGCGTGGCAGACGTCGATGAAGTCCCGGCGCAGCGTGACCTCGCCGCCCGTGAGGTCGACCCACAGGAAGCGGCCCGAGCGCCGGAAGAAGCGCTGGATCTCCTCCAGCCGGAGCTCGTCGCGCGGCGCCATCTTCCAGATGTTGCAGGTCTGGCAGCGGTAGTTGCACCAGAAGGTGACGCAGAAGGTGAGCTTGAAGGGGAAGTCGAGGCGCCCGAGGTTCGCCCGCAGGGCGGCCCCGGCGAGGGCGGTGTAGGGCGCGAGGGGCACGCGAGAAAGAGCTTACGAGAAGGCGTCGAGCAGCGCCAGCACGGCGTTCCGCCGCGGCGCGGCCTCGTGGGCGTGCTGCGCGTACCAGTCGTAGGCGGCGCAGGTGAGGGCGACGTTGTCCTGGCGGGGCGTCCAGCCGAGCACGGTCCTGGCGCGTGTCGTGTCGAGGATGAAGGTCGCGTCGGCGAGGAGGTAGTGCTCGGGAACGATGGGCGAGAGGCCGAAGGGCCGGAGGACCCGCGCCGCGTTGCGCACCAGCGCGGCGGGGACGGGCACGATGCGCGAGCGGCTGCCCGCGTGGCGGATCAACGCCTCCACCTGGGCACGGACGGTGGGCACGCCGTCGGCGCCGAGGTTCAGAACCAGACCCCGCGCGGCCGGCGTCTCGGCCGCCAGCCGGCACGCCTCCGCGACGTCCTCGGCGCTCACCATCTGCACCCGGTTCTGGCCGCGGCCGAGCAGGTAGACGTTCTTCCCGCGCTGCACCCAGTCGAAGAGGAGGACGAAGACGCCGCTCATGTGCGGCCCGAAGAGGCTCATGGGGCGGAGCACGGTGACGTCCCCGCCGCGGGCGGCCCAGTCGAGGCAGAGCTGCTCGGCCTCGATCTTCGAGCGCCCGTAGGCGCCGAGCGGGCGCTCGGGGTGGTCCTCCGTGACCGGCACGGTGGTGGGGACGCCGTACACGCCGGAGCTCGACACGAACACGACCTTGCGCACGCCCTCGGCGCGCGCGGCCGCGAGCAGGTTCGCCGTGCCGGCCACGTTCATGGCGTGGATCTCCACCTCGCCCAGGGCGGCGAACTGCGGCTTCATGCGCTGGCCGGCGGCGAGGTGGTAGACGACCTCGACGCCGCGCGCGGCCGCGCGCAGGGCGGCCGCGTCGCGCATGTCGGCGACCACCGGCTCGACGCCGCCGCCCGCGAGCTCCGGCGGGGGCGGCAGGACGTCGAACAGGCGGAGCCGCCGTCCGGCGGCGCGGAGGCGCGCCACCAGCGCGCGACCGAGGAGCCCGGAGGAGCCGGTGACGAGGTCCGTCACCGGCTACCCGCCGACGCGGCGCGCCTGCGCGCCGCTCGCGAAGAAGCGCTCCTCGATGGCGGCCAGCACCTCGTCCGCGCCGATCGAACGCATGCACACCGGGTCGGTGCAGGTGCTCATCTTGAAGTTGTAGTTGCTGAGGCAGGGGCTGCAGTAGAGGTCTTTGTAGAAGACGACGTCGCGCGACCCGCGCGGGCCGTAGAGCGCGGGCGGCGTCGGCCCGAGGAGCGCCACGACCGGGGTGCCCACGGCGCCGGCGAGATGCATGACCGAGGTGTCGCCGGTCAGGACGACGGTGGCCTCGGCGACGAGCGCGGCGAGCTCGCCGACCCCGAGCCGGTCGCAGGCGTCGAGCGCGGGATGCCGCATGCGACGGGTGGCCTCGGCGACCAGCGCGCACTCCGCCGCGCCCTGCCCGGTGAAGGCCACCACCACCCCGTGGCGCTCGGCGAGCGCGTCCGCGACGGCGGCGAAGCGCTCGATCTCCCAGCGCTTGAGCGCGACCCGGTTGTAGCTCTCGCCGGTCCCGGGGTGCATGACGACCAGCGGCCGCCCGGCACCGCCCGACGGGAGGAGCGCGCGCACACGCGCGCGATCCGCGTCCGCGACCGGCAGCCGCCAGGCGGGCGCCGCCCCGGACGGGACGCCGAGCGGCGCCGCCAGGCGGAGGAAGAGGTCGCGGGTGTGCACGCTGTCGGTCGAGACGACGCGCGTCGTGTAGAGCCAGCCCCGGTGCTGGCCCTCGGTGTCGAAGCCGATCAGCTCGGGCGCGCCGGAGAGGAAGCCGAAGATGCCCGACACCTTCAGGAACTGCTCGAAGTCGAGGACGGTATCGTAGCCGCGGGCCCGGAGCGCCTGCACCAGGCGGGCGACGGCGCGCGCGAAGCGGGGGAAGGTCGCGACCTCGACGGTGAGCACGCGCGCCATGAGCCCGCTCTGCTCGAGGAGCGCCTCGTTCCCGGGGAGGGTGAGGAAGTCGATCTCGACCTCGGGGACGGCGGCGCGCAGCGCCGCCAGCGTGGGCAGGATCATGACGAGGTTGCCGAGCCCGTAGAACTTGATGGCGAGGACGCGCCGCGGCCGGGCCCAGGTGCGGCCCGCCGACGGCGGTGTGGTGGCGCCGGGCGGCGGCAGGCGGCGGCCGGTGGCCCGGCCGACGGCGTGCAGGCCCAGGTGGACGGCGACGCCCGCCCAGCGGTCGATGTAGCGCGCGGCGAGCAGGTTCATGGAGCGGCCGGTGGGGACGCTACATCGCGCGCCGCCCGGGCGTCAAAGCTGAGCCGGACCCGTGGCGCCGACCGAGCTGCCTGCCGAGTTTGATTTCGCGGGCGCATTGGGCTGGAAAGGCTCGCCGTGCGCTGTCCGCTCTGCGCCGCCCCGGCGCCGCCGCCCGCCTTCGTGAAGGCCGGCTACCCGATGACCCGCTGTGCCTGCGGGATGGTGTTCGTGGCGCGGGAGGTCGACCCTGCCGTGCTCGACGCGCTCTACGGCGAGAGCTACTTCGCGGGCGGCTTCGATGCGGTGGTGCCGGGCTACCGCGGCTACGCGGATGAGGAGCCGGTCATGCGGCGGAACTTCGACCGCCGCCTGGCGCTGATCGAGCGCCGGGTGGCGCCGGGCGCGCTCCTCGACGTGGGCGCGGCCCTCGGCTTCTTCGTGCGCGCGGCGCGCGCGCGCGGCTGGGACGCGCGCGGCATCGAGCGCTCGGCCTACGCGGCGGAGCGCGCGGCATCGAGCGGCGTCCCCGTCGTGCACGGCGACTTCCTCTCCGCCGCGCTCGTGCCCGCGAGCTTCACCGCCGTCACCCTGCTGGACGTGCTCGAGCACACGGCCGACCCGCGCGCCTACGTGCGGCGGGCGCGCGCGTGCCTGCGGCCCGGCGGCGTGCTCGCGATCGAGACTGCGGACCTGGCCGCGCCCTTCGCGCGGCTCGCGGGGCGGCGCTACCACTTCTTCACGCCCCCGAACCACCTCACCTACTTCACGCGCGCCACGCTCGCGCGGCTCCTCGCCGAGGAAGGCTTCGCCGACCCGGGCTTCTTCCGCGTCGGCAAGTGGGTCACGCTGCGCCGGCTCGTCTATCACGTCTACACGCGCGCCCCGCGCCCGGCGCTCGGTCGCCTCGTGCGCGTCGTCGAGCGCAGTGGCTTCGCCCGCCTCGCCGTCCCCGTGAACCTGGGCGACGACGTGCTGGCGCTCGCCCGTGCCGCCGGGTAGTGCGGTCACCGATGCCGCCCTCGCCGCGCCTTCCCGCGATCGACCTCGTCAAGGGGTGCGCCATCCTCTGCGTGCTCTTCATCCACTCGCAGGCGCTGGGCGACGGCCCGCTCTTCCTCTACGTCGTCAACCAGGCGGTGCCAATCTTCGTCGTGCTCTTCGGGCTCAACTCGGAACTCTGGTGGCAGGCACGCTCGGGCAGCGAGGCGACGATCGCCAGCTTCTACGCGAGCCGCGCGCGCCGCATTCTGGTCCCGATGTGGGCCGCGCTCCCGGTGTGGTGGGCGCTGGCGCTGCTCCTCCGCCCGGCGGACGTCGTGCTGACGCGCACGCTGCCGCTCTGGCACGCGGCCGGCTGGCTCTCGCAGGTCGGCACGGGGTGGTTCGTGACCATGATCATCCAGCTCGTGCTCGTGTTCCCGCTCCTGCACGCGCTGGCGCGGCGCGCGGGGACCGAGACCGTGCTCGTCGCCGGGCTCGCGTGCACGCTCGCGTGCGTGCGCTTCCGGTTCCTCCTCTTGGCGGCGCTCGCCGGTGTCGGTCCCGCGCCGGGGCGGGCGCAGGACTTCTTCAACTACTTCGTGTTCTCGCCGCGCCTCCTCGCGCACGTCGCCTTCGGGATGTGGCTCGCGCCGAAGGTCGATCGCCTGGGCGGGACGGCGGCCGCGCTCTCCGCGGCGGCGTTCGCCGCGTGCGTCGCGGGAGCCGAGGGCGGGTTCGGCGCGAGCAGGGCGCCCTACGCCGCCGCCCTCGTCCCGCTGCCGCTCACGGTTCTCCTCCTCGCCGCGTGGCGTCTCCTGCCGCGGGTAGCGGGCGTGACGCCGGCGTTCGAGTGGCTCGGCCAGAGCTCCTACGGCGTCTACCTGGGCCAACTCCTGACGCACAACGCGTTCGTGTTCGCGCTGGGCCTCGGGCTCTACCAGCGCTTCGACCTCTGGCTCTACACCGCGGCCCTCCTCGCCGGCGGGCTCTTCTTCGTGTGGCTCGGGGAGTCGCTCCGGCGCGTGGCGCGGGGCGGGATCGCGCTCCCGAGTCCGGCGCGCTGATGCCGGCCGTCGTCCTCGGCATCAACCACAACAGCCCCGACTCGGCCGCGGCGCTCCTCGTCGACGGCGTGCCCGTCGCCGTCGCCGAGGAGGAACGCTTCATCCGTCTCGTGCTCAGCCGGGAGGCAACGCGTACGTGCCCGCCATCACCCGGCTGCCCCTGCGCGACTGCACGAGCGGCCTACTGCCTCTATCGCAAGGTATGACAAGCGAGCGCCATCGCCACGAGATCGAGCATGGAAAATTTCTGGCCTCCGATCCGTTGAAACATTGGAGCCATGCCTCCTGGGCCGGTCAGGAGCGCGTCGCTCGGCGGGCGAAGCTGTTCATCGAGAAGACCGGCATCCGGCCGGGCCTGGAGGTCCTCGAGCTCGGTTTCGGCCTCGGAGAATTCACCGGCAGGCTGGCGCTGTCCGGGGCGCGCGTCACCGCCGTCGACATCTCACCCGACCTCAAGGCGATCGCGGAGAAGGCGGTCGGCCACCGGCCGAACGTCAAACTGGTGCTCGGCGACGCCGAAACTCTTTCGGATTTTCGCGACGCGTCTTTCGATGCCGTCGTCGGCAACTCGATCCTGCACCATCTTGATGCCATGAAGACGCTGAAGAGCGTATTCCGCGTGCTCAAGCCGGGAGGGCGCATCGCTTTTTCCGAACCGAACATGCTGAACCCGCAGATCGCTCTTCAGAAAAACATCCCGTGGCTGAAGAAAGCGCTCGGCGACAGTCCTGATGAGACGGCCTTCTTTTCCTGGCAGATGCGCGGTTTGCTGCGCGCGTCAGGTTTCGCGGAGGTCCATGTCGAGCCGTTCGATTTCCTGCATCCGGCCCTGCCCAAAGGCTTCGCACGCCGTTTCGCGCCGCTGGCCGAGAAGCTGGAAAAAATCCCGGGCCTACGCCAGATCGCGGGCAGCCTTTTGATCAGCGCCCAGAAGCCGTAGTCCTCGTGTTTCCGCGGCGGCACGCGCTGGCGCGCGGGGATCGAATACCTCCCGCTGAGCCGCCGGGGAGGGCGGCGCTCGACCCCTCGGCCCCGCAGGAGCCCGGCGGGGCAAGGGCTTTCCGGGACGAGGGTGCACGCCAACCCGGCGGCTCCCGGAATGATAAAAGCGGGCTTGACTGTTTTTATCTCTGGCGCTAGGGTGTGCGCATGGTGACCAGGGCGGCTGCGGGCGGTCGCCGCACCCGCCGCCGGCGGAGCCAGGAGGAGCGCCGGGAAGCGACCCGCGGGGCGGTGCTCGACGCCACCGTGGAGTGCCTGGCCGAGCGCGGCTACGCGGGGACGACCACCACGCGCATCGCGCGCCGCGCCCGCGTCTCACGTGGCGCCCTCCTGCACTACTACGCCTCGAAGGTCGAGCTCCTCACGAGCGCCATCGAGCACCTCCTCCGGCGCCGCGAGCAGGAGTTCCGGGCGGCGTTCGCGGCGCTGCCCGCCGACGCCGACCGGCGGGCGGCGGCGATCGACATCCTGTGGAGGATGGTCTCGGGCTCGACCTTCTACGCCTGGCTCGAGCTCGTGGTCGCCGCGCGCAGCGATCGCCAGCTCCTGCGCGAGGTGTCCCGGATCACGACGCAGTTCACCGACACCGTGATCGCCACCTACCGCGAGCTGTTTGCCGAAGCCGCCCCGCCGAACGTGCGCTTCGACCTCGTCCCGGCGTTCACGTTCGCGTTTCTCCAGGGGCTCGCCCTCGATCGCATCGCCATCGCGGACGATCAGCGGGTGCGCGAGCTGCTCGCCGTGCTGAAGGATCTGGCCACCGTCGTTCTCGGTCCCAACCCGCGTCCCCCGGGCGCATAGAGAGAGGAGGAAGCATGTCCGTTCAGGTCGCCGCCGTCGAACCCCACGTGTTCGTGCCGGAGGAGGAGCGAGCCGCTGCACGCGCGGAGACCTTTCGGCAGCTGGTCTCGCGTCTGAGCCACCAGTCGGTCGTCAAGCACTTCGACGCCTATGCCGACATCGCCTGGGATGCGGAGGAGTTCCGCATCGATCCCCTCGATCCGCGCTGGGAGCTCGGCGGGGACGACGTGCTCGGGGGCAGTGCGTGGTACCGCGCCCAGCCGCCCGCGCTGCGCGCGCGGCTCGGCCTGCACCTGGTCGCCCACTTCATGAAGATCGGTCTCCAGTTCGAGGGCGTCCTCAAGCGGGGGCTCCTCGCCTTTGCGGCCTCGCTGCCCAACGGCTCGCCCGAGTTTCGCTACGTCTATCACGAGATCATCGAGGAGGCGCAGCACGCGCTCATGTTCCAGGAGTTCGTGAACCGCTCGGGCTTCGATCTCCGCGGGCTCACCGGCGTCCACCGCTTCCTGGCCCGCCGGGTGCCGACGCTCGCGGAGGTCTTCCCCGAGCTCTTCTTCGTCTTCGTCCTCGGCGGCGAGGACCCCATCGATCACGTGCAGCGCCGGGCGCTGCGCCGCGAGCGGCCGGTGCACCCTCTGCTCCGGCGGATCATGCAGATCCACGTGACCGAGGAGGCGCGTCACCTCTGCTTCGCGCGTCACTACCTGAAGGAGCACGTTCCGCACCTGGGACGAGCCCGCCGCGCCGCGCTCGCCGTCGGCGCGCCGGTCGTGCTGCGCGTCATGGCTCAGCTCATGCTGCGGCCGTCGCCGGCGATCATCCGCGCCTACCGCGTCCCACGGCGGGTCATCGACGAGGCCTACACCCGCAACCCCCGCCACCGGGCGGACACGCTCGCGACGCTCGACGAGGTCCGCACGCTCGCCAGCGAGCTCGGGCTGATCACCCCCCGCACCCGGCGCCTCTGGCAGGCGCTCGGCATCTGGGCCGGGCAGCCGTCGGCTTGACGCCCCCGGGGCTCACGTAGGACTCTCACCGCCGAGTGCGGGTCCTCTTCTACTATCGCGGCATCGAGAACCTGGGCGTCGGCTACCTCATGTCGATGCTGAGGCACCACGGGCACGAGATCGACCTGATCTTCGACCCCGGCCTCGACGACAACCTCTTTCTCAAGGCCCCGCACCTCGCCTGGCTGAACCGCCACGAGGCGCTGCTCGAGCGCGCCGTCGCCTTCCGGCCCGACCTGATCGCGATGGGCTCGCTCACCAACCTGTGGCCCTTCTGCTCGACGATGGCCGCGAAGCTGAAGGCGAGGATCGGCGCGCCGATCGTCGTGGGCGGCCACCACGCGCAGGCGCTCCCCGGCTACATCCTGGAGAGCCCGCACGTCGACATGGTGTGCACCGGGGAGGGTGAGGTCGCGCTGCTCGAGCTCGTCGGCCGCATGGAGCGGGGCGAGGACTACACCACCGTCCCGACCCTCTGGGTGAAGAAGGACGGGATCGTCCATCGCAACGAGATGGGAGCGCTCGAGAACGACCTCGACCAGTTTCCCTTCCCGGAGAAGCAGCTCTGGTGGGAGTACGGCTGCTTCAAGGACAACCTCGAGATCTTCACGGGCCGCGGCTGCCCGTTCAAGTGCACGTTCTGCAACATCCACTACCAGCGGGAGATCTTCCGAGGGAAGGGCGACTTCCTCCGCAAGCGGTCGATCGGGAACGTCATGGCGGAGTTCAGGCAGAACCTGGCGCGCTACGACGTCAGCTTCGTGTCCGTCCACGACGACAACTTCACCACCGACCCGCACTGGGTGGAGGAGTTCTGCGAGGCGTACCGCAGGGAGGTGAACCTCCCCTGGTACTGCTTCGGCTACCCGACCACCATCAAGCCGCGCCTGGTGAAGGCGATGAAGGCGGCCAACTGTGCCACCATCTTCATGGGCGTCGACTCCGGCGACCCCGACATCCGCCGCTACTACATGGAGCGGCCGATGCCCGACGAGCTCATCTTCCGCTCGGCCAGGCTCGTCAAGGACGCCGGCATCGGCCTCCAGGTCTCGTGCATCTACGGCAACCCGGGCGAGACGCCGGAGCAGATGATGAAGACGCTCCGCATGGTCGATGCGATCCGGCCGACCCAGTGCTCGGCGTACATCTTCTACCCGTTCCCGAAGACCAAGCTGCACGACATGGCCGTCGAGATGGGCTACCTCGACGGGGAGGGGGAGGAGAAGGTCCGCCGGGGGATCTCCGGCTACCACCACGAGTCGATCTTGAGGCACCCGCACAAGGAGCTCGCCGAGACGCTCGCCAAGATCACGCCCGTCTACGCGCGCGCGCCGGAGGTGGTGAAGCCGTGGCTGCGTTGGATGATCGCGCGGCGCATGAAGCGCCTCGCGCTCTGCCTCTACGTCGCGTTGATCCCGCTCACCTTCCCGTTCCTCGGTGTGGAGGGGATCAAGGTGACGCTCCGCATGGCGTGGCGAGCGCTCTGGCGCAGGGCCGGGCAGCGGCTGCCGCGGCCTCCGCTCCCTGAAGCACGGGCCGCGTAGGGCCCAAGGCCCCGACGCGGGACCATGACCCGCTCTGAGCTGCAACTGGTGCCGCTCGCCACGGCGTCGGCCTCGGGCAGATCACCCTCGCCGACGAGGGCCGGCCGCGATGCGGCCGCCGTCGTCGCGATCACCGCGCTCGCCTTCCTGCCCGCGCTTCGCAACGGCTTCGTCGAGTTCGACGATCAACAAAACATCCTCGAGAACCCGATGTTCAGGGGCCTCGGGCCTGGGCGCATCGGCTGGATGTTCACCACCTTCCACATGGGACACTGGCAGCCGCTGTCCTGGGTCTCCCTCGGCCTCGACTACACGCTCTGGGGGCTCGACCCGCTCGGGTACCACCTGACGAATCTCGTCCTCCACCTGACGAGCGCGGCGGTGCTGTTCCTGCTCGCCCGGCGCCTGCTGTCCCGGACCGGCATCCCGTCGCCGGGTGTCGACGCGGGTGCGGCGATCGGGGCGCTTCTCTGGGCCGTCCATCCACTGCGCGTCGAGTCCGTCGTCTGGATCACGGAGCGCCGCGACGTCCTCTCCGGGCTGTTCGTGCTGCTCGCCCTGCTCGCCTGGATCCAGCCGGCGGATCGCCGGAGCCGGCTGCCGCTCACCCTCGTCGCGGCCGTGCTCGCGCTCCTCTGCAAAGGGAGCGCCATGGTCCTGCCGGTGCTCTTCGTCGTGCTCGACGTCTACCCGCTGCGCCGGCGTCCTCGCGGGCTCGACCTTCTGCCGTTCCTCGCCCTTGCCGGGATCGGGGCGGCGGTCGCGGTGGTTGCGGCGGGGACCGCTGGCGCCATCAGCTCACTCGCGACGGTCCCCCCCGTGCAGCGGATTGCGGCGGTGATGTTCAACCTCGGCTTCTACCTCTGGAAGACCGTCCTGCCGATTCGCCTACAGCCGCTGTACGCATACCCCTCCCTGACACCCGTGGACCCGCTCCCACTTGCCGGCGCCGCCACGGCCGTTGGGGTGGCCGCCGCCGCGTGGGCACTCCGCCAGCGCTGCCCCGCCCTCGCTGCCGCCTTCGCCTTCCACCTTGCCGCGGTCGCGCCGACGCTCGGGCTTGCCCAGGCAGGCCCGCAGCTGGCGGCCGACCGCTACACGTACATCGCCGGCATGGCGTGGGGCGTCCTCGCGGCGGGCGCGCTCGTCTCGATCGTCCCGCGGCCCCGGCTGGTGGCGGCGCCGTTCGTCCTCGTCCTCGGCCTGCTGACCGCGACGTACATCCCCGCCTGGCGCGACGGACGTACGCTCTGGACGCGGGCCGTGGCCATGGATCCGGAGAACGTGGCGGCCCGCCTCCACCTCGCCAACGTCAGCCAGCTCGCGGGCGACCTCGACGGCGCGGTGGCACAGATCCGAGAAGTCCTTCGCATGCGGCCTCAGTTCGCCGAGGCGCACGCCGAGCTGGCCGTGCTCCTGACCGCGCGCCGTGAGTTCGACGAAGCGCTCACGCATTATCGGACGGCGCTCGCCATCGACCCAAACCCGCGAGCGGAAGTGCTGAGCAACATGGGCGTCCTGTTGATGCGAACCGGGAAGCCCGCCGACGCCATCCCGCTCTTCCGCGGCGCCCTCGGCCGCCGGCCTGACCTTCCGGGCATCCACGAGAACCTGGCCCAGGCGCTCTTGATGGTCGGGAACCGAGGCGAGGCCATCGCCGAGCTCGAGGCGGCACTCCGACTCGATCCAGGCGCGGCGGCGGCGCGCCGTGCCTTGACTGCCATTCGCTCGACCGGGACGTCGCTTCCCTGAGGCGCCCGCGACTTCGGTTGGTCTCTCCGCGCGAGCCATCCCCGAGGCCGCCGACGCGGCCTCAGGCCGACCCTCGCGACCTGCGGGCGCGACGGAGAAGGCGCAAAGGGCTCTCGGCCCCTGGCTTGAGCGCCTGCCGCCGGCTTGCGACAATCGGCGCGATGGAGTCCCGCCCCCGCCTCTCCGTGCTGGTCCCGGTCTACAACGAGGTCGCCACGGTGCGCGCGCTGCTCGCGCGCGTGATGGCGGTGCCCATTCCGAAGGAGATCATCGTGGTCGACGACGGCTCGACCGACGGGACGCGCGCCGTGCTCGAGGAGATGCACGCGGCGACGCCCGCGACGCCCGAGAACCGCCTCGTCGTCCTCTTCCAGGAGCGCA
>WNGD01004872.1_pt1 | contig 13159 bp, 11 predicted proteins | sample 5400671 | NCBI WGS metagenome assembly WNGD01 (sample SAMN13153369, study PRJNA577476) | soil metagenome | isolation source: 40 cm soil or saprolite under grassland replicate 2 | place: USA:California | collected 2016-06-15
TCTGGATGCGATCGTCCTCGCGCAGAGTCACATTTCGCGTCACCGGGATGCCGTGGTCGCGCATGACCGACTTGAAGAGATCCTTGTCCATCGCTAGAGCCGAGCCCGCCACTCCGGCGCCGACGTACGGGACGTCTGCGAGCTCGAGCAGGCCCTGCACGGTGCCGTCCTCGCCGAACGGCCCGTGGAGAACCGGGAAGACAACGTCGACCTCCCCCAGCGCCGCCGGCACAGACGCTGTCGGCACGGGGAGCGTCTCTGCGACCGTGTCCTGGGCTGTGCCCGTTCCGAGCTCCCAGCGACCGTCGCGGCCGATCTCGACCGTCACCGCGTCGTAGCGCTCCGGATCGAGCGCCGCCAGCACCGACCGGGCCGACGCAAGCGAGATGTCGTGCTCGCTCGAGCGTCCGCCCAGGAGCACGGCCACGCGCACGCGGCCGTTCACGGGCCGGTCGTCGTGCCGGCCAGCTGGCCGACCGAGATCGTGACCGTGGAGCCGCTCGGGGCATCAGTGCTTCCGGCCGGTGACTGGCTGATCACAAGACCCACCTCGCCGGGGTCGGTCGTGACGACCTTCTTCACGACGACCTTGAACCCATAGCTCTTGAGCACGGCAGTCGCCGAGCTCTGGTCCTGGCCGGTCACGTCGGGGACAGGCACGGTGACCGGCTTCTTCGGTCCCTTCGAGACGGTCAATGTCACGGTGGCGCCCTTGGAGGCGAGAGCCCCGGCCGCGGGATCCTGCGAGATGACCGTGTTCACCGGCTGGTCGGAGAAGACGTCCTGGCGCTTCACGACGAAACCGGCGCCGAGCAGGGTTCCGCGGGCATTCTCGATCGGCTGGCCGCGCACGTCTGGGACCGAGACCTGTTCGAGCCCCTTGGAGATGTTGAGGAAGACCGTCGAACCCCTGAGAACGCTTTGCCCCTTCGGCGGATCCTGGGCGACCACGGTGTCGCTGGGCTTGTCCGAGAAGATCTGGTGGGTTTTTGCCGTCAGACCCTTTGCGGTGAGAATGCTCACCGCGTCGGTGCTGGTCTTGCCGAGGACGTCGGGCACTTTCACCCTGGGCTTGCCGGTCGAGACGTTGATCGTGACCGGGTTGTGCTTGTCGAGCCGGGTCCCGCCGGCTGGGTCCTGGCTGATCACGAAGCCCTTTGCCACGATCAGATCAGCCGTGCGATTGACGAGCACTTTGAGGTGGTGCTTCCGAAGCATCGTCTTGGCGTTCGCCTCCAGCAGCCCCTCGACATTGGGGACGGAGACCGGCGCGTTCGCGTTCAGCTGGTCCTGGATCTTCGTGTACGCGTACCAGCCCGCGAATCCGGCGCCGACGAGCAGAAGCAGCGCGAGGAGCCAGGGCCAGATGGGCCGCCGCCGCCGCGGCGGGCCCTCGTAGCCGTAGTACCCGGCAGGCGGCGCGGCGCCTGGAGGGCGGGCTACCGGGCGGGGTGGCGGCCTGACGACCGCGGTCGCCGCACTGGCGATCCCCGCTCCGGCCAGGACGGCGGTGGCGGCGTCAGCCGTCTCGTCGCTGACGCCGGTTCCGCTCGCGACCCGCGCGAGGTCCGCCGCCATCTCCTCGGCCGACGGGTAGCGGTCCTCCGGATCCTTCGCGAGCGCGCGCAGCACGACCAGGTCGAGGTCGTGCGGAATGTCCGGCCGCAGCTCGGAAGGTGGCGTTGGGATCGCGGAGAGATGCTTCATCGCGATCTCCAGGGGCGTGTCGCCGGTGAAGGGCACCTGGCCGGTCAGCATCTCGTAGAGGACGATCCCGACCGAGTAGAGATCCGAGCGCGGGTCGACCGGGGCCCCACGCGCCTGCTCGGGCGACAGGTACTGCGCTGTGCCGATGATCGACCCGGCCTCCGTCATCTGGCTCGCTCCGGAACGGGCGATCCCGAAGTCCGTCACCTTCAGGCGACCCTCGGCGTCGACGACGACATTGTGCGGCTTGATGTCGCGATGGATGATCTCGCCCCGGTGGGCGAAGCCGATCGCGGCCAGGATCTGCAGCGAGTAGTCGATCGCGATCTTGACCGGCGTCGGGCCCCGGCTGACGATCAGCTCCTTCAGCGTTCGCCCGTCGAGGAACTCCATTGCGATGTAGTAGGTGCCCTCGGAATCGCCCCGGTCGTAGATCGAGACGATGCTCGGGTGCGAGAGGCCGGCCGCGCTCTTCGCCTCGCGGCGGAAGCGCTCGATGAACTGGTCGTCGTTTGCGTGCTTCTCGTTCAGGATCTTGATCGCGACATGGCGGCCGAGCTCCTGGTCCTCGGCGAGGTAGACGTTCGCCATTCCGCCGGCGCCGAGCTTGCGGACGATCTTGTAGCGCCCGTCGAAAACCGTGCCGATCAGCGAGTCCTGGACTGCCATCGCTAGGTCTTCACCTTGTCGGCAGCAACGCCTGCAAGATCGTCTTGGCGATCGGCGCCGCTGTGGTTCCTCCGTAGCCGGTCTGGTTCTCGAGCACGACGGCGACGGCGACCTTGGGGTTGTCGGCCGGCGCGAAGGCGATGAACCAGGTCGTATTGCGATGGGCGACGCCCGTCTCTGCCGTGCCCGTCTTGCCGGCAACACGGACCCCGGGGATCTGGGCCGCGGTCCCGGTACCGCCGCTGACGACGGCTTCCATCATCGAGGTCAGGTCCTGCGCGGTCTTGCGGCTGATCGGCTTCGCGATCTCCTCGGGATGCGTGGTCGAGATCGTCGCTCCCCCCGGATCGGTGACGTGGTCGACTGCATAGGGCCGCATCTCGCGCCCGCCGTTTGCGACAGCGCCGGCGACCATCGCCATCTGCAGCGGTGTGGCGAGCATCCGTTCCTGGCCGAATGCGAGCCGTCCCGGATCGACCGCTGTCTCCGGATGCCTGGGGAAGAAGAGCTTGTGGTGGTCGTAGAGCCCGCTCGGAGCCCGCTCGTTCGAAGGCGTCTCCAGCGGTGGCCGCGCATAGAACCCGTAGCGCTTCGAATAGTCGAGGATCGACCGCGCTCCAATCGCCTTGCCGATGTCGCAGAAGACGGCGTTGATCGAGTGCTGGAGCGCCTGGGTGAAGTTGACGCTACCGAAGATCTCGGGCCCGTTCTGGTCGAGAGAGTTGTGCACCTGCTTGCCGTACTCGATGCAGTAGCCCGGGTCCTTGAAGGTCGAGTCGATCGTGTAGCGGCCGGTGTTCAGCGCAGCGGAGGCGGTGACCACCTTGAACGTCGAGCCCGGCGAGAAGAGGCCGTCTGTTGCGCGGTTCAGGAGCGGCGAGCCGGGTGTGCAGGCTCTGGGCGCGCGCAGGATCAGGTTGAAGTTACCTTCGACGAGGTTCGGGTCGTAGCTCGGCTGAGAGGCCATCACGAGTACCTTGCCGGTGCGAGGATCCAGGGCGACCGCGGCTCCGCACTGCCCGGCAAGCGCGCCCATGGCAAGGCGCTGCGCACCGGCTCGCACGGTCAGATGGAGGTCGTTCCCCTTCACGGTCACGCCCTTCAGCTGGTTGATCGTCGTGTTGTAGAGGCTGGTCAGGTTCGCGTCGGCGCCTGTGAGGAAGCTGTTCTCGGAGCGTTCCAGGCCGGCGCGCGAGCGCGACTGGGTCGAGTAGCCGATCAGGTGGGCGAAGAGCGCACCCGTCGGGTAGCGGCGGAAGTAGAGCGTGTGTCCCTCGACGCGTTTCGCCACGTTCGTCGCGAGCACCGTCCCGTCGGCGGACTTGATCTCGCCGCGCTTGATCGTGAACTGCGCGACGCGCATGATCGCGTTGTCCTGCCGGTCCGCGAGACCCGCGGCCGCCCAGGTCTGCCAGTACGTCGTCCCGACGATCAGCGCCGCGAGGAGCACGAGCGTGAAGACGGCGAGTTGCGCGATCTGACGGTTCACTGTGTCCTCGGCGCGTTCGCGCGGTTGGAGACGAGGAGGAGCAACCCGAGTAAGACGAAGTTGGCCACCACCGACGAGCCGCCGTAGGAGACGAACGGAAGCGTGATCCCCGTCAGCGGGATCAGGCGCAGGATGCCGCCGACGATGATGAATGTCTGGAGCGCGAAGGCAAACGTGAGCCCCACCGCGAGGAGCTTCGAGAAGCCGTCCTCCGCCAGCATCGCGATCCGCATCCCACGCACGACGAAGACCATGTAGACGAGCAGGAGCGCCGAGATGCCGACGAGCCCGAGCTCCTGGGCGAGCGCGGAGTAGATGAAGTCGGTCTTGACGTCAGGGATCAGCTGAGTGCCGTCGGTGGTCGAAAACGTCCCCTTACCGAAGCCGGGCCCGACGAAGCCGCCGCTCGCGATCGAATAGAGCGACTTCACAAGCTGGTAGCTCTGGCAGTCCTGCCGCAGCGCATAGGTGTTGCTGGTCGGGCAGAAGACCTTGTGGGTCGTCCAGGGATGCAGCCAGTCGACGACACGGGTGCGGACGTGCGGAGTGATCTTGTAGACGCCCGCCGCGCCCGCCAGGAAGAGCCCGAAGCCAACCGCGACGTAGGCGATCCGCGACGTGGCGACGTAGAACATTGCCAGGAAGATCCCGAAGTAGAGGAGCCCTCCGCCGAGATCCTTCGTCTCGATCAGGACGAGCATGGCGCCGCCCCAGATCACGAGCAGCGGGCCGAAATCCTTGAGTCGCCCCTGCGCGAGCACTTCCCGCTTCTCGCGCAGGTAGCCCGCGAGGAAGACGATCAAGGCAATCTTCGCGAGCTCTCCCGGCTGGAACTGGAGCGGACCGGCGTGCACCCAGAGCCTGGCACCGTTGATCGTCTGGCCGATCCCCGGCAGGGCGGGCAGCGCGAGCAGTGCGATCGCGCCGAGCCCGAACAGGTACTTGTAGCTCTCCAACCGCCGGAAGTCGCGCCGCAGAGCGACGAGCACGACTGCGAAGAGAGCGAGCGCGGCGATCACCCAGAACCCCTGGCGGAAGGCGTACTTGGGCTCGAGCCGGTAGATCTCGGTCACGCCGACCGCGGTGAGAAGAACCGCCATCGGCAGGAGGTACGGGTCGGCGTAGGGCACGGTCCAGCGCGCGATCAGATGGGCGGTGAGGTAGAGCGCGAAGAAGAACGCCGCGTACGAGAGCGAGCCGGTCGAGACGACCGCCTGCCGGGCGATGAAGACGCTCGCGAACCCGAGCGCCGTCAGCATGCCGACGACGACCAGGTTGAGTAGCTCTCGGTTGCGAAGGCTCAACGCCGACCCCGGCCTAGCGGCCCCACAGGCTCCAGACGACGATCGCTGCGGCCACGAGCAGGATCAGGAGGATCGGGAGCAGGCGCTTCCGCACTCGGCCCCCCGTCTCCGCCGGTGCCGGCTCGGGCTCGGTCGGCTGCAGGTCGCGCAGCTTCTCGGCGTCGGCTGCCGAGACGACCATCGTCTGCACTGCGGGCACCCTGTCGGCCTCGTCGAGAGTGTCGTCCTCCTCTTCCTCTGTGGGTTCCTCGACCGCCGGCATGCGCCTCGTCTCGTCCTCGGCCGGCGCATCCTCTGCCCCCTCCTCGACGATCTCGAAGGCGACGACTGTGATGTTGTCCTCGCCGCCACCGCGGTTCGCCGCCGCGATCAGAGAGCTGGCCGCCGCCTTCAGGTCTGCGCGGTGCCGCTCGACTTCCTCCAGGATCAGCCCCTCGTCGATCATCGACGTTAGTCCGTCCGAGCAGATCAGGAAGACGTCGCCGGGCTGCGTCTGGATCGAGAAGGTGTCGACGTCAACGTCCGGGTCTGTGCCGAGAGCGCGAGTGATGACGGAACGCTGCGGGTGCACCTCCGCCTCCTCGGGCGAGAGCTTGCCGCTGCGGACCAGCTCGGCGACGAGCGAGTGGTCGTCGGTCAGCTGCTCGAGGCTGCCGTTGCGCACCATGTAGGCGCGCGAGTCTCCGACGTGGCCGAACGCAATCGTCCCGTCCTCGACGAGCGCGACGGTCATCGTCGTGCCCATCCCGGATGCGGCGGCGTCCTCGCTCGAGCGCTGGTAGACGCGGCGGTTCGCCTCCTGGATCAGCGCGGTGACGCGATCCTCCCCCGACGAGTCCTCCGGTCGGTCCTCGCGCAGCGCGGCGGCTGCGAGCCCGGATGCGACTTCGCCTGCCTGCGCGCCGCCCATCCCGTCGGCGACAGCGAAGAGCGGCGGCTCGCAGACGTATGAATCTTCGTTGTGCCGGCGCTTGCGGCCGGTGTCCGTCACGGCGGTACTGCGTCCCAGCGTCATGTCTCGTACCTCAATTCGGTCTCGCCGACCCTAACGACGTCGCCGGGGGAGAGTTTCCGCTCCCTCGTCAGTCGAGCGCCGTTCACGTAGGTGCCGTTCGTGGAGCCGATGTCCTCCACCCAGACGCCGTCCCGCCGCGGCTCGATCTTGGCGTGACGCGCAGAGGTGAACTCATCCTTGTCCAGCTTGACGTCGTTCTGCCCGCCCCGCCCGAGCGTGAGCGCTCGTGAGTCCAGTAGCCGCTCCTCGCCTTCTTTGAGCGCAGGGCTCTTGAGGACGACGAGACGTCCGGTCTCGACCGCCGGCTCCTCGCGCAGGCCGGCGGCACTGGGCGCAAGCACGAAGCTCTCCTGAGGCAGGCGCAGGTCGCGGCTGGCCGTGCGCACGATCCGCCAGATGAAGAGATAAAGGAGCACGAGGAAGACGATCTTGAGGAGAAGCAGGACCTCCTCGACTGCGACCGACGCAATCATGAGGGAACTTCCCGCTGGAAGACGAGGTCGGTCGAGCCGAGCGTGATCGTGTCCCCCTGGCGCAGCTTCGCCCGCTTGATCCGCTTTCCGTTCACTTCCATGCCGTTCGTCGAGCCAAGGTCGACGACCCAGTAGGCGGCGCCTTCCTGGCGGAGCTCAGCATGGTGGCGCGAGACGTTCGCATCCGCGAGCTGCACGTCGCTGTCCTTCGAGCGGCCGATCACGACACGTCGCTTTTCGACCTCGTGGCGGACGCCGTCCGCGGTCAGGGTGACCACCTCGCGGCCGAGCCCGAGCTCCTCCGGCGAGACCTCCTCCGTCGCCACCGGAGTCTTCGGCTTGTAGACCATCGTCGCTCCCGGCTGCACCTGCGGCACCTGCTCGTCCTCTTCGGCAGCGCCCACTCCCTGCGCCATCCGGGTGGCTATGCCGAACTCCCCGACCGTAAGGTCTTCGTCGGTCTCGAGCTGAACCGTAGGGCGCGAGAGCAGCGCATAGCTCTCGCGGCGCGCGTTCTCGGCCAGATAGTCCTGCAGCTCGGCGATCAGCGAGTCCTCGTAGGTCGTGAACTGCTCGCGGTCAGCGGGCGAGAGGTAGACGGAATACTCGTTCGGGACATAGACGCGCGAGACCGAGATCACGCGATGGTCTTCCATCTCCTTGACGAGCTTGCGCGCGAGCTCGACCGGCTGCACGTTGGTTCGAAAAGCGCGCCCGAAGACACCCTCGAACAGGGACTCGATCTTGTGCTCGATGCTCCGAAGGACGCTCATTGCGGACAGTTTTCCCGCCGCGGCCGAGTCTAGCGTTCCGCTTTCACCGCCAGAACGACGCAGGTGGCCCACGTGGCGAGGACCAAAGGGACTGCGGAAGCCGCGGGCGCGACCAGGAGCGTACCGGTGAGGAGCGCAACGCCGAAGACGGAGATGCCCCAGCGTCCATACCGTTGCGCCAGGGGAAGAGCTGCTGCGGCTGCGCCGAGGACGAGCGCTTCGAGGAGGACCTGTGGCCGGCTCGCGATCGCGCCGGCTAGAGCGCCGGCGACGGCGAGCGGATCCTCGCTACCGGCGATGCCCAGCGCGCCCGGCGATCCGGCGCCCGTGAACGGCACCGTGCCGTTCTGCAGCCATGCGACGACCGCGGCCGCGAGCACCGCAGCGACGACCTGGACGGCGCGTCGCACCCGGCCCGAGACGATCTGCGCTCCGAGCGGGAGCAGGCCGAGGAGGGCGAGCGGGGCGAGCAACGGACCGGCGGCCAGGAAGAGGCCGAAAGCCGGCTTTCGCCAGAAGAGGAGGAGCCAGATAAGAGCAGCCGCGCCGTAGGCCGCTGCGAGGCCGAGCGAGATGTTTCCGAGCGGGAGCACGGGGACGGCGAGCGCCAGCAGGAGACCGAGTCGCGGACGAAGAGCTGTCACGCCTGCCGCCAGCGCTGCGAGTCCAAGCCACCATCCCGCCGGGAAGAACGGCAGCGCCTCGGCGCTCCAACCGGCAAAGAAGGCCGCGGCCGCTGCGGGAGCAGCCTTAGCCGTGACCGGACCCAGGGCAACCTGCGGACGCACCTTGATCCGTTCCCGCGGCTGCGAGGCGAGCCGGAGTGCCGCGGCAAGCTTCGCCGCCGACGGCCGAGCCGCCGGGTCGAGTGCAAGCGCCGAATCGACGAGGCGAATGAGCTCGTCGGAAAGATCGGGTCGCTGGGACGCAAGCGACGGCGCCCCCGCCTGGATCCTCTCTGCCGTCTGCAGCAGCGCAGAGGTCCAGAACGGGTGGTAGCCGACCAGCGACTCCCAGAGCACGACGCCCACTGCCCAGACGTCGGCGGCTGGCTTCGCCTGCTCGCCGCGCAGCCGCTCGGGCGAGATGTACGCGAGCGTCCCGGGTACGTCGCCGGGAGCGGTCAGGCTCTCCTCCTCACGGATCTGCGCGAGCCCGAAGTCGAGCAGGCGCACCGAGAGCGAGTCGCCGTCTGCGACGAGCACGTTCGACGGCTTGACGTCCCGGTGGACGATCCCGTGTGCGTGGGCGTGCGCGAGGCCTTCGAGGATCTGCGCGGCCGCTTCGACCGCCGCCGCGTCGTTCAGCTCGCCCGCGCGCAACGCCTGGCGCAGGGTGCCGCCGGGGACGTACTCGTAGGCGATGTAGACGTGGCGCTCGTCGCGGGCCAGCCCGTATGCGCGGAGGCAGTGCGCGTGCCGCAGCCGCGCTGCCGCAGCGGCCTCGCGCTCGGCTCGGGCGGCCGCGTTGCCGTCGCGCGGCACGATCTTCAGCGCGACGTCGAGGCCGTTCGTCTCGTCGCGCGCGAGCCACACCGAGCCCGAGCCACCGCTGCCGAGCGGCTTCAAGGGGCGGTAGCGTCCTAGGACGAGGCCGCTCGGGGCGGCTGTTGCAACGGCCTCCGACATCGCCGTACGCCTTTGGCTATGGCAGTGCAAACTCCTTTACCCGCCGGAGTACGCGGTAGAGTGACGCAGTTTTCCCTGCTCAAGGCCATGAGCGAGCGAGACACCGACATCGAGTTCGACTTCTTCGACGAGCCCGAGACGCAGGAGGCGCCTCGGCGCGAGCGTGCGCCCCGCCCCGGACCGCCCCGCCCGCCGGCTGGGCCGCCGACCGGCTTCACGCCGCTTCTGCGCCTGGTCGGCCTCGTCGCGTTCGCAATTCTGCTCGTGATCCTGCTCGTCGTGGCGATTCAGAGCTGCCAGGCAAACGGCGAGCGCGCGAAGTACGAGAACTACATGAAGCGCGTCTCCGACATCGCCGTCGACTCGCAGCAGATCGGTCGCGATGTGACGACCGCACTCACCGCGTCGACCCTGAAGGAGCCCGCGCTCGAGCAGAAGCTCGCCGGCCTCGCTCGCCGTCAGGAGCTCGACGTCGAGAAAGCCCGCAAGATCACGCCCCCGCCGCGGCTCGCGCAGGAGCACATGAACCTGATCGAGGCGCTCCAGTTCCGGGTGAACGGCCTCGTCGGACTCCAGCGCGCTTTCCACGCCACGGCCAAGACGAAGAACACGGGCCAAGCCGCGACGACGCTTGCAAGTCAGGCCGACCGGCTGATCGCGAGCGACGTGGTCTGGGACGACAACTTCAAGGATCCCGCCAAGCGCGTGCTCGAAGGTCAGGGCGTCCACGTCACCGTGCCCGACTCGAACTTCCTCGAGAACCCCGAGCTGGCGAGCTCGGCCTCGCTCGCCTCGATCCTCGACCGGATCCGCGGAGCGCAGACCGGCGTCACCCGCGGCGGGCTGCACGGGACAAATCTCGTCTCGGTCAAGGCGCTGCCGAAGGGCACGCTGCTCTCGACGACGGCGGAGACGACCGTGTTTGCAACCGACCAGCTCGCGTTCGCGGTCGCGGTCCAGAACAGCGGAAACTCGCGGGAGCTCAACATCCCCGTGACGCTGACGATCCAGCAGAATCCCACGCCGATCGTGAAGCACACGACGATCGACGTGATCGATCCGGGGCAGACGAAGACGGTCGTCTTCACGCACATCGGCGCCGTGAGCTTCAGCGGGCCGACGACGATCAAGGTCGACGTCTCGCCGGTGCCTGGAGAGACGAGGACCTCGAACAACACCGCCGAGTACAAGGTTCTCTTCTCGCTGACGCCGCCGTGACCGGCGCGCACTAGGATGCGCCGCGCATGAACCTCTCGAGCTCGGCGGCAGCGTGGATCGCAATCGGTGCCGCGGTCGCAGCCGTGCTCGCGCTCGGCATCTGCCTGGCGATGTGGCTGACGATGCGGCGGGTGCGCGCGGCCCAGCTCGTGCTCGTCGGCGGCGGCAAGGAAGATCTCGTCGATTTCGCGGTCTCGCTGCAAGGCCGGATCGACGACCTGCACCGCGCCGTGGACGAGGTCGCGGCCGGGCTCACACGCGTCGACCGGCGAGTCGACGGCGGCGTCGCGAACACCTCGATCGTCCGCTACGACGCGTACTCGGACGCAGGTGGCCACCAGTCGGCGACGCTCGCGATGCTCGATGCCGGTCGCTCGGGCGTCGTCGTCAGCGCGATCCAGGGCCGCGACTACGCCCGGATCTACATGAAGGAGCTCGACCGCGGCAAGGCATCGGTCGCCCTCTCTCCGGAGGAAACCGAGGCCGTAGAGCGCGCTATGTCCCGCTAGCGCACTGCTAAATTTCCCCATCGTGCAGCAGGTTCTTGTCCTGAATGCGAGCTACGAGCCACTGAACGTGACCACCGTTCGGCGTGCGCACGTGCTCGTCTTCAAAGGTAAGGCCGAGGTGATCGAGAAGTTCGAGGAGCCGCTCCACTCCGCGACCGACACGTACCCCCGGCCGCACGTGATCCGCCTCGTCACCTACGTCCGGGTGCCGCGGACGATCCAGCGCAAGATCTCACGGAGGGCGCTCTTCGCGCGGGACGGCTGGCGCTGCGTCTACTGCGGCACGAGCGGCGGCCGGCTCACGCTCGACCACGTCGTGCCGCGAAGCCGCGGCGGTGACTCGGTCTGGGAGAACGTCGTCACCTCGTGCGCGCCCTGCAACCTGCGCAAGGGAGACCGCTCGCTCGAGGAGGCGGCGATGCGGCTGCACGCGAAGCCACGGCCTCCGGCGCCCGTGCTCTTCATCAAGCTGGCAGCACCGAAGATCCCGACCGGTTGGCAGCCGTACCTGAACGCTGCGAGCGCGACGACTTCGTGACGTAGGGCCTCCGCGGCGCCGTACTACGGCGTCCACTCAAGGAGGCTCCAAATGAAGTTCTTCCCACTGGCCGCCGTTGCGGCCGCTGCGATCGCACTCGTCGTCTTCATTGCGCTCGGGCGGCCGGGAACGGCCCGTAGCGCGTCGTCGAGCCGCGGCGACTCGATCACCGTCACGGGCGTCGGCGAGGCGACGGTTGCGCCCGACCAGGCGACGTTCGACTTCGTCGTCGAGACGACCGGCGGCACAGCCCGCGAAGCTCTTGCCGCGAACGCGACACAGACCCACGACGTCCTTTTCGCGCTCGAGAAGCACGGCGTTCGGCCTGCGGACATCCAGACACAGAACGTCTCGACCTACTCGCGTGGGCCCGACCAGTCCGGCTTTGCCGCCAGTCACGACCTCGTCGTGCTCGTGCGCGACCTGCCCAAGGCGGGGCCGATCGTCGACGCGGCCGTGGCCTCCGGCGCCGACCAGGTCAGCGGCCCGACCTTCTCGCGCTCAGACAAGGACGCGCTCTACCGCGACGCTCTCCGTGCCGCACTGGCGCAGGCGCGGGCGAAGGCCCAGTCGCTCGCCGAGGCCTCGCACGTCGCCCTCGGCAGCGTGACGAAGGTCGAGGAGCAGACGGACACGGGCTACCCGCAGTTCGCCAGCGATCAGCAGATGTACAGCTCTGCAGGAGCAGTGGCGAAGACGCCGATCGCCAAGGGCCGTCAAAAGACGGAAGCGACCGTCGACGTCACGTTCGCGATCGCCTAGACGGCTTCGTTTACCGGCGTTGCGGTGGGTACGGGCTGCGGCGCCTCGTGCGCATGCGCGTGCGAGAGGCCGAGGTGGCTATGGCTCTCCGTGCCATAGCCACCCGGGACCGGGATGTAGAACTCGGGGTAGCCCCACATCCCGTGCTCGGACACGTCCAGGCCGGCCGTCTCCACGTGCTCCTCGACCCGGATTCCCCAGAGGCGCTTCATCACCCAGAGACAGCCGAACGAGGCGCTGAACGTGAAGCCGCCGACCGCGACGAGGCCCAGTGCCTGGATGCCGAGCTGGTGGAACGAGCCCGTGTAGATGAGCCCGCCGCTCCCGGTGGCCAGAGTCGAGACGAGCGACGGCACGGCGAAGATCCCGGTCGCAAGCGTTCCCCAGACTCCGGCGAGCCCGTGCACCGCGACTGCGCCGATCGGATCGTCGATCCCGATTCGCTCGACGAGAGGGACCGCAACCACGGCGATCGCAGCCGCGAAGAAGCCGATCACGACCGCAGCCCACGGCGCGACGAAGCCGGACGCTGCAGTGATCGCGACTAGCGCTGCGATCACGCCGTTCAGCATCATCGAGACGTCGGGCTTCCGCAGCACGATCCAGGCGGTGAAGATCCCGCCGAGCGCGCCTGCCGCTGCGGCGAGGTTCGTCGTCAGCGCGACGTACGCGAAATAGCCCAGGTGGTGGCCGGTGATGATGCTGAGCGTCGAGCCCGGATTGAAGCCGAACCAGCCGAACCAGAGGATGAGCGTTCCCAGCACGGCGTAAGGCATGTTGTGCCCCGGGATCGGGTTTGCCCAGCCGTCGTGGCCGAACTTTCCGATCCGCGGCCCGAGCAGGATCGCGCCGGCGAGCGCCGCGAGCGCGCCCTGGTAGTGGACGACCGTCGAGCCGGCGAAATCCTGCATCCCGAGCGAGAAGAGCCAGCCACCGGCATGCCAGATCCAGTGCGAGGTGACCGAGTAGATGACCGTGAAGAGCGCGCCGAAGACGAAGTAGACCCAGAGCTTGGCGCGCTCGGCCATCGCGCCCCACACGATCGCGAGCGAAACCCCGGCGAAGACCACCTCG
>WNGD01010041.1_pt1 | contig 13159 bp, 12 predicted proteins | sample 5400671 | NCBI WGS metagenome assembly WNGD01 (sample SAMN13153369, study PRJNA577476) | soil metagenome | isolation source: 40 cm soil or saprolite under grassland replicate 2 | place: USA:California | collected 2016-06-15
CAGACAAGTACCACTAGCAGCGTGCCGATGATCGCACCAAGAAACTGTCCAAGTATATACCCTCCCAGATCAAAATGGTGCATCTTCCCTTGCGCCCAGAACGCCAACGTTACGGCAGGGTTGAGATGCCCACCACTCAGCCTCCCAAGTGGCGAAATGGCGACGAGCGCACCACTACCTGCAAACAAGAGACCCGTGATGAGTCGACGGATACTTGTATCGGGGAGGACTTGAGCCAGTGGTGAGCCAGTGCCAAAATCGAAGACAACTGCACTCACGCCGGCAAAGACAAGAAATGCTGTCCCAAGCAGTTCTGCTCCATATTCAAACCAGTGGAGGTGTTTCCACCAAACGTGACCGCGCATCGCTCTCTTCCTTTGTCACTCCGCCTGCGAGATGGCCCAGGCCGCATTCACGAGCCCAATGTGACTGAAGGCCTGCGGGAAGTTGCCCAACAACTCATTACTCGCCGGATCGACCTCCTCGGCGAGCAAGCCAACGTCATTGGCATAGGCAATCGCGTGTTCGAAGGTCGCCCTGGCTTGCTCGACCTCTCCGGCCAGTGCCTGCGCCTGGGCAAGCCAGAATGTGCAGAGCAAGAAGGTCCCTTCTGAGCCTTCCAGTCCATCGGATGCGAGGTAACGGTAGACCAGTCCATGCTCATCGGTGAGCCGCCCAGCGGTCGCGTCTATGGTGGATCGCATGTGTGGATCGGTGGCAGGTAGGAACCCTACAATCGGCATCATAAGGGTGGAAGCATCCAGGTCATCGGAGCCAAACGCCTGGGTGAATGCTCCAGCTTTCTCGCTCCAACCATACTTGAGGATGGCGTCGCGGATCTGCTCACGCGCCGCTGTCCACGTATCGATCCTGTCATGCGCATTCAATATATCGGCAATGTCGATAGCGCGGTCAAGTGCTACCCAACACATGAGCTTTGAGTACAGGAAATCTCTTGGGTCTCCACGCACCTCCCAGATGCCCTGGTCGCGCTCCCGCCACCGTGTTGCAGCGGCATCGGCAACCTCGACCAGGAAGTGGCGTGTGACCTCGTCGAGTCCACTGAGCTGGTCGCGCAGGCGGTGCGCCGCCCCGAGGAGCTCCCCGTAGACGTCAAGTTGGCGTTGCTCCCAGGCGCCATTGCCGACGCGCACCGGGCGGCTGGCACGCCATCCCGCCAGGTGACTGAGCGAGCGTTCGCTCAGATCGTGCTCGCCACCGACTCCGAACATAATCTGAAGCTCAGCACCGCGCCGGATCTGGGTCGCTACTGCACCAGCCATCCAGGAGAAGAACCAGTGTGCCTCATCAGGGCAAGCAGCGACCCAGAGTGCTTCCAGTGTCAGGCAAGCGTCACGAATCCAGGTGTAGCGGTAATCCCAGTTGCGCTCTCCCCCGATGGACTCGGGCAAGGAGGTGGTAGGTGCGGCGACAATTGCTCCAGTGGGACGGAACGTGAGTGCCTGCAGCACGCGGCCACTGTGATGGACCAGGTCCCGCCACGGTCCCGCGTATCGCTGATGCAGGTCTGACCAGGTACGCCACCCCACAACGGTGTCTTGCAAGGAATCGGTGATCGCCGCCTGCGTAGACACCTGCGGCGTGTTCTCCCAGCTCGCCCGATGCTGCAAGGCGAAGCTGGCCTGCTCACCTGCCTGGAGGGGAAAGCGAGCGCGTGCCATCGACCCTTCGAGAGTCATCATCACCGGTGAGGAGAGGACCAGGACATCTGCGCCACCACGAGCGAGAATACCTCCCTCAATTGGTCTCAGCAAGGGGAAGATGAGGCCGTATTCGAAGCGGGGGGCATATTCAAGCTCGATCTCCACCGTGCCGCTCTGGCACGAGACCGAGCGAAGCAAGACTCCAGGTGAGTCGACGCCCAGTTCGTGTCCGCGCTCATTGCGTCCCATCGCCATCGCCTCAACCAGCACGGCGCTGCCTGTTGGGGTGCGGAAGGTGGTCTCAAGTGCCATCGTCCCTTCAAGGTAGCGGCGGCTCACTTCGGTCGCCCCAACCGCGTAGATGGACCAGTGTCCCGCTTGCTCGTCCAGCAGGCGGGCAAAGACTGATGGCCCATCGAAGCGGGGAAAGCACAGCCAGTCAACGAAACCCGCGCGGCTGACTAGCGCGGCTGAACGACAGTCTGACAGTAAAGCATAATCTGCAATTGGTAAGTTACTCATGATTTCTCTCGTCATCCTTTCTAACAAAGAAGACCATGTAGACTGCGCAAGGAGCATCCCTACATTTCTTGCGCGACCTCGACAAACACCTTGATGGCTTCCTTGTCCTCAGTGAGGTGGCGGAGCATCTCGGCATAGTTTTCCAGGCCATGGACACGCGTGGTGAGCAACTTGTTCAGCCAGCCGGGGAAGAAGGCTTCGGCCTTGACCAGGTCGTTCACACCGCTGACAAAGTCGGCACGCGAGGCATTCACCGTGCCAACCATCACTTTGTTGCCGAGCACGAAGCCCTGGTTGATTTTGTCTGCGTTCACCTCGACTTTCTTTTCTCCCCCCGTCACACTCGAGAGCACAAGGACACCGTTTTTGCCAAGCGCCTCGGCCGCTTGAAAAGCCAGCGGACTAAAACCGGAGGCTTCAAAGATGATGTCGAAGGGTCCATGCATCTCGCCCGCTTCGGGCAGCGTCGCCTGTTGTGAACTGACATAGTGAGCCCCAAGTTCAGTGATGAGATCGCTGTTAAAGTACGGTGGCAACCGACGCGAGTAACAGGTCACCTCCACACCCCGCAAGCGCATGCCCAGGGTCGCGAGTAAGCCAATCGTGCCCGCGCCAACAACCGCCGCGCGACGTGGTTGCCAGACTTTCAATCGTCTTTGGATTTCATAGGCCTGGTTCAAGCCTTTCTCTGCCACCGTCGTCGGCTCGAGCAGCACCCCCACCTCGCGCAGCGTACCGGGAAGCGTGACCATATAGGCGGCATCCTCAACGTAGTACTCGGTGAGATAGCCATGGCGCAGGTTAATGCCACGCTCATAGTACACGGTATCGGTGGTCATGTCCTGGAGGCCAATCTGATCATAAATGCTATGTCCCGGTCGGCGTACCGTTGCTACGACATAGGTTCCCGGAGTGATCGTATCGGGTACGCTAGGGCCAACCTCCATCACCTGGCCGAAGTTTTCGTGACCGGTGATGAGGAACTTCTCACCCTCGGGCGCGCTGCCGTATTCCGCCGCATTGATTTCCTTGTCTGTCCCATCAACGCCCACGCGCAACACCTTCACCAGTACACCACACCCGCCAGGAATGTCAGTCACTCTTGGCATCGGTATCTCTTCCAAATGCATCGAATTGGGTTTACCCGGATAGACTGCTATAGCTTTCATCACAGACCCTCTCTTTCAGAGTTTCATCATAACTATTCTCGTACCGGATGGTCACAAGCAGCATGACCGTCCAGGAAGGACATGGCACGCAAGCGACAGTTCATCCCTTGCTCGAGGAAGATGCGTCGGAACTGACCCACTGCACCCTCCACCCCTTACACTGCTGTATTTCCATGCCTCAGTGATATGGTCTTGCTGGACGCCGATTCGTTACACGTAGATCGATTCTCGTTCCTGCCTTCTGCGTATTTGTAACCCCTGTTTCTCGTTGCTCGTCATTGACACACTCTTTCTAAAATGTCCGTGCATATATGCGGCTTCTGTATACGTTGCCAGGTAAAACTTTTGGCCAATAATGCTGGATCCATACCTTTTTCCTTCTGTCACTTATTCCATTGAGGGGATCATTCCAAGTTGCTGCATCATGCTAAAAGTGTCTTCGGTGTTCCAGGCTTGCCGACCAGCTACTACCTGTCAGCAAGCGGAGCCAGCCGAAGATGATGGACAGGAGGACGGTGAGGACCAGAAGACCTATTCTCTATGTTGCAGGAAACTGCCTGCGCGAATGATGCCAGGCAACGTGGTCCCTGCGACGCGCAAGACGTTCCAGCTTGCCCACTCCTGTTCACTGATCGGTGCTCCCTTCCCAAGGCAATGGGTTGCCTCTTCCCAAACGGAACGAGCCGTCTCTTCAGACAACTGCCTCCGCTTCGGCGACAGGCGTCGTCACCTGCTTGGAGGCACGCGAAAGACGTGCAGGCCCTGTCGCAAGCACCACGAGGAGCGCCACGAGACTGGCCACGACGGCGATCAACACGTAATCTCGGATCAGGTCCGGGCCCGTGAACAGGGGGTAGACGAAGTCCCCTAGTGCATCGAACGAGGCGTGGAACACCAGCACCATGAACAGACTCCCATTCGTCCCGTTGTATACCCAGGTAAAGAGGATGGCCAGCGGGATGATTGACAGGAGAAGCGGCCAGGGAATTTGCCCACTCAGAATGAGCGGCACATGCCACCCTGCCCAGAACACCGAGAGGATCAGGCTGGCGACCAGCGCTGACCACTTCGATTGAAGGCGCGGCAGGGCAAAGCCGCGCCAACCAGGCTCCTCCCCCAAGGGACCCTGTAAGGGATTGACCAGGTAGAGGAGAAATCCGAGCGCGAGGCTGGGCCAGCCCACCAACTGCGCCACCGCGGGTGCTGGTGCGCCGAGCAGCACATTGAGCATGACAGCCGCTCCCCAGATGACAACGGGTAACAACAAGACCACCGCGTACCAGCGTGGCCTGGCACGCCACTGCACCAGTCGGAGTAGCAACGCCTTCGTCCCGGCCCAGCCGCCGATGATCTCCGTCATGAGCAACGCGGCGAGCGCCGGACCTGTGGCGAGGAGGGGAAAGGGGAAAAGGTGAACAGTATACAGCAGCCATGGCCACCACGAGAGTGCGTAGGCGAGCACAAAAAAAGTGATGAGTGGATGATGTTTCATGAATGTCATGATGGTTTTCTCCTTCTCAAGGCACGTACATATGAGTGCAGCAGCGGTTGTGTTACAAAAATGGCGGCGGTGCAATACGGATGACGAAAGAGCAGATACACTTATATACTCTGAATAGTGAGTCCCTCGAAGGTAACGGTGAAACCTGCTATCTCATGCGGCAACTTCAATATGACCTAGTCTTAGCTTGCGTGTATTCGTTACACGAGATGCAGCATTCATTTTGTACCCTTTCAACCTGGTCGTTGGCTTAATGAAGGCATTGGTCCTCAAAATGCCTCCAACATGTAACGAATTGACAGGCATCGAGACGAAATGATTGAGGCAAGGAAGACGTTACCAAGGATAGATTCAGAACCAAAACATAATGGAGACAATCTAATGATTATTCGTCCCGAACGACAACTGCCTGATGTTACATCAATTCCCCGGTGGCCCCGTAGACGCTGGCGGCCGACAAGCATTATCATACTCGTTGTGAGTCTGATTGTCCTGATAGCCATCGGGAGTGTTAGCTGGTGGTTGTTCTCACCACTGTTCTTCCATACGGTGAGCAGCACTGCGAATCCGTTCACGAATTCGCCATCAACTGCCAGCAAATCCGGCACGACGATTACGCCAGCGGTGAGAGGCTCAGCCATCCTGGCGATGGGGAAGTTTATCGATGATCCCAAGTCAGGTCAGGGGCTTAACAACGATCATGGCTCTGGTAATGTCACAATTGGCAAGACCGTCGATGGAAAGTACCTTATCCACTTTGATCACTTGCATGTTTCCAATGGTCCCGACTTGCATGTCTACCTAGCGTCTACTGGCAATTCAACAGATGCCGACCAGGTGAAGAGCGAGGGAGTGGATTTGGGTTTGCTCAGTGCGACGGAAGGTTCACTCAATGTAGCAGTGCCACCAGATATTGGCCGCAATCTGAGGAAGTATCACTCGGTGGTCATCGTCTGTAAGACCTTTTCGGTGATCTTTACGACGGCTCCACTCACCTTCTCTTCGGGATCCTAGCGGCAACATGTCGAATGTAACATGTACATGGGTATGGATGTTCCCCGATGATAAAAATGCCCGCTATCACGGATGAAACCATAGTGGGTCGTGCGCCAGAAATCGGTCTTTGGCCCTGACTTCACGGTGATCGTGCTGCCGTGTACAGTTCACATCGGCGGTTCGTTATACCAATCCATAGATTTTCCTTTCCCTCCTGGTCAATCCGCTCTCCAGTCAAAGACTGTTTCGGGGAGCGGCCCAGATGGTGGTTGAGCCAGGTCAAAGCCGAAGAATGCCTGCGTCTTCTGTCTGAACAAGACATCAAAGGGATCCTGCGATGTTGCTAATCCCTGAAATGCTCGTCCAATATCTTCGGCCTCAATGTAGAGCATCGCCATATCACCCTGGGGAGTTTGTTGAAGGAACGATGCTTCCCTGATTATCCCCAGCCGCTTGCGCGATGCCCGAAACTCGCTCAAACGAGTCCCTGCCATTTCCTGGGTCCAGCTCTTCCAGTCCCCCGTCTTGCCTGGGAGGAGTGGAAGGGTCATCGCTAATGATGCCATAGTGTTAATCTCCTTAATCTCAGATGTCTCTACTTGAAATATCCTGCTGATCTCTGTCGCCGCAGGAAGCATTGCGACTGTTGCGCCATGCTCATCATTCAGGAGTATTGATGCCCATTCCTCAGATGAGCTTTGTTCGGTTGGCACAATCAGCGCGTCGCATATCTCTCAATGAGGAAGGTGACCGGTGATGGTATTATCCCCGCTCCTGAAGTGTCATGGGTAACCCATCCTTCGGATGCAACGTGAGTACAACCTTGGGTTCGACCTTGTGACCAGGAAGCAGGCGCAAACGATAGCGTTGTGCAACGGTGGCCAGGAGTAACTGCGCCTCCATCATGGCAAGCTATTGCCAATGCATAAGTGGGGTCCTCCTCCAAACGGGAAGTAGGCAAAGCGTGGGCGGGAAGCCACACCTTCAGCGGTGAAACGCTCAGGCTCGAACACCTCCGGCTGCTCCCAAAAGGCGGGATGGCGGTGCGTCACATAGGGGCTCATCCAGATCAGGCTATTCGCGGGGATATGATAGCCGCCGATCTCGTCATTAGCAATAGCATGGCGAATGTTGAACGTGACTGACGGATAGAGTCGCATCGACTCCTCGATCACCATGCGGGTGTAGGACAGGGCAGGGAGATGCTCAACCGTGGGTAGATGCCCGTTCAGGACCGTGTCCAACTCAGCATGGAGGCGCTGCTCGACGTGAAGGTGCTGGGACAGCACATACCAGGTCCAGGTGAGGGTATTCGCGGTGGTTTCATGCCCCGCAAACAAGAAGGTGACGACTTCATCGCGTACTTGCTGATCATTCATCCCCTGCCCGGTCTCCTCGTCACGCGCTAAGAGCAGCATCGAGAGCAGGTCCTCCCTCTCTGTCCCTGGCTTTCGACGCTGCGAGATGATCTCGTACACCAGGTGGTCCAGGGTACGAATCGCGGCTCGAAGGCGGCGGTTTCGCGGCGTGGGAACGAAGAGGGGCGGAAAGGGAAGAAACAGGTAGTCCGAGATGAGCTTTGTAACCGTCATAAACGCCTTGCCAACCAAACTTGTATCATCGCTGAGATCAATACTAAAGAGTGCCTGACCAACGATGCGTAGGGTTAGGCGCATCATCTCGGCTGGGATATCGAGCGGCATCTCATGTTCGGTGAGGCCCTGCCACCGTTCGAGCATGGTGACCGTGGCATCAGTCATGAGCGTGCCAAAGGTCGTAATGCGCTTGCGGTGGAAGACCGGCTGGATGAGGCGTCGCTGCTGCAGCCAGGATGCCCCATCGTTGGTGGCAAGCCCGTTGCCGAGAAAGGGTTTCAGCACCTGTAAGGTGTAGCTGTTTTTGTCGTAGTTTTGATTGTTGTCCTGAAGGACACGCTTGATGTAATCCGGATGATACACCATGTAGCTGGGCTGCGAAAGCAGGCGCGTGCGCACAATATCCCCATACTGCTGGAACAGTGTCGATAAAAATGGAAGGGGGTCGCGCTGCAGGTCAAATGCACTGCCAAGCAGGAAATGACTGTGTGGACCCGCTGGGGTCTTGTGATGCACCACGGGAGTTACTTCTGGTGCTTTTGTGGCTAATTGCGTCATCTCTCAGGTTCCTTTTCCTCTCTTCTGAGGTGCAGGAAATGCACCTCTCACTCTGTTCCTCAACAGTCATTCCAGCAGCCATCCTTTGAATATCCTGCTGCAGCATTGTCCCCAATGCGGCTGAAACGTTACATTCTTCCGAGCCAGAAAGCCTCCTGCTTGCGATAGCCCCTCGGTTCTTGAGCAGTCGGTCTACTCTTCCTCGAAGTACTTCTCAAGCACTCCCCGCACCTTTGACCGGGCACGATGGAGGAGCACCCGCTGATTGACCTCGGAAATGCCGAGGAAGGTACACGTTTCCTCTGACGTCCATCCCTCGATGTCCCGCAAAATGATGATCTCACGCTGATTGGGGGGCATTGCTTCGATTGCTCGATCAATGCGCGCACGCGTTTCCTGTGAAAGCAGGCGGTCCTCAGGGGTTTCCTGCCACTTGGCCGGGAACGATACCCAATGACCGGACCACTGGTGATCCGCCGGCAAGAAGCGATCAGCATCGACCGCAGGTTCTGGCTGATCGGCGTCAATGTCTGATAGCGAAGAGAAGGGAATACTGCGACCTTCGCGCTGGGCACGTGTTATAGCACAATTGGTGAGAATGCGAAACATCCAGGTCTTCAGGGAGGATCGCCCCTCGAAGCGGTTGAGACCCTCAGGTCTTCAGGGAGGATCGCCCCTCGAAGCGGTTGAGACCCTCAAGGATCGCCATCCATGTCTCCTGGACCACCTCCTCAGCCACTGCCCATGCTCTCACATAGACCATGGCAAGACGCAGCATGGTGGTAGCATAACGGTCGATCAACGCCACAAAAGCAGCTTCATTGCCACTGCGTAACTGTTCAATCAGATAGAGATCATCAGCAGAGGCGGCCACACCTGACAGGTTTGTTCCGATGATTGTGTGCTGGACGATGGTAACGTCAAATAGTATTTCCGGCTGGTACGTACCTTTGCTCATCACGGCTCCTCCTTTCAGTTGTATTCAGGTTGTACGTGAGTGAGAGATTCGCGTTATACGGAACAATAACCCAGGATATGCGTCTTACTCTTCTATGCTTTGCTTCATACCTTCTTCTTTCTCTATTTCAGGACCCTGGTCAGTCTCGACGTGCAAGACCGAGATCAACGTTAAGTTCAAGTTGTATACTTTTATGAGCAAACTGTGCAGCGCGGCCTGATCTACCAGTGGGCCAGAGATGATGGAGTCACCGTTTGCCTCATTGGTTATCGTCATCCCATCAAACCACGCCGACCAATGCTGATTGAGATGCCCTTTGACGCGAATTTTGTAAATCATCATCGCTCCTCCTTCCCGGAACCACTTCTTGCATGTGATGGTGTCTAGGAGCAGTGTAGCTGAAAGAGGAAGCGAAGACAGTACACCAAAGAAGTAATTGCAGGGTTATTTTATTGAGGGGTACAATTATTGCCCAAACAATTACCCAACAACAAAGCGAGGAGGACGAGCAAGCTGGGACTTTCAGTTTCTCAATCTCACCTACAGGAGGTTGAGTGTCCTGGCACGGGCTACAACCTGCGCACGGCTCTGCACGTTGAGCTTGCTACAGATATTGAAGACGTGTTTCTTTACCGTGTTCACGCTCAAAACCAGGCGCTCGGCGATCTCGCGATTAGATGCTCCGTCTACAAGTAGCCCCAGCACGGCACGCTCACGCCTGGTGAGTGGCTCTATCAGCGGACTTTGCTGCGTAGTATGTAGCAGGGGAATCATAGTTCCGTGTTCGCCCGATGCCTCCAGCAGAGCCGCCGTGTACTCAGGCATGATTTTCTGCGTATATGCCTGGCGCAGCAAGACCGTCATAGGAGCTCCTTCTTCAAGGAAAAGACGGATATAACCCTGTGGTTCGGCCAGAGCTAAGGCTCGACCAAGTACAGTTAAGGCGCCTGTGCTATCGCCCAAGGTATGCAATGCCAGCGCACGGAGGATGAGGATTTCAATGACACTGCTCATACGCGCTTTTGGCTCGGCATCTTCGAGGAGCCGCTCCAGCAAGGCCAATGCCTGCGAGAGGAAAGGGCCTGTTGGGTGTTCTCTCGCCTGCGCAATGCGTACCCGTACCAGCGTCAGGTACTCCTGCTCGCGAGGGTAGCTCAATTCGGAAACCTCAGACAAACCATGTGTCTCTGCCCAGTGGATGGCAGCCCCCAGGTTGCCCTGCCCTAGCTCCACTTGCGCCCGCACCGCTGCCCCGTGAGCTAAGAGGGTGGGGGCAAAGCCGCGCTGGTCAGCCACCTGAGTGAACGCATCGAGCGTTGCAAGTGCCTGGTTGCTCTCCCCACGAGCTTGCTGGAGGCGAGCCAGGGCCAGGTAGCCCCGCGTGATCATCTCGGCGTCTGCAGTCGCCGTTTCCTTGACCAGGCCCATACCCTGCACCAAATGCTGCTCGGACCTGTCTAGCCGGTTCCACTCACGCCACACATCACCCAGAACGAAGTAGTAGTCTGCGCCATTGATCAGGGCTTGCAGGCCCCCGTGCTCCGATGCCAACTGCGCTGCCTGCTCAATGGTGACGGCAGCCTGGCGTAGCCTTCCCTGCAACAGCTGTAGCCGGGCCAGATTGGAGATGCTTCTCATGGTTGTCGGGAGGTTGCCCAGGGCGCGCACGGATGCGACCGTTGTCTCGACGAAACGCTCTGCCACAGGTGTCATATCCCCATCTACAAGATAGGCATTGGCCGCAGTCCCAAGAGCACTCGCATGTAACATGAGCGTGAGGGACATCTCCTTCGTCTCTGGCAACAGCTCGAGTGCCTGGTGCGCAAGAGGGACACACCGTTCGTAATCGCCCACCAGACGAGCCAGTTGGCTGCGGAACGCGGCCACCTGGCCCAGGATGGTACGTCGCTGTTCGGCAGGGATAGTCTCCTGAAGACACCGTTCGGCATCCTGCAAGCGAGCCGAAGACTTCTCGAGCTGATGCGTTAACATCAGCGTGATGGCATGCATGAGGCAGAGGGAAGGCTGGGTACGGACGAGCGCATCGGGCAGCCTGTTCAGCCAGCCGAGCAACGCCTGGAACTGACTGGGAAAGTTGGTGAACTGGGCGTACTGTTCGATCAAGCGAGCAGCGTGCTCGACATCGGGAATGGTCAGCGCATGGGTCACCGCCTCGTCGAACAGCTTGTGCTGCTCGTACCAGCGACTGGCACGGCGGTGTAGTTCAGGAACCAGAGAGGGTTGCGTCTGCCGCAGATGGCTGCGTAAGACCTCAGCAAACAGATGGTGATAGCGATACCACTGCCGCTCTTCGTCGAGGGAGACGAGGAACAGGTTGCTCCGCTCGACCTGCGCAAGCCTCGCCTGGCTATCGTCTCGTTCGCGCACGGCATCGCACAGTGGCCCGCTCAAGCGATCCAGGATGCAGGTCTGTATTAAAAAGCCCTGGACTTCTTCTGGTTGTCGCAAGAGGACTTCTTCGATCAGGTAATCCACCACGTAGCGATGGCTACCCGTGAAGGTGGCAATGAAGCCTGCCACATCGTCACGCCCTTGCAAGGAGAGGGCTGCCAGGTGCAGCCCGGCGATCCAGCCTTCGGTGCGGGTCAGCAGAGCTGCCACCTGCTCTGCCGAAAGGGGCAGTCCCATTACATCCGTGAGAAAGGCGGTCGTTTCCTCAGCGGTAAACCGCAAGTTAGCGGCACGTAGTTCGGTCAAAGCACCGCGCGCACGCAGACGTGCCAGGGGCAAGAGCGGTTCGCTTCGACTGGCGATGACCAGGTGCACGTTCGGTGGCAGGTGCTCCACGAGATACGTGAGCGCAACATGGATGGGTTGAGCTTCAATAAGGTGGTAGTCGTCCAACACGAGCACAATTTCCGCCTGGAGTTGGGTCAGGGCGTTGAGCAGAGAGGTGAGCACAACCTCTATTGGCGGCAACGATGAGGAGTACAACAACGCCAGAGAGGTCTCGCCCACGCCCGGGTGCACTGTATTGAGCGCGGCGATGACATAGGTCCAGAAGCGGGTGGGGTCGTTATCGCTCACATCGAGCGAGACCCAGGCCAGGGGCCAGGCACCACGGCTGGCTTCAGTATGCCATGCGCCCAACAGGGTCGTCTTTCCCCATCCAGCAGGAGCAACGATGAGGGTGAGTGCACCTCTCATGGCAGCGTTCATCTGTTGTGTGAGTCGCGGGCGCGTTACCATGCTCAGACGAGCGGGCGGCACCGAGATTTTCGTTGCGAGCAGGTGAAGCGATGGGGTTCCGGTGACGGGGGAGGACTGAGTGGCAGCAGGAGGTTGTGGAGGACGGATCGTATCGGGTTGCTCTGGACGCGCTGCTCTCTCCTCTGAGAGCATGGTAGCAGCTTCATGAAGCCGTACCAGGCTGAGATCCTCGGACTTACCGAGGTAGGCTTTGTGCAAGTGACCCTCCTGGGAGCGGTAGGCATACCAGTACCAGGTGCCACGACGGTGCTCACGGCGAGCGGTCAAGGCACCCTGGGGGCTGGAAAAGGCGAAAGAGCGTGTAGCCGGTTGACTCAGCCACGCAAACCACTCCTCTGATCCAACCTGAATCGCGAGGTTGCTATGATTGCCACTATCAGGCAGTAGCAAGTGATCCTTTATTACCCTGGGAATAGAATGGCGTGCCATGAGACCCTTGCACCTCATCATTCAACAGCTACTGGTACAGAACGGCAGTGCCAGTTTCCAGTGCTATCTATTCTTGTGCGGAAAGAGCAGAGAGCGGCTTTGGGCGAACTGTGTAGCCGCTGATCTGCTCGAAGGCATGAGCGGCGCGCAGCACGGTCGCGTCTTCTCCCCTCCTGCCGACCAGCATCATGCCGATGGGCAAACCTTCTATGAGACCGCAAGGCACCGTCATAACAGGATGACCCGTGACGTTGAAGGGACAGCTGTTGGCATTCAACCCTCCGTTCATCCCCGAGGCTCGTGCGACCTTTTCTTCAAGCGGGGCACCGCCAGGTGGTAGCATAGGTGCTTTCATGGGCGTCGTTGGCATGACGAGCAGATCAACTGCCTGCAGGGCGTCATCGTAGGCGGCGGTAAGCGTGCGGGCCAGGTTTTGCGCCTTGGCGTAATAGCGCCCATAATACCTATCTTGCATGTACTGGCCTAGCAGGGTGGTTAACTTCAGGGTCTCGAAGAAGTCGTCGGCCCTGGTGATT
>WNGD01023355.1_pt1 | contig 13158 bp, 14 predicted proteins | sample 5400671 | NCBI WGS metagenome assembly WNGD01 (sample SAMN13153369, study PRJNA577476) | soil metagenome | isolation source: 40 cm soil or saprolite under grassland replicate 2 | place: USA:California | collected 2016-06-15
GCAGAAACGCGTGGAGCAGCGCAACTATATGATTCGAAAGCGAACGCTCGATTTCGATGACGTGATGAACATGCAACGCGAGGTCGTTTATACTTACCGCAACGAAGTGATCGATTCCGGGGAGCCGCGCAAACTCATCTACGAAGTGATCGACGAGGCGGTGCCAGCGAAAGTGAAGGAATATCTGGATGTCGATGAACCGCATTACAACGGGCTCATCCATTGGGTGAATACGACTTTCCCGCTCGGCTTGACCAAAGAGAAAGCGCAATTTGAAACGCGGAGTGTCGAAGAGAACGCGCAGTTCCTGGTTGAAAAGATCAAGAACGCTTACGAGCGCAAATCAGCCTACGAAGAGTCCACGGCGGTGAAAAGCCTGGAGCGCTACATCATTCTGAACGCGATCGACCGGCTCTGGCAGGAGCATCTCTATGCGATGGACGCGTTGCGCGAGGGCGTGTATCTCCGCGGCTACGCGCAAAAGGACCCGCTCATCGAGTACAAGACCGAAGCCTACGACATGTTTGTCGAATTGATGGCAAACATTAAGAACGAAGTCTTGAACAATCTTTTCCGCAGCACCTCAAACTTACAGGCGTTCGAGAATTTCCTGGCGACTTTGCCGCAATTTTTGCTGCGCGAACATGCGCCGACCGCTCCCACCGCGGGCGCTCCGTCGCGTGCGCGTCAGCCTCAACCAGTTGGCGCAATGGCGGGAGTAGCCGGAGATGGCGACGGCGCGGGCGAGGTGTCAATCGATCTTCCCATTCGTCGTTCAATTCCAAAAGTCGGCCGGAACGAACCGTGCCCCTGCGGCAGCGGGAAAAAATACAAGAATTGCTGCGGGCGGGTGGCGTGAATTTAACGCGACGTCGTCTCAGCCTGTCATGTCGAGCGAAGTCGAGGAATCTCTAACTGTTTTGAAATATCGAGAGATGTCTCGACTCCGCTCGACATGACAAGTCAGGGCCGCTTGGGCAATTCGTAGGTTGTGATCTCCAGCTGGTGACCGTCGGGATCGCGGAAATAAATGGAGTGCGAGATCTCGTGATCTTGGAATTCGAATTTGATTCCGCGCTTTTCCAGTTCGTGCTGCGCGGTGAGGAAATTTTGTCGGTTTGCGCGAAAAGCGAGGTGAAGCATTCGGATGTCACGATGAGTTGAGGGTATCGATTTTGCATTCGGGCTCGCCGGAAACAGCGCAATCCCGGTATTTCCTTTGCCGATGAAAGTTGGCACGCCGTTCCACATGTCTTCGTGCAAGCGCTTGAACCCGAGAACCTCGATGTACCACTTGGCCGATCGTTCGATGTCACGCACGCCGAGCGCTACGTGATCAATTCGTTCAAGTTGCATTAGGTTTGGACAGAATTTACAGAATTGCCGAAACCAATACCAATAAAACGGACAGCCGTGGGATTAGCGTCTTCAAAAGCGTCTCTCAGTGCGCGTAGTCTAAGCGGTCGTCGAGCTTCCCGTTTCGCAACGCGATTAGAAACGCCGCATAATCTTTAACCGGACCTCCAACGGCGCGCCACACTACTTTTGGTTTCGCGTTATTCTTGGTGAGTGTCGCAACCAAGACGTGAAAGGTGTGAGCGATTCCGCCGCGCTCGTAATGGACAACATAATATTCGCCACCTACCGCCGTCCAAATGAGGCGCTTGCCTGGAAGAGTTGGGTCCGTGATTACATCAGTCGCGTTCCACTCCTGGCCGGGGTCTGCGGGTCTGTCATTGTCGCCGGCACAGAGCGCGACGATGGCGGGTGGCAGATCGTTGGTGGAATGAACCTCGTGGAAGCGCGATGAATCCTGCAACACTCTGCGATCCTCACTCGAAAGCTTTGTGACATCTGCGCAGCAGAAGCTCTGAATCGCGAGAGCGAAGAGTAAGCAGAGACCAATAAGTTTCATTCGCGTCGCGCCGGCATCAACGCACAGATCGCGAAGGGGACTTTCGCGTTACGCGCAGACATCTAACGAGAAGTAAGCGAATGTTCGTCAAAGATTACGAACACTTCTTCGAATTCACTGCCTCCATGCGGCAACGTGGGCGCGGACTGGGTAACCGAAACCTTTGAGGACAACTTCGCCCAGGTCTTCGAATTGGAGACCTTTGCCGATGCATAGCTCGGCAATCGCGTTCGTTACCAGGATTTGTTCCGGTTGTGCGTGGGCACAGAGACGGGCGGCAAGTTGAACGGTCATTCCGAAAAGATCGTTGTGTTGTTCGACGGGTTCACCTGCTGCGGCGCCGACTCGAACCTTGAGCGAGCGGTCAGGCTGCGCTTTTTCATGTTTGGCCAATTCGCGCTGAATCTGAATTGCGCATCGGACCGCGCCGGCTGCCGAGACGAATGAAGCCATGATCCCGTCCCCGGTGTGCTTGACCTCGCGCCCGCCCAGAGCGGACAAAGCATCTCGCGCGATCGTGTCGTGCACGCCGAACAGCTCAAGCGCCGCCTGGTCGCCCAGCGATTGAGTGAATGTCGTTGAATTCACGATGTCCGTGAACAGGACGGTTCGAATCCCGGGATCGCGCGCGTCGGCTCCGCCACCTGGCAGCACGGCTGCTCCTGCCGCGTTCGTTTGGACATCGCCAAGAAATCCGTCTGCGAGCTCGGGCTGGATCTCAATAATCTTGCGGGCGACCAGGCCGTGCGCTTCACGGTGGCAGGAGTTTGCTGCTTCGGCATTTGGCGCTTCGACGAGACAGAAAACTTTTCCGCAATTCTCGTTAACCCAATATTTCAGATAGTTAACACCGTATTTTTCTTGCGCTTCAAGATCGGCCAAATGCGCTTTTGCGACGTCTTCGGCGCTAACCTGCCCCAGTTCGTGAATGTCCATGTACAACGGCATAGTGAGGAATTTACTGCGATATGACGTGATGCAAGACGCTGATGTTGGCAGGATGACTCAGCGTCTGGTAAACAACGCAGTAGCGCTCGGTCAGACGAAGCAACGTAGCGAGTTGCTCTTCGGTAGCATCAGTGTCCACATCGAAATGCAATCGAATTTGCTTGAAGCCGACAGGCACATCTTTGGAGACGCCAAGCGTACCACGAAAGTCGAGATCGCCCTCCGCGCGAACTGTTGCGCTGCGTAATGGAATGTTCAGAGCGGTTGCGACTGCACGCCTACCAGTGCTTCCAGCAACATGTCCGCCGAGCATGCGCTGGCACCATCACCGCCTGTTGCGGGGTGAAGCCCGGCCTCCGCGCGCGATTTTCCGGTTTCGATTTTGCAGGTCATGTTTTCGCCGACTCGTCCCTCTGCCCGCAGAGTAATCAACGCTGTTTCAGGTCGCTCGCGATATTGCGCTTTCAGCGGCGCCTGCAAGGACCTCAATTCGTCAGCATTCATGGCTTGAATGTGGGAGCGGCCTTGGCGCCGCGACGGTCGGGACACTAAGGTTCCTCCCACATTGGCACAAGCGCCGCTATTTCTTGCTCGGCTTAATGTTTTGGTTCACACGAAAGAAATTATCGGGGTCGTATCTGCTTTTGATAGCGACGAGCCGTTCGTAATTCCCGCCATAAGTTTTCTTCACGCGTTCTTCGCCTTCGTCGCCCATTAAGAAATTTACGTACGCCCCGCCAGCGGAGTAGGGATGCAACGCATCGTAATAACTCTTCGTCCACGAGATCGTCTTTTCGTTGTTTGCCGGGTCGGGATCCACGCCGACCATGACCTGCGCCCATGTGGAATCGCGGTAATTCCAGGCGGTATCAGTTTTGCCGACGCGCGATGCCGCTCCATCGATCGGATACATGTGCATGGTGGAATGCATCGTCGGAAGCGCTTCCCCGAAGCGAATGTGCTGCGCAATCGCGTCGTCGCCTATTTCATTCACGAAATCGGCACGCCAGTACCACTGGAGGCCCGGAGGATACAACGCGTCAAACATGCTCTGTAACGCGGGTTGCGGCAGCGGACCTACGAAATCCAGCGCAGGTTTTTTGAAAGCGCGGATCGGCTTGAATGTTTCTTCGGCTTTCTCCTGTGCCCCGGCATAGGCCCAGATCACGCCGCACATTTTCTTCATGTGCAAATGTTCGGGGAAAGGCGGTGCAGGCGGCACGGTGAGGAAAGCAAAGAAACCGTTCAGGTCGTCAGGTGCTGCGGGAATCAGTTCGCGATACCACTTCATTACATCCGCTGATTCGCTCAATTCATAGAGCATCGGGCCACCATAGAGCATGTCGATCGGATGCAGCTTAAATGTAAAAGCTGTTACGACTCCGAAATTGCCCCCGCCGCCGCGAAGCGCCCAAAACAGATCGGAATTTTCATCGGCATTCGTTTTTACAAATTTGCCGTTTGCCAACACCACGTCGGCGGACAGGAGATTATCAATGCTTAAGCCGCATTTGCGGGTAAGATGTCCGATTCCTCCGCCTAGGGTCAATCCGCCGACACCCGTCGTAGAAATAATTCCGCTGGGCGTCGCCATGCCGAATACGTGCGTCGCATGATCTACATCGCCCCAGGTGCATCCGCCGCCGACGGTGACAGTGCGTGCTGTCGGATCAACCCGCGTATATTTTATCGGGCTTAGATCGACGACTAAACCGTCGTCACAAATTCCCAACCCGCCAGCGTTATGACCCCCGCCACGGATCGCAAGGAGCACATCATTCTCTCTCGCAAAATTCACCGAGCGGATTACGTCTGCCACGTCGACGCAGCGGGCAATCAAACGCGGCTTTTTATGGATCATCCCGTTGTACACCTTGCGCGCTTCGTCGTAATCCTTGTCGCCCGGCTCGATCAGTCGGCCGCGCAGGTTCGCTTTGAAATCGGCAATGGCATTTTCGTTAAGCATGACGAAGTGTCACTGAAACGATCTTACGGTCAAGACACTGAGTCTCGGCATTTTCATTGAGATAGCGACCGGTGCGGCGCTAATATGCCTGCGGATTGACCTGGGCGATGTTTGACGCGGAGAGATCTTGGACTCGGCGGGAATTTTTGAAACTCGCCGGTCGGGCGGGAGTTCTGAGCGCGGTTCCAACTCTGGCGAGCGCTGCAACGGCGCTCAACTCCGACACGGTTTGCATCTCGATCCTGCACACAACGGACATCCACGGTCATATTTTGCCGACCTCTGATTATGACGGAAATCCTGATCGCGGCGGGCTGGCGCGTTGCGTTACGCAGATTCGGCGCTGGCGACGGCAGAATCGAAACTCGATTTTAATCGACGTCGGCGACGTGTATCAAGGCACCGAAGTCAGTTTGCGAAACAAGGGCGAACTGATGATCGATCTGTTCAATCATCTCGGGTACGACGCTTGGGTCGTTGGCAATCATGAATTCGATTGGGGAATCGAGGCGTTTCGCCAAGCTTTGCAGAGATCGACGATGCCAGTGCTGGCTGCGAATACGATATTGGAGGGAAAGCCGGCGGGCGAATTTGCCGATGCAAAACATCCTCTGGCAAAAATCCAGCCGTTCATCTTGAAGGAAATCGCCGGGATTAAGCTTGCGATCATTGGGATCACGACGCCCGGGATGTCGTTTTGGCTTCCGCGCGAATTTACGAGGGGAATCGATTTTCAGCAGCCGGTCGAGCCCGTTCGTCGCGCGATAGCAAGAGCAAAGAGTGAAGGCGCGGACGCAATTGTAATGACAGGTCACATGGGTCTGAAGCCGCGCACCGGCGGCGATGATTTTGCGAACAGTGTCACGGCATTAACTTTGGAATTTCCGGATGTCGCGGTCTTCATTGCCGGTCATACTCATCAGGTGATTCCGAGTCGCCTGTCGAACGGTGTGCTTTTCACACAGGCGGATCACTTTGGCATTCACGCGGGCCGCGTTGATCTTCTGTTTGATCGGAATTCGAAAAGATTGCTTAGTCGTGAAGCGATATGCGAACTAATGGACAACCGATTCCCGCTCGATGACGTAGTTGTTTCCCGAGCAAAACCGCAGCTCGCAGAATCGGGTGCCGCTCTTGCACAGCCGATCGGGGAGTTAAGGCAGATGTTGCGCGCTCGCAGCCGGCCGGGCCGACCTGGCGACATCGAGAGACTGATCGGCGCAGCAACCATGGAAGCGTTGGGGGAACGAAACGTCGCCGTTGATGGAGTGATGCATGGAGTATTCGATGAAAACGCCAACCTGACAGCCGGCCCTAAAACGGTAAACGACATTTGGAATGTGATTCCTTATGAAAACTACATTGTGACGGCAGAGCTCTCATCGGATGAAATCAAAGCTGTGATGGAAGAAGTCTATGCTAGCCACGAACGGAGAAATTTGCTTGGCTTCGAAGTGAAACTGGCAGGCCGCGGTGCGGATTGCAGAATCGTATCGATGACTTTGCAAGACGGACGCCCGCTTGATCGCGATAGAAAATACGTCATCGCTCTTAACAGTTTTGACTCGCGCAGCGCAGGCCATCACTTCATGAGACTACGCGCGTTGCTCGAAACGCCGGCGGCGAAATGTGTCATGCACCCTGTGCAAACGCGCGACGCGCTCATCGATTACTTCCAGCGTCACAAAATCGTGCACAAAATTGTCGCTGCTGGAGAGTTGCTGGCAGCCGCTTAGGTCACTACCAAATCGCGCTTGAAAAATCGCCGCGCTCCGCTTGCGTATTTGCCCATGCGCGTGTTTGCATTTGCTCTGATTGCTTTGTTGTCGATTGTCGATCTTGTCTGGTCGCAAGGAAGCGCTACGCCCGCGGCACAGGCGGCTGAGCTGCCGACGTTTCGCCCGGTGTTAATTGGGCAGGGACCCAACGCGTTGATCAATCGCATCGACGAGCGGGATGTGGTCGGGAAAGGGCAGAAGGATGCGCTGATCATGTTCATGTGCGCGGTGCGAAAAGATGGCAGCGTGCAGTGGAGCGCCACGTATCGCGGCACGCCGGATTCGGATTTTCTCAAGCAGGAATTACAGAGGAGGATTTCACCGGCGTCTAATCCAAGATTTATCCCCGCCATTTATAATCATCAGCCGGTGGACGCGATTTATTACGGCACAGTCACGTTCCGGGTCGTCAATGGAAAACCGCGGCTGCGCATTTTTTCCAATCAGGAAGGCGACGAGCTGGAGAAAGAGCACGACTTCATCGGGCCACAACCTTTTTTCGGGAATGGCTCAGGCTTTACGGGATTCCACTACCCGCAACTGGAAAGCAAGCGGCTTGAGGTGGATGGCATGGTGGAGCTCAAGATGAGGATCGATGCCACCGGCAATTTGCAGGAGATAAATGTCGTTTCGGAGAAGCCGCCTCTTTTGGGCTTTGGCGATGCGGCTTTGAAGGATTTGAAAGACACGAAATTCATTCCCGCGTTTCGGGATGGCAAACCGGTCGAATGCGAAGTCACATTGCCGGTCTTTTACAAAGCGGCAGGCTTTTGAGGCGTATGTGAAGACTGCGACCTCGCTAACGAAAAAACAACCTGTTCGCCGCCCATTTTTCCAGCGTGATCCGCTCACCTGCGCGCGCGAACTCATCGGCACGGAATTGATCTGGGGCGATTGCTCCGGGATCGTCGTTGAGGTGGAAGCATACGCGGCAATTGATGACGAAGCCGCGCACACTTTTACGCGGCCAAGCGCGCGCAGCTTTATCGAGCGGAACAAAGCCGGCGCGGCCTACGTCTATTTTAACTATGGCGTGCACTGGATGTTGAATGTGCTCGTGAAAGGGGAGGCGAACGGCTTCGTCTTGTTCCGCGCGATTGAACCGCGGCGTGGCGTGGAGCTGATGAAGAGACGTCGTGGCGTCGAGGATCTCCGTCAACTTTGCTCCGGACCTGGAAAACTCACGCAAGCACTCGATATCACCGATCGACATCACGAAATGGATTTATGCGGCGATCCGCTGCACTGCTTCGTGTCGGACGCGGAGGCTACTTTCGACATTGTGGCGGACAATCGGGTCGGCATCAGTCGCTCTGCGCATTTGCCGTGGCGATTTACTTTGCGCGGGAGTCCGTTCGTGAGCCGAGCCCCAAGGTAGGGCGATTGACCTCAATCGTCCGCTTGGTCGCGCATGGGCGGTTCGGGTGAACCGCCCCTACCTTATTGACTCAATTCGCCGTTCACCGAAATTCTCGCCGCGCATGAACCGAGACAAACAGCGTGTTCTTCTTGGGATGAGCGGTGGAGTGGACTCCAGCGTCGCGGGATATTTGCTGCGCGAACAAGACTACGAGGTCATCGGCGTTACCATGAAAGTCTGGCCGCAGGATTGCATCTCCCGCGCGGAGGACAAATGTTGCGGCCCGCAAGCCGCGGAGGACAAATGTTGCGGCCCGCAAGCGGTGGCCGACGCGCGCGGCGTGGCGCATGCGCTCGGCATTCCGCATTACGTTGTTGATGAAGCGGACCAGTTCGAGCGACTCGTGATCGATTATTTCGCCAGCGAATACCAGGCCGGTCGGACGCCGAACCCATGCGTGATGTGCAATGAGAAACTCAAGTTCGGCAATCTCTGGAGCAAGGCCAAGGCGCTCGGCTGCGATTACATCGCCACCGGGCATTATGCGATTATGGAACATCAACCTGATCGTGCGGTGCTTCGCAAGAGCGTCGATCGACGCAAAGATCAATCCTATTTTTTGTTTAGCTTGCACCAGACGCAGTTGCGTCGTGCGCTTACGCCGCTGGGCAGAATGACCAAGCCGCAAATCCGCGAGATCGCGCGCTCGTTAGGCCTGAAAGTGGCCGACAAGATCGACAGCCAGGAAATCTGCTTCGTTCCCGGCAATGATTACAAGGCTTTCCTGCGCTCGCATCTCGGCGACGCTCGATTTCATTGCGGCGAGATTTACGACGTCGATGGAAATTTCGTTGGCGAGCACGACGGCATCGAGCTTTTCACCATCGGCCAGCGCAAAGGACTTCCCGGCGGATCGCTGCGGCCGCGTTACGTTGTCGATCTCGATCCCGAAACAAATCGCGTGATTGTCGGCGACGCGGACGATTTGGTTTGCGATGAATTCGAAATCGATCGCGTAAACTGGCACGTTGTAGCCGGGATCGGCGATCCCGGTTCATCGTTCGAGGCGACAGTAAAGATTCGCTACAATCATCCCGGCACTCCCGCGACGATCGTTTTATCGGAGGACAATCGCGCACGGATTTGTCTGCATGAGCCACAGCGCGCGGTGACGCCCGGACAAGCCGCAGTAATTTACAACGACGACGTTGTGCTTGGTGGCGGCTGGATCTGCCGACGCGAGGCGCCGGTAGCGGCCTAACAGATGGCTGAAAAAATTCTTCTCGCGCTCAGCACGTTTCCGGACGCCGAAACCGCTAGAAAAATTTCAAATCAACTTGTCGCAGAAAAACTTGCGGCTTGCGCGAACATTTTACCGAGCGTCGAATCCATTTACCGCTGGAAAGAAAAAAGGAAACGAAACACTCGTGTTTTTCAAGCTGAGCGAGGATGGACAATCAGCGTTCCAGGAGAAATTGCGCTCATTGCATCCCTACGAGGTTCCAGAAATCATTTTCGTTCCGGTTTCGAACGGACTGTCCGAATATTTGGGCTGGGTTGTCGAAAACTGCGGTCAGGCGCGCTGACGTTTCTTGCCAAGGAGGTAAATTGCGACGCCGATCGCGTTCGCGATTCCGGTTACGGCGATGATCTTCACAGCAAAGCTTAATGGGCTTGGCACGTCGATAATCGGGTAGATGGTGAAAAAAATCGCGGATAACGAGACGACAGCGCCGCAGATCGCTGCGATGCGCAACCAGATAGGAGCGCCCGAACGAAGCGCACCTGCACCAAAAATGGGTATTGCGAACATCGTGAAGTAAACGATCCCGTAGAAAACATTCGCCGCGTTATCCACAAGTTGAAACGCTTCCTGAATGCCGGCGCCGATCTGGCTCGAGATGGCGATCACCAGCGTGATTGCGCCGACAAAAACAATCGAGTTAACCGGCGTTTTATAGCGCGAATGCAGACGCGAGAACCAGTTCGGCAACAATTGATCCCATCCCGCGACCATCGGTAATCGCGAGCTGCCGGTAACGTGAACGCTAGTCGAAGCAATCGTTCGCGTGGTCATCAACAGGATTCCGACGGACGCAACGGCGCCGGCGATTGGAAAGGAGTGCAATCCGAGTCGCAACGTTTGCGGCACCGGACCAATAAGATCGATGGGATTGTTGCCGATGAACGCGAGGACCGAGCTCGTGCCGAGAATGAACATCAACGCGATCACGGGCGAGGCAATCAGCACGGAGCGGCCGATGTCGCGGGCGGGCGCGCGCGTTTCGCCGGCGAGAATTGCTACGTATTCAAATCCGCTGAGCGCGCCGACGGCGAGTTTGCTGAAAATGTTGAAACAATAGAAGATCGACATCGCAGGCAAGGCGAGTTGAAGTGGCTGATAAGTTTTCAATTCGCCGCGAGCGAGTCCGAGAAACGGCAAAAAAATCAGCGCCGCATAAACAACGAACATGGCAAACGCGCCAACGTTGTGAACCCATTTACCTAACGACAGACCGCGGACACACGTCCAGGCGAGGCCGCCGACCAATGCCGCGCTGATAAGCGACACGCACCATTTGCTGTTCGGCATCCACGCCGCGCCAGGACCGATCGCGTAAGAGATGTTGGTGGTGATGAACATTCCGCCGAGTGCGATGACCGTGATCGATAGCAGCCAGAGATTCCAGGCCACAATAAATCCGGCGAACTCGTTGAAGCCGAGCTTGGCCCATTGATAAATGCCGCCTTCGAGCGGCATCCGATTGCTCAAATAAATCACGACCGCGGCCTGCGGAATGTAAAAAAGCAAAATGGCGAGGAGCCAAAAGAAAAGGTGCGCTTGTCCGAGCTTCGCCGCGGCGCCGACCCAGCTCGACCCGACGACAAAGAGAATTTGCGTCAAAACGAGATCGAAAAGGCCGAGCGGTTTCTTGAGAGATTCGCTATGTTCTTTGACGCTGCGCTCTCCGCGATCGAGCGAGATGTGCATCACTGAAGGTTCAAGCGCTGTGGAGGCGTTGGTATCAAACGCCTCGGCGCTTGGCACAAGCGCCGCCACAACGCTTCAATGGCTGTCCGACTGTCGATCTAATGTTCGTCTTCGTGTGTCCTTTTAGGCGGCGGCGGTTCGTTGCGAAATTCGCGGTGCCGAATCTTGCCGCCGGCGTAAGCAATATACCCGCCGCTTCCCAAAGCGCCTGCGCCGAGCAAAATTACCGCGAACACGAGTGGCACAGATGATTTCGGCCATTTGATCGGCGCTGCGATCGCAGCCGCGCTCAAGACCGCGAGCGCGTAAAAACCCCAAATGAGATCCTCGCCGCGATCTCGATGCTCATCGAGCCAGCGTTCTCCATCATCGTCCGTCATCGACAGGACGCGATCGTATGCCTGCTGGCCAAATTCATATACCGGCCATGCAGAGAGCGAGCTGATGAGCACAAGCACTAATGTCGCTACCTGAGCGCGGCGGCTTTTTAAAAAAACGGCGATGATCAGTCCGAGCCAACTAATGAGCAACCCATAAACCGGCAGTGGATTGAGCAACACATGGACGTATTCCGGCTGGCGCAAACCTCGGAATATCGAATCGATCACAGCCTGCCTTCCCAGTGAGTCGCTAAAATTTGTGCGGCACTCTTCGCTTTTTCAGGTGGCAAATATTTTTGCCAGTGAGCGATCGTGTAATGCCACCATTCAGTGCGCGATCCCCAAAAGCCCGCGCGTAGCATTGCGTTCTGCAGCAAACCTACGTCTGCGCGGACTTGGCGCGAAGGGCCCAGGTAGCGCCACATTGCAGCAGGCGTAAAATCGTCAAAATCACTGGGCATGCGCACAGGGTTATTCCATGAGTCGACCAAAGTGGCATCAACGGCGATGCCCCAACTGTGCATCGACCCCGCACCCATTTCAGGGTTGGCAACGTAATCACTGTTGTGTGACGCTCCCCAAAGCTTCGCCTGCACAGCCACCGGCCGATATGCGTCCCAGATTTTCAGACCATATTGATAGCGTCGCAAAAACGCCTGCGCGCTGGCCAAAGCTGAGGCGACCTCCGGACGAGCAAGCGCGCGTGTTCCGTGGGGATAGAGCGGTTGCCCCAGAAGATTATTTCGTCCCGCATAGCGCAACTCAACCATGATTGTCGGGTCAACCGATCGGACATCGACAAGAGAGTCGCCGGCATTTGCGCTCATTGACACTAGTGGGATTGCCATTCCAGCAAGTAAAGAAACGTAAACGTTAAAGGGTCGCATTTTTTTTGGGTTAATACGCTGCCACTGCTTGAGGAGTGTCAGTTTTTGCCAGGCGTTCGAGCAGAAGGCGAGCGCTATCTTCGGGGACCGCGAACCGCAATTCCACATTCGAGCTGCCCTCTCTTTGGACCTCCACCGACTGGGAGTAGAGCAATAGTTGTGAGTCCGGCAAACGCAGCCATTGCTGCGGATTGTCGTGCAAATTTCGGGCAAGATCGGCTGCGTTTTTCGTTGAGTTCACTTTTATGAGCACTCTGGCTTTTACTGGAGTTTGCAGGTTCACTGCAAGACCGAGCAATTGTGAAGCGTTGAGCAGTTCAGAGGTAAAAATGGGATGGAAAACGCGTGAGAGATCGGGTGGGTTGCGGGAAATAATTCGCAGCGCGCTGTCACGATCGAGAGCTTGGAAACGATCGAATAGTTGACCGGTTATTTTCAGATCCGGTTTCATTCCGAGGCGCACGCGCACCAGTTCATCGACTTCACTGGGCGCGCCGACGGCCAGGGTCGCCGGCCCCACCCGGGCGACGGCGAAATCAGGCTGTCGTTCCCAAACTGGCAACCCGTTAATGAATCGTTTTTGAAAAGTCTTATCGTCGCTGATTGTACGAATGACTTTGGGAAGGCTACGGCGGGCTTCAACAAGGTTGAACTCTCGAGTCTCTCCGGTTTCATTCGTGGTTAGCGCGCGGGTGACGCGCACTGTATCGCGGGATAGCGTCAATCCTGGAACCGATGCGGCTGTGCCGATTAATGTCGGCAAAAGCTTTGGCCGCTCGTTGGGCCAGCGTTTGGCGAGGTTCGCGCGCTCAAACTGGTCGGTGTTAATCGACACGATCGTGTCAGTTTCTTGCGGCAGCCATTCGCGGCCTCTTGGAGACTGAAAAACAACAAGCAGCGTGAGTGCAAGCAGGACGAACACCGAGAAGACG
>WNGD01004876.1_pt1 | contig 13155 bp, 7 predicted proteins | sample 5400671 | NCBI WGS metagenome assembly WNGD01 (sample SAMN13153369, study PRJNA577476) | soil metagenome | isolation source: 40 cm soil or saprolite under grassland replicate 2 | place: USA:California | collected 2016-06-15
GACTGTCCCTATCTGGCAGGGTGATGGTCAGAAACCGTTGGGGTTTAATGATAACGTGACCTGGCAATCGATGGAGCAGTTCCTGGTCTCTCAGAAGATCATCCCGCCCGTGCAGGACATTTCGCAGGCGTATACGAATGCGAATGTATCGTAGATATTCTCTGTAAGCATGGCTTAAGACAGAAACGCTGCTTGGTTTGGCTCCCAATACCCTGGGTGGCTATGCTCGTGGACTCGACGACTTTCTCGGCTCTGCCTCTTCCTGAGAAGAATACAGGAGATGGTTGAAGAGGTTTCAGCGCTCACTCAGCAGAGGAGGTAACGATCAATGTATCCAGTTCCCCAACCCATGGAGCATCATCACCGTATGTTGCTCGCATTTGAGCCTTTGAGTCAATTCCATATGATGTCCACCACAAGCCACATCGGCAACAGTGCGACTAAAGCGGCTATGAAGGTGTGACGCAAGCAATCATCGCCAAAAATTAGCGCTCAAAATGAGCGCTAATTGACCCCTATTTGGTGAATGCCGGAAATGACAAGAATAAAAGTAGGGAGGCCTCTAGTTACTTTGGTTACTCCGGTGGCTCTGTGTGAATAACCACAGAACCGAGGCTGGGATACGCCTGGCGTAGGGCGCGCTGGATCTCCTCGGCCTGTAGATGGGCCTGACTGAGGGGGATATGCGGATCGAAGATGACGTGCAGCACAAGGTCAAGCTCCGCGTTTTGTTCCCCATCCGACCTGTACTGGTTGTCCTTGCGTACCGGGTACGACCGGTAAAGATGCACATCATGTGCGCTGCCTGCACCTGCAATTTCATTGGCGATGCGAATGATTTGTTCGGCCATTTTTGGGTATTGCCGGGTCACATCCTTGCGGGAAACTACAGCAGCGTTGGGCGCTTCCAGGTGTGTCGTGACGCGACCAAGTAGATTGTTACACTGTAGTATCGCCTGTTCCAGGCGGGTGGCGACATTGTGAGCCTCCTCGAGATCCAGATCGGATTGGACCTCTAAATCGAAATCGGCTTCTAATTTCCCACTGACCTCACGCACATGGATGTCATGGACATGAACTCCTTGTAACTCTGCCTGGAAGTGAATTTGATCGACAACAGTTTCACTTGGCGTGACCGTTGGTTCGACATGCACTATTACATCGGCTTCAGCTTGAGGAGAGCGCGTATGTACTCCATCTATGGCGGCCTTTTCAACTCGTTCGCTTAACTCATGGGTTTGCACGAAGGTATAGATTCGCGGAGCCGCGATCACTACATCGGCAAAAAGTTTATTGCCTGCTCGCCGCACACGCACCCTGCGCACCTCAGTAATTCCCTCAACGGCGCGAATAGAGTTTTGTATCTGGGTTGCGAATTCCTCGGGGGCACGGTCAAGTAGCGCATCTATCGTTTCTTTGATGAGACGCAGGCTGACCCAGATTACAATGCCAGAGACACCCAATGCTGCAAATGAATCGGCCAGTCCCATCCAGGAGGGAAGCGGGAAGCTCTGCGTCAGCCGAACAAGAAATAGTCCCGCAATCACGACCAACGAACTCCAGATATCTGTATTGAAGTGGAGCGCATCGGCCTCCAAAGCCTGGCTACCTAGTTTACGGGCAACACGCTGTAGGGCACGTGAGCGTGTGTAATCGACCGCAATAGCGATAATCATTACAAGAAAAGCCCAAATGCTGGGATCAACATGCCCTTCTTCTGGGTAGATGATATGGCGCAGAGCCTCATAAATGATCCAGAGTGCTGTGAGAAGCAGCAAACCTGCCTCGAGGAATGCCGAGAGATTCTCAACCTTACCGTGTCCATAGTGATGGGTTGCGTCTGCAGGACGATCTGCTACGCGCACCGCGAAAAAGGTCATCAATGCTGCTACCAGGTCCAGGCCTGAGTGCGCTGCCTCCGCGAGTATGCCCAGGCTACCGGTTAGCAAGGCTACGATAATTTTGAGGCTGGTGAGGCCGATGGCTGCCCCTACCGAGGAGAGGGCAACCATTTTCTTTTCGCGCTGGGCATCATTCGCGGATATCATAAAGCTCTATGACTTCTTGATTTGAAAGCGGTTTTCAAGTCAGAGTATGTAGTTCCTACGATCTTCCTAAAACCACTTCAACAGTGTAGTTTTTTAGCTTTTTAAGCTCGTGCGGTGAGATTTGCTCTCGATACGCTTCTCCTGGTGTTGGCGCAACTGGTTGATCTACGCGAATTGACAAACTGTCCGCAAGCGTCTCTGTCCGCAATGTCTCTTCGTGGCGATGCAGTATCGAAGCCAATTCTTCATCTGTGAATAGGGTCAGAGTGATATGGTCCTCAATATTGAATCCGGCCGTTTTGCGCATGTCCTGAACATAGTGTGTCAGATCACGTACGAGACCTTCTTCGCGCAATTCAGGTGTAATTGTGGTTTCCAGGACCACAACATATCCTCGCTCTTCTGTGGCCACATATCCAGAGCGGGCAGTTGCTACTACTTCTATCTCATCAGGAGTAAGCTCGATTTGCTGACCCTCAATTGTGAAGTTCAGCTTGCCAGTCTCGTTGAGTATCTTCGCCGCCTCGTGGGCTCCATGAGCATCGAGAGACTTGAATGCCACCAGGATTTTCTGTACTAACGGGCCATATTTAGGGCCGAGTACCTTCACCTGAGGCTTCAGTGTGTAGGCCAGCATATCGCTGTCATCACTCATCAGGTGCAGTTGCTTAATATTCAGCTCCTCAAGCACCTGTTCTGAGTGGCGAAGCAGGGCCTCTTCCTCGTCTCGATTTAGCACACGTACAAACATAGCGTTCAAGGGTTGGCGTATCTTAATTTGCACCTTCTCACGAGCTGCGCGGCCAAGCCCAACCACGCGCATTACAAGGTGCGTTTCGTTTGTCAGCTTTTCGTCTAGTAGTCCCTCACTCACCTTCGGCCAATCGCAGAGGTGGATACTAAGCGGAGCATCTGCATTGACGCTACGTACCAGGTTCTGATAGATCTCTTCCATCGTGAAAGGCACGATAGGCGCCAGGAGCGTGATAAACGTAGTCAAGCATTCATACAACGTGAGGTACGCCGCCACTTTGTCGTTATCCATGCCTGCCTTCCAGAACCGTTCACGGCTGCGTCGCAGGTACCAGTTTGATAAGTCCTCCAGGAACTCCTGGATTGCTGTTGCCGGCTTCGAGGTGTCATATTGTTCCAGGCCATCTGTAACAACTCGAATAGTTTGCTGCAACTCAGAGAGAATCCAACGATCCAGCTCGCTGCGCTGTGACACTGACAACTGGAATTTTGTGGGGTCAAATGCATCGATATTAGCATAAGTCACAAAGAAACCGTATACGTTCCACAACTTGTCCAGCATCCTGCGCACGAGCATCCATTTTTCGCTTAAGCGGACTGGCAGGCCTGTCTGCATCGACTTCTCCATGTCCTCATCTGTGGGAATGCGCGGGAAGTTAAGATTCTGCTCAGCAATGTGATTCGCAAAGAGCCAGCGCATGGTATCCGAACCCACTCGTTCAGCAGCATCATCAAAGACGACGAGATTTCCCTTCGACTTGTGCATAGGCGAGCCATCTTCACCCATGAGCGTGCCATAGCCGAAGAGTGTTTTGAACGGTGTCCTGTTCTCCAACACGGTACTCATGACCAGCATGGAGTAGAACCAGTTTTTGAACTGGCCTGGGAATGATTCTGTTACGAAGTCGGCGGGGAACCACTGTTCCCAGTATTTTCGATTCGTGCGATAGTGCAGTGTCGAATATGGTACGATGCCTGCATCCAGCCAGGGGTTGCCAACATCTTTGATACGCGAAACCTCGCTACCGCATTTTTCACATTGTATTTTTACGGCATCTACCCACGGACGGTGAGGGGTATGACCCTCAAACTCTTGCCACCCTGCGATTGCTTGCTCTTTCAGCTCTTGCTCGCTACCGATGACCACGAATGTGCCACATTGCGTACAATCGTAGATGGGTAATGCCAATCCATAGTAGCGTTTTTTAGAGATCATCCAGTCATCCATATTGCGCAGCCAATCCAGTTCGCGCTCCAAGCCAAACGCTGGGATCCAGGTGACCTGTCGGACGATGTCCATGATCTCGTAGCGCAACTGATCCATGGAGATGTACCATTCATCGACCAGGCGGAAGATGAGCTCGGTCTTGCAACGCCAGCAGATGGGATAGCGGTGCTTATAATTCTGCGGGCGATAAAGCAGGCCTTTTTGAGCAAGATTCTCAGCGATTGACTGGCCCACCTCTGAGGCAGTTTGCCCGGTCAGCCAGTCGTATCCCTCTATGTAGACCCCAAATTCGTCCACAGGCGCGATAACCGCCAGGTTAAATTCTTTCGCAAGGGCAAAGTCTTCGCGACCGCAGCCGGGAGCTATATGCACAATACCGGTACCCTCGGTAGCGCTTACCTCCTTCCATGGGATGACTGTATGCACTACGCCTTGTTGCGCTGGAAGTTCGTCAAATGGCCCCTGGTACTTCCAGCCCACCAGGTCACTGCCTATGAGCGTTTCTACGACATGATAATCTCCCTTGTCGCGACCCTTAAGAGCTTTCAACACCGGTAAAAGCGCCTCGGCAAGGTAATAGTACTCGCCATCCTGTGCAACTTTCACATATGGCAAATCTGGATGCACTGCCGCGGCGACATTAGCTGCCAGCGTCCAAGGAGTGGTTGTCCAGACCAGCAGGTGCTCTCCTGACCGACCCACCAGGGGGAGGCGGACATACAGGCTCAGGTGGCTGGTTTCTTTATAATCTTCCGATAATGTTTCCATATTAGAGATGCCAGTCGCGCAACGCGGGCACCAGGTCATCACATCGTGCCCTTTGTAGATCAGGCCTCTTTCATGGCACTTCTTGAGGAACGACCAGATGGTATAGTTGTTCTCGTCCGAAAGCGTGTAGTAATCATTACCCCAATCCATCCAGTATCCCAGGCGGATTGATTGCTCAATCATGCGCTTTGCAAATTTGAACACACGCTCTTTGCACAGTTGTACAAATTCAGCAATGCCAAAGGCTTCAATATCGAGCTTGGATTTAAAACCAAGTTCCTTTTCGACCTCTACCTCAACCCAGAGGCCCTGGCAGTCGAAACCATTCTGATAACGCTGTTTGTATCCCAGCATGGTTTTGTAGCGCTGGTAGATATCTTTATAGGCTCTTCCCCAGGCATGGTGAACACCCATCGGGTTATTTGCGGTAATAGGACCATCCAGAAACGAAAATTGCTTATCACTCTGGTCATTACGATGGAGGTACTGTTGTAGTACATCTTGTTCGTCCCACCATCGTTGCACGGATCGTTCCAGCGCCGGGTAATCAACCCGATCCGCAGCTGTAACTGATCGGAATACATTTGTTTTCACTGACACGAATGGTCTCCTCTTTGTCAGGTTCTTCCAGGGCGACCGCAAGGGTCGCCCCTACATATGCGATCACGCTTCTGCCTCGCTATCAAGCTCTTCCAGGGCGACCGCAAGGGTCGCCCCTACAATACGCGATCACGCTTCTGCCTTGCTATCAAGAAGAGCCTGGCTATTTTCCTTACTTTACTCTACTAAGCGGATTTCTAGTCGCTTGTTAATCTTGCCTTTATTTTCAGTCTTTGTAATTTTAATGCCACCGACTTCTTTAGTATGATTTACATGAGTCCCGCCGTCGGCTTGCAGATCGAGACCAACTATTTCGACAATACGTACTTCTTCTATCTCAGGGGGTAGCAGGTTTATTTTCGTGCGAATCAGGTCAGGGATTGCAAACGCCTTTTCGCGTGGTAGAGTGTAGACACGGATAGGGTAGTCTGCCTCAACCGCCTGATTAATTTTCTCTTCGATATAGGCAATGCGCTCTTTACTCAGATTTTCAATGGCAAAGTCCATTCTGGCTCTGTCTGGATACATCTGTCCACCTGTTACTTGTACGTTAAACTCTCTAAAAATGGTTCCACAAAGTATATGTAAAGCAGTGTGAGTACGCATCATATGGTAACGGAAGTCCCAGTCAATGGTCCCGACCACTTCTGTTCCAACTGACGGAGGTAGGCAATCCAGCGTATGCCAGACAACGTCATCCCGCTTGTTGAGTGCAATAACAGTACCTTCATTCTGGTAATTATTCCACGCGATAGTACCACGGTCAGGCATCTGGCCGCCACCGCCCGGGAAGAATATCGTAGCGTCTAGCGCTATCTCGTCACCTTCGACTGCGACAACTTTCGCGGTGCATTCAAACGTGTAACTGTTTTCGTGGTAGAGCAGCTTCGTCTTCATTGTGTTTGCATGCTCCTTTGATGCATACTCCCATAGTATCAATACAACAATAAAAAACCCCTCGCCGATTGAAGGGGCGAGAGGAACTCCCGTGGTACCACCCTGATTAGCCAGGTATAGTCTTGCTATAAAGGCTCACTCATTTTTGTACTTCTTCATGGTAACGGGAAGGTTCCGGCCTGACCTACTAACTTTGAAATTTTTCGGTAGGCAGCTCAAGAGTGATTTTCAGTGCACGTCTCGTATCCGATTACACCATACCCCGGACTCTCTGTGACAAAGTGACAGCTTGCGCCCATGCGTGACTTACTCGCTCTATCATTGCTTTGATAACGCCATGATACCACAGAAGAACTGTTTAGTCTACCCCGATGTTAGGATTTTTTATCCGCACTCCAGCTCAATCAAGAACACTTTCGGCATCGAGCGTTCTTGAAGCGTTTACGCAGCATTACTTCTTCTCCTCTACCACACATTGCCGAACTTCAACAAGTGTTTCCTGTAAATGATAAAATACAATCAGATATCCATTTAAACCGCTTTACATTTCAATATAAAGGAATATATATGTATGACCTCGAAGCATTCTATGGACCGAATGCTGGCTATGTTCTTGAATTATATGAAAGCTATCGTCAAAACCCGACATCTGTTGACGCCGCCACTCGTGCTATTTTTGATACCTGGTCTCCCGAAAATATATTAGCTGCTGAGCAAGAAACTACCACTGAAATTGCGACAACAGAAGTTTTCAAAATTGTAGCCGCATCCGAGCTTGCGCATTCAATACGTTCACGCGGACACCTCGGCGCCCATCTCGATCCCCTGGGTAGTGAGCCGCTAGGTGATCCCGCTCTTCTGACTGAAACACATGGCATTACGGACGAAGATCTCGCTCAACTTCCTCCAACTGTTGTCGGGGGGCATTCAGCTGAAGGCGCTCGAAACGCGCTCGAAGCCATGAATAATTTGCGTGCTATCTATTCGGGTACGATAAGTTATGAGTTCGATCAGGTGAAAAGCCCACATGAGCGTGGGTGGTTACGTGACGCGGTAGGTTTGCAACTCTATCGTACATCATCGGATCCAGCCTTTCGACGTAATTTATTACAGCGCCTTACACAGGTAGAGGTGTTTGAACGCTATCTTCACCAGGCGTATCCAGGCCAGAAACGCTTCTCACTTGAAGGGACAGATGCATTGGTGCCGATGCTGGACCAAATAATCCAGGCAGCAATCGATAGCGATACTTACGAGTTGATTATAGGTATGGCCCATCGTGGACGCCTGAATGTACTCGCACACGTGCTTGAGAAACCTTATATTGCTATACTCAGCGAATTTGGACACATGAAACACGAAGAAGGAGTTCCTCTCACCGACAGTTTTGGCTTGGGCTACATAGGCGATGTGAAATATCACCTGGGCGCTGAAACTACCCTGGGAGAAGGAGCCACTGTAGATCTCAAAATCACGCTTTCTCCCAATCCGAGTCACCTGGAGTTTGTTAACCCTGTCGTTGAGGGCATGACACGTGCTTCACAAGAAACACGCGAGCATGCGGGTAGTCCCCAACAAAATGTAGATCAGACACTGCCGATCCTTATTCATGGGGATGCAGCTTTCCCTGGCGAAGGCATAGTTGCCGAGACCTTGAACCTGTGGAATTTGCATGGTTATAAGGTCGGTGGCACCATTCACATCATCGTGAATAATCAACTCGGCTTTACGACTGAACCACAGGATTATCGCTCAACGTATTTTGCAAGTGACCTGGCTAAGGGCTTTGAAGTTCCGATTATTCATGTGAATGCTGATGATCCAGAAGCAGCCCTGATGGCAGTACGCATAGCTTATGCCTACCGCGACAAGTTTCATAAGGATATACTCGTCGACCTGGTTGGCTACCGTCGCTGGGGTCATAATGAGGGTGATGAACCTGCTTTCACTCAGCCACAGATGTACGAGGTCATTCGTACTCATCCAACTGTCCGAGAACTTAATGCACGTTATTTGCAAGAGCGGGGCGTAGTTTCTCAAGAAGAAGTCGACACAATGCAAAAGCAGGCTTTTCAGGTACTGGAAGATGCCAAACGCGGGGCGGAGGCCAGTTTGGAACCATTTGAAATAGAAGATTCGAACGGACTGAATGGACACTCTGAAGAAACGGAACATCCTCCACAAGTTCCTGCTCAAGCATTAATCGAATTCAATGCTGAACTGCTCTCGTGGCCGGAAAACTTTTCGCCCAATCCCAAGCTGTCGCGATTATTACAACGACGCACAACGACCATGGGGCCAGAAGGAGGCATCGACTGGGGACAGGCAGAGGCGCTGGCATTTGCATCGATCCTGGCTGATGGCACTCCAATTCGCCTGACTGGTCAAGATGCTGAACGAGGCACATTCAGCCATCGTCACGCAGTGCTCCATGATCAGCATACTGGAGCACTCTATATTCCGCTGCAACATCTTTCGCAGGCGAAAGCATCATTTTCAATCTTTAACAGCCCCTTGAGTGAAAGCTCTGCACTTGGTTTCGAATATGGCTACAACGTGCATGCGCCGAACTCCCTTGTGCTATGGGAGGCACAATATGGCGATTTTGCAAACGTTGCTCAGCCCATTATCGACCAGTTTATCGCCTCGGGTCGCTCAAAGTGGAAGCAACAGTCCTCTCTTGTGTTATTGCTGCCTCATGGCTACGAGGGACAAGGCCCAGAACATTCAAGCGCCCGCCTGGAGCGTTACCTGGAACTCGCGGCCCTGGACAACTGGCTTGTAGCCAATTGCTCTTCCTCCGCCCAGTACTTCCACCTGTTACGGCTACAGGCGTTCAACCTCTTAACGTATCCACGGCCACTGGTCATTATGACGCCTAAAAGCCTGCTTCGCCACGCGCTATCGACTGCCAGTTTACAAGAGCTGGCACAAGATACCTTCCAGCCTGTTCTCGGCGATCGTTTGGCTCAAACTCATGCTCACGCTGTGCGGCGCGTCGTGTTTTGCACAGGGAAAATAGCTATCGACCTGTTTGCACACGAGCTTCGAGCGCAGGCGCAAGATGTGGCTATCGTGCGTGTAGAGATGCTCTATCCTTTCCCGGCAGAAGCTTTGAAAGAGGCGCTTGCTAACTATCCTGAAGCACGTGAAGTAGTGTGGGTACAAGAAGAGCCGCTTAATATGGGAGCCTGGAGTTACATGTCCCCTCAACTTTCATCACTGCTCGGCTCGGGTATTGAGCTGAATGTGATCGCTCGTCCGGCGAGTTCAAGCCCTGCCACTGGTTTCTCAGATCTCTTCCAGTTCGAGCAGGAACGGATCGTCGAAGGAGCATTACGCTCAACTGTAAAGCAATATGGAGGCAAACATGGCGGTTGAAATACGTGTCCCTGCATTGGGAGAATCAATAGTCGATGCAGTAATTGCAAGATGGCTTAAAAGTGAAGGGGATGAAGTGAAACAGGGTGAGGCGCTTGTGGAACTGGAGACCGAGAAGGTCAATGTCGAGGTCAGTGCCGAGCAGAGTGGCGTGCTGCAGAAGATTCTCAAACAAGAGGGAGATGTGGTTACCGTGGGAGATGTGCTTGGTAAGATTGGTCAAGGCGCCGAAGTCTCCACGGGTGCTCGTCAAGAAACTCCAGTTCAGGCAAAAACGCCCGCGCAGCAACCATCCAATGGACAACAGCAGCCGACGCTTCCAGCGGCTGATGGACAGAGATCGGTCTCTCCATTGGCGCGGCGCATCGCTGATGAAAATAGCATCGACCTGTCTCAGGTCAGGAGCCAAAGCCCTCATGGTCGCATAACTAAGGATGATGTGATAAGTTATATGGAGAAGATAACTGAGCGACCGGTAACTGCACCATCACAGCAGGTTAGTGGCGGTGCTCCCGCTACACCAACCGTAGAGGCCCGGGCGAGAGAAGTTCCTCCCGTCCCATCGATAGCCCGACCGCCCATTCAGCCCGAACCAGGAGGCCGTGAAGAGCGTGTTCGACTTTCACGGCGTCGACAGACCATTGCCCAACGCCTGGTCGAAGCTCAACACACAGCCGCAATGCTCACAACGTTTAACGAGATCGATATGAGCGCGGTTATGGAGGTGCGCACTCGACGTAAAGAGTCCTTCAAGGAGCATCACGGCATCTCGCTTGGCTTCATGTCCTTTTTCACTAAATCGGTTGTGGGAGCGCTCAAAGCTATTCCACGGCTGAATGCCGAGATTCAGGGCAACGAGATGGTCTTAAAATATTATTACGATATAGGTATCGCTGTTGGCGCAGAAGAGGGCCTGATTGTACCTGTGCTACGAGATGCAGACCGCAAGAGTTTTGCCGAAATCGAGCGCGAGATTGCGGACCTTGCAAAGCGGGCGCGAGAGAATAAACTTACACTTGCTGAGTTACAGGGAGGCACCTTTACCATCACCAACGGAGGTGTATTCGGTTCGCTGCTCTCCACTCCGATCTTGAATGCTCCCCAGGTGGGGATTTTAGGGATGCATAAGATCGAGCAACGACCGGTTGTCCTGAATGGTCAGATAGTCATTCGCCCAATGATGTACGTGGCGCTCTCATATGATCATCGCGTTGTTGACGGTCGAGAAGCTGTGCAGTTTCTGGTCAAAGTGAAGGAACTTGTAGAAGAACCGGAGACATTACTCTTGGAAGGATAAAAAAATCAGTTAGGCTTCTCTCTCGACATTAGCCTGTTCAACCTGTATAATCTAGTGGGATGAAACCCCCCTGAAAAGAGAGCAGGGCGATCCACAAGAGTCTGGTTCTCAAAAGGAATGAGCAGAACCTTGTGCTTTATCGCCCAAAAACTATGTATCCTTTTGCCTCGGTACTGGAACTCTTTGAGAGACAAGGAAAGGCCATACCAGTTGGCAAGAACAAAGGAAGTCGGCTTGCAATGGGATTGGATAACAACGACGATATAAATTCTCTGGTTGGCAAATCACTGGGCCAGTTCCGTATAGTCGAGCGCATTGGCGCGGGCGGCATGGCGACGGTCTTTAAAGCCTATCAGCCCACCCTTGATCGCTACGTTGCCGTCAAGGTGTTACCTGCCTATCATGCGCGCGATCCCATTTTCGTGAAGCGGTTCACGCAGGAGGCGCGTTCGGTGGCGAAATTGGCCCATCCCAACATTGTGCAGATTCATGATTTTGGTGAGCAAGAGAACATTACCTATATCGTGATGGAGTATGTGGATGGCGGAACGCTCAAAGATCGGTTGCGAGAGCGTCCTGTGAGCGTTTCCGAAGCGGTGGATTGTGTGATCCAGGCGGCGGAAGGCCTGGGATGTGCGCATAGTCACGGCATTATCCATCGCGATGTGAAACCCGCGAATATGTTGTTGCGCCGAGATGGGCATCTGCTGCTTTCTGACTTCGGGATCGCCAAAATTCTGGAGGGAACCGTGAATCTCACGCGCGTCGGGACGGGGATTGGGACGCCGCAATATATGTCACCAGAGCAGGGAACCGGGCAACCCGTCGACCGGCGCAGTGATATCTACTCGTTGGGCATTGTCCTCTATCACGCGTTGACCGGGCAGGTCCCCTTTACCGCGGAGAGCCCGCTTTCCATCACCGTCAAACATTTGAATGACCTGCTTCCTCTCGAGAAACTGCGGACCAAAGGGGTGCCTCAACCGATTGAGCATGTGCTGCTCAGGATGACCGCCAAAGCTCCCGCGGATCGCTATCAAACGACCGATGCCTTGATCGAGGCCCTGAGCAGAGCGTTGACTGCTGCACAACTGACCCTCCCACGATGGCGCACAGGTTTACAATCCACAGGATCATCTGGGCCAGCGGCAGATCAACTGGCAGCTTTTTCTGGACCGTTATCCAATGCTGGTGCTGGATATGGCCAGGTCTCCCAACCGCTTGCCCCACCCTCTCAGCCATCGATGTCTAGTCTAAGATCACAATTGGTGACAGTGCCGTGTTTTCGTTGTGGAGCAGCCAATCAAAGTGATCGTTTATTCTGTACTTCTTGTGGCTATGAATTGTCGGATAAGTGGGCTTCGGCAGATCGTTATATCGGACCAAATAGTCGACCTATATTGGCTCGGCTTACTCTTCAGAATGGGCAGATGGTTGGCCGCTCGTACCTATTTCACCAGGTTGTCACGACAATTGGCCGCACAAACGGGAACGATCTCATCATCTCAGGCCGAACTGTTTCCAGGCGTCATGCGCGACTCTGGTTTGAGGGCGGTCGCTGGTATCTCGGGGATATGCAAAGCGCGAATGGCACATTGGTCAATAATATGCGGCTTCAACCAAATCAAGCAGTCCCCTTAAATGATGGAGACGTAATCAATTTTGGGGATGAAATCGTAATGTTTAACATCGTCTACTAGCATCTTAACTGGGTCAATGAGGAACGCGATAGTGAAAGAGTTGGGACTAGTATTGGGGATCAATGCAGTCTCATTCCTGCATTGATCCCCAATACCTCTTCAATTTCTCCACGTACAATGAACTATCAGTGAATTACCCCCCGCTATAGCCAATGACATCACTGCCACCTTGAGTTCCGGAAGCATTCCAGTACATGGGCCGTTCCACCACAAAGGGGCCATTACTCGATTGCACGGCCATCGAGATTTCGAAACCGTTATAGCCGTCCCCATTGTGGTAAAGATGCTGCAGGACGGTTGCCACCATGTCCACGGTGTAGCGACTATGCCCAAGCACCGTGACGGAGAAGGTGTAGACGGTGCCCACCGCATTGGCGACGGTCGCGGTGATCGTTTCGGGGTTGGCAGTGGGATTCTGGATGGTGAGCCACTCATCATAGCCGAGGTTGGTGTAGCCCTCGGCAAAGCTATAGGCACTGACAG
>WNGD01004878.1_pt1 | contig 13152 bp, 2 predicted proteins | sample 5400671 | NCBI WGS metagenome assembly WNGD01 (sample SAMN13153369, study PRJNA577476) | soil metagenome | isolation source: 40 cm soil or saprolite under grassland replicate 2 | place: USA:California | collected 2016-06-15
ACATCGCCTTGATCCGCGCGTTTCCCGAGTCGGCTCGGCTGAGAACCGGATTTCTGGCTCACCTGGCCAGTCAGGCTGGATATTTGACCACCTTGACGCTGGTCAACTTCAGCAACGACTCCCAGGTTTTGCGAATTACGGCCGACGGGCTCCAAGTCGGCGGCAGTCCACGGACTCCATCCTCGGTGACCGTCGAGCGGACGCTTGCGCCGAACGCACGGTTGGAGGAACGTGTGGATCAGATGTTCACCTTGTCGGGAGAGGCGCTCATCGACGGTTATATCCGTTTTGAGACCCAGACGGATACGTCTGGCGTGATCGCCTTTCTGGATTATGGAACCACGGATGGAATCGTGTTATCCGCCGTCGAAGCTCAAGGCGAAGGTTATTCGAATTTGTTTTTCTCGCAGGTGGCCGAAGGAGCCGGCTATTACACCGGCCTGGCCCTTCTGAATCCGAACAGTGAACCCTCGATCGTCACGCTGGATACCTTCGATGCTGGTGGCGTTCGCACGGGTTCGACGATTGTGAATTTGGACTCCGGGGAACGAAAGGCCCGCTTGCTCAGCGAATTCCTGCAGCGCCAGGTCGATCAGTTGGGCGGTTATATTCGCCTCACGGCGACACGTCCCATCTTTGCCTTCGAGCTTTTCGGGTCGCGGGACTCGCTGACGTTTCTGGCCAGCGTGCCCGCTCAAGGCGAGAGTTTGAAACCGCAAGCGAGCGGACGCATGGTCGACGCCTCTCAAGGAGCGAACGTCATTTCCAGCGACGGTTCGACGTCGCTTCTGATTCCACCTAAAGCACTGAACTCCAACGCAACCATCAAAGTGGCCCCGATCAGTGTCGCCGACCTCCCATTGCCCACCCCGGATCAGCAGCCGATTGCTGCCGTGGAAGCCACTCCGGCTGGGACTCAATTTCAGATTCCGGTACGGCTGACTTTTCCCGTAAACGCCGACCTCGATCCAGGGACCCAAATACCATTGCTCATCTTCGACCCCCTGACCCGCAAGTATCAGCCAACCGAATTCGTTGCGACCGTCGACAAATCCGGCCGGACGGCGTCAGCGGAGGTGACCCACTTTACCCAGTATGTCGGCTCATTAGCGACAACCGGGGTGACGATTTCGAACATCAATCCATCCACTGTGTCGATCGGAGATACAATAACGATCAGCGGCACTGGCTTCTCCACCAACAAACAACAAACGGCGGTCACGTTTGCCGGCGCCAACAGCACTTCGATCCAAGGCACTGTGCTGACGGCTTCGACGACCTCGATACAGGCGGTGGTGCCGGTGGGCGCCGTTACTGGGCCGGTTATCGTGCGTGCCTTTAAAAATGGTACTTCGACTGGTTACGCAATCACGGTCCTCGGATCCCCCAACCCCGCTCCGGGAACCATTTCCATCTCGCCTTCGACCGCAGTGGTAGGAACCCCATCGGTCGATGTGCAAATCGCCGGAACAGCCTTTGTAAGCAACTCGGTTGTCAAATATGACGGAAATCCGATACCGGCCACTTTCGTCGATCAGACGTTGCTCAAGGTGACTCTGGCCTCGCTGTCCACTGCAGCGATCCATCACATCAATGTCGTCAACCCGGCCCCGGGCGGAGGCACTTCCAACACCGTCGACTTTACGGTGACAAATACGCCCACTTCTGGTGCTCTGAGCATTGTGACCCCGCTTACGCTTGACAAAACAGTAGTGATCGCCGGCCAGATGCTTAATGCGACAGCGACATACAAAAACACGGGCGGTTCGGCCGTTACGGTCAACGGCATAGCGATGGGCGGGCGGCCACCGGGAGGAACCAATGCCGGAGGTCCTTATGATGATCTCTCACCAGAGTTGGGAGTAACAACGGTCCAGCCTGGAGCAACGTTCCCGGTAGCGGCCTCGCGCGCGTTTACGAGTACCGATCCCACAGGCACATGGTACGCCTTTGTGACCTACCAGGATGCTTCCATGGTTTGGCATGACGGGCCGAGCGTCAACTTCACGGTATCGGCGCCGTCCGCAACGAATCAGCCGCCGGCGGTCAATGCCGGCCTCGATCAGACCATCACTCTACCGGCTGCGGCGAGCTTGAACGGTACGGCCACTGATGACGGCTTGCCCACCGGCACGCTAACGACAACCTGGTCGCAATTCAGCGGCCCCGGCACAGCCACCTTCGTCAACGCCAGCGCTCTCAGCACTTCTGCCAGCTTCTCCACGTCCGGATCCTATGTGCTGCGGTTGACCGCCACCGATGGTGCACTCTCCAGCACCAACGACATCGCCATCACAGTCAACGCAGTGGCCGCGGCGGGAGCTCTAAGTATCTCGACCCCGCTTGCGTTTGACAAAACAGTAGTGATCGCCGGCCAGACGCTTAATGCGACAGTGACATACAAAAATACAGGCGGTTCGGCGGTTACGGTCAACAGCATAGCGATTGGCGGGCGGCCACCGGGAGGAACCAATGCCGGAGGTCCTTATGATGATCTCTCACCACAGTTGGCGGCAACAACGATCCAGGCCGGAGCAACGCTCCAGGTATCGGCCTCACGCCCGTTTACAAGTTCCGATCCCACGGGCACATGGTACGCCTTTACGACCTACCAGGATGCTTCCTTGGCTTGGCATGACGGGCCGAGCGTCAACTTCACGGTATCGGCACCGCTCGCAACAAATCAGCCGCCGACGGTCAGCGCCGGTTCCAATCAGAGCATCACGCTGCCGGCTACGGCCACTTTGAACGGCACGGTTACCGACGACGGCTTGCCCGCCGGCAGCACGCTCACCCAAACGTGGTCTAAAGTCAGCGGCACCGGTACGGTCACGTTCGGCAATGCCACCTCTTGGAGTACCTTTGCCAGCTTCTCCACTTCCGGCTCCTACGTACTGCGGCTGACCGCTAGCGACGGTGCGCTCTCCAACTCCGCCGATGTGACGATTGTCGCGAACTCCGCAGGCAGCTCATCGGGCAATACCTACTACGTCTCCAACTCCGGCAGCGACTCCAATTCAGGCACGTCAACGAGCAGCCCCTGGAAAACCGTTTCAAAAGTACAGAGCTTCCTCGGAAATCTGCGCGCCGGCGATCGCGTCCTCTTCCTGAGAGGCGGCATCTGGTTCGAAGAATTGGACGTCAATAACGTCAACGGGACCGCCAGTGCTCCTATCACCTTCGGCAATTATGGCAGTGGCAATCTTCCGATCATTGATGGCGGCGGAAGCAAGTCTGGAAACTCGGTCAACGGTGGCCGGCAATATTGTATCGGCGGCAGCTACTCCAAAATATCCTACGTCACGATTGATGGCTTTGAATGCCGATACGCCAGCGCCTACGGTATTGCCTTCTTCAACGTATCCGCCGGTTCATTTGGTATTACCGTCCAGAATTCGTACATCCACGATTGTGGTAACGGGGATTCGGGTTACCACAACCAGCTTCAATATTTCGACTGGCAGGCGATTTCCAGTTCCGGCGGTACGAAGTTCTTGAACAACAAAGTTGGCAATTGCTTCGGCCATAACTGTGTCCAAATCGATGGTGATCTGAATAAACCCTTGATCCAGGGCAACGAGTGCTATGGCTGGTCGCACAACTGCATTGACATCAAGAGGTCCAAAGGCGCTGTCGTTGACAGCAACGTTGTCCATGACGGCCTTGGGATTCAGCAGTATACAGAGGCGTACTACATTGAGAATGCCGGTGGTTCCTACAGCGGCGGCAATTGGGGTTCCACAACCGCCGATGTCACCTGGAGCCGCAATGTCGCCTACGGGAGCGGCTTCACCGCCGCATTTCAATGCCAGGATGCGGGTGGTCCTGTCATGTGCCACATGTTCAACAATACCGTCTACGCGAACGTGATGGGTATCTATGGGGGAGCCGATTCGGGCAATACGAGCCAGGTCAGCATCTACGTGGAGAACAACATTTTCGATACGTCCTCCCCCCAGGCGGGTAGTGGCTATAAGCAGTGGGACTACAACGATAACGTCCAATCAGGCACAATCGGCTCACATGACATGCAAGTCAGTCCGCTGTATATGAATGCCGGCGCCCATGACTTCCATCTGCAATCGGGTTCCCCGGTTATCGATAAAGGCACGAATGTAAGTCTTCCCTATACCGGAAGTGCGCCGGATATGGGTGCATTCGAGCATTAGTCATTCCTGGGACTGGGAGGGGAAACTTTTGAAAAACCCCTCCCAGTCCGCTTTTGTGAACTCGCCGTTATGCAAAACGGTTCGTGCTCGCTCCCAGCCCAGCGCTTCTCACCGCCAGCCTCTCTCATTGCGAACGCGGGCTAAAGCCCGCGTTAGTTCACTTTTTCAGTGACCATCGCCGGTCGACGCCCTCGCTTGGTTGACAAGTAAGCTAAGATACTACCTACTTTCTGTTGCGAAATTCAGTTTGAATGGATTCTTGCGGAGTTGTCGGTCTGTCAAATTTGGCAAGATGCCTCCATGGAAGTCGTCTTCTAAATCTAGAGTCTGACAACCCGAGTCCTTCTGTATTTACCGAGACGGCGGGTCGGTGTGGACCGCGCGTCCAAGTTAGCCGGAGGCCCGAGTTGCGCACCGATATCGGTTTGCGGAATATTGCCGCGTTTGCGTTGACTCTTTCCGCCGCGCTGATTATTGCCACTCCATTACTGCAAGGACAGACCCCGAAATTATACGTGTCGGCGTTACAAGCGATTCCTGGCGCAGATCTGGGACTCGCTTTGGTCAATCCAACCTTGACCGAAGCGAAGGTGACGCTGACCGCGCGAAGTTACAGCGGTGCCGTCATTCAGAGTAACGACGTCGCGAATCCCGTGACGCTGACTCTACCGGCTTCGGGCCAAAAGGCATTGCGGGCGGCCGAAGTGTTTGGCACCGGAATTTCGGGACAAGCCGGTTGGGTGGAACTATCCGCCTCAACACCCGCCGTTAAAGGTTTCTTTGTGGTTTTTGATTCCGCGTTGAGCTTCATCGACGGAGGTGAACTGGCGGCGGCACCGGCTAGCAAGCTCATTTTTCCAAAAGTATCTGCGCACGGATCTCCGACCCAATTGAGTCTGGTCAACACGGCGTCCGAAGCGATTCAGGGAACTATCTCGCTGTATGAGGACAGCGGACGATTGGCCGCCACCTGGACCGTTACCTTGCCGGCGTTGTCCGGCTTTACACGCCCAGTCGATGAACTGGCGCCTTCGGCCATGGGCTTTGAAGGGTACGCCGTCGTGGAAGCGGGCGTCGGTCCTCAATCCAAAATTCTCGACAGTCTGATTGGCTTTGAAACCTATCGGAATCGTTCCGACATCGCCTTGATCCGCGCATTTCCAGAGTCGGCTCGGCTGAGAACCGGATTTCTGGCTCACCTGGCCAGTCAGGGTGGATATTCCACGACATTGAGGTTGGTCAACTCCAGCAATGACTCCCAGGTTTTGCGGATTACCGCCGAGGGACTCCGCGTAGGAGGCAGTGCACGAACTCCGTCGTCGGTAACCGTCGAGCGGACGCTTCCGCCGAACGCACGGTTGGAGGAACGTGTGGATCAGATGTTCAACTTGTCGGGAGACGCGCTCATTGACGGTTATATCCGTTTTGAGACCCAGACGGATACGCCTGGCGTGATCGGCTTTCTGGATTATGGGACCACCGACGGAATCGTGTTATCGGCCGTCGAAGCTCAAGGCGAAGGCTATTCGGATTTGCTCTTCTCGCAGGTTGCCGAAGGAAGTGGCTATTACACCGGCTTGGCCCTTCTGAATCCGAACCGTGAACCCTCGATCGTCACGCTGGATACCTTCGACTCCGGTGGCAGCCGGACGGGGTCGACGATCGTGAATTTGAAGCCCGGAGAACGAGAAGCCCGCTTGCTCAGCGAATTCCTGCAGCGCCAGGTGAATCAACTCGGCGGTTATATTCACCTTACGGCGACGCGTCCAATCTTTGCCTTCGAGCTTTTCGGGTCGCGGGACTCGTTCACGTTTCTGGCCAGCGTGCCCGCTCAAGGCGAGGGCCTGAAACCTCAAGCTAGCGGACGGACACTCAAGGCTTCTCAAGGGGCCAACGTGATTTCGGAGGATAGTGCGACTTCGCTTCTGGTCCCGCCCCATGCGATCGATTCCGATTTCCGAATTAGCGTCGTATCCCTCAGTGCCGCCGATTTTCCGCGGCCTGCCCCGGGTCAGCTACCCATCGTTAGCGTCGAAGGCACACCCACCGGAACAAAATTTCAAATTCCGGTGCGACTGACTTTCCCGCTGAATACGCAATTGGAACCCGGCACACAGATCCCGTTGTTGATTCTGGATCCCCAGACCCTACAGTATCAACCAACCGAATTTGTCGCCGTCGTCGACGGTTCGGGCAGAACAGCATCGGCTCCAGTGACGAACCTCGCCACGTTCGTCGCGGCATTGTCCGACACTCAGCTCTTAACCGTCTCTGGCCTGAGTCCATCTCAGGGATTGCCCGGAACCGTGGTTACTATTGCCGGCAGCGGGTTCAGCGCCAACGCCGCGGACATCATCGTGACTCTTGCCGGAGCGAACAACACCTCCGTCCGTGCAACGGTGACGGCTGCTACAGCGGCATCCTTGCAGGCCGTAGTGCCCCGCGAGGCGATCACTGGCCCCGTCGTTGTTCGCGTCGGCACACAGACGTCAACCGGAATCATCTTCACAGTGCCCGTCAACCCGGTGCCGTCGAATGTTTCCATCTCGCCATCGATCACCTCGACGAAAATTCTATCCTTGGATGTTCGGATCAACGGGACCGGCTTTCTACCGGGCTCCGTCGTGAACTACGATGCCCTCGCCATTCCATGCAATTTCATCGATCCGACACTACTGGTGATGACGCTCGTGAATCCTCAATTGACGCCGGGCCTCCATCGCATCCGAGTGATCAATCCACAGCCGGGTGGGGGCGGTTCCAACATAGTCGAGTTCAAAGTCGTGTCGACCGGATCCAACTCCATCAACCAGGCACCGATTGTGGATGCGGGTTCCAATCAAACGCTTGCTCTCCCCGCCTCGGCCAACCTGAACAGCGTGGTTACTGACGACGGCTTACCCGTGGGCAGCGCACAGACGACGAGTTGGTCCAAAGTCAGCGGCCCCGGCACTGTCACCTTCGGCAACATCAACGCCAGGAGCACCACCGCTACCTTCTCTACCTCAGGGACCTATGTCTTGAGACTGACGGCTTCAGACGGCGAACTAACCGCCAGTGACGATGTCACGATTGTCGCCGCCTCGGGCAATACTTACTACGTCTCCAACTTTGGCAATGACTCCAATTCAGGCACGTCACCGGATAGTCCCTGGAAAACAATTTCGAAAGTACAAAGCTTCCTCGGGAATCTGCGAGGAGGCGATAGCGTTCTCTTCCAGAGAGCCGGCATCTGGTATGAAGAATTGGACCTGAATAATGTCAACGGGAGCTCAGGTGCTCGCATCACTTTCGGCAATTATGGCAGCGGCGGTCTTCCCATCATTGATGGCGGCGGGTCCAAGTCCGGCAACTCGGATGGTGGCGGGTCCAAGTCCACCAACTCCGTCAACGGTGGCCGGCAGTGGTGTATTGGTGGCAGCAGGTCCAAAATGTCTTACATCACGATTGATGGGTTTGAATGCCGATTCACCAGCGCCTACGGCATTGCCTTCCTCTCTGTGCGCAACGGTTCAGCCGGCATCACCGTTCAAAATTCATACATCCACGACACGGGAGACGGCGATTACGACTACCACAACCAGCTCATGTTTTCCGACTCCGACTCGCAAGCCAACGGTACGAAGTTTTTAAACAACAAAGTTGGCGGCTGCTACGGCCACAACTGCATCCAAATCCATGGCGACACGGGAAGCCCGCTGATCCAGGGCAATGAATGCTATGGCTGGTCGCACAATTGCATTGACGTGAAGCTTGTAAAAGGAGCGTTGGTTGACAACAACGTTGTTCATGACAGTCTCGCGAATCAGCGTTATCAAGAGGCGTTCTACATTGAAAACAGCGGTGGTTCCTGGGCTTCGACAACCACCGACGTCACCTGGACCCGCAATGTCGTCTACGGGAGTGGTTTCACCGCCGCATTTCAGTGCCAGGATGCGGGTGGTCCCGTGACCTGCCGTGCGTATAACAACACCGTCTATGCCAATGTAATCGGCGTGTTCGGAGGAGCCGACTCGGACAATCTCAGCCGGGTCCGCATCTACGTTAAGAACAACATTTTTGATACGTCAAGCCCTTCGGACGGCGGAGGGTTTGCCGAATGGGACTACAATGACGATGTCCAAGGAGGCGGCGTACCCTCAACCGGCTCGCATGAGATGCAAGTCAGTCCGGTGTATGTGAATGCCGGCGGCCACGACTTCCATCTGCAATCGGGTTCCCCGGTTATCGACATGGGCACGAATGTGGGTCTTCCCTTTATCGGGCGTGCGCCGGACCTGGGCGCATTTGAGTACGGCAGCCGGGGCGCTTCCGATACGACCCCACCCCAGCCATAGGGATCCTTCACTACCCAACATCGTCTCACCCGGACTGAAACTGATAGAAACTTCTTGCTTTGAGCCTGGGTGCTTTGCTCTAATGACGCTCGATTAGACAAATCAAACGTGCCTCAGACGAAGTTCCCCCCTGAGCTTCGGCTTAGAAGGAAGGATTCCATGGCAAGATTGAAAGTGTTTTCGACACTGTTGGTTGTTCTTGTCTTTACAGTTGTCCCGTCGAGCCCGTCTCCCAGCCCTGTAGCTTCAACCGAATTTTACTTTCCGCATGTTGTTTTCGGAGACGACGCCGAGACGACCCTCATCATTTCAAACTCCAGCGCCCAGGACACGGAGGTCCAATTCACTGCCTACGGCGATAATGGAAATCTCATCGCCGGAGGATCCAACCCGGTAACCATCACACTCAACGCTCAATCTCAAGCTCGGTTCAAGGCTGACGAGCTGTTCCAGATCCCAAACCAGAACACCGGCTGGGTGAAAGCCGATAGTGTGAATCCTCAGCTCTCGGCCTGGATGCTCATCTCTCTCGACAGCATTGAAGGGGACAAGCTCGATGGTCTGGCGGTTTCGGATCAAGTTTCAAAGAGCATCGTCTTTTCTGCGGTTTTTCAGGGTCCCGATATTGTCACAGGGATCGGGCTTGCGAATCCGGATGCTCAGGCCGCTCATGTCAAAGCGAGTCTCTATTCCGAAGGCAGGCTTGCTGAGGTCCGTGAGTTTCAAATTCCGGCGTATGGGCATCGCGCCTGGTTCTTGAACGAGCTGTTTCAATCGAACCTGGCTGCGGGCCATGTGGAAATAAAGTCGGATGTGGGCCTCGTCGGCCTTCAAGAATTCAGCCAGCCCCATCAATGGTCTGCTGTCCCGATGCAGGCGGTTGAAGAAACATCGGAACTGGTGTTTCCGGTGCCCCCTTTGGGCAAAGGTTTTTGGGCGGGCATCGCTTTTGCCAATCTTGACGAGTTCGATCTGGACTTGACCTTGACCCCATGGGGAACAGAATTGAGTCCAGTGGCCCCGCCGGCGAAGCGTGTCGTCAAGCCGCACGGCGAGCTGATTACTCTGGTTTCGGATCTCTTCAGCGACTTCCCTTCTACAGGTGGCTTTATAAGTGTCCAGGCGGACGTAGGGCTTGCCCGTATTTTAGGTGCAAAGCCGGCACTGTCCGGGCTGGCTGTGGTGGGAAGAGAGGATTTGAGAGCGCTCGGAAGCTTTTCCCTCACACCGGCCACGAGCCGTGCAATGATTTTTCCTCCTCTAAGTGCGCGGACTTCAGTGTCCATACTGAACCCTCCGGATGCGGTGAGCCCCGACCTGCCGCTCACAAGCCTTCAAGTAAAATCCAGCGAGGAAGGATTCCTGATCATCCCTGGAGAAACTTTTTTCAAATCCCGGGCAGTCTTGCCTTCCTCTGCCGTTCAGCCAACTCCATTTAACGCTGCCCCTTCGGAAAGAGGGAACGACAAGAAACAGGCGCCCACCGTCAACGGCGACAAGGACAAAGACGGCGATAAAGATAAAGACAAGGATAAAGATAAAGATAAAGAGAAGGATAAGGACAAATGCAAGGACAAAGGTAAAGACAAAGATAAGGACAAGGACAAATGCGAAGTTAACCTGGTCAATCGGGCGCCGGTCGTCAATGCCGGGCACGATCAAACCATCACGCTGCCGAGTTCCGCCAGTTTGAACGGGACGGCTTCCGACGACGGTTTGCCTGCGGGCAGTACGCTGACCACCACGTGGTCGAAAGTGAGCGGCCCGGGGACGGTGACGTTTGGGAGCGTTAACGCTCTCAGCACGACTGCCACCTTCTCCACCTCGGGTACCTATATCCTCCGCCTGACCGCCACGGACGGATCACTCTCCGCCACCAATGACGTCACGATTACTGTCAATGGGCCCTTTTCCTATGTGAATGTCTCTACCGGCAATGATTCCAATGTTGGAAGTCTGTCTGAACCGTGGAAAACCATTCAAAAGGCAGCCGACACGATTGGAGTGGGAGCTACCGCGATTGTGAGCAGCGGAACCTACAACGAACGTGTTCAGATCACCAGATCCGGAATTCCCGGCTCACGGATTACATTCCAGGCTCAGGGAACCGTCAAAATGCAGGGCTTCACCATCAATGCCAGTTACGTCAAGATCGACGGATTTGAAATCACCAATTCACGATCCAATTTCCCCGATTCGACTGGAGTGTTCATCCAGGGCGCTCAAAATCAAATCTCCAATTCTTATATCCACGACATTCTCGGATATGTAGGAGTCATGGTTTATGGCGGGTCCGATGCGAACGCAGCGGCGACGAATAACAATCTCATCAAGAACAACATCATCGTGAGAGCAAGACATAACGGCGTTCAAGTCGAAGGGCAGAATAACATTGTCGAGGGGAACGACATCAGCCACACGTTGCAGAATCCACCGGGATCCCTACCAATGGAGGGCGCGGACGCGGATGGCATACGGTTCTTCGGCACCGGCAATGTGATTCGCAAAAACTACATTCATGACGTCCACCTTACAGATGTAGGCAATCACGCGTGCTTCGAGGGGGCAGGCACGTGCCCTCACAGCGACGCGTTTCAGACCTTCGGTCCGGCCTCAAACATTATCCTCGAAGACAATGTGGTTCGTTGGACCGATGATGGACTGTCCGGCCAAATCCTGTTCATCAATCCCCAGTGGGCGGAGATCGAGGCGAAACCCGGCGCACCCGTGACGAATCTGATTTTCAGAAACAACATCTTCATGCACGAGACGACCAAGTTTGGTTCATTGAACTTTGATGATGACCTGGGCGGACCAATCAGCAACGTCACCATCGCGAACAACACGTTCGTCCGCCTCAATGGTCCCGGCGCCGGAGGATTTCAAGAGTTTGGGATTGTCCTGGATGGTGGCTTGGGACTACTGACCAATGTCACCGTACAGAATAACGCCTTCTTTGATTGCGGCAGCCCGACCGCCAGTTATGTGAGGACAATCGGCTTCACAGCCAATGTCAGCTACAACGCGGTTTACGTGAGCCGCGGTCCAGCGCCGGCTGGAGGCCCGAACCCCAATGACCTGTGGATGGTCAATCCGAAGTTCGTGGATTTCGCGGCTAGGGATTTTCATCTTCAGAAAAGCTCGCCGCTGATCGACGCCGGCGTCACGCTGTCAGCCGTGACAGATGATCTGGATGGCACCCGACGGCCGCAGGGCGACAAATATGACATCGGGGCATACGAGTTTTGTCGCGGCGGGTGTAAAAATCCCAAAGATCCGTAGGGAGAAAAAAGGGTACAGGTCACCAATTTCTGTACCCTTTTTTCTCCGCCCCATGTCAGCTTATTCTTGATTGGAGGCCTTATGCGGTAAGTCGCTAATGAATTGTCGTTGGTTGAATTCGGCTGCGTCCAAGCTATTCCTTCCCATTGTACTCATTACTGCTGCGTGCTCGCCTGAAAGCAAAGGCGAGTCATTCTATGTGAGTGTCTCGACCGGCAATGACTCCAACAACGGAAGCGCGTCTTCGCCGTGGAGAACCATCCAGAAAGCCGCCAAGACTGTTGGAGCGGGAGCGACCGTGATTGTGAGCACCGGCGTCTACAACGAACGTGTTCAGATCAGACGATCCGGAAGCCCGGGTTCTCCAATCACCTACCAGGCTCAAGGAAGCGTGATAATGCGGGGCTTCACGATCAACGCCAGTTACATCCGGATCAACGGATTTGAGATTACCAATTCCAGCACTGACGCATTTGACGGCACCGGCGTCTTTCTCAAAGGCGCTTCGAACGAGGTCCGCGATAACTATATCCACGATCTGATCTACGGCGAAGGAGTCTGGGTCTCCGGCGGCGCCAACCGGGACTCCGTTTCAACCCAAAATAATCTCGTTTCGGGCAACCGCATTGTGCGCGCCCGCATGGCGGGGATCATGGTGGAGGGAATCAATAACCTGGTTGAAGGCAATGATATCAGCCATTCGATTCAGAACCCTCCTGGGGCGCCCGCCCGATCCGGCGCAGACGCGGATGGCATACGGTTCTTCGGCGCCGGCAATGTGATTCGCAAAAACTACATTCACGACATCCACCTTACAGATGTCGGCAACCACGGGTGCTTCGAGGGGGCGGGCGCATGCCCTCATATCGACGTGTTCCAGACCTGGGGTCCGGCCTCTAACATCACCTTCGAAGACAATGTGGCTTATTGGACCGATGATGGGTTGTCCGGCCGAGTGCCGCTCGTCAATCCCCAGTGGGCGATGATCGAGGCCAAACCCGGCGCCGCCGTGACGAATCTGATTTTCAAAAACAACGTCTTCATGCACGAGACGACCAGGTTTGGTCCAATGAACTTTGATGATGATTTGGGTGGACCCATAAACAACATCACCATTGTAAACAACACGTTCGTCCGCCTTAATGGTCCCGGCTCCGGAGGAGGCGCGTATGCCATTGTCATGAATGGTGGCGCGAGACTCCTCACCAATGCCACGATCCAAAATAACGCCTTCTACGACTGCGGCAGCTCGGGGGACGGTTATGTGCGTGTGAATGGCTTCACCGCCGATGTCGGCCACAACGCGGTTTACATGAGCAGCGGTTCAGCGCCGGCTGGAGGCCCGAGCCCCAATGACCTGTGGA
>WNGD01009431.1_pt1 | contig 13151 bp, 10 predicted proteins | sample 5400671 | NCBI WGS metagenome assembly WNGD01 (sample SAMN13153369, study PRJNA577476) | soil metagenome | isolation source: 40 cm soil or saprolite under grassland replicate 2 | place: USA:California | collected 2016-06-15
ATTCCTGCATAATGCTCCATGGCTGTCCTCCGTCTCCAGATGCTTGGGGCCGACTCAACGTCGTGACCCCGTTTCATCATCTATCGGGGGACAGCCACATCAACTCATCGCTCAGAGCAGGCCCATTACGGCATCTAATACCCCAGTTTACGATCGACCACATGCTCGAGCGGTAGCCCTGCCTCGAAGCGCTCGATCTGGCGCAGCACGTTGGCGACGAGCGCGCGCGGGTCGGAGGCGGCGGCGTTGTGCGGCGTGATGGTGACCTTGGGGTGCCGCCAGAGCGGGCTCGCCGGAGCGAGCGGCTCGCTCGCAAACACGTCGAGCGTCGCGCCCGCGAGCGAACCCTCCTCGAGCGCCGCCAAGATATCGGCGTCGACTTGCAGCGCGCCGCGCGCGGCGTTGACGAGGTAGGCGCCGGCAGCGGCGCCATCGCGCTTGAGCTTGCGGATGAGCTCGAGCTTGAGCATGCCGTGGGTCGCCGGCGTCGCCGGCAGCAGGCAGACGAGGATCTCGGTGCGCCGGAGAAAGGCGTCGAGCCCGTCATCGCCGTGAAAGGTCTCGACGGCGGCGAGCGTCTTCGGCGTCCGGCTCCAGCCGGCGACGCGGAAGCCGAGCCTTCGCAGCGCCAAGGCCGCGTCGCGGCCGAGCACGCCGAGCCCCATCACGCCGACCGCGACCGCGCTCGCGGGAGCTTGCTCATGCTCATGCCACACCTGCTCGCGCTGCTGGGTATCGTAGAGACGATGGCGCCGGTGATGCATCAACACGTGCAAAACCACGTACTCCGTCATGCGCATCGTGAGATCGGGATCGACGATGCGCACGACCGGCACGTCGGGCAGATTCGGATCGGCGATGACGTGATCGACGCCGGCGCCGAGCGAAAAGATCGCCCGGAGACGGGGCAAGCGGGCAAACAGCCCGCGCGGCGCGTGCCAGGCGCAGGCATAGGCAATGTCGGCGGGATCGCCGGGGCGCTGCGGCCATAGGTAGATGTCGCGCTGCGGCGCCAGCGCGCGCATGCGCTCCTCCCACGGCTGCGGATCGAGTCCGGTGACGGCGAGGAGGATGGCCGGCATGAGAACACAGTCCGGTTCGCTCAATTCTGCCGCAGCGGACTCGGGACACCCCCTCCCCTTGCGTTCCCGCGGTGACGTTTCCCCGAGACGGACGTTAATTGCCGACGGTTCAATAGCGCATCGAGCGGTCGGGGCCCGGGCTCCGCACGTAGGCTGTCACGAAGCCTCGCGTATGGCCTTCTGCACATTCCTTGAACGAAAACCGTCAACAATCGCCACCGCGCGCAGCATGGAAAACTCGCGCGCCCGCGCGTCGTAGGCCTTGGGCATTCCCTGCATCATGTAGCCGTGCTGCACGCCCGGAAAGATATGCAACTCCACATTGTTCTTTCTTGATGCCAGGGCGCGATAGGCGCTCAACACGTCCTCCGGAGCCCGGTGGTCCCGATCGCCCCATAGAACGCAAACGGGCTCGGAGACGTCCTCGAGTTCGCGCAGGTAGTCGAGCATCTGGGTGCCGTGGCAGGAAATACCGGCAGCGTAGCCGAGGCGTTTCGGCCCGAGGATGGCGTAGGGACCTCCGTAGCAGAAGCCCATCGCCACCGCGCTGCCGTTGAATTGCGGCAGTTCGCCGAGCCGCGCCAGCGTATCGGCCATATCGGCCTCGCCTTGTTTGATCTTCTCGAGCCGCGGCTGCGAACGCTGCTGGGCGCGCCCATCGTCGTGGGAGAGCGGGCCCGGAACCGTGCGCCAGAACAGATCCGGCGCGGCCGCGATGACGTCATGCGCGGCGAACTCATCGGCGATCGCGACAATATCGGCGTCGACGCCGTGAACCGCACAAGCAAGCACAACCGCCGGAACCTGTGTGCCGATCTTGGGAACGTTCAGATAGCAATCGAAGTCGCCGCCCTCGCTCGAGCGGACCTTGATCCACTGCCCTGACATCGCATGCCTCCTGTTCGCTGCGGCACTAGTGTGGCGGTTCAGAAGTCCGCATCATTTTTGCAGCGAGTCCGACTTCTGAACCAAAGCCACACTAGATCAATAAGTTGCTAGTGTCCTTCGATTCCGAAGTTCGCAAACGAGGCTGCGGCACAATGATGCGAACTTCGGAATCGGGACACTAGGACTTTCTGATGGACCGCGTAACCCTTTCGGTCAATATGCGTTCGGCGTCTTGCGCAATCCGGCTGACGATCTCGGCAGCGGGCGCGATATCGTGAATGAGCCCGGCATCTTGCCCCACCGACAGGACGGCTTCCTCGACGTCGCCACTCTTGCGCGCCGCTTGCAATGCTGCCTTTGCCTCCGCTTGGCGCTGACGCAATGCCCATTCCCGTCCCGCCCATCGCTCGATGAACCGGTTGCGCCGCGAGCGTGACATCGCCCCCGGCCAGACCAGCCCAGCCGCGATATCCGGTATTTCGGAGAGAAGCGTGTCGTGCCCGTTGCTCTCCAGAATCGCCTGCTTGAAATTGGGATGCAGCGACGATTCCCGGCTGGCCAGGAATCTGGTTCCGAGCAGCACGCCGTCGGCGCCGAGCATTATTGCCGCCGCCAGCCCGCGCCCGTCGGCAATTCCACCCGCCGCGAGCACCGGAACGGGAGCGACGGCATCCACCACCATAGGCACCAGCGTCATGGTCGTTTGCCAGCCGACATGCCCCCCGCCCTCCGTGCCTTGCGCAATGATCACGTCGGCCCCGGCCTGCGCGGCTCGCACTGCCTCGGGTACGCCGCCCGCCATGAACGTCACCTTGCAGCCCGCGGCATGGGCGCGCTCCACATACCGCTTCAGGTCCTGCTCCGGTGAGGGCCAGGCAAAGGCGATCACGGAGGGCCGCAGCGCGAGCGCCGATGCGAAAGAATCGTCCTCGATATCGAACAGCAGGAAGTTCAAGGCAAACGGCCGATTTGTAAGTTCGCGAATCGCGGCCGTCCCGGCGTGAACCTGCTCAGGCGTCAGATAATGGCAGCCCATGGCGCCCAGACCGCCCGCACCGGACACGGCTGCCACAAGTTCAGGCGCATACACCGAGCCCATGCCGCCAAGCGCGATGGGGTGATCTATTTGCAAGAGGTCACATACCGGCGTTCGGATCATGACTTCGCCTTCGGCTCTGAAGATGACTCACATTCAAGATGCGCGAATGTCGCAGTGGGGACGGAGCATGTGTTGGAAGTCCGTAACACCAATTCATGATTGCGGATGTTAACGCGAGGTCGTGCCCGCGCGCGCGATCTCGGCGAGGCGGCCGCGGTTGAGCGCGAGCCACTGCAGCGCAACGATGAGCGGGCCGTTGCGCACCGCGCCGCCGGCAAGCGCCGCCAGCGCGGCGTCGATCGGCACGCGCAACAGCGCGCTCACCTCGTGCTCGGCCGCGGCGGGCGCCCCAACCGCCGCGCGCGACGCATCGACGATGCCGAGAAATAACGTGATCTCCTCGTCGATGAGCCCGGGCGACGGCAAATAGCTGAACAATTCGACCAACACGTCCGGCGCGACGCCGATTTCCTCGACGCATTCGCGCCGCGCGGTCGCAAGCGGCGTTTCATTCGCCTCGACGTGCCCGGCGACGATCTCGACGAGATCGCCTTTTTCGTTGGCAAGGTGGGCCGCCAGCCGAAACTGGCGGATGAGGACGACTTCGCCGCGCCTCAGATCGATCGGCAGCACGGCCACCGCCGGTCCAGCGCGCAACAGGTCGCGCACTTCGACCTCCTCGCCGGCGCGGCGCGCGCGCAATCGCTGTAGGGACGGAATCCGGGCGCGAGGACTTCGCGGCCCGCGATCACCACGTCCGCGGATTCATCGGCGATGGGAGCGTCTCTCGATATCTCGGAACCGGGCACCCTCTCCATACGAACGATGTCACTCATTTGGTGTCATGCCGCGGGCGCATTATCGCCGCTCGTGCCCTCTCCCCGCCGGGGAGAGGGCTACTCTCTTTTGCGTCAGCGGGGAATGGGTGAGGGGGTTCGGATCCATCAGCTCCGCCGGTAACCCCCTCACCCACCCCTCTCCCCAACTGGGGAGAGGGAGCGCACCGAGTTTGCGGGCCGTTCGTATTACTGCGCGACCACGCCCTCGGGCGCCGTCTCCAGGTTGAAGGCGGCGGCGAGCAGCGCGCGCGTATAGTCGCTCTTGGGACGGGCGAAAACCTCGGCCGCGGGTCCCTCCTCCACCACCTTGCCGTGACGCATGACGAGGAGGCGGCAGGCGAGCGCGGCGACCACCCTGAGATCGTGGGAGATGAACATGTAAGTGAGATTGCGCCGCTTCTGCAACGCGCGCAAAAGCTCGACCATCTGCGCCTGGATGATCATGTCGAGCGCGCTCGTCGGCTCGTCGAGCACGACGAAGGTCGGCTCCAACACGATGGCGCGGGCGACCGCGATGCGCTGGCGTTGACCTCCGGAAAATTCGTGCGGGTAGCGAAAGCGCGTGTCGGGATCGAGTCCGACGTCCTGCAGCGCACGGATCACGTGCGCCTCGCGCTCCGCCCTCGTCAGGTTGGGGTCATGCACCCACAAGCCTTCCTCGATGATGTCGGAAACCGACATGCGCGGCGAGAGCGAGCCGTAAGGATCCTGGAACACGATCTGCATGTGGTGGCGGAACGGCCGCATTTTTTTGAACGTCAGTCCGGCGATCTTGCTGCCGAGAAATACGATCGGCCCGTCCGACGAGATGAGCCGCAAAATGGCCAAGCCCAGCGTCGTCTTGCCGGAGCCCGATTCGCCCACCACCCCCAGCGTCTCGCCTTGGCGGATTTCGATGCTGACGCCGTCGACCGCCTTGATGTAGCCGACGGCGCGGCGCATGACGCCGCGCTTGATGGGGAACCAGACCTTGAGATCCTTGGTCTCGATCACGACCGGGGCGTCGGGGCATACCGGCGCCGGATCGGGCTTCGGCTCGGCGGCGAGCAGCGCGCGGGTGTACCCATGCTGGGGCGCGGTGAAGACGCGTTCGACCGGCCCCTGCTCGACGATCTTGCCCTCCTTCATCACGCACACCCTGTCGGCGAGCTTGCGCACGATGCCGAGGTCATGGGTGATGAACAGCATCGCCATGCCGAGACGCCGCTGCAGCTCTTTCAGCAGGTCGAGAATCTGCGCCTGCACGGTCACGTCGAGCGCGGTCGTCGGCTCGTCGGCGATGAGCAGGTCGGGCTCATTGGCAAGCGCCATGGCGATCATCACGCGCTGGCGCTGACCGCCGGAGAGCTGGTGCGGGTAGCTGTTGAGCCGCGTCTCGGGATCGGGGATGCCGACCTGGACGAGGAGCTCGATCGTGCGCGCACGCGCCGCCTGCCCGGTGAGGCCGCGATGCAACAACAGGATCTCCCCGATCTGCTTCTCGATGGTATGCAGCGGATTGAGCGAGGTCATCGGCTCCTGAAAAATGATGGTGATGTCGTTGCCGCGCACGCGGCGGATCTCGTCTTCCGTCAGCCGCAGATGGTCCTGGCCCTTGAAGCGGATCGAGCCGGAGGGATGGTGCGCCGCCGGGTAAGGCAGCAGCTTCAGCACCGACAACGCCGTGACCGACTTGCCCGAGCCCGATTCGCCAACCAGCGCGACGGTCTCGCCCTTCTTGATCTCGAAAGAGACGTGATCGACCGCGAGCGTCTCGCGCTGACCCTGCCGGAACGTGACGGAAAGGTCCTTGACCTCGAGCAGCTTTTCGTAAGGTGCCTCCATCGCGCTCACCCGAACGTCTTGCGCGGGTCGAAGGCGTCGCGCACGGCTTCGCCGATGAAGATCAAGAGCGAGAGCATGGTCGCGACGGTCAGGAAGCCGGAGATGCCGAGCCACGGCGCCTGAATGTTGGCCTTGCCTTGCGAGAGCATCTCGCCGAGCGAGGGCGAGCCCGGCGGCAGGCCGAAGCCGAGGAAGTCGAGCGCGGTCAGCGTCATCACCGAGGAGGAGAGAATGAACGGCAGGAACGTCATGGTGGCGACCATGGCGTTGGGGAGGAGGTGCCGGAACATGATGGTGCGGTTCGACACGCCGAGCGCGCGCGCGGCCTGGATATATTCGAAATTGCGCCCGCGCAGGAACTCGGCCCGCACCAGCCCCACCAGCGACACCCAGGAGAACAGTAGCAAGATCCCGAGCAGCACGAAGAACCCGGGCACCAGCACCGACGAGATGATGAGCAGCAGGTAGAGCGCCGGGATGGAGGTCCAGATTTCGATGAAGCGCTGGAACAGGAGATCGGTCCAGCCGCCGAAATAGCCCTGCACGGCGCCTGCCGCCACGCCGATGATGGAGGATATGATGGTGAGCGCGAGGCCGAACACCACGGACAGGCGGAAGCCGTAGATGAGACGCGCGGCCACGTCGCGGCCCTGGTCATCGGTGCCGAGCCAGTTGTATTCGAGGTCGCTGCAGCCGTTGAGGCCCTTATGCTCGACCACGCTCTTGCATTGCGCCTCGGTCAAAAGCCAGGTCGGTTTCGACGGCGCCGGCGTCGGCAGGTCGAGATTGTGGGTGTTGTAGGAATAGCGGATCGGCGGCCACAGCATATAGCCGCCCTTCTCGGCGATGAGCTTCGCCAGGTACGGATCGCGGTAGTCGGCCGCGGTCTCGAACTCGCCGCCGAAGGCGGTCTCGGGATAGGTCACGAACACCGGAAAATACGATTTTCCTTCGAAGCGCACGTAGAACGGCTTGTCGTTGGCGATGAACTCCGCCAACAGCGAGAGCACGAACAACACCATGAAGATCCAGAACGCCCAATAGCCGCGCCGGTTGGCCTTGAAGCTCTGCCAGCGGCGGCGATTGAGCGGAGAGAGCGCCAAGCGATGCCGCTCGGGCGGAACGGCAAGCCCCATCGGCGCCTGCGCCGTCGTCTCCGGCACCGTGATGGTGGTTCGCTCGTCCAGCTCACACCTCCCGGGTCTCAAAGTCGATGCGCGGATCAACCCAGGTGTAGGTGAGGTCGGACAACAGGTTCACCACCAGCCCGACCAGCGACATGATGTAAAGCGTGGCGAATACCACCGCGTAGTCGCGGTTGAGCACGCTCTCGAAACCGAGCAGCCCGATGCCGTCGAGCGAGAATATGGTCTCGATCAGGAGCGAGCCGGCAAAGAACGCGTGCACGAACGCGCCCGGGAAGCCGGCGATCACGATCAGCATGGCGTTGCGGAAGACGTGCCCATAGAGCACCTGGCGCTCGGCGCAGCCTTTGGCGCGCGCGGTGAGCACGTATTGCTTGCGGATCTCGTCGAGGAAGGAGTTCTTGGTGAGCAGCGTCATGGTCGCGAATGCGGAAAGCCCCATGGAGAAGATCGGCAACACGAGATGCCAGAAATAGTCGAGGATCTTTCCCGGCAGCGACAATTGCGCCCAATAGTCGGAGGTCAGCCCGCGCAGCGGGAAAATGTTGAAGAAGGAGCCGCCGGCGAACAGAATGATGAGCAGAATCGCGAACAGGAATCCCGGAATGGCGTAGCCGATGATGATCGCGCCCGAAGTCCACACGTCGAATTGCGAGCCGTCCTTGATCGCCTTACGGATGCCGAGCGGGATCGAGATCAGGTAGGTCAAGAGCGTGAGCCAAATGCCGAGCGAAATGGAGACCGGCAGCTTCTCCTTGATAAGCTGGAGAACGGTGGTGTCGCGAAAATAGCTCTTGCCGAAATCGAACCGCAGATAGTTCCACAGCATCAGGAAAAAGCGCTGGTAGGCCGGCTTGTCGAAGCCAAACTGCTTCTCCAGGCTCTTGATGAATTCAGGGTCGAGGCCCTGGGCACCGCGGTATTTGGAGGTCGCCGCGTCGATGGCGGCGCCGCCGCCGGGCTGCCCGCGCGCGCCGAGATCGCCACCCGGCGACCCCGAGATGCGCGAGGTCGCTCCGGTGTCCGATCCCGAGAGTTGCGCGATCACGCGTTCGACCGGCCCGCCGGGGGCGAACTGCACCACCACGAACGAGACCAACATGATGCCGAACAGCGTCGGGACCATGAACAGCAGTCGCCGGATGATGTAGGCGGTCATGTCGTGTCCGCGTCCGCGCTAGAGCAATTTCACAATTCCCGTCGACTGTGAAAGAACGGTTTCGAGCTCGGGACCTACTCCGGTTCGGTCGCTATCTACGCACTCGGTGTGCTCCCCTCCCCCTTGTGGGGAGGGGTTGGGGGTGGGGGTCGTGAGATTGGCGCGCCACCTTGCGCCACGCACCACCCCCCTCCCCATCCCTCCCCCACCGCAAGTCGGGCTTGCCCGACTTGCGTAACATAAGACGCGACCCGGGCAAGCCCGGGGTGCGCGGGGGAGAGAGCAGACCGAGTTCGCTGCTTGCGCTGACGCCGGCCAGCGCACGCGCCGCGCGCGCGCTATCCCCGCTGCTCGAGTTTTGCCGCCTTGTTGCGATCGTACCACCAGGTTTCGGGGGCACCGCGCGCGTAGCGCGGCTTGGTCGCGGGCCGGCTGAACACGTCCCAATAGGCGAGCCAGTGCGCGGGCTTGTACCAGTGAGGAACCCAATAGCGGCCGCTGCGGATCACCCGGTCGAGCGCCCTGCAGGCCATCGTCAGGCTCTCACGGCTATCGGCTGCGATGATCTTGTCGATGAGCGCATCGATGACCGGATCGGAAATGCCGGCGAGATTCTGCGAGCCCTTCATCGCCGCCGCCTGCGAGGAAAAGAAGGTTCGCAACGAGTCGCCGGGGGTGGCCGAGAATCCGAACCGCTGCACCGTGAGGTCGAAGTCGAAATCATCGACCCGCTTGCGATATTGCACGGGATCGACGAGGCGCAGAGTCGCTTCGATGCCCAGCGTCCCGAGATTCTTGATGAACGGCCTGTGGTGCGGCTGGAACGACGGCTCGTCGAGCAGGAATTCGACGCTGATCGGCTCGCCCTGCGGCGTCACCCGCTTGCCCTCCTTGACCACGTAGCCGGCCTCCTGCAACACCGCGGTCGCCTGGCGCAGGAGCGCCCGCTCCTCGCGCGAGGGCTTGCCGACGGCCATCATGTCGGAGTTCTCGAACACCGAATGGGTCCGTTTGTAACTCCCGTACATCAGAGTCTTGTTGGTCCATTCGAAATCGAACGCGTAAATGAACGCTTCGCGCAGTCGCTTATCCTTGAGCTTGTCGCGGCGGGTATTGAAGAACCAGCCCTGCGCGCCCGACGGCGTATCGTCGGGGATGGTGTCGCGCTTGACGCGGCCCTCGCGGATCGCGGGAAAATCGTAGCGCGTTGCCCAGATGCGCGAGGTAAATTCCTCGCGGAAGAGATAGCTCTTGCTGGTGAAACCTTCGAAGGCGATATCGCGGTCGCGATAAAATTCGTAGCGGATGACGTCGAAATTGTTCTGTCCGCGCCCGACCGGGAGGTCGGCGCCCCACCAATTTTTGACCCGTTCGTATTCGATGTAGCGGCCGGTGTCGAAACGCCCCACCTGGTAGGGGCCGCTGCCGAGCGGCGGCTCGAGCGTCGTCTCGTCGAAGGCATGCTTCGAGTAGTATTCGCGCGAGAAAATCGGCAGCGAGGCCGTGAACAGCGGCACGTCGCGCGCGCGCTTGGGCGCGAAGCGCAGCACCACGGTGGCGTCATCGGTCGCCTCCGCGCCGACGAAGTCGCGCAGCAGTTGCTGGGCGATGGGGTGGCCCTTCTCCTTGAGGATCTTGAGCGAGAAGACGACGTCGTGGGCGGTGAGCGGGCTGCCATCGTGGAACTTGATGCCGGGCCGCATCAGAAAGCTATACGTGAGCCCGTCCGCGGATATCCGCACCGCGCGCGCGGCAAGTCCGTAGAGGGCATCCGGCTCGTCGGCGGCGCGCGCCATCAGGCCCGCGAAGGTGAGCTCCATGCCCTGCGCGCCGTCGCCCTTGAGGATGAAGATGTTGAGGGAATTGAAGGTGAGAAAGTTCTGATTGAAGACCCGGTTCGACCCGACCTGGGAGAACGTGCCGCCCTTGGGCGCGTTGGGGTCGACGTAGTCGAAATGCTTGAACCCTGCAGAATATTTGAGGTCGCCGAACGACGAGATGCCGTGGCGCTCGGGACCTTCCTCCGCCCGCGCCGAGCGAGCGATCGTCGATGCGAGCGCACCGGCCCCGAGTACTAGCGTGTGGCGTCGCGTCACCTTGCAGATGTTGCTCATGGTCGCGTCCCTGTCTTGGAGGCTTTTTCCGCATCCCACCACCACACGGTCGGGAACGCCGACGCGCCGTATTTCGGCAGCGGATCATGCCGGCTGAAACGGTCCCAGCGCGCGGTACGGCTTTTATCCAAGGTAAATTGCGGCACCACGTAGTGGTTCCAAAGCAGCACGCGGTCGAGCGCCCTGGTGGCGGCGACGAGCCCGGCGCGGTCCTTGGCGAAGATCACCCGCTCGATCAGCGCGTCGACCGCCGGATTTTTGATGCCGACGTAATTGCGCGAGCCCGGCGTGTCGGCGGCCGGCGAGCCCCAGTAGTCGCGCTGCTCGTTACCGGGCGAAAGCGATTCGGGCCAGGAGGCGACGATGATGTCGAAATCCCAATTGCGCAGCCGGTTCTCGTATTGCGGATCATCGACCGTGCGCACATTCACGGTGACGCCGAGCCGTTCGAGCGAAGGCTTGTAGAACAGGATGATGCGCTCGATGCTCGGGTCCTCGGTGAGGATTTCGACGCTCACGGCTTCGCCGGTCTTGGGGTTGACCAGCTTCTGGTTGCGGATTTCGTATCCGGCCTCTTTCAACAGCCGCATCGCTTCGCGCAGATTGGCGCGTACGTTCTCGGAGTTTCCGCCCACCGGATTTGTGTAGGCGGTGGTGAACACTTCCGGCGGTACTTTGTCCCGCACCGTTTCCAGGATCTCCAGTTCTTGGCCTTGCGGCAGACCTGACGAGGCGAGTTCGGTGCCGTCGAAGTAGCTGTTGATGCGCGTGTATTGGCCGAAGAAGATCTGCTTGTTCATCTCCTCGAAGTCGTAGGCGAAATTGAACGCGCGCCGCAGCCGCGCGTCCTTGAACTTGTCGCGGCGGGTATTGAAGGCGAAAGCCTGCATGATCCCCCGATTGCGCTGGGGGAATTCCTCGAGCACGACGCGCTTTTCCTTGACCGCCGGGAAATCGTAGCCCGTCGCCCAGTTCTTGGCGACGTTCTCCGTGCGCCAGTCGATATGGTCGGCTTTGAAGGCCTCGATGGCGACCGTGCCGTCGCGGAAATATTCAAACCGCAGTTCGTCGAAATTGTCGCGTCCGACATTGACGTTGAGATCCTTGCCCCAATAGTCCTTCACACGCTCGTAGACGACGGTGCGGCCGGCGACGAACTCCTTGATGCGGTAGGCGCCGTTGCCGAGCGGCGGTTCGAGCGTGGTCGCGCCGATGTCGCGCTTCCTGCCGGCGGCGTCGGTCCCCTCCCACCAATGCTTCGGCAGCACGTTGAGCTGACCCAGGATCAGCGGCATTTCACGATTACCCGGGGCGTCGAAGATGAAGGTGACTTCGCGCTCTCCAGTTTGTTCCATTTTCGTGACATGGCGATAATAGGCCGCCAGCATCGGGTTGTGCTTCTTGAACGCTTGCATGGAGAAGATCACGTCCTCGACCGTCACCGGCTTGCCGTCGTGATGGCGCGCGTTGGCGCGCAAACGGAAGGTCGCCGTGCTGAAGTCGCCCGGATGGCTGACCGCTTCGGCAATGAGCCCATAGTCGGTCGATACTTCGTCGAGCGACGGCGCCAGCAGCGTGTCGGAGAGCATGCCCGCGCTGGCCGCGATCGATCCCTTCAAGCCGGAGACGACCTCGTTGAAGTTGTCGAACGTGCCCAACGCCATCAGGCGCACGCTCCCGCCCTTCGGGGCGTTCGGGTTGACGTAGTCGAAATGCTTGAAGCCGGCCGGATATTTGAGCTCGCCGAACAGCGACAATCCGTGCTGCCATTGGAGATTACCGTCTTGCGCGCGCGCCGATGCGCCGAGAAACGGCGCTCCAAATCGGTCGAGGATCGGGGATAAAGCTGCGAGGACGCCGGTGCGAACGACGGATCGACGGGTCAGGCGCAAGGAAACCTCCGGGGGAACGACGCCAGTGACGCACACACTGGCCGGATTATGTCCTATTTTGGATGGCTGGGCACGGATATGTGCGCGGTCGGACCATCACTTTACCATCGCTTTATAAGTAGGCCGCGACCGCGCCGGCGCCACTGATGTGGTGGGCTGCGACGCGTTCATTACCAAATCTTAAAGTAAGCGATAAGGGGCCGCGACCGCGGACCGGGGCTCCTTCATTGCGGCTTCGGGCTGCCGGCCGCCTCGGCCGCCTTGGGCAGCGGTGCCGGGTTGTCGGAGAGCGTGTTGAGATAGGCGATGACGTCGGCCCGCTCGCCGACGCGCTGGATGCCGGCGAAGGTCATGTTGGTGCCGGGCATATAGCCGCGCGGATTGTTGATGAACTGGTTGAGGTCGTCGATGGTCCAATTGCCGCCTTTCGCCTTGAGCGCCGCGGAATAGTTGAACCCCGCCTCCGACGCCTTCGGACGGCCGATCACGCCCCACAGATTGGGGCCGACCATGTTGCGCCCGCCCTTAGTGAAGGTGTGGCAGGCCTGGCATTTCTTCACCGCGCTCTCGCCGCGGGCGACGTCGGCCTTGGCGAGGAGCTGCTCGATCGACTCCTGCTTTTCCTGCTCGGCGGGTTTGCCCGCCGGCGCCTGCTCCGGCACCACGATCTCGTAGCCGGGCTTGGCCGGCTTGCCGGGCGCGAAGATGGCGCCGGCGGCGATGTTGATCGAGAGCACGCCGAGACAGGTGCCCAGGATGGCACCGAGGATTTTGTTCACTTCAAAGGAGTCCATCGCCTCAAGGCTCGCGCGGAAGGTTGGGGGAATTGGACGCGGCCGCGGCAGATTGCGGCGGTGCACAAATAGCCGGTTTGCCTCGGCGCTGGCAACCCGTATAAGCGGCCAATCGACGCGCCATCCTCGTCCCGAGGAGGTGCGCAACCGCGCTTTAGGACCCTCGCCTCAGGGTGAGGCAAACCGTACATTTTGCCAGCGGGCCGCAGGCGGCCGAGGCGCAGCGATGGCCGACGTTCTCATTGTCATCCCTGCGCGTATGGCCTCGACCAGGCTTCCCGGCAAGCCGCTCCTCGACATTGCGGGCGAGCCGAT
>WNGD01010729.1_pt1 | contig 13151 bp, 8 predicted proteins | sample 5400671 | NCBI WGS metagenome assembly WNGD01 (sample SAMN13153369, study PRJNA577476) | soil metagenome | isolation source: 40 cm soil or saprolite under grassland replicate 2 | place: USA:California | collected 2016-06-15
TCTTTGCCGGCCGCATCCATGGCCTGAAAAATCAGCAGCAGCGCCCAGCGGTCTTGCGCGTAGAGCTTCTCCTGCATGTGGCTGAGAAGCTGGATGCCGTCTTCGAGCAGACCCTCCGCCTGGCGCTTGTCTTTGAGGCCGTTCGTATCGGCGGGATCATGGTTCTTCAGCCGAAATTCCTCGCCTTTTGTGATGCAGTACGGTTCGACGATGCGCGAAGCTTCTTTCAGAAGTTTACCGTGTTTCATGATTGCGGCAGTGTAGTACAGACGTGCTGGTCAGAACAGCGCGCCCAGCCCCCAACCGAAGGCGGAGAAGCGGTTGCGGGCAAGAAAGCGCGATTTATCCGAGAGAGCGATGGGATGATCCAGGCGCAGGACATTGAACGCGTAATAGGCGCGAACAGGAACCTGGACTTCGGGAACCGTCCAGCGGAGTTCAACTCCCGTGGAGCCGTGAAGAACACCATTGGTCGAGCGCAGCAGAAGCGGCTTTGTGGGGCCCAGCCAATTCGGGAGCAGCCAGCCCGTTCCGAAATCGAAAAAGCCGGCCGCCTCGGTCCCGCCACCGAGAGGGACACGATATTCGGTATTCGCGGCTCCGAGGAGATTTGCGCCGGCGGGCGAAGCGGAAGGAATCGTCGCGCCGGAAGCGGTCATTTTGGATGTCAAGGCGTAAGGGCCGAGGTCGCCTTCTCGAAGGCCGCGGACAAATTCATCGCCGGAGAAGAAGCGGGAGTACAGAGGCATGTCGCCGCGATAGCTTCCTGCGCCGCTAAAGGTTGTTCGAAAGGCCCAGGCATCGCTCGGCGCAAAAATCGGGTCACGAAAAATATGAGCATATTCGCCGGAGGAACGAACCAAGTTCTCGCCTCCGCCAAGCCATCCTCCAGAAGCGGAATCCGAAAACAGAACGCGTTCATTTCCTGTGTCGCGCGCCCAACCCACTCCGAGCATGCGGCTCGAAATCCGGGATCGAACATCCCCAACTGTCACCCCTGTCGCTGCGGGTGGCGAGGCTGCGGGATACTCCGTCGTGGTGCGCGACAGGGTGTAGTTGACGCCCAGCGAATCGGTGTTGGTCAAAGCGTAGGTCCACGGAATGTTGATGCCTTCGCTGTGCGAACTGAAAAACGGACCCTGCGCGCTCCTTGCGAATCGCGGGCGAAGAACATTATTGAAGACCGAGAACGCCAAAGACGCACGCGTGCCGAAGATTCCTTCCTTCGCCAGTCCAAGCATTACCTGCAGGCTCTCTGGCCCTCCTTCAATTTGCGACGAAAGGAGTTCCTCACGATTGAGCAGGTCGAAAACGGTGTAGGCAATGCCCAGCGTGCTGCCGAATTGACCGTGGCCACCGACCAGAGAGGCGCGCTGTTGGCCAATTTCTTCAAGGTGAATCGAGACGTTTGCCGTGTGGTGCGCGTCATCGAATCGGATATGAATGTCTTCTTTGCGTATCGGCTTGAAGTAGCCTGTCCTTGCCAGTCGTAAAAGACCTGCTTCCAGCGCGCGTTCATCGACGGGATGCCCTTCGCGCAAGGGAATTCGGCGGCGCACGTAGCGGTCACTGAATTTGTGCAGTCCCTGGAATTCGATGCGCCGAATCAGATACGGCGGAGTGTCGCTTAGATTGAGCGTAACGCGCACGGAGTTATTGTCTGGGTCGAACGATGGATTCGCCTCGACCGAACGGTAGAAAATTGAATCAACTTTCGAATCCTTGGGCTGGATGCGCGCCGTCCAAAATCGCCGCAGCTTATCGATTTCCTGTTGGGAGTAAGCTCTGCCTTTTTCTGTTTCAGGAAAAATGAAAGGCTTTCCGCCGCGCTCCTCGGCCGCATGCTGAAGAGCGGTGGTTGCTTCGATGAATTCGAGGCTGTAAAAAGGCCCCGCTTCCACGGGGATCCGGACGGACAGTCCGCTGCGTGTCTCTTCATAGGGCCATGGGAGCCATCGGCGAGTTCGTTCGTTGAACTCGGAAACTTGCGCAGCGCCAATGCGCGCTTCCGGATAACCGTGGTTCTGGTAATACGCCAGGATTCGCGCGCGGTCTTCTTCAAACGCTGCCGGCGTATATGCGTTTTTGGCGCGCCATGAAGCAAATGGTTTCCAGGGCGCGATGCTGCGCATCTGGCTGCGCAACAATTTTGAGGAAAATTGAGGATTTCCCTCGAAGTTCACCCGCCGGACTCGAAGCAGTGGGCCATCGTTGATTTCAAATCGCACGGTGACCGTGGCGTTCCTTGCTTCCTCGCGGAGGATTTGAACGCTCGCGTCTGGGTGACCCAACTCATTCAGTCCAGACCGAATTGCCCATGCGATGCGCTGAAACGCCGCCGGGTCGGCTGGTTTGCCGAGGCCGGGCGCTAGCTTCTTCGCCTCGAGCATTTTTTCGATCTGTTTCTGAGAGAGCAGCCGGGATCCGGAATACTCCACCTTGGAAAGAAACGGCCTCTCTTGCACATGAAAAACGAGAGCTATGCGTTTCTGGTTCTCGAACGCTCGAGCAGAAGGCGCGGTTGAGGGTATCTCTTCCACCCGGATCGAGTCGAACCACCCGAGACGGGCGAGAGCGCGGACATCTTTGTCAATTCTGGCCGCGTCGAATCGCACGCCGGCATGCGATGAGATTTGGGCCGCGACCGCCGCCGGAGCGATGCGCCGCAGTCCCGCGAAGCGCACTTCCTCAAGAATCGGCGTTCCGCTCGTTTCCAGCGCGGTGGGAGGCGGATCGGAGGGGACGGAGTGATTCTGTGGCAATGCATGCAGCGGAAGTTCCAAAAAAGCGCAGAAACCGGTCACAGCGATGAGCCAACGCACGAACATCTCTCCTTGCACCGAGGAGAATGACTGAAGAGATGACCGACATCGCCGCCGGGTTGTCTCGCTTGAAAAGTAGCCCCCGGCTACAGCGTCAGAAAACGAAAAGCCCTGGACCGTTGTGCACGAATCAAAGCGATCCAGGGCCTTTGTTTTCGGGGGAGCAAAGCGGTTCCTGCTGCCTCGCGGCCGCGCTATTCAGATTCGACTGCTCCCGTGGCGGGATCGAGAATGAGCTTGCCGGCTTTCTCGATCGATGCCTCGCAACCTGCTCCTCCCGCGCAAAGAGTTCTAAGCGCATTCTGTTAGCGGCAGATGAACGGCTCGTCAAAAGTAATGGCACGACCAGGGAAGCTGTATAGAATCGGGACGCGTCCGGGAGACCATGACCACGCTCGCCCACAAACTCCGCCTGACGGACTATTTCGCTCTGGCATTCGGCACGATGGTGGGTGTCGGATGGCTAGTACTTATGGATGATTGGCTCGGCCGCGGAGGGCCGGTCGGCGCAATTCTTGGATTTGCTCTTGGAGGAATTCTATTGCTGCCCGTCGGCTACGTTTATGGCCAATGGGTGCAGCGAATTCCTGATGCTGCTGGAGAGGCGGCTTACACGGCCGAGGTCTTCCCGCCAATCGTGAGTTATTTCACCGGCTGGATGATGCTGCTGGCGTATTTCATCGTATGCCCGTGGGAAGCGGTGGCGGTTGGCAAACTCGCCGCTTACATCTTTCCATCCCTGAATTCATTCGAATTGTATCGCGTCGCGGGGCAGCCCGTTTTCCTGCCGCGGCTGGCGCTGGGTATCGCGCTTACGCTTTTTCTCGCGGCACTGAATTACCGTGGCATCCGTTTGAGCGCCAGTTTTCAGAATTGGACGACGACACTGATGCTCCTGCTTTTCGCCGTAGTGCTGGGCATCAGCGCCATGCGCGGCGCTCCCGCCAATTTCCATCCGGCCTTCCGCGCGACTCCGCTCGTTTCGATCGTGCTCACTCTGCAGATCGTCCCGTATTTCATGACCGGATTCGAATCGGTGCCGAAAGTGGCGGAGGAAGCGCACCTGGAATTCAGCTCGAGAGGGTTTTTTCGCGCGATCGTGATGGCCGTTCTGGTTGGCGCGGGTTTCTATGTCCTTGCGGTTGCCGCCGTCTCGTACGTTGCGCCGTGGCAGGGTTTAATTGGGAAGCGCTTTGCAACCGCCATCGCGTTCGAACAGGCGCTGGGAGCCCGATGGCCCGTCCGTCTGATTCTCGCTATGGCCCTCTTTGGGCTGTTCCAGTGTTTCAACGGCAACTTCGTGGCGTCGAGCCGCTTGCTGTTTGCCTACGGCCGCCGCCGGACGATTCATCCGCGTTTCGGCACGGTCCACGAAAAATTTCTGACGCCTTCCACGGCCGTTCTCGGTATCACTACTGGAACGCTCGCGGGTCTTCTGCTGGGGGACGCACTACTCGTTCCCGTAACCGAAGTCGGCTCTATGGCCTCGGCCTTGGGTTGGTTCGCGGCGTGTCTCTCGTTCTGGATGGTCGAGAAGCGAGCAACGATTCGGATTGTGACTGGGCTGGGAATCGCAGTCTCCTTGCTGCTCTTCCTGATGAAAGTTCTGCCAGTCTTTCCCGGCCACTTTTCGCCTGCCGAATGGATCGCCCTTGGGATCTGGGTTGGTCTCGGATTCGTTCTCCGCGCCCGGAGTTGAAGTGGAACATCATTTTCGAAGTTTTGGGCGCGTGGAGGGAGAAAAATGCCATTGGGTGTGAGGCGGCATTCGAGCGGTGGAGAGCGCTCGTGTATACTTTTGGAGGCGACTCACTTCGCCATCGATGATTCCATTCCTCCATCTTGGACCGCTTGCCATTCCGACTTTTGGCCTCATGGTCGCCACCGGCCTGCTGGCTGCCGCATACGTTTTGCAGGCTGATTTCAACCGCCGCCGCGCGCAATTCCAGAAGGGCGGCTACCTGAAGGCCGATGGCGAGCAGAGCCACCATGACGAAGGATTTCTCATCATCGGTATCGCGGGATTTGCCGGGCTCATCGGGGCGCGGCTGTACCAATTGCCGATCCTTCGCTGTTGATCAGCCGTTTTGGATTTGCGTGGTTCGGCGGATTTCTCGGCGGTTTTGTCGCGCTGGTGATTCTGGCGCGGCGCTTGAAAATTCCTCTGCTCGAATTTCTGGACACGTGCTCTCCCGCGGCAACCGTTGGTTACGCCATCGGGCGCATCGGGTGTTTGCTATCGGGCGACGGCGATTATGGGGTTCCCACAACGCTGCCATGGGGCATGAGTTTTCCCAATGGCGTCGTTCCTACGACAGAGCGTGTGCACCCCACGCCCATCTATGAATTCCTCATCTGGCTGGCGATTGCCGCGTTCTTGTGGCGGTTGGGCAAGAAGGCTTTGGGAGCCGACCGGCCCAAGGGCGAAGTTTTTTGCGCTTATCTCATTCTGACGGGTGTAGCTCGATTCCTGATCGAATTCATTCGCATCAATCCGCGATCATTTTTCGGCCTTTCGAATGCACAGACCGCGAGCCTGGTATCCATCGTTGTCGGTGTCGTCCTTTTCTGGCGGATCAGGAGCAGTTCAGCTCTTCAATCAAAATCGGCCTAGTCGTGGGGCCCCGCTCTCTGGAAAAGAAGAGATTCACGGAAAAATAACCGAGGACTTGCAGACTCTGAGCTTTGGCGGAGGTTAAAGCAACTGGCGCAAAACGTATTGCAGAATCCCCCCGTGATGGTAGTAGGAAACTTCTTCCGGCGTATCCGCCCGCGCGATCGCCGAAAAGGTTTTCACTTTGCCGTCTGCGGATTTCACATGGACGGTGATTGGTTTCTTGGGTGCGAGCGCCGCAACGCCCTCGATTTCGAATACCTCGTGCCCGGTTAAACCGAGCGCCTCGCGGTTTTCTCCAGGCTTGAATTCGAGCGGGAGCACGCCCATGCCGATGAGGTTGCTGCGGTGGATGCGTTCGTAGCTTTCGGCGATGACCGCACGAACACCGAGCAGTCGCGTGCCTTTTGCGGCCCAGTCGCGCGAGGAACCGGAGCCGTATTCCTTGCCGGCGATGACCACCAGCGGCACGCCTGCTTCGCGGTACTTCACTGCGGCGTCGTAGATGGACATTTTCTCGCCGTTCGGCAGGTAGAGCGTCCAGCCGCCTTCAGTGCCCGGGGCTAGCTGATTGCGCAGGCGAATATTCCCGAAGGTGCCGCGCATCATGACTTCGTGATTGCCGCGGCGCGCGCCGTAAGAATTGAACTCATGCGGCTTCACTCCGTTGGCCATCAGATACTTGCCGGCCGGTGAATCCACAGGAATCGAACCCGCGGGCGAGATATGATCCGTCGTAACGCTGTCGCCGAGAACGGCAAGCACGCGCGCCCCGTGAATATCCGCGAGCGCGGGCGGCGTCTTCGGCATATTTTCGAAATACGGCGGTAACTTGATGTAGGTTGATTTCGGGTCCCACCTGTAAATATCGCCTTTTGGAATCGGCATGGACTTCCAGTGCGCGTCGCCTTCGAACACTTCGCCGTAAACCTTGCTGTATTGCCCGGTGGAAACTGCCGCCCGAACGGTTGTTTCGATCTCCTGCGGCGTCGGCCAAATGTCTTTCAGATAAACGGGCTTGCCCACGGGGTCGCTGCCAATCGGTTCCGTCGTGAGGTCCAGGTCCATGCGGCCCGCAAGCGCATAGGCGACTACGAGCGGCGGCGAGGCCAGATAGTTGGCGCGAACCAACGGGTGGATGCGGCCTTCAAAGTTGCGATTGCCGCTCAGAACTGCCACCGCGACAAGATTGTTTTCTTTGATTGCCGTGCCGATGGCTTCCGGGAGCGGGCCGCTGTTGCCGATGCAGGTGGTGCACCCGTAGCCGACCAAGTGGAATTTCAATTTCTCGAGATACGGTGTCAGGCCTGCGGCTTGCAGATAGTCGGTCACCACTTTCGAACCCGGCGCAAGACTGGTCTTGACCCATGGCTTGATATTCAGGCCCCGCTCGACGGCCTTCTTTGCAAGGAGACCTGCCCCTAACATGAGAGACGGATTCGATGTGTTCGTGCAGCTCGTGATAGCGGCGATGACCACGGCGCCGCTCGAAAGATCAAACGAGTCGCCATTGTTTCGAACCGCGACGTGCTTGGCAGGCGTACCTTCCACGACTTTTGCGAAGGAAGACTTCGCCTGGCGCAAAGGAACGCGATCCTGCGGACGCTTCGGCCCGGCAACCGTGGGCTCGACGGCTCCGAGGTCCAACTCGAGTGTGTCATTGAAGAGCGGAGCCGGTGTCTGGTCGGTGCGGAAGAGCATCTGCTCTTTGCAGTAGGCTTCGACGAGAGCGATCTGTTCAGGCGATCGGGCGGTGAATTGCAGGTAAGCGAGCGTTTCGGCATCGACAGGGAAGAAGCCCATGGTCGCGCCGTATTCGGGGGCCATGTTGGCAATGGTGGCGCGATCAGGCACGCTCAAGCTGGAGAGCCCCGAGCCATAAAATTCAACGAATTTTCCAACGACGCCTTTTTTGCGCAACATTTCAGTAACCGTCAGCACGAGGTCCGTTGCGGTCGCACCTTCGCGAAGACGCCCGTGGAGACGGAAACCGACGACTTCAGGAATGAGCATCGAGGATGGCTGGCCGAGCATGGCCGCTTCCGCTTCGATGCCGCCAACGCCCCAGCCGAAGACGCCGAGGGAGTTGACCATGGTGGTGTGCGAATCCGTTCCCACGACCGAATCCGGATAAGCCTCAACTCTGGTGCCACAGGGCACGGCACAGACAACTCGCGCGAGATATTCGAGGTTGACCTGGTGGCAGATACCGGTGTCTGGCGGAACTACTTTGAAATTTTGAAAGGCGGTCTGCCCCCAACGGAGAAACGCATAACGCTCGACGTTGCGCTGAAATTCCAGTTCGGCGTTGAGGCCGAAGGCGTTGCCGTTGCCAAAATTATCGACTTGCACGGAATGGTCGATGACCAGCTCTGCGGGGAACAGAGGATTGATGCGCTTCGGATCGCCGCCCATGCGCTGGAAGGCTTCGCGCATCGTAGCAAGATCAACGACTGCAGGCACGCCCGTGAAGTCCTGGAGCAGGATGCGCGCGGGCATGAAAGCAATCTCTTTTTCCGGTGCGCCCGGCCGCCAGTTGGCCAGGGCGCGAATGTCCTCCGCATGGACGAAGCGGCCGTCTTCGCAGCGCAGGAGATTTTCCAGAAGAATGCGGAGGGAAAAGGGCAGCTTGGCGAGGTCGGCGACGCCCTGTTTTTCGAGGAATTCCAGCCGGTGAATATCGAAGGTCTGCGCGCCCACACTGAGTTTGTCGCGAGTGCGGAAAGAATTGCCCGCATTGATGGCCATTCTGTGCGTCCTTTCCCGGTGATGCGCAGGCTTCTATGATAACCGAAATCCAATCGAAGCGCCGTCCAGCTATACTGGTACAGCCGTGAACATCGTTCTCATCTCGACCTATGAGTTAGGTAGGCAACCGTTTGGGCTGGCGTCGCCAACGGCATGGCTGCGGAAGCGCGGCCACAAAGTCGTATCGCTCGACCTTGCCCGTCAATCACTCGACGAGGCGGCGATTCGCGGCGCCGAGCTCACCGCCGTGTATTTGCCGATGCATACAGCGACACGGCTGGCGGGTCAGCTCATTCCTTCATTGCGGAAACAGAATCCCGGCGCGCACCTTTGCTGCTACGGCCTCTATGCACCGATGAATGTCGAGTACCTGCGCGGGCTCGGCGTCTCTACGATTCTCGGTGGCGAATTCGAAGAAGGCCTCGTACACCTGGCGGAACGACTCGCGAGACGTAAAGAGCAGAAAACCGAACCGCAGGCTGAGCCGCTGATCTCGATGGCGCGATTGCAGTTCGAAGTGCCGGACCGTTCGGGAATGCCTCCACTGGAGAAATATGCGCACCTCATCGTTCCTGCGGATGGCTACCGGATCGTTGGTTCAACGGAGGCAAGCCGCGGGTGCAAACATCTCTGCCGGCACTGCCCGATCGTGCCGGTTTACAAAGGCATCTTTCGAATCGTCAGCCGTGACATTGTGCTTGAAGACATTCGCTGCCAGGTGGCCGCTGGGGCGCAGCACATCTCATTCGGCGATCCAGATTTCTTTAACGGCATCCGTCACGCGATGGAACTGGCGGAAGCGTTTCATCGAGAATTTCCAGCGGTCACCTATGACGCGACGATCAAGATCGAGCACCTGCTCAAATACAAGCAGCATTTGCCAACCCTCCGCGATACGGGATGCCTCTTTGTCATCAGCGCAGTCGAGTCGGTGGACGACGCCGTTCTGGGTTTTCTTGACAAAGGGCATACGCGGGAAGATTTCCTGCGCGTTGTCAAGACCTTCCGCGAACTCGGCATGATGCTTCATCCGACTTTTGTGCCGTTTACGCCTTGGACGACGCTTGAGGGTTACCTCGATTTGCTTTGCGTGCTTGAGGAACAATCTGTGATCGAAAATGTCGCGCCCGTTCAGCTTGGCATTCGCTTGCTTATTCCGGAAGGCTCGCGCCTGCTGGAATTGCAAGAAGTCCGGCGGATGGTCGGGCCATTCGACCCGCAGTCGCTGGTGTATCCCTGGAAGAATGTGGATCAGCGCCTCGATGTGCTCAGTGAAACTGTGCAGGAGATTGCGGCCGCTGCCGAGCGGCAGAAGCAATCGCGGACTGCCACATTCGAGCGCATTTGGAAAGCCGCGCACGCCGTGGCGGGAATCCCTGCGCCCGCGCTCGCTTCTGCTCAAGTGGCTAAGTCCAGCGTTCCATTTCTCAGCGAGCCCTGGTATTGCTGCGCTGAGCCGACGCGAGACCAATTGGTTTCTATCGGTGGCGTAAAACCCTTGGTTAAAAATGCTGCCGCCACCGCCGGCGGCTTCGTCTGATTCCCACATAGAACCCGGTCGCGAATGACGAACCAACCCAAACGATTGCTGCTCTTTACCGCAAAGTTGGGCTACCAGACGCGGAGTTTTGAGGATGCCGCGCAAAAGCTGGGCGTGCGACTCGTTTACGTCACCGACCGATGCCACCAACTGGAAGATCCCTGGGGCGATCAGGCGATCGCGGTGCATTTCGAATCTCCCGAAGCGGCCGCGTACACAGTGATGGAGGCGCTTCGCGGCCAGGACGTCAAGGGAATACTTGCTCTCGGCGACCGGCCTGCCGTTGCGGCGGCTTACGCCGCGCGGGGACTCGGGCTTCACTTCAACCATCCCGCTGCTGTCGAGGCTTGCCGGAGCAAACTGCGCATGCGCGAGGTTTTTCGTGACGCCGGGCTGCGCGTACCTTGGTTTCGACATTTTCCAATCGATCCGGCACCCGAACCTGCGCTCTTTGGCATTTCTTATCCCTGCGTTCTGAAACCGCTTTCGCTTTCGGCCAGCCAGGGTGTCGTGCGCGCGAATAACCGCCAAGAATTTCTCGCGGCCGCGGCGCGTGTGCGGCGGTTGCTGGAGTCCTCCGAAATTCGTGCCACTCGCGAGCCGAATCTCGATCAAATGCTTGTCGAAGGTTACATACCGGGCAGGGAAGTCGCGGTGGAAGGACTTCTCACGGACGGTGCTTTGCGCGCGCTGGCGATCTTCGATAAGCCTGATCCACTCGAAGGTCCGTACTTCGAAGAGACGATCTACGTTACACCTTCTCGGCTTCCCGAATTACAGCAGCGTGCCGTACTGCAGTGCGCGAGAGATGCCGCGCGAGCACTCGGCCTGTCGCACGGGCCGATTCACGCGGAATTGCGAATCAACGAGGCCGGCGTGTGGCCGCTCGAAGTTGCGCCCCGGCCCATCGGCGGGCTCTGTGCCCGCGCCCTACGATTCTCGTCTGGCGAGGCGCCAGAACCGATCGGGCTCGAAGAACTGCTTCTTCGCCATGCGCTTGAACTTCCCGGTTGCGATTCACCACGCGAAGGGGTTGCCTCCGGAGTGCTGATGATCCCCGTACCCAAGAGCGGCATGCTCGAAGGTGTCACCGGAGAAGAGGCTGCCCGTTCGACTCCAGGAGTCACCGAATTGATTATCACCGCGCGGTTGCACGATTACATTGCCGCCTGGCCCGAAGGTTCCAGCTATCTTGGGTTTCTTTTCGCCAGAGGGAGCGCGCCGGAAGAGGTTGAACTGGCAATTCGCCGCGCTCATGAAAAGCTCGCGTTCACGATCACGCCGCGACTGCCGGTCGAACACCCGGCGGCCGGGCGAATGAATCTGTAGTGGAATCTAACCTTTGGCTTTGGGCGGGACATATCCTTCGGGCAGCTTTGCACCTTCGCCGAAGAAAAACTGCTCCATCTGCTCTTCCATGATCTTCTGCGAGTTGGGGTCGAGCGGATTCAGCCGGTACTCGTTCATGATCATTTTGGAATGCTCGAGCCAGAGCTTCCACGCTTCTTTCGAAACGTTTTCGAAAACGCGCTTCCCAATCTCTCCTCTCCAGGGGATGCGCTCCAGGCCGGGCAATTCCTTGCCAAATTTCACGCAGTGCACCATGCGCGTGCCGGGCTTGACCGGTTCGCTGGGTGCTGGTGTTGGATCGCAAGATTCGTTCGCCATTCTCTTCTCCTCGCACTCGTTGCTCTTTTTCACCTTACTGCAACTTCGAGGAAATTCCTAGGCAGGCGCAGTCTTCCAGGCGGTCCCGTCCAGCCTTTGCTTTGAATCTCTTGGCCGCCACCGAAGGCCCGTAATACGATTGCATCTGACGGGTGGGGCCGAACGTGGCCTGGTGCAGTTGGAAACTATCCTCAACAGCGCCCTCGGGAAGAGACGTACCGTTTCACCTTAAAATTAGCACCACTTTGCACTCTCGTTCATCTAAGAGCATGGCAGGGAGACAAGCACGAAGACCGGAGGTGCTTCACCCTTGGCTCAAATCACAACGCTGTTCTGGGACATCGGAGGCGTCATCCTGACGAACGGCTGGGATCGCGAATCACGAAAGGAGGCCGCGAACGCCTTTCGCCTGGATTGGGAAGAATTTCAGGACCGCCACGATCTTTCTTTCCCTGCCTTCGACACCGGGCAGATCACTTTGAATGAATATCTCGACCGGACTTTGTTCTATCGTTCGCGCTCTTTCACTCGCGAGGAGTTCACGGCTTTTATGTTCGCGCAGTCCAAGGAATACCCGCAGACCCGCGCAATCCTCGATAAGGTAGCCAGCTCCGGGAAATACTTTATCGGTGCCATCAATAACGAGCCGCTGGAGCTCAACCAGTACCGTATTGAGGCCTTTCAACTCCGGCGAAATTTTCTCGTCTTCTTCAGCTCATGTTACGTTCGGTCTCGAAAGCCCGAAGAAACGATCTTTCGCGTGGCGCTGGAGGTCACACAGCGTCCGCCGGAACAGTGTCTCTTCATCGACGACCGGCCGCTGAACCTGGAAAGCCCGCGGCGCCTGGGGATGAATACGATTCACCACCAAAACGCGGAACAATTGCGCTCGGAGCTTGGAAAATATGGGGTTGAGGTATAGTTTTGGGCGTCGCGTTTTTGGCCTGAACAGGACGAAACGCGATAAAGGGAGAAACGATGGCTGGGGACACGGGCCGTTCTGGTTCAGTGTATGGAGGCGTGGCTGAGCCCTGCACGGTAGTTCTTTTCGGTGCGTCAGGAGACCTCGCAAGGCGCAAAGTCATTCCCGCAATGTACGATCTCGCAACCCACAATGCTCTGGGGTCGCGGTACGCCATTGTGGGTTTTGCCCGTACGCCGATGAGCGAAGAAAGCTTTCGCACGACCTTGGGCGAGGCGGCAAAGACCATTTCGGAGGTGGGACCCATCGATCCGAAGCAATGGGATGATTTCGCTTCCAACCTTTTCTACTGCCAGGGTGATTACGCCAACCAGGAAGGCTACGCACAGCTCGCCAAGCGCCTCGCGGAACTGGAATCTTCGAAGAATCTCGGCGGCAACCGCCTGTTTTATCTTTCAACTCCTCCAGAAGTTTATCCGGACATCGTCGAACAGCTTGGCGGCGCGGGGCTCAATCGGCCCGCCTCGCCGCGCTCCTGGATGCGCATCATCATCGAAAAACCTTTTGGACGTGACCTGGCCTCCGCGAAGGAGTTGAATCAGATTGTCCTCAACGTTTTAGACGAACGCCAGGTCTACCGTATCGATCACTACCTGGGCAAGGACACCGTGCAAAACCTGCTCGTTCTCCGCTTTGGCAACGGGATTTTCGAGCCCCTCTGGAACCGGAATTACGTCGACCAGGTGCAAATCACCGCATCGGAAACCCTCGGTGTTGAGCGCCGCGGCGGTTTCTATGAAACGGCCGGCGCGCTCCGGGACATGATTCAGAGCCACG
>WNGD01005127.1_pt1 | contig 13148 bp, 8 predicted proteins | sample 5400671 | NCBI WGS metagenome assembly WNGD01 (sample SAMN13153369, study PRJNA577476) | soil metagenome | isolation source: 40 cm soil or saprolite under grassland replicate 2 | place: USA:California | collected 2016-06-15
CGGGCTTGTGGACGAGCGCCCGGGCGAACGCCTCCTGGGCGAGGTCCTCCGCGCGCTCCGCGTCCCACACCTTGCGGTACAGGAACCGCACCAGGGAGCGGTACGTGCTACGGTACACATCGGCCAGGTCGTCGGGCATCAGCCGAGTGCGGAATGCGGAGTGCGGAATGCGGAAGCTAGCTGTAAGCGTCGTGAAGCGAACGACCTTTCACTGAAACTCCGCATTCCGCACTCCGCATTCCGCATGGGGCTCATCCCCGAAACGCCCTCACTAGCCGGTCCAGTTCGCCCTCGGCCCAGACACTCTTCCCGCTCATCTCAATCTTGATGCTCACGCGCCGGCCGGCCACCAGGACTGCGGGCGCGAGCGTCGCCGGCTTCACGAGCTCGGGGAGGGCGCGCAGCAGGGCGAAGTAGGCGTCGCTGAACGCCGCCACCGAAACCACCTGCAACGAGTCGCCGTGCGCGATGTCCGTCCAGGTGCTGTCTCGCCACACGAAGACGCGACCGCCGACCCGCTCGCTACGCCTGGCCTCAGCTGCGCCGCGTGTGCTCACGGAGTCGGCCGCCGCGCCAGTGACGGTCACGGCGCTCAGCTGGAGCGAGCCGGAGAGCGCCCGCTCCGCGCGGGACCGCTGCCGTAGCGCAGCGCGAGCCGCTTCAGCTCGTTCACGATCTCAGTGTTCGGTCCGTGGAGCCGGATCTCTCGGGACAGGGCGCCCACTTTGCGCGCGGCCCAGAGCTGCGGGACGTAGTCGTTGCCGGCGTTCTCGTCGCCGAACCGGGCGTTCGTTGTGAAGGACACTTCCCGGCCGTTTCTCCGTCCAGTCACCGTCACAGACCTCTCCCTTCTCCCTTCTCCCCGATATCGCCCGAACACCACCAGCTCGTCGCCCGCGAACAGATCGGGCAAGCGCTCCGGCTGCAGGTCGTAGAACTCGACGCCGTCGCCCCGGAGGGCGAGATCGGTGAGCACCGGGCTCGAGATCTTCGTCGCGAGCGAGCCCACCGCCTGCTCGATGTCGCCGCCCGGCCGGATGTATTCGGTGACGCCGCGCGCGCGGTCGGTGAGCCGGTCCAGCAGGTAGGTGTTCACGTCGTACCCGATTCCGAAGGCAAAGACCCGAAACGGCCCGCGGCCGTGCTCCGCCTGGTCGGCGATACGCTCGGGATCGGTCTCGCCCACCGTGGGCAGTCCATCCGTCAAGAACACGACGACGCCGAGGGCACCCTCGCCCGGCCGCTCGGCGAAGGCCTCTGTAAGGGCGCCCGCGATATTGGTGCCGCCGTTGGTGTCGAGCCGGCGCACCCAATCCTGGGCGGCGTGGACGTTGTCCGCCGATACCTCGGTCCACCCGGCGGCGTAGCGGCGCACACCGCTCCCGAACGTGACGATGCGGAACCGGTCCCCCCGGCGCAATGTGCCGAGCAGTTGCACGAGCGCAGCCCTCGCCTGGTCGAGCTTGTCGCCGGACATCGACCCGGACACGTCGAGCACGGCTACGATGTCACGCCGCAACGGCTCTCCCGTCTCGGCGGCCCGGCCAGGTGCGAGCAGCAACATGAAGAATCTGTCCTCACCCACCGGCTGGTGCGTGAGGAGCGAGGTCCCCACCAACCCGCGCGCCAGCGGCAGCAGCAGCTCCAGATCGCCGCCGGCCGTGGTGTCCGCCAGGGCGAGCTCGAGGAGGTCGCCGCTGTGGCTCACCGTCAGCCGGTGGGTGGGGGAGTACGGGTCGCCCCAGCGCGCGGCGCTGTCCACCTGGAGGTGGAAGCTCCGGGAGGGCGCTGCCGTCCCGGCTGCGTACCGGAACCGCATGGCATCACCCACTCGATCGAGGATCTGCGTGTAGCGCAGCGTGATCTTGCGCGTCTCGCCGGGTGCGATGGGGAAGACCCGCGCCCGCAGCAGCCCGTGGCCGGCGAGCTCGATCAAGGCCGGGTCGCGCCGGCGCCGCACGATCTGCTCGTAGATCGCGCGCGCCTGCCCGGCGTCCATCGGCTCGCCCTTCAGCTCGCGGTCGCCCTGCCATAGGGAGAAATCGCTGAACACGGTCTCGCCCGGCAGTGGGTACAGGTAGCTCCCCTCGTCCATCAGCGGCCCGGTGTTCCGGAACCATTCCTCTACGGACACGCGGGCGATGCGTCCGGTTAGCGCCACCTGCACGGCGCTGCGCACCTTCGCGATCGCCCCACGGGGGAGCGGCCGCACCGGCTCGATCCAGCCTTGCGCGAGGGCCGAGGGAGCAATCGACAGGAGCGTGGAGCAGAGACCGAACCAACGCTTCAGAGACAGCATGACGACCGGTTCCTGTGAGGGACGCCATGAGAGACGATTGACATGGAACGGGTTGCACAGTGGGCGTCACGCCGGAGTGGGCGGGGTGTGGTACTGTGCGGTGCGCCAAGGAGTTGCGGGGAGGGGACGGGCAGCGCCATTTTGGAGCGCGCCTGTGCGTTGTCGGCCGTGCGATTTGCCGCGCCCTAGGGGACGGGGACTCGTGCCGCGCTACACTTACCGCCGCCTCACCAAGCTGCCGACAACGGCGGAGGACTTGCGCCGCCATACTGTTCTCAATCTCCCCGGCATGCTCGCCGGGCTCAGCTTCGAACACACGATCATGCAACCCGGTGCCGCGCTGCCGATCTCCGTGGAAGAAGCGACGGGGATTCTGATTTTCACGCTCACGGGCCGCGGGGTGATGTTGCTCGACGGTGACCGCATCGAGGTGGCGGCGAACGACCTGGTGCACATTCCCGCGGGCGTACCGTACGGGCTGCAGACCCTGGGCGGAACAGATTGGACGTACGTCGTGCTGCAGGCGCCGGTGGACTGAGAGATCAGACGTCAGACATCAGACCACACGTCCGCTCTGATATCTGACGTCTGACGTCTGACGTCTATTTGACCGCGCACTGATTCGGCCCGAACTCCAAGATCTCCGCGTCCGCCTCCGACACATCCACCAGCCCCAGATTCGCCAGCTTGATGGTGCGGTAGCTCTCAGGTGGCGCGGGCGTGTTGTGCGCAACCCACCCGAGGAGCGCCGCTTCGTCGCGGATGGCGATCGCCTCATTGGTCGCCGTGATCACATCGAAGCGCGCCGCGACACTGCGGTCGGCGCGGCGCTCGGGTTCGCCGGCGTAGTGCGCGGGGAGCACGAGTCGATCGCCCGGCCACTCGCGTCGGATCCGCGCGAGGCTCTGCCACAGGAGCCGTGTCCAAGCGTCCCGCTGCCCGCCCAGGTCAGGGCGGCCCACGGACTGGACGAACAGGAAGTCCCCCGTGAGCGTGAGTGCGTCGTTCGCCAGCAGCGCGATACTGCCCAGGGTGTGTCCGGGAACGTGCTGCACGCGCAGCGTGGCGCGCCCGAAGGCGACGGTGTCGCCCTCCGTGACCGGGTGATAGGGGAAGCGACCCTCGGTCCCGTCGTACGGGGAGCGGGCGTCGTCGGGATGGAGGAAGTAGGGCACGCGCCACCGCGCCGCGGCCGCGCGCGCGCCGCTCAGATAGTCCGCGTGCATGTGGGTGTCGACCACCGCGGCCGGCGTGGCCCCGAGCTCCTGGAGCAGCTCGTCGTAGCGTTCGACGTGGCGGCCCGGATCGACGACCACGGCGTCGCCATCGCTCACCAGCACGTAGGAGAGCGCGCCCTTCCCGACCCGGTCGAGCTGGACGACGTGCTCCACGGAGGGCGTGGGTGTGAGGGCCCGCGCCAGATACACCGTCTCCCACGCCGCCATCCCGCCGCTGACGGAGTACGCCTCGAACCCCTGCTCGCGCAGGAACAGCGTGGCCTGTTTGCTCGAGTTGCCGTGCCCGCAGATCACGACGACCGGCCGGCGTGGGTCGAGCTCGAGCGGTGCGAGCTGGGGCAGCCGATAGATCTGGGAGGCAGGGAGAGCACGGAAGTCGAGTGTAGGCCCGAAACTCACCGCGCCCTGCGCGACCCGCTCGGCAGCGCGGATATCGAGCAGTTGCACGGGCTCGCCTGAGTCGAGGCGGCGAGCGAGCTCGTCGGGCGAGATCTGCGGAATCGGGGTCGGCATGGGGATGAGTGTCGTCGCGGGCGTGCAAAAATGCAACCGCGGCCGCGCCGCGCCCGGTCTCCCGTTTTGCGGGCCGCCGGGTTATTGTGAACGCGTTCACAAGCGACATCCAGCCATCGTCTCGGAGGACAACAGCATGCGGTTGATTGCGCTCACCTCGCTTCTCGCACTCGGCGCCGTGGCCTGCGGCGGCGGGAGCAAACCGGACGCGTCCCAGGCAGCGGCGGCCGTTCCCGCGACGGCGAACGCGGCGGCGGCGCCCGCGGCGGCCGCGCCCGCGGCGGCCGTCGCCGAGGTGAAGATGACCGGAAATGGCACCACCAAGGCCGCGTTCGAGCCGGCGACGTTGACCATCAAGCCGGGCACCATTGTGCGGTTCATCAATGTGTCGGGCGGCCCGCACAACGTCGCGTTCTACCCCGACTCGGTCCCGAAGGGCGCCGTGGACGCGCTGAAGAAAGGCATGCCCAACCCCATGGGCGATCTCACCGGCCCGTTCCTGACCCAGCCGAACGAGAAGTACGACGTAGCGTTCGCGGGGGCGCCGGCGGGTGTCTACAAGGGGTACTGTATGCCGCACGTCGCGCTCGGCATGCACATCACGATCACGGTGCAGTAGCTCGCTGCCCGCGTTGCGGGACGTCACGGCCCCGGGGCGTTGGTCCCGGGGCCGTTTGACTTTCCCGCGACCGGCGGGGATGTTCTCTCGCCGGGACATCCATCCATGCCCTCGTTCTTCGAGCGGGTGCGGGCCGCTCTGGCGGAGAAGGGCTACCAGGTCGAACGCGAGCTGGGGAGCGGGGGCATGGGGGTCGTCGTATTGGCGCGCCAGGTCTCGCTCGACCGCTTGGTTGCCGTTAAGGTCATCCGTCCCGAACTGCACACCGCCATCGCCACAGAGCGCTTCCAGCGTGAAGCGAAGACCCTCGCCCACGTCTCCCATCCCAACATAGTGCCGGTGTACGAGGTCGATGAGACCCCCGATGGCCTCCCGTACTACACCATGCAGTATCTCGAAGGCGAAACGGTCGCCCATCGCCTGCGGCAAGGACCGCTTCCCGCCAACGAGGTTCGCAAACTCGGCCGCGATCTACTCGCCGCGCTCGAGGCCGCACACACCCGTGGCATCGTCCACCGGGACGTGAAGCCGGCGAACGTCTTCATCGTTGCCGGTAGCGCCGTGCTCGTGGACTTCGGCATTGCCAAGAGAATTCAGCTACCGGACCTGACGTTGCAGTCCACCGGCGATCCGCTCACCGAGCCGGGCATGAGACCGGGGACGCGCGCGTATTGGTCGCCCGAGCAGCTTGGCGGAGCGGAGGCGACGGCGGGCACCGATCTCTACGCGGCGGCGCTTGTGATTTACGAGGCCTACACGGGCCGGCACTGGCTCGAGGCTCAGCGCTTGGCCCGCGGAGCGTGGTCCGGTGTCCCCCGTCTCGAGGCGCGTGTGCTCAAGCGCGCCCTCGCGTGGAAGCCCGAGGACCGTTGGCGCGACGCTACTTCGTTCCGGCGTCGGCTGTGGCATGCGCGAGTCTGGCCTTATCAGCGTCGCGTGATCGCGATTGCCATCGGGTGTCTCATACTCGGAGCGAACTTGCCCGCATGGAGGCTAGTGGTCCTCGGTCGGTTGTCGGACATCTTCGGCTTCCAACGCGGCCCGACGCGAATCCAGATCACACGCTTCGCGACCACGAGTTCGCCCGCAGAACGGTGGCTCGGGGATTCGATCTCCTGCGGCTTCGCAGACGCTCTCGGTCGGTATCCGGATCTAGCCGTGCGCGGCCCATGCGAACGGCCGTGGGGCCGGTTCCAGCGCAAGACGCGACTCGAGGGAGCGGTGAACGCGACTGGCGACACGATTCGCGTGCGGGCGGGTCCGGCGGGCGGGCGCTGGCAGGAGCTGGTATCGTTCCCGGCGATGGCCTGGCAGCAGGGCGTCGCGGATCTAGCGGCCGATAGCTTCGATTCTCTGCTCGGTCCGGGTCGAGCGCTCGAGCCGTCGCTGCCCGCTGCGATCCTGCCCAAGGGCCCCGCGGCTCGGGGGGCGTTCCTCGCAGCGGAGCACCTGTTTGCCCAGGCGCGGTGGGGTGAAGCGTACGCGGCCTACGGCCGAGCCGCGGCAGCCGACACGACATGCTGGATCTGTGACTGGCGCCACGTCGAAGTGGGACGGTGGCTCAGTCTTCCTGAAGACAGCGACGAGGTCGCCCGTTACGAGCAGCACCGCAGTCTGTTTCCCGCTCAGTACCAGTGGCTCGTCGACGCTGAGGCACGTCCCCTCGATCACCGGATCGCCGACTTGGAGGCCGGGGTCCGCCGCTGGCCGGAGTTCTTCTTCGGGCGGTTCCGCCTCGCCGACGAGCTGTTGCACCGTGGCCCGCTTGTCGGCCACGCCCGGCGGGAAGCCGTACCGCCGTTCAATGACCTGCTCGAGGGGCGCGCCGACTTCGGCCCTGCGTGGGAGCACCTGGCGTGGCGGGCGATCGCAGACGGCGACTCGGAGGAGGCGACGCACGCGCTCGTCCAATTGCGTTCCACCGGCCCGTCGAGCGATGCCTTCACCGCCCAGATTCGCGCGCTCCTCGATGTCGCCTTCGCCTGGCGTTTCCTGGACTCGGCCCGCGCCCATAGTGTCACGGTGGAGCAAGTTCGCAAAGCGGAGGCCGCGGGCGCCACCGCGCTCGACGCGGGGGCGCGCTATTTGCCGCACTTCGACGCGCAACTCGGCGCGCTTGAACTCGGGCGGATCCTCGAAGCGCGCCCGCAGCTAGCCCGCTCGGCGCTGCTCGCGCAGACCTTTGGCGCTCTCGGCCTGGGCCGCGTCGACTCGGCTCTTGCCGTCTTACGCCGGCTCCAGGTCCGCTACGGCGAACGGCGTCTCGCGCTGTTCGCGGACGAGCTCGAGGCGGTCTGGCTCGCATTCGATCCCGACTCGGCCGGACGCGCGCGGTGGCCTTCGATCCGCGCGTCCCTCGCCGAGCGCGCTGCGTTGCCGGCGACCGCTCCGGAAGAGCGGCAGCGGGCCGCGTGGATGATCGCCCTCGTCGCCCGGCGGCTGGGCGAGCGGGACGATGCCAGTGTGCACGCCCTGCTCGCCGATGAGCCGCCGCCCCGTCCCTTGGGCCGACTACTGTCCGCCGTGGAGGCTGCGTCTCGCGGTGATGTGCGTCAGGCGCTGAAGCTGTCAGAGCCCGCGATTGTCGTGGAGGCAGGAGCGTCCGATCCAGATCCCTTCTTCCGCGCAATGCTGCACCTACTTCGCGCGGAGTGGTACCAAGGTGTCGCTTCGCGAGAAGGTGCGCGGCGGGAGCTCGTTTGGTACCAGAACTCGGACGTGTACCGCTACCCGGTGGATGAACCCGAGCTCGCCGAAGTGGACTGGGCATTCGGCGTGCTCGCGCGGTGGCGCGTCGCCCCGTTGCTCGGGGGCGGCGACATCGCGTGCCGGGCATACCGGGACGTGAAGCGACTGTGGGCGAGCGGCGACCCGCGCTACCGCACTCGCGCCGACAGCGCCACCCGGCGGCTGACCGAGCTCCACTGCGGAGCTTCGCTATGATCGTGTGCCGCGTCCTCGGCCCCGTGGAGGTGAGTGTGGACGGCGCGGGCGCGCCGCCCGAGCTCCTGTGGCGCAAGAACCTCGCGCTCCTCGTGTACCTCGCACGCTCGCCGAAGCGCGCCCGGACCCGTGAGCATCTGCTCGGGCTGCTGTGGGCTGAGAAGCTGGAGAAGGACGCGCGCCATTCGCTCAACGAGGCAGTGCGGATCCTGCGCCGCTACCTCGGTGAAGGCGGGCTCACCTCGGACACCAACCAAGTGCGCCTCGGCGCGGGTGCCGTCGAGCTCGATATCGATCGGCTCGAAGCGCTCGTGGCCGGGCGGGACTACGCGGCCGCCGCCGCGCTCGTCAGCGGAGAGTTCCTCGAGGGCTTCAGCGTCCCGGGCGCGTCGGGGCTCGACGACTGGGTCGCCGCGGAACGGACGTTCTGGCGCAGCCGTTCCGTGGACGCGCTGCTCCACCGCGTCGACGAGCTGCTCCGGGCGGGAAGCGTCACGGCCGCACAAGACGTGGCCCAGCGGGCGCTCGGGCTCGAGCGCAGCTCCGACGCGGCCGTGCGGGCGGTCATGTGCTGCCTCGCGCTCACGGGAGACCGGGCGGGCGCGCTCACCCACTTCGACGAATTCGCGGCGCGCCTCCAATCCGACGTGGGCACCGAGCCTGATGCGGACACGAAGGCGCTCGCGGAGCGGATCCGGCGGGAGCGGGTATGGCGGCTACCCGCCCGCCCGCGCCCGGGCGCGGACGTCGCCGCGACGGCCCAACGCTCGCCGCTGGTGGGGCGCGCCGCTGAGCTGGAGCGGCTGCTCGACGCGTGGGCGTCGTGTCGGCGGGAGCGGCGGCCCGCCGTGGCGATCGTCGAAGGAGACGCAGGCGCTGGGAAGACCCGGTTGGCCGAGGAACTGATGGATCGGGCGCGCCTCGACGGGGCGGCGACCGCGGCGGTGCGCGCCGTGGAAGCGGACATGCACGATCCCTGGAGCGGGGTGCACGGCATCGCGCGGGGCGGCCTGCTCGAGGCGCCCGGTGTGGCAGGGGCGGCCCCGCCCTCGCTCACCGCGCTCCGGGCCATGGGCGCTGCGGCGGAGCCAGTGGGCCGCGCGCTGAGCGAAGTGCTGCGCGCGATCTCGGACGAGCAGCCGGTGCTCGTGCTGGTGGATGACGCGCAGTGGGTCGACCGCGAATCATTGCTCGCGCTCGGTGCTGTCGCCCGCGATCTCACGGCGGCCCCGCTCTTCCTCCTCTTCACGATCACGGCCCAGCCGCCCCGCGCCGAACTCGACGCGCTGCGGGTGCGGATCGGGCGCGAGCTGCTAGGGGCCGCGGTGCGGCTCGAATCGCTGTCCGGCGACGCGCTGCGCGCGCTGGCGCGCTGGGCGCTGCCCGGCTACAGCGACGTGGAGCTCGACCGCGTGACGCGACGCGTGGCAACCGATTCGGCGGGCATCCCGCTGCTCGCGGTCGAGCTGTTGCGGGCGGTGGCGGTGGGCCTCGACCTGCGGGACTCGCACGGCGCCTGGCCGGAGCCGTTCCGCACCTTCGATCAGACCATGCCGGGCGACCTCCCGGACGCCGTGGTGGCCGCCATCCGCATGGGCTTCCGGCGCTTCACGACGGAAGCGCAGCGCGTGCTACAGGTCGCGGCAGTGCTGGGCGGGCGCGTCGCGACAGCGCGGTTGGCCCGCGGGTCGGGGCTCGACGCCGACGCCCTTGCTGCGGCGCTGGACGAGCTCGAGTGGCAGCACTGGCTGACCGTCGAGCCGCGCGGCTACGCGTTCGTCGCCCGGATCATGCGCGACGTGGTGGAGCGCGATATGGTGACCCCGGGGCAGCGGCAGCGCATTCTCGACGCGGCGGACCCAGCCGGCTGACGTGCGTCTGGCCCGGACCCGTCCCGGCGCGTAGTATTGCGGGACGGGGGTGCGGCCCCCGCCCAGGGGCGCTTGACCCGCGCTTGCGACCGGGCGCCTAGAAGGAGCGCGTATGGTGCGCATGTGGCAGTCCCCGTTCGTGCGGTTGGCGGCCTATTACGTTCTCCTGAGCGTCGCCGTGTCGCTGCTCATCCGGGTCTTCCCACAGATCGTCGATCTGTTCGACGCATTCCAGAAGCTCTCACCGATTCACGGCACCGGTGGGAGGAAGGACGCCCTTGAGCAGGCCGCCAGCACGCCGGGAGTTGCGAGCCTCGGCTCGGCGAACCTCGCCCTCATCACGTTCTTCTCGATGCTCGGGGCGTTGGCGCTCGTCCTGCCCGTCGCCTGGGTCTACATAATCACGAAGCAGCATCGGGGCTACGACCAGTCGGTGGTGCAGACGGTGATCGTGCTCCCGATGACGGTTGCCGGCACTTTGATCCTGGTGCAAAACAGCATCGCGCTGGCGTTCGCGCTCGGCGGCATCGTGGCGGCGATCCGCTTCCGCAATACGCTGAAGGATACCAAGGATGTCGTCTACATCTATCTCGCCCTCGGAGTCGGGCTCGCCGCCGGGGTGTTCGCCCCCGTGGTGTCGGCCGTGATGTCTTTGATGTTCAACATCACGGTGCTTTCCCTGTGGAAGCTCAATGTCGGGAACATCTACGCGGACCAGGCGTTGGCCGGGCGGCTTCGGCTCGGTCAGGCGATTGTGGCTCCGCGCGCGCACACCGGCGAGTATCAGGTCATCGGCGACCCCGAGATGTTGCGGGCGTTGGCACCGCAGGAATTCGAGAAGGTAGCGGCGGCGTCGGACCGCCTGCGTCGCTACATCGAGGATCGCTCCAAAGGTAAGAAGCGGCTGTTTAACACTCTGCTGCTCGTTCACACCACCATGCTGGAACCGGCGCAGCAGGCCGTCGAAGCGGTGCTCGATCAACTCGCCAAGCGCTGGGAGCTCCGGGAGGTGCTTCCTGCCGGCGACGGCAAATCCACGCTCGAATACTTGGTGCGGCTTGCGAAGGACGCGCCCCCCGCCCCGCTGCTCGACGCAGTGAAAGCGCGCGGCGCGCCCCACGTGATCGCCGCCGAATACCGCTCGTTGCGCGGGCTCGGAAACGAGTAGCGAGACGTGACCGATGCCGCCCGCCACGCCTCCGAGTGAACGGAGCTGGGTTTGCGCGGCGCTCGTCGCCGCGGGCGGCCTCGCGCCGGGACCGACCACAGGGCAGGGCGGCGCGAGCCCGCCGCCTCCGCCGCGCACGGTCACCGTCACCGCCGGTCCTGAGTATCGGGCCGGGTGGCTGCATCAGGTGCTGTTCGGCCGCCACTACCGTGATCTCTGGATCACGCCGATCCACGTCGAGTTGCTCGACCTCGGAGCCTTCGCCGGCGGCCTGACTCCGCTGCGGCGCGGCGGTGGTGCTCAGACGCGCGCGCTCCGCCTCGCCGGCGCCGACGGCCGCGAATACGTGTTTCGCTCCGTGAACAAACATCCAAGCTGGCTGCCCGCCGACCTGCGCGAGACGATCGCCGAGCGCGTGGTCCGCGACCAGATCAGCGTGCTGCATCCGGGCGCGGCTTTGGTCGCGGCTCCCCTGCTCGAGGCGGCGGGCGTGCTGCACGTCCAGCCGTACCTCGTCGTGTTGCCGGACGATCCTCGGCTCGGCGACTTCCGCCCGGAGTTCGCCGGCATGCTGGGGATCCTCGAGGAGCGCCCGCGTGAAGGACCGGGCGGGGCGAGCGGGTTCGCAGACGCGAGCGACGTGGCGGGCACGGAGCGACTGCTTGACCTGCGGCGGAGCAGCTCGCGTGAGCGCGTGGATTCCCGCGCGTTCCTCGCGGCGCGCTTGCTCGACCTCCTGCTCGGCGATGGCGATCGCCATGCCGATCAATGGCGGTGGGCCCGCTTCGACGAAACGGACGGCCACGTGTGGCGGCCGATCCCGCGCGACCGCGACGAAGCGTTCTCGCGCTTCGACGGTCTGTTGCCGCGGCTCGCGCGCGTCAGCCACCCGGATCTGGTGGGTTTCGGGTACGACTACGGCAGCGTCTACGGGCTGAGTTGGCGCGCCGAAGATCTCGACCGACGCTTTCTGACCGATCTCGACCGACCGGTGTGGGACTCCATCGCCCATGCGATGCAGGCGCGCCTGACCGACTCGGTGATCGACCTCGCCGTCGGGCGTCTACCTTCCGAGTACCACCGCGGCGACGCGGCTGACCTGGCACGCGCGCTGAAGCACCGGCGGGACAGATTGGCGGCCGCGGCGGGCGAGCTGTACAGGTTGCTCGCGGCCGACGTCGATATCGAGACCACGGACCACCCGGAGCTCATCGCCGTCGAGCGACGCGCCGATGGCCGCGTCACCGTGCGCCTGGCACGGCGCCCGAAGGTGCCGGCGGCACCGACCGCAGCGCCCTACTTTGTGCGCACGTTCGATCGCGCCGAGACAAAGGAGATCCGCCTATATCTCCGGGGCAGTGACGATCGCGTGACGATCTCGGGCGCGGCGACCCGGAGTATCCTCGTGCGTGTGATCACCGATACGGGACGCGCGGAGGTGGTGGATTCCTCGCGGGTCGCCGGGCGTGGACGGTCGACCCGCGTGTACGACGGCAGCCGCGGTGCGACGTGGATCGTGGCGGGACCGACCACGGCAGTCGACCATCGACCCCCGGTTCCCCGACAGCGGCCCGACGTGTTCCACGCCCAGCCGCGAGACCAAGGACGTGCCTGGGCGCCGTGGACCTGGATCAGTATCCAGCCGGACGTCGGGGTGATCGTGGGCGGTGGGGCCACGCTGCGCCGCTACGGCTTCCGCCGCTTCCCCTACCAGTCGTCGATGAGCTTTCGCCTGGGCTTCGCGACCGGCGCGGGAAAATTCGGGGTGGCGTACGCGGGCGACTTTCGGACGGCAGGCGCCGCGCGCGTGGCCGTGCGCGCGGACTGGTCGGGGTTCGACGTCGTGCGGTTCTACGGCTTCGGCAACGAGACGCGGGACACGGGCTCGACCGACTTCTATAAGGTGAAGCAGCAGCAGTATCTCGTCGCGCCCTCCCTGGTGCTGGCGTTGGGGCGCCGCACGGAGCTGACAGTCGGCCCCCTCGTGAAATACGCGTTCACCGATCTCCTGCCCGGCACGTTCGTCGACACGAGACGGCCGTACGGAATCGGGAGCTGGGGGCAGGTGGGAGTGCAGGCCGGTTTGCGCATCGACACGCGCGACCGGGCCACGAACGCCACTCGCGGCGTGCTGCTCACGGTGGGCGGCAGCGCCTACCCGACATTTTGGGACGTGACCGCCCCGTTTCAGGAAGCGCACGCCGAGGCGGCGACCTACCTCACGGCGGCGATGCCGACGCGCCCCACGTTGGCGGTGCGAGTCGCCGGCAAGAGAGTGTGGGGGAGCTTTCCGTTCCACGAGGCGGCGTTCGTCGGCGGGGCCGGCACGGTCCGTGGCTACAGCGAGCACCGCTTCGTCGGCGACGCAGGCCTGTACGCGAATGTCGAGCTCCGTTTCCGACTGGCGCGGCCCTCCCTCGTCGTCCCTGGCGACTTCGGCGCGTTCGGGCTGGTGGACGCGGGGCGCGTGTACGTCTCCGGGGAGCCGTCGGACCGC